>Ga0076929_100028_pt1 | contig 335598 bp, 330 predicted proteins | sample HotLakConUCCSL28_FD_87104 | JGI IMG/M metagenome (GOLD analysis project Ga0076929, IMG submission 87104) | Hypersaline microbial mat communities from Hot Lake, Washington, USA - Hot Lake Consortium UCC-SL28 (version 3) (version 3) | ecosystem: Environmental > Aquatic > Thermal springs > Hot...
CGCGGGTAGGTGTTGGGACGTGCCATGAGACTGATCCTTCCAAGGAATCACGTCTCCGGACACGCCGGGGGGATTCAATCGTGTTCGTCCTCGACAGATGGGACAGAATCGCAGACTTCGTGCCGAATCAACCGTGGGGAGGCTACGAAGCCTTTCGCCACGAAGGCAAGATGCATCGCCTGCTCTTTCCATCCGCCCATCGAGGTAGCTACACCGAGCATCGCTCGTCCAATTAAAGAGAAAGTCCGGCCACTCGGCCCCGTCAGGAATGACGGGGCCATCTTCTTTTTCTGACCGGGCACGCCAACGCAAAACGGGCGACTCGAACCGTTCGTGAATCTTTCTTGGACCTACTACCGAACTCTTCTGGACTGCTCTTGGTTTGACCTCGTCGATGAACGCCATCGATACGGCTGACAACACCAAAGCCGGGTATCCCGCAAGGGAGCTACTTATGACGACAAACCGAGCTGCTATTGAGTTCTTCAAGTTGACCGACGCGGATGGGCACATCTGGATTGCGCCACGACAAGCACTGGCTGGTGGGCACTATCGGACGCCGGACGACCCGACCACTCGCGAAGGGCTGCCTACCGCCGTGCCCTCAGCAGCCAAGACCCCGCCTTCACTTTTCGAATTTGGGGTCGATTAGGTCGTGGCCAAGCAGCTCTCCTCCAACGACCCAACTGGCGATGACAATCGCGCGGGCATCGACCTGCTCCGCGCCCTGGCCGGCTATCCGACCCGATCTGTCCACCTGAGCAAGCACACGGTTCACCGCCGCATTGTGCTGATTCAGCGGGACGCGTCGGGCCGCGTCACCGGCTCGACCGAGCGCATCGAGATGTCCGAGTACACCGACCTCATCGGCGAATACCTGGACTAACCGAAACACCAACCCAACGAAAGGAACGAATCATGGACTCAGATGTGGCCGCAGGCGGATTCCTGCTGCTCATGGTCATCGTCATCTTCTTCACCGTCGTCGGCCTGGGTGCCGCCGCGATGGTCTCCGGGTTCCGCAAGGTCGAACGGTTCGACCGGGATCGAGCGATCGAGCGAAGTCTCAGAAGTGAGGTGGGAGACCTCGCCGCACAGCAACGTGCAGCTCGCAAGATCCTCCGTGAGTACGAAGGGAAGTAGCGAGGCGGCTGAGCCGCAGACGCCGCCACAAGGTGATCGCGACCCTGTTGCGTATTTCACAACACGCGTAACCAGCGCCTGCATCGCACGAGCGGTGACCCGACCGGCCCCAAGGTCGAACGTTCCCGTCGCCCTGTCGGGTCACCCTCCGCTGCAATCCGATCGGAACATTGCACTCCCGCCGCACATCCCGCATAACCATCCCTCGACACCCGGAACACCTCCGGGCGAGGAAGGAGACCCGATGAACCAGAACGAGAGAACTAACCAGCAGCACAAGCGGTACCGCGTTATCTACGCCGACCCGCCATGGGACATCGCCCAGAAGGGTGCCCGCGGTGCGAGCCAGCACTACGACGTGATGAGTCTGGAACGCATCAAGGCGATGCCGATCAGGGATCTCGCTGACGACAACTCGACCCTGCTGCTCTGGGTCACCAACGCTGCTCTGCCAGCCGGCCTCGAGGTGATGGAGGCCTGGGGCTTTCGATACATCACGAACGTCGTCTGGGACAAGTACTACATGGGCCTCGGCAACTACTTCCGCGGTAGCCACGAGATTCTGCTCCACGGTGTGCGCGGAAAGGCTCCGTTCAAGTTCCACGGACAGCGCTCGACCCTGCTGTTTCCCCGGCAGGATCACTCTCGCAAGCCCGAGGAAATGATCCCGCTGATCGAGCGCGTGCTCGACGGGCCGTACCTGGAGTTGTTCGCGCGGCAGCGTCCGAACAGTCACAAGGACTGGAGCATTTGGGGCAACGAGGTCGAATCCGACATCACGATTCCGGGCTACCCGGTGCAGAGCGACTTCGCCCGGCAGTCCACCGTGCACGGAGACCGGGAGGGATGAGTCGTGGCTGGATCAGAGCCGACCACGCTCGCTCGTCGAATGCTGAGCTTCTGCTTCGCCGTGCTCGTCAGCGTGATCTTTCTAGCTCTCGCGCTCGAGCTGTTGGCGCAGATCTGGGGCTGGCTTGCCCTCATCGCGGTGCTCGCGAGTGGCGTGTGGTTGGCCACGAAGGTAGGCCAGTGGCGGTCGCAGAAGTGGTGAGAAGCATGAGCACGTTCACCTCTGACAAGTCGTTGCGGAATAAACAACACCGCTTGACAAACCGTGACGTCGAGTTCATAACCGGTCCCAACCCGAATGGGACTTCCCTGCGACCGCTCCCCACCGCGAGCACACCGGAGCAGAACAGAAGGGAGGTTTCCTATGTCTCAGCGCCGTAAGCGCCAGACTCCAGGCCGCCGCGTCTGGGTCTTCAGTCAACTCAATCACGACCTGCAACCTGAGCAGATCGCCCGCATCCTCGTCGCCGCCAGCCTCGAGCAGGCCCAGCGTGAGGCCGACGCCCGTCGCCTCGCAGCCGAGATGGGAAACGCCGACGACGTCGACGGATCATGTGAGGCGGGAGGTCGTCATGACTAATCTCGTCTTCCACACCGCTCACCTGCCGCGCCCCTTCGAGGTGGCAAGCGTTCGTCGGGTTGTCGAATCGCTGGCTCGTTCGACCGCACCACGCCCCGTCGTGTTCGAGCTTCAGGCTGACGACGCGGGAGTGCACCATCTCGTCGGTGCCGCCCCCGAGTCGATCCATCAGCTCACGCAACTGATCTCGAGCTCTGTCATTGACGCTCGCACGAAGAAGGCTAGGACGCGGGAACCGCTGTCGACAGCTAGACGCGTCGAACTGTCAGGTGGCCTGCCTATCAAGTCCGATGCCCTCGAGGCGTCAACCCACGCCATCTACTCCGCGCTGAGTGCGCGCAAGGGGGGTGAGGTCGTGGCCCTCCAAGTCGCCCTCGGTGCCGCGCACAGCCCCCAGCTCGTTCCCGATAAGGTCGCCAACCCGGCGCAGCAGTCGCTGTGGCAAGCCCTCACTATGGGGCCTGCGCCCGCCAGTGCTGAGGTGCGTCGTCGGATGAAGACCCGCGCCGCCCAAGCGACTATCGCGACAAGCATCCGAATCGGCGTTACGGCAGCCACCCCTGCTCGTCGGCAACATCTGACCCTGACACTGTTCGCCGCGCTCCAAGGTTTCGAGGCACCCGGGGCAACCCTGCGACTCGTCACCGAGCAGGCTGGCGCGTTCAACGCGGCAACTCTCAGCCGTCGCCCGTCAGGCCGACTCAGTGTCGATGAGGTCATCGCCTTCCTCGGCTGGCCGATCGGTGACGACGACCTGCCTGGCCTGCCAAGCACCCACCCTCGACGCATCGCTCCACCCGAAACCCTCAGCTCGTCGGACGGTGTCTTCGCCACCAGCAACTCACCCGGCCTCGATCGACACGTTGGCATCACGGCGACGGCTCGGCTGCAGCACACCGTCGTCACCGGGCCGACCGGGTCGGGGAAGAGCATGGTGCTCGCTCGACTCGCGCTCGACGACATCGCGACAGGCCGGCCGCTGGTTCTGGTAGACCCGAAGCGGCAGCTCGTGGACTATATCGTCGACCACGCTCCAGCCGATGCGGCGGGTCGGATCGTGATCCTCGATGCGGCTGACGATCGACCAGTCGGCTTCAACCCGCTCGACACCAAGGGCCGACCAGCGGACGTCGTTGTCGACGGAATCCTGTCCTCACTGAGAGCGGTGTTCCACGACGGCTGGGGACCACGCACCGAAGACCTCCTCCACGCCGGACTCCTCACACTGGCCCGGGCAGGCGATGCTCGCGATGAGCCGTACACGCTCATCGACCTCCCCCGCCTTCTGACCGATGCGGCCTTCCGCCGTTTGGTGATCGGCGCTGTCGCAGGCGACCAGACCCTGTCGTCGTTCTGGGCAGCGTTCGAGGAGATGAGCGTCGGGCAACGCGCAGCCGTGATCGGCCCGCCAATGAACAAGCTGCGCAAGTTCGTCCTGCGCCCGAACGTCGCCGCAGTGCTCGGACAGTCACGCCCGGCGTTCCGTCTACGGGATGTGTTCCGCGAGGGCACCCACGCCGTGCTCGTGCCCCTCAACGACGCGCTCCTCGGCCCTGGCGCGGCGCAGCTGCTAGGCAGTCTGATCGTGGCCGAGGTGTGGATGGCCACTCTCGAGCGCGCTGCCGAGAAGGAGCCCACCAAGCGGCCAGGGATGGTGTTCGTCGATGAGGTGCAGCAGTTCCTGCACCTTCCCACCTCTATCGCGGACGCCCTCGCCACCTCCCGCTCATACGGTGTCGGCTGGCACCTGGCCCACCAGTTCCGCGACCAACTCTCCCCCGCCATGCGGTCTGCGTTCGATGCGAACGCCCGCTCGAAAGTCGTCTTCGCGCTCGGCCCCGACGACGCCCGCGACATGGCCCGCATGGCTCCCAAGCTTGTTGTTGAGGACTTCCAGTCACTCGCCCCCTACGAGATTTATGCCACCCTGGTCGACCGCGGAGCGCCCTCTGGATGGTTGTCCGCCAAGACCCTGCCGCCCGAGAATCCGACCGGACACGGCGACCTGATTCGCCGAGCAAGCCGCGACCAATACGGCAGGGCAGTCACGAACGAGGTGCCGCAGCCCACGTCTGAGCCGCCGCGTGCGGAGCCGGGGTCGCACCGGCGAGCGAGGCGAACATGAGCGCCCACGTTGGTGCCCGCAGGTGTGGCCTGACCTCTGGGGCGAGTATTCCGGTCGCTATTCCGGCCACGACGACCACCACCGGCCCACAGGCCCGCACCGTGGCCGGTTCTAGCGGCAACTGGGATGGGACTCCGCTGCTTTGCCGCACCGGTTCACCGTCCCGTGGAGGCCAGCCATGACGGCCGCCTGGACCCCCTATCGAATTCGGCAGCTCTCCGAGCAGCTGACCGAGCGAGACCGGCAGATCCTGACCAGCCTCGAGCAGTACCGACTGCTCTCCACCCGGCTGATTCAACGTCTGCACTTCCCCGCCGTACCGCTGGGCGATCACTCCAGCATTTCCGCAGCCACCCGCGGAACCACCCGCGTGCTCGGGCGGCTCGAACAGCACGGACTGATCACACGACTGCCGCGTCGCATCGGCGGCATCAAGCACGGCTCGTCTGGCATCGTCTGGCAGCTGGCCGCAACCGGCGAACGGTACCTGCGCGCGCAGCGTGCAGATGGGCAGCGTCGTCGCTTTGTCACCCCGACAACGACGTTCATGGAGCACACACTCGAGGTGGCCGAGCTGGCCGTATCCCTGATCCAGAAGTCCCGCACCGGTTCCATCGAGGTGCTAAGCCTTCAGACCGAGCCCGCCTGCTGGCGCGAATACACCTCCCCCGGCGGATCGCCGCTGGCGGTGAAGCCCGATCTCGCGGTCGTCACTGCCGACACCGAGTTCGAGACCCACAGCTTCGTCGAAGTCGACCGCGCCACCGAACACGGCCCGGCAGTGCTCCGCAAGTGCCGCGCATACCAGCAGTACTTCCAAAGCGGCACCGAGCAAGACCGCACCGGCCTGTTCCCACTCGTTGTATGGGTCACCCCGGACGAGCGCCGCGCCGACCGTCTGCGGCGCAGCATCGCCGAAGACCCAAGCCTGGAGACAGCACTGTTTCACGTCACCCCGAAGGAGAACGCCCTGAGCGTTCTCGCCCCGGATGCAACCCCTAACCCGAAAGGAGGAACGACATGACACCAGCAATCACCACCCCGGATCAGACTGACAAGGCACGGCAGATCATCACCCTGATGATCGCCGTCGACCCCGAAGCCCAAGGGCACACCCTCGCCCGGCTCGTCGCGGCAACCCTGCACGGAGGCCCCGGCACCGCGCTTGAGCGCTTCGCCTCCAAGGGCGAACTCGACCCCGAGACTGCGCTCGCTGAACTCAACGAGCTGCGCGTTCCCCTCGAGCAAGAGGACTGGATCGACACCCTGGGCCGCTACATCCTGCTCAACGCCGGAGCACACTCATGACCGAACACGAACCCACACCCCGCAGCCACGAACAGTTCGACCTCGAACGGCTCAGGCGAGCAGCGAACCGCTTCGAGAACGCCATCACCCTCGGCATCGAAGCCGCCCGATCAGCAGGCCGTGAGATCGATGACGGCACGGCGCAACTGATCGCCCACGTCTTGGGACGAGGCCTTGGCCGCGACTCGCAACTAGCCGAGCACGGTCGCACGCGCCAGGGTGACCCGGATGCCATGCGCAGCGAGTTCATGACGCTCTGGGAATACCCGCGGACAGGCGGTCTGACTCGCGAGTGGATCAACTGGCTCGGCACTTACCTTCTGCACTCCGAGCCCCGCACTGGCGTACCTGAAGGCGACGCGGTGGAAGCGGCGCGTGCGCTGCTGCGCAGCACCCTCGTCACCGATCAACTGAACGTCGGAGGCCTCACCCTCACGGTCAACATCCCCGCGAGTCTGACTGGCCCAGAACTGCGGGAGGTCGTTGCGCACCTGGAACAGCTGCCTGAGACCTTTGAGCAGTCCTTCCACGCGTTCCTGACCCTGCCCGACGTGGATGCGTCAGCAGAGAACGTGGCCGACCTCTTCGAGCAGTACTTCGTCGGGCGTTTCGAATCCGAAGACGACGCCATCGATGGCCTCACACCGATCGACGAGTGGGAGACCCGACTCGGCGAGTGGACAGCAGAGCTGGGGTTGCCGGCCGAAGCGGTGACGCTTGATCGATCGGTCATCAGCGCACAACTGCGTGAGGTGTACGACGTCGTCGAGATGGAAGGCCGCATCTATGCCTTCATTCGGTAGCCCGGCAAGCGCGCCGAATCACCCTCCGGGGGTGTTCTCCCACGGCAGACTGCGAGCGATGCGGAATAGTCAACAGGCCCGGAATTCCGGGCCTGGCGAGGTAAAATGGGAGGGTAAACGGAGACCAATACCGATGTTCAAGACTGCATCGGGCCAGCGTCCCAGCCCATTCCTGAATGGGGCGCACACTCCACCACCTCTCTCTCGAAAGCGCCGCTTCGAGACTGCTCTCACTCCCACGGAAGGAGGGCAGTCATGAACCTGCCCGAGAACGCCACCACCTCCGCCTTCGTCGCAGCACCCCCGCGACTGCCCGACATCGCCCCGCACGTTGAGGTCGGCCCGAGCGAGACGACGATCATCAACCCGATCACTGACGTCGTCGCACCTGCCGGTTCCCGCGCGGTGGTCTACCTACGCGTGTCTTCCAAGGGGCAAGTCAACACCGACTACGACCCCGAAGGCATCTCGATCCCCGCCCAACGGCAGTCGTGCCAACGCAAGGCGGAACAGCTCGGGCTGACCATCGTCGCCGAGTACGTCGAGGCAGGAATCTCAGGAACGGAGATGACCAAGCGCATTGCCTTTCAGCAGATGCTGGAACGCATCAGGCGCGACAAAGACGTCGATTACGTCATCGTCTACAAGCTGTCCCGATTCGCCCGCAACCGCACGGACGACGCCATCGTCATGGCCGACCTGCAAAAGCGCGGCGTCACCCTGATCTCAGCAACCGAGTCGATCGACTCCACCCCAGTCGGGCAACTCATGCACGGCATCCTCGCCGCATTCAACGAGTACCGCTCCCGCGAAGACGGAGCCGACATCGCCTACAAGATGGCCCAGAAGGCCAAGAACGGCGGCACGCTCGGCAAGGCACCGATCGGCTACATCAACACCCTCGAGCGTGTCGAAGGCCGTGAGTTCCGCGGTATCGCGGTCGACGAAGCACGAGCCCCCTTCGTGAAGCTCGCCTTCGAGCTGTACGACAAGGGTGAATTCTCGATGGAGGACATCGCCGACATTCTCACCGAGCGTGGCCTGGAGACTCGAGCGACGGCACGCAGGCCTGCGGGCCCCGTCTCCAGTTCGAAGATCTCGGCAATGCTGCGCGACCCTTACTACGTCGGCGACATCGTCTACAAGGGTGAAACCTACGAGGGTCGGCATCCGGCGATCATTGACCGCGATCTCTTCGTGCGCGTTCAGCGGCGACTCGAAGCATCAGGCCGGGCTGGTGAGCGGAAGCGTGTCTACCCCCACTATCTGAAGGGAACCGTTTGGTGCGGTGAGTGCTACGCCGTGCGTGGGCTTGTTGATCGAAGAATGCTGATCCAGCGGACTATCGGCCGTCACGGCGGTGAGTACTTCTACTTCTTCTGTCGCGGCAAGCAGCTTGGCCTCTGCGAATCGCGGCACATCCCATTCGACATGGTGGAGGACCAGGTCATCGAGCACTACCGCACTGTGCAGCTTCGGCCTGAGTTCATCGAGTGGGTTCACGGCCAGATCGACAATGCGCTTCAAGACCAAGCGGGTTCCCGGCGTCAGCTCCGAGACCAGATCCAGGGGCAGATCGCACGGCTTCAGACCAGGGTTGACAATCTGATCGACCTGGTCGCGGACGGCGGACTGGCCGGGTCGAAGGCCCGCGAGAAGATCACCGAGATTGAGCGAGAACGTGCCGCGCTCGAGACCCGTCTGGGGACCATCGAAGACGACCTGGGTATCGGGGCCGAGTTCCTCAAGGGCTGGCTCGAACTGTTGCGAGACCCTTACGAGCTCTACCGCACGGCCAGCGATGACATGCGCCGGGACCTTAACCAGGCGATCTTCACGCGCATCTTCGTCATTGACCAAGACCGCGCGGAATCCGAGCTCCAGGAACACGTTCGCCTCCTTCTCGAGGCACAAGCAGAGTGGGCGGCATCGTTCGGCCTCGGCATCGAAGCCGGATCAAACGAAAACGACGCCGAAGCGTCGTCACGTGGTGAATCAACCGAAGGCCACTGGCGCAAACCCGTGGACTTGGCCATGGGTTCGAGTAAGCAATCTTTGGTGCCCCTGGAGGGACTCGAACCCCCAACCCTTTCCTTAGGACGGAACTGCTCTTCCATTGAGCTACAGAGGCGGTGCATCCACTCTACGACGCTCTCGGGCGCCGGGCTCTGATGCCCCCGTACCGAGACAAGTGAGGTAGAACTTTAGGGGGAAGTTTCCCGAACTCTCGATGGAGGCTCCGTGCCCGGCAATGCAACCACCCGCTTCGACAATGTGGCGCTGCTCTCTGTGGCGAGCGTGCTCCCCGGCCGGGTCACGACGTCACAGGAGATCGAAGAGCGCCTCGAGCCCTCGCTGCGACGCCTCAAGCTCCACCGCGGACTCCTGAGCCGTGTCGCTGGCGTGCACGAGCGACGCAACTGGGCGGCCGGGGAGACGGTGAATGCCGCGACGATCGCCGCCGGCAAGAAGGCCCTCGCACAGGCCGGCGTGCACTCCAGCGACGTGGGACTGATCATCAACACCTCCGTCACACGCGCGAACCTCGAACCCTCGGTCGCCGTCGCCCTGCACCACGGTCTCGAGCTGCCGAGCTCCGCCGTCAACTTCGACGTCGCCAATGCGTGCCTCGGGTTCATCAACGGGATGTCGCTCGCAGCCACGATGATCCAGTCGGGCCAGATCCGTCACGCGATCGTCGTCGCCGGAGAGGACGCCGACGAGATTCAGGTCAACACGATTGAGCGCCTGTTGCAGAACGACGGTAATCGCGACAACTTCATGAGCGAGTTCGCCACCCTGACACTGGGCAGTGGCTCCGCTGCGGCCGTGCTCGGGCGTGCGGATGACCATCCCGCTGGCCACCGCATCATCGGAGGCGTCACGCGAGCCGCCACTGAATTCCACCGGCTGTGCGTCGGCAGCGTCGACGGCATGTTCACGGATGCAAAGGCACTGCTCAAGGGAGGTCTTGACCTCGTCGTCTCCGCCTGGAAGGAGGCGGCGCCGGAGTGGGACTGGAAGTCGATGAACCGCTACATCACCCACCAGGTGTCGTCGATCCACACCAGCTCGCTCATCAAGGCCGTCGGGCTCGACCGCTCGCACGTGCCGACGACCTTTCCGACCCTCGGCAACATCGGGCCGGCATCCGTGCCGATCACCCTCGATCGCGAACAAGCCACCCTGCGCGACGGTGACCGCGTGCTGCTCGTCGGCGTCGGGTCAGGCCTCAACACGGCAATGCTGGAACTCGCCTGGTGAGTGACGCCGCCTCGCAGACCCTGGCAGAACTGCCCGGCCTGGATGCTCGGTGCAGCCGGACGAGGCTCGTCACGGACTCGCGCACCGGCACCGAGCACGAGTGGCACTACCTCGACACCGGTGATGAACTCGAGCGTCTCGGCGTCGAGCCGGTCGGCACGATCCTCGCCGTGCACGGCAATCCGACCTGGTCGTACCTCTGGCGCACCCTCGTCACGGCGTCGCTGACCGCTGCGGAGAGTGGCGAGCCCGCGTGGCGCGTGATCGCTGTCGACCAGCTCAACATGGGCTTCTCTGCGCGCACGGGGACGCCCCGCACCCTCGCGCAGCGCGTGGTCGATCTCGGTAACGTCACCGACTCTCTCGCCCTCAGCGGGCCCGTCGTGTCGCTCGGTCACGACTGGGGCGGCGTCATTTCTCTCGGCTGGGCGATCGACCACCCCGAGCTGCTCGCGGGAGTCATGGCGCTCAACACCGCCGTGCACCACCCGGCGGGTGTCCCCATTCCCGCGCCGTTGCGCGTGGCGGGCGCTCGTGGCGTGCTGGCGACCTCGACGGTGTCGACCCCGGCCTTCCTCGAGACCACGCTCTCGCTCGCCCGCCCCGCGCTCGAGAGCGATGTGAAGGACGCCTACCGGGCGCCCTATCGTTCCGCCGCGCGTCGTCAGGGCATCGGCGACTTCGTCGCCGACATCCCCGTGGATGCCTCGCACCCCAGCTTCGCCGAGCTGCTCCGCATCGCCGCCGGCGTCGCCGAGCTCACCGTTCCCGCCCTGCTGCTCTGGGGCCCGGCCGATCCGATCTTCGGCGACCGCTACCTGGATGACATCGTCGACCGGCTCCCGCACGCCGACGTGCACCGCTTCGAGGGTGCGGGCCACCTCCTGGCCGAAGATCGGCCCTACGAAGACGCCGTTTTGACCTGGCTCGGCGATACCCTCGGGCGGGCCCCGACGCAGCGCCCCGATGCCTCCGAGCCGACGGAGCAGGACGCCGCCCCGCCCTACTCTCCCCTGTGGGCCGCCCTCGACAACCGACGCGACGACGACGAGGACGCCATCATCGACATGGCCGTGCGCGGAGGAGGCGAGCGTCACGTCAGCTGGCGGCAACTCGACGACCGCGTGCGCCGCCTCGCCGCCGGCTTCGCCCGCATCGGAGTGGCAAAAGGACAGCGCGTCTCCGTGCTCGTACCCCCCGGCCCGACGCTCACCGCCGTCGTCTATGCGTGCCTGCGCATCGGAGCGGTCGTCGTCGTGGCGGATGCGGGGCTCGGGGTCCGCGGTCTCTCTCGCGCCGTTCGCGGCGCGTGGCCCGACGTCATCATCGGCGAGGCGAAGGGCCTTGCCGCGGCACGCGCGCTGGGCTGGCCGGGCATGCGCATCTCGGTCGCGAAGCTATCCACGGCATCCGCCGCGCTGCTGAAGGTCTCGCACAGCCTCTCCGCGATCCTCGCCCGGGGTACGAACACTCCCCTCCCGGAGGAGCCCCAGCCCGACGATCCCGCCGCGATCCTCTTCACCTCCGGCTCAACCGGCCCCGCGAAGGGCGTCGCGTACACGCATCGCCAGCTGTCCGCGCTGCGCGACATTCTCGCCGCGCACTTCGCGGTGACCCGCGAGATGGGGCTCGTGACCGGCTTTGCCCCGTTCGCCCTGCTCGGCCCCGCCCTGGGCACGCGATCGGCCACCCCCAACATGGATGTCTCGTCACCGCGGACGCTCACCGCACGGTCCGTCGCCGCCGCGGTGCGCGCATCCGATGCTCGGATGGTTTTTCTGTCGCCCGCTGCCATTCTCAACGTCGTCGACACGGCGGGTGCACTCACCGCCGACGATCGCCGGGCGCTCGCGACAGTGCGCACGTTCCTGTCGACGGGGGCTCCGGTCGGCGAACCGCTGCTGACCGCCACGGCGCGGCTCATGCCCAACGCCGAGCCGCACACCCCCTACGGCATGACGGAGTGCTTGCTCGTGACCGATGTGACGCTCGACGGCATCCGTGCCGTCGCGGAAGCCGCCGACCGGGGCGTCTGCGTCGGGTCGCCGATCGGCGCGAACCGGGTGCTCATCAGCGCGCTGGATGCCGACGGCCGCGCCGTCGGAGAGCCCGCCGCGGACCCCAGCGTGCTCGGCGAGATCGTCGTGTCGGCGTCGCACCTGAAGGCGTACTACGACCGGCTCTGGCTGACCGACCGCGCAGCGGAGCTCGCCACCCCCAGCGATGGTCGCTGGCATCGGACGGGCGACATCGGGCACCTGGATGCCGAGGGGCGCCTGTGGGTCGAGGGTCGACTCCCCCACGTGCTCGTCACGGCCGACGGCCCCGTCGCGCCCGTCGGGCCGGAGCAGCAGATCGAAGGCTGCGACCCGGTTCGCCGGGCCGCCGTGGTCGGCGTCGGCCCGCACGGGCTGCGCCAGGCGGTCGCCGTCGTCGAGACGATGCCGGCCGTCCCACGGCCTGGGCTCGCGACGCCCGAGCTCGCGGCCGACGTGCGCCGCCGCACGCAGCTTCCGCTCGTCGCGGTGCTCACCGTGCCGCAGCTGCCGACCGACATTCGCCACAACTCCAAGATCGACCGCACGCGCCTGTCGGAGTGGGCCGAGCGGACGCTCGCCGGGGGACGGATCGGGCGACCGTGATCATCGTCGTCACCGGCGCCTCCGGATATTTGGGCCGCGCCGTCGCCGCAGAACTTGTCACTGCGGGGCACGAGGTGCGCACGCTGCAGCGGCGGCCGAGCGGCGTCGACGGGGTCATGGACGTTCTCGGCTCGATCACCGACCCCGACGTCGTCGTGCACGCCGTCGCGGGCGCGGAGGGCGTCATCCACCTCGCGGCGAAGGTGTCGCTGGCGGGCGACCCCGCCGAGTTTCAGGTGGTCAACGTCGAGGGCACCCGCACGGTCCTCGAGGCGGCCGAGCGCGCGGGAGTCTCGCGCTTCGTGCAGGTGTCGTCGCCGTCGGTCGCGCACGCGGGCTCCGCCCTCGCGGGCGTCGGCGCCGAGCCGGCATCGCCGGCGGATGCGCGGGGCGACTATGCGAGAACCAAGGCGGAATCCGAACTGCTCGCCCTCGCCCGCGACTCGGCCTCGATGCGCGTCGTCGCGGTGCGCCCGCACCTCGTGTGGGGGCCGGGAGACACGCAACTGGTGGGGCGCATCCTCGATCGCGCTCGGCGCGGACGCCTGCCGCTCCTCGACGGCGGGCGAGCACTCATCGATTCGACCTACATCGACAATGCTGCCACCGGCATCGTCGCGGCCCTGTTGCGTGCCGAGGAGGCCCACGGCCGCGCGTTCGTGATCACCAACGGCGAGCCGCGGCCCGTCGGTGAGCTGCTCGCGGGCATCTGCATCGCGGCGGGAGTGCGGCCGCCGCAGTGGAGCCTACCCGCGGGTGTCGCGCGCGCAGCCGGGTCGCTCATCGAGCGCGTGTGGGCGATCCGCCCGGGCGAGGACGAGCCCCCGATGACGCGGTTCCTCGCCGAGCAACTGTCGACCGCGCACTGGTTCGACCAGCGCGAGACGCGCCGCGCGCTCGACTGGCAGCCGACGGTGAGTATCGACGAAGGGCTGCGGCGGCTGAGCGCGCACTAGTGCCCGCCCGGTCGCGCACATTCGACCGTGCCACCCGACCGAACCACCCGACTGAGCCATGCTCGCTAGGGTTGCCCGCATGCGCACACCCGGTCGCCTCGCCCTCGCCCTGACACTCGCGACCGGGCTCGGTCTGACTCTCGCACCCGCCGCCGCGGTCGCCACGGAGCGTGCGAGTAACGTGAGCAACTTCACGTTCGATTCGTTTGACGCCGACTACACGCTCAGCCGCGAGGACGACGGCACGGCGACGCTCGAGGTCGTCGAGACGATCGTCGCGCGATTCCCCGACTTTGATCAGAACCGCGGCATCGTTCGCGCGATCCCTGACGACTACGACGGTGTGCCGCTGAACACCTCGGTGAACGGCGTGACTGACGAGAACGGCGACCCGGTGTTCTTCGAGTCGGTCACCACCGACGGCTTCGTCGAACTCGCCCTCGGCACTGACGAGTTCGTGCGCGGCGTGCAGACCTACGTCATCAGCTACACGCAGCAGAACGTCGTGCGCTCCTTCGACGACACGAACGCCGACGAGTTCTACTGGGATGTCAACGGCACCGGCTGGCAGCAGCCCTTCGGCCGCGTGAGCGCGACGGTGACCCTCGCGCCCGATGTGGCCGCCGCGCTCACCGGCAACGCCGCGTGCTACCTGGGCGCCTTCGGGGAGGACGAGACCTGCCCGATCGAGACCGACAGCGGCGACAGCGCAGCCGAGGGCGCGAGCACGATCGTCTCGGCGAGCGCCACCGACCTCGCCCCCGGCGAAACCCTCACGGTCGCGATCGGCTTCGAGCCCGGTACCTTCCTGACGCCGGAGCCGGTGCGCCCGACACCTCCGCCACCCCCACCGCCGCTGCCGGGGTGGATGCACGTCATCTCGGGCGGGCTGGGTCTCGCGGGCATGGCCGCCCTCGTGGCCTCCATCGTGTCGCGCGTGCGCGCGGGCGGTGGCGCGAAGGGCCGCGGCGTCATCATTCCGCAGTACACCGAGCCGGCGGGCATCGACATCCTGCAGTCGGCGCAGCTGCTGGGGCGATCCACCTCGGCGGCTCCCGCCGCCGTCGTCAGGTTGGCCGTGCGCAAGAATCTGCGCATCCTCGCCTATCCCGTCGAGAAGGGCGCCGCCCCGTACACGTTGCAGTACCTCAGCGATGACCGCACCGACGGGCTCGACCGCGCGGTGCTCACCGCTCTCTTCGGCCGCACGCGTGACGCTGGCGAGCTGCGCGAGTACGGCACCTACGACGCGGCCCTTGGCAAGAAGCTCACGAAGCTGGCCACCGAGGCGCGCGCCTCGCTCGTCACCGACGGCTTCCAACGAAAGCCGACCGGCGTGGGGTTCGGCTGGCTCATGGTCGTGGTGCAGATGGTGATCGGGTTCGCCGCCTTCATTACGGTCGGCATCTCGGTGGAGATCTTCAACGACGCGAGCCCTCTCGCTCTGCTGGCGATCCCCGGCACGTTCGTCGCGGGCATCGTCGCTTTCGCCTTCGCCCTGCGACCGCTGCAGCTGACCGAGAAGGGCCGTGCGGCACGCGATCACCTCGAGGGCATGAAGCTCTATCTCACCGTCGCCGAGCAGGATCGCCTGCGCATGCTGCAGAGCCCCCAGGGTGCCGAGCGCATCGACGTCGGCAACGACCTCGAGCTCGTCAAGCTCTACGAGCGCCTGCTGCCGTGGGCGGTCGTGTGGGGCGTGGAGGACCAGTGGATGCGCGAGCTCGCGATCCGCGTCGCCGCGACCGACACGACCCCCGACTGGTTCGTCGGGCGCAGCGGCTTCGAGGTCGCCCTGTTCACGACGGCCGTGCGCGGGATGACCACCACGACCACCGCGCCCGCGTCGAGTTCATCGTGGTCGGGCAGCGGCGGCGGCAGCTTCTCGGGCGGGTCCTTCGGCGGCGGTTTCTCGGGCGGAGGCGGCGGGGGTGGAGGCGGCGGCGGCCGCTAGAGTCGGGCCATGACCGACGGCGACGGCGCCCCCACGTTCCACCCCGACCTCACGCGCGCACGGTTCATGCCGCGCACCTCGGCCACACGGGGTAACCGTCGGCTGCTGCGCGCGGTCACGCGTAGTGGCCGCAGGCGTCCGCCTGCCGACGGCGATCTGGTCACGCTCGGTGATGACGTGATCGTGCGAGTGCAGAGACCGGTTGAGGCCCTGACGACGGATGCGGGCGCAGCTCGTCCCGCGGTACTCCACCTGCACGGCGGCGGCCTCATCATCGGCTCAGCAACCCAGGGCGACCCACTCTGTCGGCTCTTGGCCGATGAGCTCGGAGCCGTGGCGGCCAGCGTCGACTACCGCATGCCGCCCGAGCACCCCTACCCGACGCCCCTCGAGGATTGCTACCGCGCACTGCAGTGGCTGGCCGCGCAACCCGACGTCGACGCGTCACGCATCGCCGTGATCGGCGAGAGCGCCGGAGGCGGGCTTGCCGCATCCCTCGCCCTGCTCGCCCGTGAGCGCGGCGAGATCGCGCTCGCCGGTCAGGTGCTCGCCTACCCCATGCTGGATGACCGCACCGACGAATCCGCCACCGCCCACCCGCGCATGCTGCGGCTGTGGAACGGGCTCAGCAATCGCTTGGGCTGGGGTCTCTACCTCGGCGCCAGCGCGGCAGATGCCCACCGCTCCGGCTCGGCCGCCTCACCGCTCGACGCCGCCACCCTCGAGCTCGCCGTGCCCGCACGCCGCGCCGAGCAGGGCCCCGACGCGCTTGCCGGGCTTCCGCCCGCGTGGATCGGGGTGGGCACGCTCGACCTCTTCCACTCCGAAGATGTGGAATACGCGAGGCGCCTCACCGGCGCCGGCGTCTCCGTCAACCTGCACGTCGTGCCGGGCGCGTACCACGGCTTCGACAAGGCCGAGCCGCAGGCTGCAGTGTCGCGCGACTTCCTCGCCCGTCAGGTCGAGGCGCTGCGCGCCATGCTCAGCTCGAGCTGAGCATCCCGAACCGGGCTCTACGCGGCAGGCGCCAGGTACTCGTCCCACGCGGGCTGCGGACGCTCGATACCGCGCACGAGCCACGACGTGCCATGCGGAGCCTTCGGGGTCACGAGAAGCTCCCAGCGCATCTCGGCCGGCGTGCGGTCGCCCTTGATGTTGTTGCACTTCAGGCAGCAGGCGACCAAGTTCTCCCACGAGTCGGCGCCGCCGCGTGAGCGGGGCAGAACGTGGTCGATCGTCGTCGCGTGCGCGTCGCAGTAGGCGCAACGGTTGCCGTCACGGCGCAGCACTCCGCGACGGGTGAGGGGCACGCGTCGCGCGTGCGGAATGCGCACGTAGCGACGCAGCACGATCACGCTCGGGCGATCCCAGGCCTCGTGAATGCCGAAGACCGGATGCTGGCCGTCGGCGGCGAGCACGGTCGCCTTGTCGTTCATGACGAGCACGAGGGCTCGGCGAAACGACACCACGGCGAGCGGCTCAAACCCCGCGTTGAGGACGAGTGTGCGCATTGACTTCGCTCCTGTCGAACGGGCCCGCATGGCCTGCGGGCGTTCCATCGGTTCCTGATCGCTCACGGAGCGAGGGTCAACGCGGCCCGTTCGGGCACAAAAAAAGCACTGCCGTTAGACGGCAGTGCTCGATCCCGCACGACCACGACAGGGCGCGATCCAGCGAACGCTGACGGCTATGCGAAAAACGTCGCGCGCATCCACGGTTTGGATGTCCCGTCGCTTACTCATGGCCTCTCCTCTCAGTGCCCCGTGCGGCACCAAGAAGGCCAGGTTAACCCAGAATCGGCGTGCGTGCACTGCGAGGCGCGCCGATTCACGCGGCGTTCACCCGGCCGAGCAGTGCCAGGACGGCACCAGGAATCGGTCAGATGCCGATGCGGACGATCCAGTAGTTGTCGGTCCAAATGGGGCGAACGCTCACAACGCCACCCGCGCGCGGGGAGTCGATGAAGGTTCCGTTGCCCATGTAAATGCCATTGTGCCCGTTCATGATCACAAGGTCGCCGGGGCGAGCGTCCGCACGCGAAATGCGGGTACCTGCGGCGTCCTGCTGGCTCACGGTGCGGGGCAGAGCCACGCCGAACTGCGCGTACACGTACTGCACGAAACCGGAGCAGTCGAAGCCGGCGGGGGTGCTGCCGCCGTATCGGTAGGGCACACCCTGATACTGGAGGGCCACCTGCACGACCTGGTCGAGGCTGAAGTCGGGGTACGCGGGGTTGGCGAGGAAGTCGCTGACGCCCGGGCCGCTCCACCGCGGGGCAGCGGCAGCGGCAGCCGCGAGCTGTGCGCGGCGAATCTCGGCGACACTCGTCGCCCCGAACTCATCCCGCGACAGATCCTGCGCGACCTCGGCCTCGGCGGTGAAGGCGATCGTCTGCGACTGGGTGGCCTGCAGCTCGGCGAGGGCCTCAGCGTTCGCCGAGCCTTCCGCATTGGCGGCGGGTTCGAGACTCGTGCCCGGCAGTGTGAAGACGGCGACGAACGCAGTCGCGGTCGCGAGAGCGGCGAAGTGGGTCAGCGTGCTCTTGACGGACCGACGGCTAGTGGTACTCACAGATGAACCTCCTGCGCACCCCGGTTGGGCATGACGTGCGCGACCTCGTGAGTGTACGCGAGATAACGGTCAGGTCACAAAACGACGCGCAGGTACTCCATATGGTGGCTATTGCTCACTCGTCGACGTAGATGTGCTGGGCGACCTCTGACGGCAACTCGATTCCCTCGGCGCGACCCTCGACATCGACGGCGATGTAGCCGGTCGGTTCTGACCGGATGCGGGCCCGCGCCCCCGGCACGACCCCGGCCTCGAACAACTGGTGGAGGAGGTCAGGATCGAACTGCACGGGCTCAGACAAGCGGCGGATCGTGCACTGCCGCATCCCCGCCGCCGTCGCGTGCGTGAGTGAGATGACGCCGTCCAAGAAGTCGACCGCCGGGGCGCCCCCCAACTCTTCCAGGCCCGGAATCGGATTGCCGTACGGCGACTCGGTTGGCCCGTCCAGCAGGGTCAGCAGACGTCGCTCGACCTGCTCGCTCATCACGTGCTCCCACCGACACGCCTCATCGTGCACGTACGCCCAGTCGAGGCCGATCACATCGGCCAGCAGCCGCTCGGCGAGGCGATGCTTGCGCATGACCGAGACCGCCTTGTGGCGCCCGTCGACCGTGAGCTCGAGGTGCCGATCACCCTCCACGCGCACGAGGCCATCACGCTCCATGCGCGCGATCGTCTGCGAGACCGTCGGGCCCGAGTGCCCCAAGCGCTCCGAGATGCGCGCCCGCAGCGGCACGATGTTCTCCTCCTCCAAATCGAGGATGGTGCGCAGGTACATCTCGGTCGTGTCGACGAGGTCGGTCATCGGGCCTGATCTCCTTCGCACGCGTCGGGGCTGACCGCCTCAGCCTAATCGGTTGCCCTCGGTAGACTCGGCGTATGGCCAACGTGCGCATCCCCCCCGAGCTCTTGCCCCTCGACGGACGCTTCGGCTGCGGCCCCTCGAAGGTGCGCCCCGAGCAGGTGGCAGCCCTCGCCGCGGCGGAGGATCTTCTCGGCACCTCCCACCGCCAGGCTCCCGTCAAGAACCTCGTCGGCCGCGTACGCGACGGCCTCAGCGACCTCTTCCGGCTGCCCGACGGCTACGAGGTCGTGCTCGGCAACGGCGGCTCCACCGCGTTCTGGGATGTCGCGGCGGCCGGCCTCATCGAGCGCCGCAGCGCCCACCTCGCGTTCGGAGAGTTCGGCGCCAAATTCGTCGCCTCCGCCCGCGCTCCCTGGCTCGACGCACCCCACGTCGTCTCCAGCGACGCCGGCAGTCGCGGAAATCTCGACGTCATCGACGGGGTCGACGTCTACGCCTACCCGCACAACGAGACCTCGACCGGCGTGAGCGCCCCCGTGACGCGCATCGGTGCGGCGCCGGATGCCCTGACCGTCGTCGACGCGACCAGCGCCGCGGGTGGCATCGACATCGACGTGAGCCAGACCGACGCCTACTACTTCGCGCCGCAGAAGAACTTTGCCGGCGACGGCGGGCTGTGGATCGCCCTGCTCAGCCCCGCCGCGATCGAGCGGGCGCAGCGCCTCGACACCGGTGACCGCTTCATCCCGCAGTTCCTCTCCCTGACCGCCGCGATCGACAACTCGCGGCTCAATCAGACGCTCAACACCCCCGCCCTCGGCACGCTCGTCATGCTCGAGAGCCAGCTGCAGTGGATGAACTCCTCGGGTGGGCTCGCCTGGGCGGGAGCGCGCACGGCCGAGAGCTCGGGCATCCTGTACGACTGGGCCGAGGCGCACCCGCTCGCAACGCCCTTCGTGACCGACCCCGCGCACCGCTCTCCCGTCGTCGTGACCGTCGATTTTGACGACTCGGTCGATGCTGCGCAGGTCGCCGCGACGCTGCGCGCCAACCGCATCGTCGACACCGAGCCCTACCGCAAGCTCGGCCGCAACCAACTGCGAGTCGCCACCTTCGTCGCTATCGAGCCCGACGATGTGCGCCAACTCACGCGCTGCATCGACTACGTGCTCGACGCCCTGGCAGACTGACCGCCATGAGGCTGTGGGTACCGCACGACCAGCGCAGGCCGCAGCCGGAGCCGTTGCGCACCAACGACGTGCGCGCCTACCTGGTGGGCCTCGCACTGTGGGTCATCGGGCTCGCGATCGTGCTCGGGATGCTCGCCACCCCGCTCGCATTCGACCCGGTTCGCGCGCTCACGACCGTGGCGCTCGGGCTCGTACTCGGCATCGTCGGCCTGATCGTGGCGCTGCGGGCTCGGCGCTCAGCGCACCCACGTCGGGCGTTCAGGCCCTAGCGGTCGGAGTCGACGGTTGAGTCGTCGTCGGAGTTGTCGTCAGAATCGAGGTGCGAATCGATGTCGACGCCGTCGAACACGTCGTCTCCGTCGTCGCCGTGTAGGTCGTGCTCGTCGTGGTCGTGATCCTCATCGCTGTCCTGGTCGTCAGCGCTGCCCGCCGACTGTGCATCAGCCGCCTGCTGAGCGAGGTAATCCTCGAGACGATCCGACCACGGCACCCAGTCGGGTGCCGTCAGCGCGCCCTCGCCGGGCATCAGCTCCGACTCGAGGACGCTCGGCTCCATCCCCGGGTTCACGGCGATCGACACCGTCCAGAACCATCCGAGATAGCCGCCCTGGCGGGTTGCGAAGCGCACGGTCGCCACATCGTCGGCGATCATGATGTCGCGCAGAGCCCCCACGGTGGAGGCAGGCGTGCCCTCCTCGAGGGCAGCGCGGGCGAGGGGCTCGAGCGCGCCCTGGTCGAGGTCTGAGGAGTCACGCCCTGCAGCGTCGGCGGTTGAGCCTCGCGCGGCCCTAGGCATCGAGGTCGTCCGCGACCTTGCGCAGAACGGTCGCGATCTTGCGGCCGTGGGCGGCGTCGGGGTAGCGGCCCCGCTTCAGATTCGCGCCGATGCCGTCGAGCAGGCCGACGAGGTCTTCGATGATGACGGCCATGTCGTCAGCCGACTTGCGGTTGAGCGTGCTGAGGGTGGGCCGAGACTCCAGAACCCGCACCGACAGCGCCTGCGCACCACGCTTGCCGTCGGCCACGCCGAACTCAAGCCGCGTACCCGCCTTCACAACGGCACCCTCGGGCAGGGCGGACGCGTGCAGGAAGACTTCATCGCCGTCGTCGGACGCGATGAAGCCGAAACCCTTCTCCTGGTCGTAGAACTTGACCTTGCCGGTGGGCATGCGTGTGGTCCCCTCGCCTTCGCCGAGTCGCCGAGCACAGTGCTCGGATTCACCGCAGGAGTGCGGTGCTCGCAGTTCGAGGATACCGCCGTGCGACGACCCCCAGGAAACGAGGTACGGCCTGCACCGCTTGCGGCACTACCCTGGGATCGTGCCTGAAGAATCATTTGTCATGAGCAATCGCCTCGAACGTACACTCGCCTACATGGTGGCAGGCGTCATTCTGCTCAGCCTCGCGAGTTTCGTTGCGCTCATCATCGGCACCGCAAGCGGGCTCGAGCGCGGCGATTTCGCGGTGGGCATCTGGCCCGTCGTGACGATCATGCCCCTCATCGGCCTGCCGATCGGTTTCGTGCTCATCATCGTGCTGCTCGTCGTCAGTGCTGTGCGACGGGGGCGAGCCGCCAAGGATGCCGGCAACTAGCGCCGCCTCTCTCGCGCTCGCCGCGCGTCTGCGTGACCTCGATGACGCGAGTGTGGCGCACATCATTCGAGAGCGGTCCATCACGCCCAGCACGCTGCGCGACATCTTCGATCTGGCGGAAGCCCTGCTCGACCCGAGCGCGATCAGCATCGCCCTCGCTCGACTGACCCGACCGTCGCTCGCCGCTCTCGTCACCGCGGGCGAAACGGAGACAGTGACGCTCTCATCGCTCGCCAGTCGACTGGACAGCTCGGTCGAGCAGGTGCGCATCCATCTTCAGGGCCCGCTGGATGCTGTGCTCATCGACCTCGCCGACGACACCGTCACGGTCTGGCCCGCCGTTGTCTCGGAGCTCGCCTCCTGGCCCACGCGCGGTCTTCCCGACGCCGAGTCGCTGCGCTCGGCGCTGCCGCCGGTGTCGCTCGAGCCGGTCGATGATGCCGACAGGCAGTCGGTCGATCGGCGTGCAGCCGAGCAGGCGTTCACCGCCACGACGCAGGTGACCGAGATTCTGCTTGCCCTCGCCGACGGGCCGGGTCGACTGCTGGCCCGCGGCGGCCTCTCACTGCCCGACTCCAAACGGCTGGCCGAGGCAGCCGGGCTGACGCTCGATGAGTTGCCGCTGCTGCTCGACCTCGCCGCAGTCGCCGGCCTGGTTGACGAGGATGACGGCTTCACGCGAGCGACCGCCGACGCCGACGGCTGGCGCCGAGCATCCCTCACCGAACGCTGGCAGCATCTCGCGCACGCGTGGCTCGCCCTGTTGCCCACTGAGCTGGTCGACCTGCTCGCGTCGCGACCGCTCGCCCGATGGGGCCCTGCCCTGGCCGACTTCGTGCAGTGGCTCTACCCGGCCGGCGGTGACGCCCTCAGTGCGCGCATGGCGCGCCGTGGTGCGCAGGGCGAGCGGCTCGGGGTGACGGCGGACGGCCGCGCGAGCAGCATCGGAGTCGCCCTGCTGCGCGACGGTGCCGAGGGTGCGAGCGCCGTGCTCGCTCCTCTCGTGCCCCCCGACGTCGACCAGGTGTACCTGCAGCATGACTTGACGATCGTCTCCCCTGGCCCGCTTGCCGCGCCCCTCGATGAGAGGCTGCGTCGTCTGGCCGACGTCGAGAGCGCCGGCCTCGCCGGCCGCTACCGCGTGACCGCGGATAGCGTGACGCGCGCCGTGGCCCTCGGTGAGACCGCCGACGAGCTTCTTGCCTTCCTCGCCCAACTCTCCCTGACGGGTGTGCCGCAACCGGTCGAATACCTCATTCGTGAGACTGCCGGTCGCTACGGATCGGTGCGCGTCGGGCCCGCCGACGGTGACGAGCGGGGTGGCGCGCGCACGGTTGTGCTCTGCAGCGATCGTGTGCTGCTGGAGTCTCTCCTCGTTGATGCGACAACAGCATCGCTCGGCCTGCAGCTCGCGAGCCCCGGCCGCGCCGTTAGCCGATTCGAGCCCGCCGTCGTGCTGTGGACGCTCATCGATGCGCGCTATCCCGCGGCCCCCGCTGAGGGCTTCCCCTCCCCCGCGCGCCCCGGTCGCGAACGCCGAACCGCACCGACCGTTGTCACCGACCCGGTGGGCGATGCGGTCGCGCGCATCCGCACGGGGTCCACGGTCGGCACGGACGGTGATGACGCGTGGGTGGCCCGGCAGTGGGAGCTGGCCGTGCGCGGCAAGCTCGCCGTGCGCGCGACCGTGCGGCTGCCCGACGGCAGCGAAAGATCCTTCGACCTGGAGCCCACCGGCATTGCGGCGGGTCGCGTGCGCGGGCGTGACCGCGACGCCGATGTAGAGCGCACGCTGCCCATCGCGAGCATCGCCGCCCTCGAGCCGCTCGAGTAGCCCCCGCCGCATCGACGCTCCCAGCCGAGCCTCCTAGACTGGCCCGTTATGAATCCTGATGGCCCCCTCATCGTCCAGAGCGACCGCACCGTGCTCTTAGAGGTCGCCAACGGGCAGGCGGAGGAGGCCCGCCACTCCCTGGCCGTCTTCGCGGAACTCGAGCGCGCGCCGGAGCACGTGCACACGTATCGCATCACGCGACTGGGCCTCTGGAACGCTCGCGCCGCCGGCCATGAAGCAGCCGAAATGCTCACCGTGCTCGAGAAGTACGCCAAGTTCCCCGTGCCGCAGTCGGTGGCCACAGACATCACGGAGACGGTGGGCCGGTATGGCCGACTCGTCATCGAGCGTGACGACGAGGGCACTCTCGTGCTGCGCTCGACCGACACCGCCGTGCTCACTGAGATCGCCTCGAACCGCAAGGTCGCGCCGCTGCTCGCCCGCCGCATCGACCAGCACCGCTACGAGCTCGCCGCGTGGGCGCGCGGTCAGGTCAAGCAGGAGCTCGTGAAGATCGGCTGGCCCGCCGAAGACCTCGCCGGCTACACGCCCGGCACCCCGCACGTGATCGACCTCGACCTAGCCGACTGGGGGCTGCGGCCCTACCAGCAGCACGCGATCGATCAGTTCTTCGTCGGTGGTTCGGGCGTCGTCGTGCTGCCGTGCGGCGCCGGCAAGACCCTGGTGGGCGCCGGCGCAATGGCGCAGGCCGGCACGACGACGCTGATCCTCGTCACCAACACCGTGTCAGCGCGGCAGTGGCGCGCCGAGTTGCTCGCCCGCACGCGTCTCACCGAAGACGAGATCGGCGAGTACTCGGGCCAGGTGAAGGAGGTCAAGCCGGTCACGATCGCGACCTATCAGATTCTCACCGCCAAGCGAAAGGGCGAGTACGCGCACCTGGCCCTGCTCGACGCCCTCGACTGGGGCCTCATCATCTACGACGAGGTGCACCTGCTGCCCGCCCCCGTCTTCAAGCTCACCGCCGAGCTGCAGGCCCGACGCCGACTCGGTCTCACCGCCACGCTCGTGCGCGAGGATGGCCGCGAGGGCGACGTGTTCAGCCTCATCGGCCCGAAGCGCTTCGACGCGCCGTGGAAGGAGATCGAGGCGCAGGGCTACATCTCGCCAGCCAGCTGCTACGAGGTGCGCGTCGACCTGCCCGCCAGCGAGCGACTCGAGTACGCGGCGAGCGCGGACGACCAGCGCTACCGGCTCGCGGCGACAGCACCGGCCAAGCTCGAGGTCGTGAAGCGTCTGGTGGCGCAGCACTCCGGCGAGCGCATCCTGGTCATCGGTCAGTATCTCGACCAGATCGACGAGCTCGCCGAGGCATTGCAGGTGCCCCAACTCACAGGGGCAACATCCGTCGACGAGCGCGAGAGGCTCTTTCAGGAATTTCGGGATGGCCGCACCCCGGTGCTCGTCGTCTCGAAGGTCGCCAACTTCTCGGTCGACCTGCCCGAAGCCACGGTCGCGATTCAGGTGTCGGGTTCGTTCGGCTCGCGCCAGGAGGAAGCCCAGCGCCTGGGTCGCCTGCTGCGGCCGAAGGAGAGCGGCCTGCCGGCCCACTTCTACACGCTCGTCGCGCGCGACACCGTGGACCAGGATTTCGCGCAGAACCGCCAGAGGTTCCTCGCCGAGCAGGGCTACAGCTACGAGATTCTCGACGCAACCGCCATCGCGGCGTAGGTGGCGCGTGGCCTGTCACACCCGGCTCACCGAGGCGAGGATGGTGTGCGCCAACGCGGCGGGCCTGGTGAACTGCGGCCAATGACCGGTCGGCAGTTCACCTATCTCGAGGCTCTCCAGGCGTGAGAGCTCGCTCGCCCAGGGCGCACCGGAGACCATCGCCTTGCGCAGCACCCCCTCGGGGAACGCACACGCGATCACCGATACCGGCACCGCGAACCGGGCCTCACGCCCGACCACGATGCGCCGTCGAGCCAGAAACCCGGGATGAGGATTCTGTTCATGCGGTCAACCCGGAGCGAGCATTCGACTTCGTTCCCGGCAGTATTCTCACGACACTCAGGGAACACACAAGAGACGCGCAGAGAATGAGCGCATGGCTGACGGACCCAAAATTCTCATCGTCGACGACGAGCCGAACATTCGCGACCTTCTCACCACGAGTCTGCGCTTCGCGGGATTCGCCGTGCGCGCCGTGGGCAACGGGGCGCAGGCGATCTCGGCGGTGCTCGAAGAAGAGCCCGACCTCATCATCCTCGACGTCATGCTGCCCGACATCAACGGCTTCGGTGTCACCAAGAGGCTGCGGTCGAGCGGGTACACGAGCCCCATCCTCTTCCTCACCGCGAAAGACGATACCGACGACAAGATCATGGGTCTCACCGTCGGCGGCGACGACTACGTCACCAAGCCGTTCAGCCTCGACGAGATCGTCGCCCGCATCAAGGCGATCCTGCGCCGCACCATGCAGGAAGAAGACGATGCCGTCATCCGCACCGGCGAGCTCACCATGGATCAGGACACTCACGAAGTCTCCATCGGCGACGCCGTCATCGAGCTCAGCCCCACCGAATTCAAGTTGCTGCGCTACCTCATGCTCAACCCCAACCGCGTGCTGTCGAAGGCGCAGATTCTCGACCACGTGTGGGAGTACGACTTCAACGGGGATGCCGGCATCGTCGAGAGCTACATCTCGTACCTGCGCCGCAAGCTCGACCAGCACACCGACGAGCCGCTCATCCAGACCAAGCGCGGCTTCGGCTACATGCTCAAGGCGGCCAAGGTCTAGCCTTGGCTCTCGATGCATGAGCAGCTGAGTCAGTGGTGGGAGGGCATCTCCCTCCGCTCCAAGATCACGGGCGTGACCGTCCTCGTCGTCACCGTCGGCCTGCTCGTCGTGGGCATGGGAACCCTGACCGTGCTGCAGCGCACCCTCGCCGATGAGGTCGACCGCCAACTGCTGCAGGCCGCCGACGAACTACCGCAATCGCCCGAAACCTTCAGCCTCGAAGATTTCGACTCGTTCACTGCCCTCACCCCGTCCGTGTTCTCCAACCCCTTCTACTTCGGCGCCCTCGACGGCAACGCAAGCCGCATCGATGACAACGTCGACGACGCCAGTCGAGACCGCGCGCCCGACGTGTCGCGACTCACCGCCGCCTACCTGGAGGGCATCGAGGGCGGCATCACCGTCGCCAGCGAGGACCGCACGACCCAGTGGCGGGTGGCGACCTTCCCCCTCACCGTGCGCGAAGGAGAGACCGGCGCCACGCGCTCGGCGACGCTCGTGATCGGCGCCGACCTCGCCGACTCCAACGGCGTCATCGGCTCGTTCGCCTCGATCTTCCTCGGCTTCGGCCTCGTGGTCGTCATCCTCAGTGCCGCGCTCACGCGACTGCTCGTCACCTCCACCTTCAGGCCGCTGCGCGACGTCGAGGCCACGGCTGCGCGGTTCGCGGGCGGCGATTTCAGTCAGCGCCTCGGGGGTGCGACGCCCAACACAGAGGTGGGGCGCCTCAACCGCTCCCTCAACACCATGCTCTCCCGCATCGATCGCGCCTTCGCCGACCGTGCCGCCACCATCAGCCAGATGCGCCGCTTCGTCGGTGACGCCAGCCACGAGCTGCGCACGCCACTCGTCTCGGTGCGCGGCTACGCAGAGCTCTATCGCATGGGCGCCCTGCAGAAGCCGGACGATGTCGCGCAGGCGATGGAGCGCATCGAGAAGGAGGCCGTGCGCATGGGAGCGCTCGTGGGCGACCTGCTGGAACTCGCGCGACTCGACGAGTCGCGCCCGCTCGAGCTCGGGCCCGTCGACCTCGTGGAACTCGCGCGCGACGCGGCGCTCGACGCCATGGCCGGGGCACCCGATCGCGAGGTCTCCGTCGTGCTCGACGATCTCGACTCGCATCCCAAGATCGATGCGGCAGGCGCCGACGACCTAAGCGCTGAACCGGATGCCGCGGCACCGGCAGCACGCGAATCGAACACCACGACGCCCGCCTCGACGGGCGCAATGGCTCTCGCCGGATCCGCGCTTGCGCGGCTACGGCGCCGCCGCGGCCGCTCGGGTACCGCCACGGTCGACTCGCCCCACCTCGCGACTCCTGCTCCGCCCGCCGTCAACGCCGTCGTGCTGGGCGAGGAGAACAAGCTGCGACAGGTCATCACGAACCTTCTCGGCAACGCCATGCGGTTTACCTCGCATGACTCACCGCTCGAGCTCGCGGTGGGCGTCGATGCGCTGGCGCGCATGGGTACGATCGCCGTGATCGACCACGGTGAGGGAATCCCCCCGCAGTTGAAGGACAAGATCTTCCAGCGCTTCTTCCGCGCCGACTCGTCGCGCGCTCGCGATACCGGCGGCTCGGGTTTGGGGCTCGCGATTGTCGCCTCCATCGTCGACCACCACGGCGGTCGCGTCGACGTCATCGACACGCCGGGGGGCGGGGCGACGTTCCGCGTCGCCATACCGCTCCTCCCCAGCGACTACACGCCAGGCCCGATACACGAGGATGGCGGCGCCCCCGCCGCCGCAGCCGCGTCGCCGTAGCCTCTCTCGCACGCGGGCACCACGCCCGCCACAAGACGAGGAGGAGACCATGACCCGGTATCAGGTGGACAGCGACGCCGTGATCGCGGCGACGAGCTCAGCACGAGGGTCGATTGGCCGCATTCAGGCAGAGGTCGCCGGTCTGCAGAGCCAGCTCGTGGCGCTGCAGGGGTCGTGGACGGGAGCGGCTGCCAGCGCATTCCAGTCGCTCGTCGCCGACTGGGGGGCGACGCAGCAGCGCGTCGAGCAGTCTCTCGGCGCTCTCACAGAGGCGCTCGCGCACGCCGGGCAGCACTACGCCGACATTGAGCATCAGAACGCCCGGCTGTTCCTGCGCTGACCGCCGGGGCACGGCCAGCGCTCGCATAGCCAGCCCTCGCATAGCCAGCAGGGAGAGGCAGACCTAGGGTGGAGGCGTGAGCTCCTTTGCCCCCACCATCGTCACCGCAGTGCTGGCCCACATGAACGACGACCACGCGAACGACAGTCTGCTCATCGTGCGCGCCTTCGCCCATCGGGATGCCGTTCGCGCGCGCATGGTCGACGTCGACGGTGAGGCCGGCCACTGGGTGTATGCCCTTCCGGCAGACGAACCCGATGACACCGAGAAACACACCCTGCGGGTGCCGTGGACAGCGCCCATCAGTGAGCGAGCCGAGATTCGCCGCGAGATCGTGGTGCTGTACGACAGAGCGTGTGCCGAACTCGGCATCACCCCGCGCCCGCACGACTGAGGCGGGTCGCGGCCCGGGCCTGGTGCATCGCCACCCCGGCGCGGTAGGTTAGGTCTACCTAACCAGCCCACGGGAGAGACTGTGATCGACGCCGAGACCACCGCCCTGCCTTTCTCTCGCCGCGTGCGCGAACGCACCGCGAGCGGTCACCGCAGCAGCGAGAGCGCGACCTTCATGAGTGACCTCATAAGCGGTGAGGGAACCCGGGACGACTACATCGCCCTCGTCGAGCAGCACTACTACGTCTACGAGGCGCTCGAGACCGTGCAACCCGCGATGCGCACCAACCCCACCGTCGCTCCCTTCCTGTCGCCCGCGCTGACCCGCCTACCGGCGCTTGAGGCCGACCTCACCCACCTCCTCGGCGACGACTGGCGAACACAGATCTCCCCGCTCGAGGTCACCCGGCGCTACACGGCCCGCATTCTCCAGACGGCCGCCACCTGGCCTGCGGGGTACATTGCGCACCACTACACGCGATACCTCGGTGACCTGTCGGGCGGTCAATACATCGCGAAAGTCATGGCCCGGCGCTTCGGCTTTGATACCAACGGCATCGGCTTCTACCTCTTCGACCAGATCGCCGACCCGAGTGCGTTCAAGGACACCTACCGGGCTCAGCTCGACGCCGTCTCCTGGAGCGAAGAGGAGCGCGAGCGGGTGATCGATGAGGTCATGGTCGCCTACGACCTGAACACCGAGCTCTTCGTCGCCCTCGCCGAGCAGCGCGACGCGGCCTGAGCCCGCACCCTGCGCAAACGCGACCAGGGCGGCTTCCCCGAAGAGGAAGCCGCCCTGGCGTGCGTGCAGTGACGAACCTGGACTAGAAGTCCATGCCGCCCGAGGGGTCGCCCATCGGCTGCGGGTTCTTCTCCGGCTTGTCGGCCACGACGGCCTCCGTCGTCAGGAAGAGGCCCGCGATCGACGCTGCGTTGAGCAACGCCGAACGGGTGACCTTCACCGGGTCGGCGATGCCGGCAGCGAGCATGTCGCCGTACTCGCCGGTCGCGGCGTTGAGGCCGTGCCCGACGGGAAGGTTGCGCACCTTATCGGCGACGACGCCCGGCTCCATGCCAGCGTTGAGCGCGATCTGCTTGAGCGGCGAGTCGATCGCGAGACGCACGATGTTCGCACCCGTGGCCTCGTCACCGACGAGGTCGGTGAGGGCCTTCGACTCGAAGGCCATCTTGCCGGCCTGGATGAGCGCGACGCCACCACCGGCGACGATGCCCTCTTCGACCGCAGCCTTCGCGTTGCGAACGGCGTCTTCGATGCGGTGCTTGCGCTCCTTGAGCTCGACCTCGGTCGCGGCACCGGCCTTGATGACCGCGACGCCGCCCGCGAGCTTCGCGAGGCGCTCTTGCAGCTTCTCGCGGTCGTAGTCGCTGTCGGTGTTCTCGATCTCGGCACGGATCTGCTTCACGCGGCCCGCGATGGCGTCGGCCTCGCCGGCGCCCTCGACGATCGTCGTCTCGTCCTTCGTGATGACGACCTTGCGTGCGCGGCCCAGCAGGTCGAGGGTCGCGTTCTCGAGCTTGAGACCGACCTCCTCGCTGATGACCTGACCACCGGTGAGGATCGCGATGTCCTGCAGCATGGCCTTGCGGCGGTCGCCGAAGCCGGGAGCCTTGACGGCGACCGACTTGAAGATGCCACGAATCTTGTTGACGACGAGCGTGGCCAGGGCCTCGCCCTCGACGTCCTCAGCGATGATGAGCAGCTGCTTGCCGCTCTGGATCACCTTGTCGACGACGGGCAGCAGGTCCTTGATCGCCGAGATCTTGCCGTTGACGATGAGCACGTAGGGGTCTTCGAAGACCGCTTCCTGGCGCTCCGGGTCGGTGACGAAATACGCCGACAGGTAGCCCTTGTCGAAACGCATGCCCTCCGTGAGCTCGAGCTCGGTGCCGAAGGTGTTCGACTCCTCGACCGTGACGACACCCTCCTTGCCCACCTTGTCGATGGCCTCGGCGATGAGCGCGCCGATCTCGGGGTCGGCGGCGGAGATGCTCGCGGTGGCGGCGATCTCCTCCTTCGTCTCGACCTCCTTGGCGTTCTCGAGCAGCTGCTCCGAGACGGCCTTCGTGGCCTTCTCGATGCCGCGCTTCAGGCTGATCGGGTCGGCGCCGGCCGCGACATTGCGCAGTCCCTCGCGCACGAGCGACTGGGCAAGAACGACCGAGGTCGTGGTGCCGTCACCGGCGACGTCGTCCGTCTTCTTGGCGACCTCCTTGACCAGTTCGGCACCGATCTTCTCGAAGGGGTCCTCGAGCTCGATCTCCTTGGCGATGGACACGCCATCGTTCGTGATGGTGGGGGCGCCCCACTTCTTCTCAAGGACCACGTTGCGGCCACGCGGGCCGAGGGTGACCTTGACCGCGTCGGCCAGGATGTTGAGGCCGCGCTCGAGGCCGCGACGGGCCTCCTCGTCAAAAGCAATCAATTTAGCCATGGGTGTCTTTCGTCCCTCCCGGACGTAGTACGTGCAGTAGCTCTGGCACTCTGCGAACGCGAGTGCTAACTGATTCTGGCACTCGCACCCCCCGAGTGCAAGCCAACCCACCCGCACCTGCTGCGCAGATCTGGCGCAACCGCGCGCGGGTGTCGCCGAGAACGCCCACCTGCGCAAGATCTGCGAGGGAGAGAGGCGCTACGGGGCGACGAAGGAGACGTCGCCCGCGAGCGGGACAAGCTCGATCCAGGTGTTGCCCGGGGCCAGCCGCACGGCCACGCCCTCCTCGTCGAGGAGCCGGATCGCACCCGTGAGCCCACTCTTCGACCATGTCGCTCGCACGGTCGCACCGCCGGTCGAGACCCAGGCCTCGCCGCTGCCCTGGAGATCGACCGTCGGGATTTGCTGGATGACCTGCACGGGCACCCGGAGCGTCACAACGTTCACCGCGCTCAGCTGCTCGCCCGAGGAATCCCGATCGATATCGCCGCCGTGCATGAGGCGCAACCAGCGCTGGCCCTCGGCATCCCACGTCCAGGCCGGCGTGTTGCCGGCCGAGAACCGGAGCGCAATGCGGGCCGTCGGCGAACCCTCCTTGGTCGCGGTCGCCGCGGCGACGCTATCGGCGAAGGGGAACATCTGGGGCGGTGCATCCAAGGCCGACTGCTGCGCGATGATCTGCGGCGCCCGCACGATCACGTTGTGCGGCGCGGGGGCATTGTTGCCGCGGTAGATCGTGTCGGCGGTGTCGCTCTGCCCATGGATCGCGTTGTACACCGGTGCGTTCTGCATCGCCACGACGAAGCGGAACTGCCCGCCCGAGTAGGCGAAGATGCCCCCGAGCGGGGAGACGACGTCGGGGTCGACGGGTCGCACCGAGCGAATCGGCCCGACCTCATCGGGCACGTCGGAGTGCCAGACTGCGATATGGCGGGTCGCTCCACCTTCGACGAGAATCTCGTAGACGAGATCGGCACGCCCGAGCCCGACCTGCGGTCGCGCCCTGATGTTGTTGTCGATCTTGGCAGCGATCGACGGGTGATCGAGCGCGCCCACCTCGACCTGCTCACCCGTGAGCGGCGCCAGTGCGTAGGCAGCGGGCTCCTCGTAGTCGGGCGAGTAGACCGGCGTCGCGGTGGGCACGGGCGCGAGATCGCGCGGTGCAGCGCATCCGGCACTGATCGCCAGCACAGCGACGATGCCGGCCACGGTCGACAGTCGTCGGGTCGCACGCAGCCTCATGCTGCTCAGCGTAACCGCGCTCAACGCCTCGCGGGTGCAGCCTGCTGCGTGACGCGCCGCGACGGTCACCCTCAGAGCAGCGTGACACCCTCGGCCTGAGGGCCCTTCGTGCCCGACCCCACCTCGAACTGCACACCCTGACCCTCCTCGAGCACCTTGTAGCCGGGCATGTTGATGGCGGAGTAGTGCACGAAGACGTCGTGATCTCCACCCTCGAGCGTGATGAAGCCGAAGCCCTTCTCGGCGTTGAACCACTTGACGGTTCCCTGGGTCATGCGGTCGCTCCTTGCTGTGCGTGGAGCGATGCTAACCGCCGCGCGCAGGCTGTCACCAGGGCGAACGAGCACTTTTCACAGCCTGGAAACTCGCTCGTAACGCAGCACGGGATCACCCGGTGCGCTCACTCCGCGCGGTCGGCGTAGTCGGTGCCGAGCACCACCGTGATGGGGGCTCCGAGAAACGCATCCGAGAGTTCGATCTCGGCTACTGCCAACTGACGGGCGATACCGCGTGCATAGCCCTCGTTCTCCGGATCCGAGTAGTACACGACCGTCTCGGGAAAGTCGTCCTCGGCAGCGCGCGTCGTCGTGCCGACCGGCCAGCCGACCTCGTCGAGCTCGGCTCCAGCCTGCTGGGCCAGGCCCTCGGCGGGTGTCGCATTGAGCACGGTGAGAATGAAGCCCTCGGGCAGCTCGACCGCGGTCGGATCCAGCACCGGGTCCGCCGTCGGCTCGGGTTCGGGTTCCGGCTCCGGCTCGGGCTCGGGCTCCGGCTCCGCGAACACGGGAATGTCGAAAGTCACGCTGTCACTCACGAGCGAGAGGCCGTACAGGCCAGCAACGACAAGAGCGCCACTCGCCAGGAAGCCCCATGCGACCGCGATCCAGCCGCGACCGCGACTCCGCGGGGCGCGGTGTGCTCCGACCCGACCCAACGAATCGGGCAGGTCGTCGAACCGATCGCGGTCGTACTCGGCCATGGTGGGATCTTCCGGCTGGGGGGCGGATGGGTAAGGTCAGGCGGCGCCGTTCGCGGACGCGCGGCGCGTGCGGCGTTGCACAGAACGCTGCTGACGCACCTCGCGCAGGCGACCGACCAGCACCGGGTCATGGCGCACTGCGGCATCGGTCTCGATGATGGCGTTCAGCACCTGATAGTAGCGGGCGGCACTCCAGCCGAAGTCCCGACGAATGCGCAGCTCTTTCGCCCCGCTGTGACCCCACCAGCCGCGCTCGAACTCGAGCACGCGGCGCGCGGGCTCCTCCAGGGCGTCGGCGGGGGCGGTCATGCTCTCACTGTACGAGCCTCCCGTGACCTCGACGAGACGGCTCGCCCGTCACCCCGGGGCGCGCTCAGCGAACTCGATTAGGGTTGCCTAAGTCCCCATCCACGATTGTCGACCCGCACTCTCCGTCCGGAACCATCATGACCTCTCGCCTTGCGCGCGCCCTCGCGGTGCTGCTGACTGCCGCCGTACTCGCATCCTGCGCGCCCGCGGCCCCGACGGGCACGCCTCAGAACCCCGCCACCTCGGGCCCCGTCGTCCCCCTCAGCGAGCTCGACGTGCTCGCCAATCCTCGCGACCACGTCGGGCCTTCGACGGCGCTGCTGCGCTCGATCGGTGTCGAGCCCATCGCTGACGACCCGTCCCAGACGCTCCCCGCCACTGTCGCCTCGCGCGACCTCGCGGGCGACACCGAGGTGACCGTGAACGACACGAGCCGCATCCTGCCGCTCGATATTGCGGGGTCGATTGCCTCCACAGTCTTCGCACTCGGCTTCGGCGGGTCGGTTGTCGGCCGCGACATCTCCACGACCTTCCCCGAGGCCGCCGATCTTCCCGTCGTGACCAGCAGCGGTCACGCGGTCAACAGTGAGTCTGTGCTCGCTCTGCGGCCGAGCCTCGTCATCACCGATGGCACCGTGGGGCCGACCGACGTGATCCTGCAGCTACGCGAGGCGGGCGTCAGCGTCGTCTACGTCGATGCTGAACCAGGGCTCGACGCCCCAGCCGAGCTCTCCCGGCAGGTGGCCGCAGCGCTCGGCGCCCCCGAGACAGGCGAGGTGCTCGCTGAGAAGCTGAGCGGCTCGATCAGCGACGTCGTGCAGCAGATAGCGCAGATCGCGCCCGCCCGCGTCGAGGACCGCGTGCGCATTCTGTTCCTATACCTGCGGGGTGCCTCACGCATCTACTACCTGTTCGGCGAAGAGTCGGGGGCCGACGAGCTCATCGAGGGCGTCGGCGGCATCGACGTTGCGGGCGAGATCGGCTGGACGGGCCTGCGACCGATGACAGACGAGGCGCTCATCGCGGCGAACCCCGACCTCATCCTCGTGATGTCTGAGGGGCTCGACAGCGTGGGCGGCGTGGAGGGACTCCTCGAGGCGAAGCCCGCAATCGCCCTCACACGCGCGGGCCAGAATCAGCGGCTCGTCGACATGTCCGACGGCGACATCTTGAGCTTCGGGCCGCGCACGCCGCTCGTGCTCGATGCCCTGGCTCGCGCGATCTACGCCCCCGACTCCTGACCTGCTGACCGTGGCGTGTCGCTGACCGTCGAGCGCTGACGACGGCGCACGAGCACGACGCTCGCGACCGCCACAGCGACACCCGCCCCCAGAAGCACCCAGGGGACAATGCCGACACTCGATGCGGCGTTCCGAGCGGCGAGCGCCTGCTCGGCGCACGGCTCGCTCGTCGGCACGCGCACCGTCATCGGGTCGAAGCCTTCCCCCTCGGGATAGGTTCCGAACGCCTCAGCACCGGCGGCCGTGAGGGTGAGGGGAATCTGCGCCACGATCAGTGCCCCGCCCTCCACGGCCCATTGGGCAGCCGCGAGGTCTCCCTCGAGAAAGCGCACGTCGGCGGCGTCTACTTCCTCGAAATCCTGCGTCGTGCCGACCACGTCGGCCACGATCGTGAACGATTCCGCACCGTCCCACTGCAGTCGAATGTCGTCGATCGTGGTGTCGAGAATTCCTGCGTGGCCGGTGAAGCGCATCCCGCCGTCGACCGCGAGCTCACCGGTGAGCGACTCCAGGCGCAGTTCACCCTTCGCCGCCTCGGCAAAGAACGCTGGCGTCTCGTACCCGACCTCACCCGAGGTCCTCCACTCACCCTGTGCGATCGAGCCGCTCACGTAGGCGCGGAAGGACTCCTTGAACCCCCACTGCCAGCTCGCGGAGGTCGCGACGCACTCGGCGGGTGCGGCCCCCGGTGCCGAGGCCGCAGAAAGGCCACTCAGAAGGAGCGTCGCAAGAGCGAGCGGGGCGACAAGTGCGGCGGCGGGCATGATGCGCTTAGCGTACGACCCGCGGCTGGGCGGCGCGGTACATGGAGACGTGCGGGATACCCGCCTCGAGGTACTCCTCGCCGAACGGCTCGAACCCGGCCGCGGCGTACAGCGGCTGAATGTAGCTCTGCGAATGCAACGCGAGCGGCTCGTGGCCGTGACGCTCGATGACGCGGTCGACCAACTGTCGCGCAAGGCCCTCACCCCGGCGGTCAGCGCGCGTGACAACCCGGCCGATCAGGCGCCGAGCATCCCGATTGCCGACCTGGGGCGCAGCGTCGACAACGACCCGCAGGTATGCGGCGACCCCCCGATCGTCGGCGATCCAGACGTGCTCAGTCGACTCCTCACGGTCCCTGTCGTCGAGCTCCTCCTCCTCGATGCGCTGCTCCAGAAAGAACACCTCGGTGCGCAGGCGCGCGATCTCGTAGAACTCGTCGAGACTCAGCTGACTCCACGTTTTCTGCATCGGGGAAGGCTGGGGCACGAATGCGAGTTTAATGGAGTGCAGACCAACCGCCCCTAGCCGGGCGAGAAGCGGGGAACCATGACGGATCACCAGAAGCCGACCGACGGCGCGCAGAGCTACGCCGTGCAGAAGACCGAGGATGAGTGGCGCGCTGAGCTGGGCGAAGAGCGCTACCAGGTGCTGCGTCAGGCCGGCACGGAGCGCGCCTGGACGGGCGAGCTGCTCGATGAGAGCCGCAGCGGCATCTACACCTGCGGGGCGTGCAACGCAGAACTCTTCCAGGCCGGCACCAAGTTCGATTCCGGATGCGGCTGGCCGAGCTTCTACGAATCGGTGCGGCCCGACGCGGTCGAACTGCTCGACGACACATCCCTGGGCATGACGCGCACCGAGGTACGGTGCGCCTCGTGCGGTTCGCACCTGGGCCACGTGTTTCCCGACGGCTTCGGCACGCCCACCGGAGACCGCTACTGCATGAACTCGCTCGCGCTCGACTTCACCGCTGACGAGTCGTAGCGAGCACCGTGGGCGGCCGTCGCCACCGGTCGAGTGTGGCGACGACGATGCCCAGCCCCGTGAGGGCGACGGCGACGACGGTCTGCACCTGAAGGGCCGGCCCGATCGCCGCGAGCGTGTCGAAGACCACCGCACCCAGCAGTTGACCGAGCACCAGGCACATGCCGAGCAGCAGAACGCCGATGCGACCGACGGCCGCCGCCTGGATGGCGATGAAGAACACGCCGACCGCACCGCCCGCGTAGAGGTAGCCGTCGGCCGGCAGCTTCTCCGGAATCCCCGCCACCGCGAGACTCACCGCCGTGACGATGAGCAGAGCCGCCGTGCCCACCGTGAAGTTCACGAGAGTGGCGGCGAGGGGTGAGCCGCTCACGGCCCGCACGCGGCCGTTCATCGCCTGCTGCGCGCCGACACCCAGCCCGGCCAGCAGGGGAAAGATCAGGGCAAGCCACGGGATGCTCCCCCCGAGCTCACTCGCTACCGCCACGACGACGGCGACGACGGTCAGCCCCGCACCGACTAGACGAGCGGTCGTCGGAGGGGTTCGACGCGCACCTGCGAAACCACGCGCATCCGCGAGCATGCCCATGACGGTCTGGCCGGAGACAATCGCGACCGTGAAGATGGCCACCCCGAGGATGCCCGCGACAAGACCCTGCGACAGCACGAAGAAGGCACCCGCTGCACCGCCGAGCAGCATCCACCAGGGAAGCTCGCCCGCGCGCATCGCGGCGGGGATGCGCCGCACGGCGACTCGCCCACGAGAGGTCGATAGGACGATGACCAGCAGCATCACCCAACCGGAGGAGAACGAGATCAGCGCGGCCGTAAACCCGTCGTCGAGTCGCTGGCCGAGCTCACCGTTGATGCGGCTCTGCGTCGCCACCCCCACGCCGGCGACGATGGTCGCGAGTGCGGCCAGGATGGTTCCGAGGCGACCCGCCAGACGCCGCGATCGGGCTGGAGACGTCACGAGGATCCTTTCAGGGCCGCCTGAAGGGAATCGAACCCCGCGAGGCGACAGCCTCGGCGCACCGGGAAAAACTCGCGCCGGTGAACTGAGATTACGGGCCGCCTCCGGGAATCGAACCCGGGACCTATTCATTACGAGTGAATCGCTCTGCCGACTGAGCTAAGGCGGCGTGACCCGGTCGTGACCGGGCACGGCTCACGAGTTTATCCCATCGTGCGCTCGCGCACGCACACGGTTCAGCCGTTGCAGACCGGGTCGCTCGCGGGAACCTCGCCGGTGAGGAAGAACGTATCGACGAGGTCGTTGATGCACGGGTCTCCCTCGTCGTAGGCGATGTGGCCTTCACCGACGTAGGTGAGCAGCACGCCGCTCTCAAGCTGTGCCACGAGCGCCTGTGCCCACTCGTAGGGCGTCGCCGGGTCGCCGGTGGTGCCGATCACGAGGATGGGGGGCGCTCCGGCGGCACGCACGGGTGCGAGCTCCCCGTCGAACGAGTACGGCCAGTTGGCGCACAGCACGTCGCCGAGGGGTGACGGGTCTGCCGTGGTGGGCGCCAGCTCACGGATGCGCTCATTCTGCTGGGCGATCACCTCACGGTCGGTCTCCACGGGGTAGTCGAGGCAGTTGATGGCAATGAACGCCTCGAGCGAGTTGTCGACGTACTCACCGCCTTCACGACCGTAGTAGAAGTCGGCGAGCAGAAACCCTGTACCGACCTCGCCCGTGCGCAGCTCGGCGAACATCTGGCTGAGGAAGCTCCATGACGCCTCGTTGTAGAGGGCGGTGGCGATGGCGATGTCGAGAACGGCGCTGTCGAAGAATCGCCCGTCCGCAGCCGGGATGGGGTCATCTCCGAGTCGGTCGTAAAGATCACGAATGAGGGTGAGACTCTCGTCGACACTGCCGGTGAAGGGGCACTCCCCGAGCGCCGGGCAGCCCTCCAGGTAGGCACGCAGAGCGTTCTCGAAGCCCTCGGACTGCGCCAGCACGACCTCGAAGGTCGTCGACGTCGGGTCGGTCGCGCCGTCGAGCACGAGGCGACCGACCGTGTCGGGGAAGCGGTCGGCGTAGCGCGCGCCGATCTCGGTGCCGTAGGAGTAGCCGAAGTACGTCAGGGTCGTATCACCCACGATCGCGCGCAGCAGGTCGAGATCCTGCACGGTGCTCTCGGTGTCGACGAACTCCAGGAGCGGGCCTGTGTTCTGCTCGCACGCGGCGATGAAGTCGAGCGACGCGTCGATGACCTCCGCCTCCCACTCGGGAGTTCCCGGCTCGGAGTCGGGAATCCCGTAGATGAAGGCGTCCTGATCGGCGGTATCGGTGTAGCAGGTGACCGCGCTCGAGCGCCCCACACCTCGCGGGTCCCACCCGATGACGTCGAACTGCGCCCGCAGGTCGCCGCTCACCGCGAGGTCGACGCTGTCGCGCACGAAGTCGAACCCCGAGGCCCCGGGCCCGCCCGGGTTGACGAAGAGCGAGCCGAGGGCGGTGCCGTTGGATGCCGGATGTCGCACGAGCGCGAGTTCGACATCGTCGCCCTCGCCGGGGTTCGCCCAGTCGAGGGGAGCGATTGCGGTCGCGCACTGGGCTCCCCCGCCGCAGTCCGTCCAGGCGAGCACCTGCTCGTAGTACGGCGCGAGCTCTGGGGCAACCTGCTCACCGGTCGGTGTCGAGGTCGCTCCGCCACCGAGAACTGTCGCGAGCCACGGCGGCACGCAGCCGCTGAGCAGCAGCACGGGTACGAGCAGAAGGCTGGCGAGGAGGGGGCGTCGCGTCACGCGAGCGAGCCTAGTGCGGGAACCCGACCGCTCGCGGCGACCATCATCGCCTCGAGGGCGAGCGCCGGCGGCGTGTTGCCGGCGACGCGGTGTCGCGCGAGGGCGATCGCGTCCATGGCTGCGAGGGCTCCGGCGGGAGTCATGGTAGCTGCCGCCCGTTCGATGGCGGGTCGCATCGACTCGTTGACCAGGGCGAGGCCCGCACCGAGCTGGACGAGCAGAATGTCACGGTAGAGCGAGAGCAGGTCAACGAGCACCCGATCGACGCCGTCCCGCACGGATCGGGTCGCCCGACGCTTCTGATCCTCGTCGAGGTTCTTGAGCGTCGACCGCAGAGCGGGCGGCACGGTGCCGCCGGGCTCGACGCCGAGCTGCCGCAGGGCTGCTTCGCGCTCCTGCGCGTCGTGCTCGACCGTGAAGGCCTTCGCATCCTCGGTCGCGATGGCGACAAGCTGCTCGGCGGCGAGCACGGCCCCGCTGACCGAGCCGACGCTGAGGGCGAGCTCGAGACTGCGCGTGCGTCGAGACCGGGCATCCGGATCGGTCGCCAGGCGCAGCGCCATGCCGATGTGGGTCTGCGATTCGCGTGCCGCCTGCTCGGCAAGCGCCGGATCGACTCCGTCGCGCCGTACGAGCAGATCGGCGACCTCGGCGACGCTCGGCACCCGCAGGCGCACGGTGCGCACACGCGAGCGAATGGTCGGGATGAGGTCGGCGGCGCTCGGCGCGCACAAGATCCACACGGTGCGCGGCGGCGGCTCCTCCAGCGCCTTGAGCAGCACGTTGGAGGTACGCTCGGTCATGCGATCGGCGTCTTCGATGACGATGACGCGGTAGGGCGCGACGGAGGGCGAGAACTGGCTCTGCGAGACCAAGTGCCGCACTTCGTCGATCGAGATGATGACCCTGTCGGTCGCGAGCACGGCGAGGTCGGGGTGGGTGCGCGCGGCAACCTGGGTCTCGGTGGCGGCGACGAGGGTCTGATCAGGGGTAAGCCCGCTCAGCAGCGCGGTCGCGAAGGCGTAGGCGAGGTTGGATCGGCCCGAACCGGGCGGGCCGGTGATGAGCCAGGAATGGGTCATCGAGGCGGGGTCGGCGGCGGCCTCCTGCAGGGCGCGAATCGCCGACTCCTGGCCGGTCAGCTCGTCCCAGGCGCTCATGCGGCCACTCTAGGCGAGCAGGTGCGACACACGGTCACGGATGCTCTGCTGCAGTTCCCCGACCGGCCGGGTTGCGTCGAGCACGAGAAACCGCTCGGGCTCGGCCTCGGCCAGCATGAGGTACGACGCTCGCACGCGCTCGTGGAAGTCGGCCTCCTCTGCCTCGAGGCGGTCGTACCGGGTGCGGCTTTCGTCGAGGCGCGCCCGGCCGAGGGCCGGGTCGAGGTCGAGCAGCACGGTGAGGTGCGGCAGCAGGCCTTCGGTAGCCCAGAGGGAGACGTCGCGCACTTCGGCGGGGTCGAGCACCCGACCGGCGCCCTGGTAGGCGACGGAGGAGTCGAGGTAGCGATCTTGGATGACGACCTCGCCGCGCTCGAGGGCGGGGCGCACGACCGTCGCGATGTGGTGCGCCCGGTCGGCGGCGTAGAGCAGGGCTTCCGCGCGCGGAGCGATGTGACCGCGGCGGTGCAGCACGATCTCGCGGAGTTCGACGCCGAGGTCGGTGCCGCCCGGCTCTCGCGACTGCACGACGGTGCGGCCCTGCTGCTCGAGCCACTCGACGAGCGCACCCATCTGCGTGCTCTTGCCGGAGCCGTCGCCACCTTCGAGCGTGACGAAGAGACCGTTCATGCGCGCAGACTCACGGAGCCTTGGGGGCGGACTTCGGGGCGGCCTTGGTCGCTGTCGGGGGAGCGGCCTTCGCGGTTCCCGTGGCGGTCTTCTTCGCCGGTGCCTTCTTCTTCGCCGGTGCCTTCTTCTTCGCCGGTGCCTTCTTCTTGGCAGCGGTGGCGCGCGTGGCGGGCTTCTTCGCCGGGCCCTTGGCGCGCTTGTCGGCGATGAGCTGCACGGCGCGCTCGAAGTCGACCTCCATCGGGTCTTCCCCGCGCGGCACGGTCGCGTTGGTCTCACCGTCGGTCACGTAGGGTCCGAAGCGACCGTCTTTGAGCTTGATCGGCTTGCCGCTGACCGGGTCAGCATCGAATTCCTTGAGCGCACTGGCAGCCTTGCGTGCGCCGTACTTGGGCTCGGCGAACTTGGCGAGGGCTCCGGCGAGGTCGATGTCGAAGATCTGCGCCTCCTGGTCGAGCGAGCGCGAGTCGGTGCCCTTTTTGAGGTACGGGCCGTAGCGGCCGTTCTGCGCCGTGATGGGCTCGCCGCTCTCGGGATCGTCGCCGACCACGCGCGGCAGGTCGAGCAGACGCAACGCCGTCTCGAGGTCGACGGTCTCGGGGTCCATGTCCTTGAACAGGGATGCTGTGCGCGGCTTCTCGCCCGCCTTCTTCTTGGGCGTGGCCTTCTTTTTCGGTGCCGGCTCGAACACCTCGCCGGTGGCGGGGTCGACGGCCGGATCCGCGGCAGTGGATTCGGCGGGCGCCTCAGGCTCGGGGTCGACCTCGGTGACGTAGGGACCGAAACGGCCGGTCTTGGCGACCACGTTCTTGCCGGTCTCCGGGTTGATGCCCAGTACGCGGTCGCCGATGACGGGCGCATCCACGAGTTCTTGCGCTTTCGCCGCGGTCAGCTCATCGGGGGCCAGCTCCTCGGGAATGTTCACGCGCCGCGGGGTCTCACCGCCCTCGTCGATCTCGAGGTAGGGCCCGTACTTGCCGATGCGCAGGGTGATCGTGTCGGTCAGGGGCATCGAGTTGAGCGTCTTCGCGTCGATTTCACCGAGGTTATCGATGACGGGGCGCAGGCCCGGCTGATGGTCGTCGCCGAAGTAGAACCCCTTCAGCCACGTGGTGCGGTCGGCTTCACCGTTGGCGATGCGGTCGAGATCGGCTTCCATCTCGGCGGTGAAGTCGTACTCGACGAGATCGGCGAAGTTCTCTTCCAGCAGGCGCACGACCGAGAAGGCGATCCAGTTCGGCACGAGGGCCGAGCCGCGCGGGGTGACATAGCCGCGGTCGACGATCGTGGAGATGATCGCGGCATACGTCGAAGGGCGGCCGATGCCGCGCTCTTCGAGAGCTTTGACGAGGCTCGCCTCGGTGTATCGCGGGGGCGGGCTCGTCTCGTGACCCTTGGGCTCGACGTCGACGACAGCGAGTGCCTGGCCGACCTCGAGCGGTGGGAGCTTCGACTCGGTCGGCTCGGTGCGCTCCTCGGCGTTGCGCTCCTCGTCCCGGCTCTCTTCATAGGCAGCGAGGAAGCCGCGGAAGGTGATGACGGTGCCGCTCGCGGCGAACTCGGCGATCACGCCAGCGGGCCTCGCGCTCTGAGGTGTCGGACCCGCATGGATGCTGACCGACGCTGTCTGGCCGCGCGCATCCGCCATCTGGCTCGCGACGGTGCGCTTCCAGATGAGGTCGTAGAGCTTCCAGTCGTTGCCGCGCAGGGTGCCCTCGAGCTCGCTCGGCGTGCGGAAGACGTCGCCAGCGGGGCGCACAGCCTCGTGGGCCTCTTGCGCGTTCTTGGACTTGCCGGCGTAGGTGCGGGGCTTCTCGGGGATGCTGTCGGCACCGTACAGCTGAGTGGCCTGCGCGCGGGCGGCATCGACGGCCTGCTGCGACAGCGTCACCGAGTCGGTGCGCATGTAGGTGATGTAACCGTTCTCGTAGAGCGACTGGGCGACCGACATGGTCTGACGCGCGGTGAACCGAAGCTTGCGCCCGGCCTCCTGCTGCAGTGTCGAGGTCGTGAACGGCGCCGCGGGCCGCCTCGTGTACGGCTTCGATTCGACGTTCGCGACGGTGACGGCGAGGTTCGGATCGCGCAGGGCGGCGGCGAGCGAGGTGGTCGTCGACTCATCGAGGGCAACGGTCTCGGCCGACTTCAGCTCGCCCCGGTCGGTGAAATCGCGGCCAGTGGCGACCTTCTTTCCATCCAGCTTGCCGAGTCGCGCCGCGAAGGGCGTGTCGCCGCCGGTCGGGGTGAGGGTCGTGTCGAGATCCCAGTAGTTCGCGGTCACGAAGGCAAGACGCTCGCGCTCACGGTCGACGACGAGGCGGGTTGCGGCCGACTGTACGCGCCCCGCGCTGAGCCCCGGGCCCACCTTGCGCCAGAGCACCGGGCTCACCTCGTAGCCGTACAGGCGGTCGAGGATGCGCCGGGTCTCCTGCGCGTCGACGAGGGCGGTGTCGAGGTCGCGCGTGGCGTCGACCGCACGCTTGATGGCCTCGGAGGTGATCTCGTGGAACACCATGCGCTTGACAGGGACCTTGGGCTTGAGCACCTCGAGCAGGTGCCAAGCGATAGCCTCCCCCTCGCGATCCTCATCCGTGGCGAGCCAGAGTTCGTCGGCGCCCTTGAGTGCCCGCTTGAGGTCGGCGACGGTCTTCTTCTTGGCGTCGGAGACCACGTAATAGGGCTCGAAACCGTTCTCGACATCGATTGAGAACTTGCCGAGCGGGCCCTTCTTGAGCTCAGGCGGAAGGTTCTTGGGCTCGATGAGGTCGCGGATGTGGCCGACCGAGGCCTGCACCTCGTAGTCGTCGCCGAGGTACTTGCCGATCGTCTTCGCCTTCGCCGGCGACTCGACGATGACCAGCTTCTTGGCTCCTGACACGGTGCTCCTCTATACGGTGGCTCTCGATGCCGCGGGGATGGAATCCGCACCGCGACGTAAGCATTGCGGCGTGAAGCCGCAGTCAGGCACACCATACACAGGATGCGCGAGTACGCACCTCATGGGCGCCGGGAGGGCCTGCTCTGGCCGACCGCTCCACGACGATTCCGAGGGTGAACGACCGAGCGGTCACGACCATTGTCAGCCCGTCTGCCTGACACTGGGTCAGCACGGTGCCGTGGGCTCGCGCGACGCGGTCAGCGACGAGGCAGGGCTCGCCTGGCGCCCAGCCCAGCATGGTGTCGGCAGCGGCAAGAGCCGCAGCATCGGCGGCCGCACTCACACGCTGCGCGGTGACGAGACTGCCCGCCGCCCCGACGAGCACGAGACCCGCGAGGGCGACAACCAGAAGCAGCCCGAGTGCGAGCGGCGTGCCGGCACCGCGGTCGCGTTCGGGGTGCGGCACCGCGGTCACCGGCCGCCGTCGAGAGCGCACGAGGACGCTCGCAACGGAAGGGGTATCCCGAGAATGCGCCGCTCGCCCTGCACGTGCGCGCACACGAGACCTGCGGGCCGCTCGACGGTCACGGATGCGCCGGGCAGCGCCCGCTCCACGTGCTGCGCGACGGAGCTCTCCCCACGGCCGAGCAGGCGCGCCGCATCGGCCGCGGCGTCCTGAAGACGGGCCAGCTCGGTCGCCGCGAGGAGCCCGCCCAGGCACCCGACGAGCACGAGCACGACAACGGGCAGGGCGACCGCGACCTCGGCGGTCACCGCGCCACGGTCAGCCTGTGCCCGAGCGCACCCGGCTCGGCGACTACTCACCCGACGGTGAGGGCCGTGCGCACGAGGTCGGTCAGAATCCCGCGCACCTCGTCGCTCTGCATGATGACGACGAGCAGGCTCGCAAAGCCGACGGCTGCCATCGTCGCGATGGCGTACTCGGCGGTCGCGGCCCCGTGATCCTCGGCGAGGCGCGCGCGCACGCGGCGCGCACTGCGGAGCCATCGGGCCCCTCTGCGGGCCAGGTCGACAGAGGACGGTGCGGGGCAACACGGAGTGGTGTCGGTCATGATGCTCTCCTTGCGAGATCGTGCCCGCCGATGACGGGCAATTCGGTGGCACGAACAAGCCCAGTCTCCGGTGGAGCCCCGATCAGCGGTGGCGAGAGCGTGGATCGGAGCAGTGTCATCACCACGGTGCCGGTGTGGAGGAGAGAAGGCCCATGAGTAGCGGCACGACTCCGAGCAGGAGGAAGGACGGCAGCACGCACGTACCGAGCGGCAGCATGAGGCTGACCGCGAGGCGCTCCGCACGCATGCGGGCGGCCGCGCGGGCCTCCTCGCGACGCTCGGTCGCCTCGGTGCGACAGAGAGCGCCGAGTGGGGCTCCCGAGTTCCGCGACAGCCTCACGAGGGTGGACGCCGAGTCGAGCTCCTCGGCCTCGATGTGCAGCTGCGCGCCCTCGAGTTGCCCATGGACCAGCTCGAGAGCGGCCTCCGGCGATCCACCCCCGCCGGCAGCCACGGCAAGAAGGTCCAGGCAGAGCCCCGAGGTCGGCGGCGGCGGCGCGGCGGCGCGAAGCTGCCGGCCCATCCAGCGCCGCGCCACCACGAGAAGCGAGACGCCGAGCACCGTGCTCACCACACCGAGGGGGTGCCCGAGCGTCGCGAGCAGATCGACACCGAGCAGGAGGGCGAGGAGCACCGCGAATACCGGAAGAAGCACCACAATGCGGACGGTCGACTGCGGGCCCGCGAGCGCGATGGCAATGTCGCGCGCGGCGCCCTGCCGATCTCGGATCGCTGCGGCGAACCCGGTCAACGCTGGCGCGAGCGGCGCCCCGCTCGCAGTCACCACCCGCCACGCGACGACGAGTCCCGCCCACGACTCATCCGAGGCCGGGGCCGCGCGAGCCAGAGCCTCCGCGACATCGGGGTCGCCGTCGAGTTCGGTCACGACGCGTTGCAGCGCTGGGTCATCGCTCTCGCAAGCGATGTGGCGCCACGCTGACGCGGGAGCGATGCCGGCAGCGATGAGCACCGCCAACCGATGAAGCGGAGCAGCCAGGCTCGGGCGGGGCACGGCGGTCATCGAGCATCCTCGAGGGGAGCTATCGCGAGCCGGCCCATCTCGTCCAGACGAAACCTGCCGAGCTCAGCCATGCGTTCACCCGACGCGAGTCGACGCACCTGCACCGCGAGGTCGATGCCGCTGCAGACCTGCCGCGCAAGCACCTCCGGTGCCAAGCCCGCGATCATGCCGATGGCCTCGAGACGACTCGGAACATCGGCGAGCGAATTGGCATGCAGCGTGCCGGCTCCCCCACGGTGCCCCGTATTCAGGGCGGCCAGAAACTCGCGCACCTCGGCGCCTCGGCACTCGCCCACGACCAGACGGTCAGGCCGCATCCGCAGAGCCTCTCGCACGAGACGGGCCAGGTCGACCTCACCCGCGCCCTCCAGATTCGCTTGCCGGCACTCGAGCGCCACGACGTGGGGGTGGTGCACCGGCGCCTCCGCGACGTCTTCGATCACCACGATCCGGTCACTCGGTGCGGCCTCCGAGAGCCATGCCGCCATGAGGGTGGTCTTGCCGCTGCCCGTGCCTCCCGTCACGAGGATCGTGCGACGAGCGACGAGCGCGTCCCGCAGGGCATCCAGCACAGGCCTCGACAGACCTGCGCCCTCGAGAGTCACGCGGTGCACGCGGGGAAGCCGCAGCGATATCGCCGTACCCCGCCACGCGATGGGCGGCAGCACGACGTGAGCCCTGATGCCCTGCCCCAGTCGCACATCCGCGCACGGTGTCGCCTCATCGACGTGGCGCCCACCCTGGGCGATGATCCGCACGGCCAGCTCGCGTGCCTCAGCTGGCCCCAGACGCACCCCGTACTGCCGCTGGGCTCCCGAGCCCTCATCGACCCACAGCGCACCGTCACCCGTGACGAAGACATCGGTCGCGCGCGGATTCGCCACCGCGCTGGCCAGAGGGCCGAGAAGTGCTGTCAGGCCTGCCCCGAGCGGTCGCTGCTCGGGAGTACGCGAGAACTCGGCCTCCTCGGCCCCACCCTGCGCCCGAGCAGAGGGGGCGGCGTCCTGACGAGGGTCGCGCGGGAGGAAGAGGTCCACTGAACCAGGGTGCAGCGCGGGGCAGGAGATGCACGCGGCCCGGCGGAAGCGTGGGGAGAAACGACGAAGGCCGCTTCCGTGGGGAGGGGCCTTCGTGACGCTCGGGGGCGGCGCCCACAACGGGGGAAGCGGGCGCCGCCACAGCAACACGGGATGGGGGGAAATCGATCGCGTTGCGAGGTCAGTCTTGCTGCTGACGTCGATCAGTGTATTCCAGCGCATCGAACGGTCAAGCAATTTCGGCCCCGATGTGTCCTCCCAACGGCGGACACACAGAAATCTCCCCCGACGGGGTACGGAATCAGGCCTGACGACGGACCGTGACGGGGCGTATCGCCCGTCACGGGCATCCTCGTATGATGGCCCGTGTTCCCCACCGGTGCGGCAGACCAGGCCAGTGGGCAGACTCACAACTCTCAAGGATGATGATGTCCACCACCTCGATCGACAGCCTTCTGCACGAGAAGCGCCGCTTCGCCCCCTCCCCCGATTTCGCCGCTCAGTCAGTCGCGAGCCCCGAGCTGTATGCACAGGCCGCCGAGGATCGTCTTGTCTTCTGGGCCGACCAGGCGCGCGAACTCGTGCACTGGCACCGCCCGTTCACGGAGACGCTCGACTGGTCGAACGCTCCCGTCGCCCGCTGGTTCGGCGACGGTGAGCTCAACGTCGCCTACAACTGCCTCGACCGCCACGTTCTCGCCGGCCACGGCGACCGCGTGGCGATCCACTGGGAGGGCGAGCCCGGCGACACCCGCAGCCTCACCTACGCCGAACTGACCGTCGAGGTGAAGCGCGCCGCGAATCTGCTCGCCAGCCTCGGGGTCGGCCAGGGTGATCGGGTCGCGATCTATCTGCCCGTGATTCCCGAGGCCGTCATCGCGATGCTCGCCGTCGCGCGATTGGGTGCCGTGCACTCCGTCGTGTTCGGTGGCTTCGCGGCAGAAAGCCTGCGCGCCCGCATCGACGACGCGGGCGCCAAGCTCGTCATCACCGCCGACGGTGCCCACCGCAAGGGCAAGGTGCTGCCGCTCAAGCCGGCCGTCGACGCTGCCCTCGCGGCCGGAGAGTCGACCGTGGAGAAGGTGCTCGTCGTCAAGCGCGGTGAGAACGAGGTCGAGTGGACGGCCGGGCGCGACCTGTGGTGGCATGACGAGCTCTCCCCGATGAGCGACGAGCACGACGCACGCGGCTTCGAGGCCGAGAACCCGCTGTTCATCCTCTACACGAGCGGAACAACCGGCAAACCCAAGGGCATCCTGCACACCTCCGGCGGCTACCTCACCCAGGTCGCGTTCACGCACAAGAACGTGTTCGACTTCAAGCCCGAGACCGACGTGTACTGGTGCACGGCCGACGTCGGCTGGATCACGGGCCACAGCTACGTCGTCTACGGCCCCCTCGCGAATGGCGCCACGCAGCTGCTCTACGAGGGCACTCCCGACACGCCCCACCCGGGCCGGTGGTGGGAGCTCATCGAGAAGTACGGGGTGAGCATCTTTTACACGGCGCCCACGGCCATCCGGTCGTTCATGAAGCTCGGGCGCGAGATTCCGCAGAAGTTCGACCTGTCGAGCCTGCGCCTGCTCGGCACGGTCGGCGAGCCCATCAACCCGGAGGCCTGGGTCTGGTACCGCGAGATCATCGGCGGCGGCACGACCCCCATCGTCGACACGTGGTGGCAGACCGAGACGGGCGCGATCATGATCAGCGCGCTGCCCGGCATCACGACCACCAAGCCCGGCTCAGCGCAAGTGCCCCTGCCGGGGATCTCGGTAGACGTGCTCGACGAGGAGGGCGTGCACGTCGGAAAGGAGGCCGGGGGGCTGCTCGTGCTCACGGAGCCGTGGCCGAGCATGCTGCGCGGCATCTGGGGCGACGAACAGCGCTACAGAGACACCTACTGGTCGAAGTTCGAGGGCACCTACTTCGCCGGTGATGGCGCCCACCTCGACGAGGATGGCGACGTGTGGCTACTCGGCCGTGTCGACGACGTCATGAACGTCTCGGGGCACCGCCTGTCGACCATGGAGATCGAGTCGGCTCTCGTCTCGCACGACCTCACGGCCGAGGCCGCCGTCGTCGGCGCGCACGACGACACGACCGGGCAAGCGGTCGTCGCGTTCGTGATTCTCAAGTCGCGCCTCGCGAGTTCGGTGACGGCGCAGGAGGCGAGTGACCAGCTGCGCGCACATGTCGCGCAGCAGATCGGCGCCATCGCCCGACCTCGTCAGGTCTTCGTCGTCGACGAGCTGCCCAAGACGCGCTCCGGCAAGATCATGCGGCGGCTGCTGCAGGATGTCGCCGAGGGGCGCGAGGTCGGCGACACGACGACGCTCACCGACACGAGCGTGATCCGCGTCATCTCCGACACCATGAAGTAGCACCTCTCACCGTTTCGGACACCTCGCACAGAAGAGATCGTGCGAAGTGTCCGAAACCGTACGAGGAACCTGGGGCGGGTGGCGGCCCGGCCGGCGTCAGGCGAACTCGAGGATGAGCTCGACCTCGACCGGTGCATCCAGGGGCAGAACGGCCACGCCAACGGCGCTGCGCGCGTGCTGGCCTGCCTCCCCGAAGATTTCGCCCAGTACGTCGGAGGCGCCGTTGAGCACGGTGGGCTGACCCGTGAAATCGGCAGTCGACGCCACGAAGCCGGTCACCTTGACAATGCGCGTCACCCGATCGAGTGACCCGATGACGCTCTGGGCTGCCGCAAGAGCGTTGAGTGCGCAGATTCGCGCGTAGCCCGCGGCCTCCTCGGCGGTCACCGCCGCGCCGACCTTGCCGGTCGCCGGCATGGCACCGTCGACGAAAGGCAACTGCCCCGCGGTGTGCACGAGATGGCCGGTCACCATCGCGGGCACGTAGGCCGCGACCGGCTTCGCGAGGGTGGGGATGCTGATGCCGAGCTCGGCCAGACGCGCGTCGATGCCGCTCATGCTGCGCCGCCGTCGAGCGGGCGCTTGAAGTAGGCGACCAGCCCGCCCTCCGGGCCGGGGACGACCTGCACGAGCTCCCAGCCCTCCGAGCCCCAGTTGTTGAGGATTGCCTGGGTGGTGTGAATCATGAGCGGAGTCGTGAGGTACTCCCATTGCGTCATTTTGGGCTCCGTTCAGGGTGGAGGGGGTCAAACTGCCGTACCCTTCATCCTATGTCTGCCCAGAATCACAAAGCCCCCGGCATCATCGGCGCTCTCGCCGGCATGGTGGGCTTGAGCGCACTCGCCGGGGTTCTCGTGACCGTCATGGTCACCCCGGCCCTCGCCGTCACCGGAATCGCCGCCAGCAACACCATCGGCATCTTCGACAGCCTGCCCGAGTACATCCGCATCAACGAGCAAGCCCAGCGCAATGCGCTGTTCGCCGAGACGTCGAAGGACTCCGGCGAGTTCGTCCAGATCGCCACGGTCTACGCCGAGAACCGCGAAGAGGCCGCGTGGGAGAACGTCTCGCAGCACCTGAAGGATGCTGTGCTCGCCGGTGAGGACCGTCGCTTCTACGAGCACAACGGTGTCGATGTTGCCTCGATCGCCCGCGCCGCCATCGGCAACGTCTCCTCGGGCGGCATCGAGTCGGGCGCGTCGACCCTCACGATGCAGCTGGTGAAGAACATCTTCATCACCGAGGCGCTGCGGGCCGAGACGATCGAGGAGCGCGACGCGCTCATCGCGCAAGCGCAGGAGCAGAGCCTCGATCGCAAGCTCAAGGAGGCCAAGCTCGCGATCGGTCTCGAGAAGGAGTACACCAAGAACGAGATCATGCTCGCGTACCTCAACATCGCGGGCTTCGGCGGCAACACCTACGGTGTCGAGGCCGCCGCGCAACAGTACTTCGGCGTCGCCGCAGCCGACGTGACGATCGCACAGGCGGCGAGCCTCATCGCCATCGTGCAGCAGCCCGGTGCCCGCGCACTCAACGACCCCGAAAAGTACTCCGCCAACGAGAACCGCCGCAACTTCATCCTCGATGCCATGCTCGAGGAGGGCTTCATCACGACAGCAGAGCACCGCGAGGCACGGGATACCCCCGTGGATGAGGAGTTCGTCAATCTTTCGCCGCCGAACAACGGGTGCATCGCGGCGAACGGATACGCCCAGCAGTTCTGCGACTATGTCGTCAAGAACGTCAAGAACCTGAAGGCTCTCGGCGACACGCCCGATGAGCGCGAGGCGGCGTGGCAGCTGGGTGGATACGACATCTACACGACTCTGAACATGTCGTTGCAGAAGTCCGCTCAGGACCGTGTGCGTCAGATCATTCCGCCGACCAGCCCCATTCTCGACATCGGCAGTGTCGCGACCTCGGTGGAGACAGGAACCGGTCGCATCATCACGATGGCGCAGAACCGTGCCTTCGACGACTCGCTGCAGGGTGCGGAAGACTCGACGACGACGGCTATCAACTACGCGACGGATCGTGAGTACGGCGGCTCCAGCGGATTCCAGACCGGGTCGACGTACAAGATCTTCGCCCTCGTCGCCTGGCTCAACGAGGGCCGCGGGCTCAACGAGATCGTCGATGCCTCGCGCTTCGAACTCAACCAGGCCGCATTCACCGACACCTGCGACGACGGCGGCGGGCCCTGGGGCGGGACGTGGGAGTTCCGAAACTCTGGTGGTGCCGGAGGCTCGGCGATCAGCGTGTTCAACGCCACCGTGAGCTCGCTCAACTCGGCCTATGCATCGATCGGTGAGCAGCTCGACCAGTGCAACATCCGCGGGGCGGCCGAGCAGATGGGCGTGCACCGCGCCGATGGCGACCCCCTGCAGACGAACCCTTCAGCCGTGCTGGGTACCAACGAGATCGCCCCGCTCACGATGGCGGCGGCCTTCGCTGCGATCGGCAACGGCGGCGTCTACTGCGAGCCCATCGCTGTCGACCGCATCGTCGACCGCGACGGCAACGAGCTTCCCGGCCAAGACGTCGAGTGCCAGCGAGCCATGACCGCCGAGGTGGCGGCAGCGACCGCGGCGCCCATGGCTGCGGTGCTGACACGAGGAACGGGAACAGGATCCCGCGTCGCCGACGGGGTGCCGGTGGTCGGCAAGACCGGATCAACTGACCGATTCCACCAGACCTGGATGGTCGGCAGCTCGACCGAGGTCGGCACCGCCGTCTGGGTCGGCAACGTGACCGAGCGCGTCTCGATGCTGCGATACCCGAGCGGCTCCAGCCTGCGCCACCAGATCTTCAGCTCGGTCAGCGCGGCCATCAACGCGCAGTACGGCGGCAGCGCCTTCCCCGAGCCCCCCGGGCGCCTACTCACGGGCTCGGGCGTGACCCTGCCCGATGTCGTCGGCCAGACGCAGGAGGCCGCCAAGGCTCTGCTCGAGGGTCTCGGATTCCGCTTCGAGGTCGAGGGTCAAGTCGACTCCGACCTCGCGGAGGGTCGTGTTGCCGAGATGTCCTTCGACCCCGGCACTCTCCTCGCGCGAGGCATGACCATCAAGGTCACCACGAGTCGCGGCAACCTCATCGAGTTGCCGGGCGTGGCGAATCAGGGCTACGACTTCGACGAGGCTCGAGACATCCTGAACGATGCCGGCTTCACGAACGTCAGCGAATCCTGCTCGCTCATCGAGCCTCCGGACTCCGAAGGCGAGGGCGAAGGCGAAGGTGAAGGCGAAGGCGAAGGCGCAGGCGAGGGTGGAGGCGATCCGTCACTGGACGGCACAGTGACGGGCCAGAACCCGAGTGCGGGTTCGAAGGTGAAGTACGAGCGGGCGATCACGCTCACCGTCTCGCGACTCGACTGTTCGTGAGCACTCTCGCTCGCGGCGCGGCCGCTGCCTCCCTCGGGATCGCAGCGGCCGTCGCCGTCTACGCGACCGCGATCGAGCGACGCGCGTACCGGGTGCGCCGCGAGGTGGTGCCCGTTCTGGCTCCCGGAGCGGACCCGATCCGCGTGCTGCACCTCAGCGACCTGCACCTCGCCCCCTGGCAGCGCGACAAGATCGAGTGGGTGCGCGGACTCGCCGCCCTCGAACCCGACCTCATCATCAACACCGGTGACAACCTCGGCCACCGCGACGCGCTCGCCGCCCTGCGAGTGGCCCTCGCGCCCTTTGCCGGCGTGCCCGGGGTATTCGTGCACGGCTCGAACGACTACTTCGCGCCGAGCCCCAAGAACCCGCTGCGCTACCTCATGGGGCCTTCCCGCCATGGCGCCGAGACGGCCACTCGCCTCGACACCGACGCCCTCGATCGCCTGCTGGGTGACGAGCTCGGCTGGTCGAATCTCAACAACGACGTGGCACAGCACACGATCAAACGCTCCATCCTGGAGTTCGTCGGCACCAACGATGCGCACCGCGGCTGGGATCGACTCGATGCCCTGCCCGGCCTCATGGATGCCCTGCGCGAGCTCGATGAAGATGACACCGACGACCCCGCCGTAACGATCGGCGTGACCCACGCTCCGTACCAGCGGGTGCTCAACTCGTTCACGACACAGCGCGCCGACGTGATCTTCGCCGGTCACACGCACGGCGGCCAGGTCTGCGTTCCCGGGGTGGGGGCTCTCGTGACCAATTGCGATCTGCCCCGTGACCGCGCTCGGGGATTGAGCCTCTGGCACCACGCGCACGAGGCCTCGTACCTCGCGGTCTCGGCGGGGCTCGGCACGTCGATCTACGCGCCCGTGCGCTTCGCCTGCCCGCCAGAGGCCGTGCTCGTGACGCTCGTCGGTGACGACATCGGCTATTCTTGACGGGGCGCCCTCACGGAGGGCGTATCGGGGTATGGCGCAGCTTGGTAGCGCGCGTCGTTCGGGACGACGAGGTCGCAGGTTCAAATCCTGTTACCCCGACTGAAGTGTGAAGGGTCGCCCCCGTGGCGGCCCTTCTCTCGTCGGGGGCTAACTGAAGTCAGGATCCGGCTCGAGCTCCAGCCCCACCGGCGCCTTCCATCCCGAGGCGAGCGACTCACCCGACTCATCCAGGTAGCACGCCCCGCACAGGCTCTCGTACGCCACGTCGACCCCGTCGATGGCGACCTGATCGCCATCGAAGACGAACACCCCATCGATGGATCGCGCGTTGAACACGGCTTTGCGACCGCACCGGCAGATGGTCTTGAGCTCTTCGAGCGAGTGCGCGATCTCGAGCAGGCGACGGCTGCCGGGGAAGGCGACGGTCTGAAAGTCGGTGCGGATGCCGTACGCCAGCACGGGGATGCTCTCCCGGATGGCGATGCGCAGCAGATCGTCGACCTGCGTGGGCGTGAGGAACTGCGCCTCGTCGACCAGGAGGCACGCGACATCCCTCGACCTGACAGTGAGAAGCGACGCTCGGTGCGCCTGAAAACGCGTGTAGACGTCGTCGGTCTCGTCGATGGTGAAGTCCACGTCGCGGGTGACGCCGAGTCGCGAGACGATCGTCTGATCGCCCTTCGTGTCGATGCGCGGCTTGGCGAGCACCACCGACTGGCCGCGCTCTTCATAGTTGTAGGCGGCCTGCAGCAGAGCCGTACTCTTGCCGCTGTTCATCGCTCCGTAGCGAAAGTAGAGCTTGGCCATTACTGCAGGTGCCCGTCTTGCGCTGCGCGGCGGATGAGGTCGGCTCTGCTGCTCGCCGGGCGCCCGGCCTTCGCGTACTTCTGGCGCACGCGGCGCAGGTAGGTCTTGGTCGTCTCGTACTGCACGTTCATCTGGGCGGCCACCTCGCTCATACTGAAGCCACGCGCGTACAGCACGAGCGCCTCCCTCTCACTGACACTGAGCTTGGGCCGCGCAGAATGCGTCGCGCCACGCGGCAGTGGACGCCAGTCGCGCATCGACTCTCCCGTCGATTCCATGCCCATGACATTGCGCACCTCCTGCATCACGTCACCGAGGGGTACTGCCTTGGAGAGGAACGCTGCCGCGCCCGCCGCGAGAGCTCGATCCCGCGCCTCCCTGGTGTCGAGACTGGTGAGCACGACCACTTTCGCACCGGCAGCTCGACACGTGCGTACGCGGGCCTCGATCGAGACAGGCTCGTGCAGCTGGAGGTCCAGCAGCACGAGGTCGGTCGGGAACTGGTCGCTCTGCACCAGATCGAACCACGTGGGCGCAGTGAGCGCGAGCTCGAAGTCGGGGGCATTGCCCTCGATCCAGCTCGAGAGGCTGTCAAGCAGCAACTCGTGATCGTCGAGTATCGCCAGGCGTACGCGCCGACCACGCTGCGCCTCAGTGTTCATACTGAAACTCTAGAGTGGGTCCGCCTGGTCGGGGCTCGACGCGCGAGCGCCTCCTCAGTCCGCGCACAAGATGCAGCACGGGGCAATGCGAGCGGGTGCGGCCGATCACCATCGCCGCCGCTACGCACAGTGCCAGGAACGTCGCGCCTCAGGCCCCCAACGAGACGATTTTCGAGCTCCGCGTGAGGAGCGTCAGCAGCGGCAGCGCAATCGCGCGGGCCGACCGATCGCGAAGCGGGACAAGAGCACCGTGCCTGTCGCGCGAACACCGCTGTCATCGGCACCCTGAACAGTACGGAGGTTCCGCGCCCGGGTTACGACCACACGGTGGCCGCGCCGCCGACCCCACCGCCCCCGGTGCCTGCGCACTGCACCTCACCGTCACAGCGGAACAAATGTTCTCGTGGCAGTCACGGGTCTGTGTTCCTGCAGGCGCACGGTCGTAGGCTCGACGCATGCCGCACGTCGATCTCAACAGCGACCTCGGCGAATCGTTCGGCGCCTGGAGCATGGGGGACGACGCGGCGATGCTGCCGCTGGTTACCAGTGCGAACCTGGCCTGCGGGTTCCACGCCGGCGACGCGACAGTCATGCTCGACGCGTGCCGCACGGCCGTCGAGCAGGGCGTCGCGATCGGCGCCCATCCCTCCTATCGCGATCGGGCCGGCTTCGGGCGACGCGACATGGAGGTCGCCCCCGACGACCTGTACGCCGAGCTGCTGTACCAAGTGAGCGCACTCGCGGGCATCGCCCGCAGTGCGGGTGGTTCGGTCGGCTACGTGAAGCCACACGGGGCGCTGTACAACCGCATCGCCGTCGACCCCACGGCCGCCGACGTCGTCGCCGAGGCGGCGGCGACCCTCGCCCTGCCCGTGCTCGGGCCACCGACCTCCGCGATCGAGGCCGCCTGCGCCCGCGCCGGGGTGCCGTTCTTTCGGGAAGGCTTCGCCGACCGCGCCTACCTCGCCGACGGCACCCTCGCCGCTCGCGGCCTGCCCGACGCAGTGCTCACCGACCCCGACCAGGTGGCGAGGCGTGCAGAGCGCATGGTCACCGAATCCGAGGTCACAGCCCTCGACGGATCGACCGTCAGTCTGAAGATCGACTCGCTCTGCGTGCACGGCGACACCGAGGGTGCCATCACGCTCGCCCGCGCCGTGCGCGAGGCACTCACGAGCGCCGGCGTCACCCTCGCCGCCTTCTCATGAGGCTGCTGCCCTGCGGCGACCGGGCTCTGCTCGCCGAGTTCGAGACTCAGGCGGAGGTTCTCGGCGCCCTCGACGCCTGGTCGCCCGCGCCACCCGGCGTGCTCGACCTCGTGCCGGCCGCCCGCACCGTGCTCGTGCGCATCGACCCCTCCGTCATCGGGCTCGGGCACCTCGAGCACTGGTTATCGACGACACCCCGAGCCAGCGCCGCGCCACCCGCCGGCCACACCGTGACGATCCCCGTCCGCTACGACGGTGACGACCTGGCGGTCATCGCGGATGTCTGGGGATGCTCGATCGAGGCGGTAGTCGACCGGCACCTCGCACTCGACTGGGTGTGTGCCTTCATCGGCTTCGCGCCAGGGTTCCCCTACCTTGTACCCGCCGACACGGCGAGCGCTCCACCCCCCGTCGCCCGTCGCGCGACGTCGCGCACCACCGTGCCCGCCGGCGCGGTTGCGCTCGCCGCCGAGTACTGCGGCATCTACCCGCGCCCCTCCCCCGGCGGCTGGCAGCTCATCGGCCGCACCGACGCAGAACTGTGGAATGCGGCCCGGGTCGACCCTGCCCTCGTGACCCCCGGGGCGCGCGTGCGCTTCACGCGGGTGCCGTCGTGAGCGGCGCCAGAGATGGCACCGCCACCGGTGGGAGCACCGTGCGGGTGCTCGCTGCAACCGGTCTCGCGCTCCTGCAGGATCTCGGCCGGCCAGGCCGCGCGCACCTGGGAGTGGGCGGCTCGGGCGCCATGGATCGCGCCGCGCACGGTCTCGCGAACCGTCTGCTCGGCAACCCCGACAGCGCCGCAGCGCTCGAGGTCGTTCTCGGTGGGCTGCGACTCATGCTCCCGAGCGGCAGTTGGGTCGCCGTGACGGGCGCCTGGGGCCCCGTCACGCTCGACGGCGACGCGGTCGAGCCGCACACTGCGGTGCGGGCGCACGGCGAGGCTGAACTCGTTCTCGGCGCCGCAACCCAGGGCGTGCGCTACAGCGTCGCCCTGCGCGGCGGGGTCGCTGTCGCCGAGGTGCTCGGCTCGCGCTCGCGTGACACGCTTGCCGCCCTCGGGCCCGCCCCGGTTATCGCGGGCGACGTGCTGCCGGTCGGCCCCGAGCCGGGTGACCCCGTGCCGCCCGCCGACATGGTGCCCGTCGACCCGCCCCCGACGGGGCTCGTCGAGCTGGCGGTGCGGCCGGGGCCGCGCCTCGACTGGTTCACCGCAGAGGCCGAACGGGTGCTGCTCGACACCGAGTGGATCGTCTCGCCGCGCAGCGACCGCACCGGGGTGCGGCTCGAGGGGCCCGCTCTGGACCGCACACCCGACCGGGTCGGGGTCGAGCTCGCCAGCGAGGGAATGCTGCCGGGGAGCATCCAGGTCTCCCCCGACGGCGCCCCCACTGTGCTGGGGCCGGATCACCCTGTCACCGGCGGCTACCCCGTCATCGCGGTGGTCACGGATGCGTCGCGCGACCGCCTCGCCCAGCTGCGGCCCGGCCAGGCGGTGCATCTGCGCCTTGTCGCGGGCCGACCCTGACCCGGCGCGCTACCCGCTCGGGAGCTACGGGGCGACGCGCTCGGCCGTGTCGATGACGTTCGCGAGCAGGAGCGCCCGCGTCATGGGGCCCACACCGCCGGGGTTCGGGGAAACCCAGGCCGCGACACTCGCAACATCGGCGGCGACGTCGCCCGCGATGCGTGAGCGGCCCGACTCGGGGTCGTCGACCCGTGACACGCCGACGTCGAGCACGATCGCGCCGGGCGCGACATCCTTCGCCGAGACGATCCCGGGCACCCCCGCCGCCGCGACGATGACGTCGGCCCGGCGCAGGTGCTCACCGAGGTCGCGCGTGCCCGTGTGCGTGAGGGTCACGGTGGCGTTGTACTCGCGGCGCGTCAGCAGGGCGCCGAGCGAGCGGCCGACCGTCACGCCGCGGCCGACGACGACGACGTGCTTGCCCTGCCACGAGAGCCCGTGGCGCTCGACGAGCTCGATGACGCCGCGAGGCGTGCACGGCAGGGGCGAGTCGATCGCGCGCGTCACGCGCAGCATGAGCCGGCCCAGATTCGTCGGGTGCAGCCCGTCGGCGTCTTTGCTCGGATGCACGCGCTCCAGGATCGCGTCGGTGTCAATGTGCTTCGGCAACGGCAACTGCACGATGAAGCCCGTCACGGCCGGGTCGGCGTTCAGCTCGTCGATGACGAACTCGAGTTCGGCCTGCGTCGTTGTCTCGGGCAGATCGCGCCGGATCGAGGCGATGCCGACTTCGGCGCAGTCTTTGTGCTTGCCGCCGACGTACCAGCGAGAGCCCGGGTCGTCACCGACGAGCACGGTCGCGAGCCCGGGCAGGATGCCGCGCTCGGCGAGCGCCGCGACGCGGGTCGTCAGCTCGGCCTTGATCGTCGACGCGGTCGCGGTGCCGTCGAGAACGCGCGCGGCACCCGCCGCGCCGTCGCGCCCGCGCTCCGCCATCGCTACAGCCCCGGGTAGAGCGGGAACGCCTCGGTGAGCACGTCGACGCGACCGCGCAGCGCGGTGACGTCAGGGCTCGGCATGAGCGTGTGCGCGATGATGTCGGCGACCTCGGTGAACTGCTCGGCCGCGAAGCCACGCGTCGCGAGCGCCGACGTTCCGATGCGCACGCCGCTCGTCACCATGGGAGGTCGAGGGTCGAACGGCACACCGTTGCGGTTGACGGTGATGCCGACCTCGTGCAGAAGGTCTTCGGCCTCCACGCCGTTGAGTGGCGAGTTGCGCAGGTCGACGAGTGCCAGGTGCACGTCGCTCCCACCGGTGAGCACGTTGACGCCAGCGTTGATCGCGTCGGGCTGGATGAGCCGATCGGCGAGGATGCGCGCACCCTCGATGGTGCGCTCCTGACGCTCGACGAACTCGGGTGTCGAGGCAAGCTTGAAGGCGATCGCCTTCGCCGCGATGACGTGCATGAGCGGCCCGCCCTGCTGACCCGGGAACACCGCCGAGTTGAGCTTCTTGAACAGCGACTCGTCGTTGCTGAGGATGATGCCCGAGCGCGGACCGCCGAGGGTCTTGTGCACCGTTGAGCTGACGACGTGGGCGTGCGGCAGCGGCGAGGGGTGCAGGCCGGCGGCGACGAGCCCGGCGAAGTGGGCCATGTCGACCCAGAGCTTGGCGCCGACCTCGTCGGCGATGGCGCGGAAGGCGGCGAAGTCGAGCTGGCGCGAGTAAGCGGACCAGCCAGCGATAATGACGGTCGGCGTGACCTCGAGCGCCTTCGCGCGCACGGCATCCATGTCGATGAGCATCGTCTCGGGGTCGACGCCGTAACTCGTGGCGTTGTAGACCTTGCCCGAGAAGTTGAGCTTCATGCCGTGCGTAAGGTGGCCGCCGTGGGCGAGCTCGAGGCCGAGGATCGTGTCGCCGGGCGAGGCGAGGGCGTGCAGCACGGCCGCGCTCGCCGAGGCGCCCGAGTGGGGCTGCACGTTGGCGAACTCGGCGCCAAACAGCGACTTGGCCCGCTCGATCGCGAGGTTCTCGGCGATGTCGACGAACTCGCAGCCGCCGTAGTAGCGCTTGCCGGGGTAGCCCTCGGCGTACTTGTTGGTGAGCACCGAGCCCTGGGCTTCGAGAATGGCGCGCGGTACAAAGTTCTCGCTCGCGATCATCTCGAGCGTGTGCCGCTGGCGGCTGAGCTCCTGGTCGAGCACGGCCGCGATCTCGGGGTCGACGACATCGAGCGGCTCGTTGAAGGTCGAAGGCAGGGAATCAGACACGGTCGGCTCCTTGTACGCGGGCTCGGGGCACGCTGCCCCAGCGGGTGGTGTGCTGAGGGCCCAGGCGAACGGCCCCTCGCCGTGTCAGTCGCTTCCTGATGGTGAACCATCTGAACGCCAGTTGCGACGCTGTCAGTCTATCGCGCGTCGTGGCGATCGTGCTGGGTGCGCCCCGGATGCTCGGGCAGCATGATCGACCCGGTGACGAGGGGCACGCTCGACTGCTCGGCGTCGGCGTCGTCGACGGGTGCGCGGCCACCCAGCTTTTCGCGGCGCCGACGCAGCAGGTCGACGACGATGAGCAGGGCGAGGCCAAACCCGATGATCGCGGCCTGGACGAAGGCGAGCGACGGCGTCGGAATGATGGGAAACAAGAACCCGCCGATGGCCGCACCCCCACCGATGCCGATGTTGAACGCGGTCGTCAACAGGGCGGCGCCGATGTCGCGCACCCGCGCCGACGCCGCGTGCAGCAGGCGCGTCTGGAGGAGAGCCGGGATGCCGCCGAAGGCGGCGCCCCAGAGGAAGAGCAGCACAACCACGAGGAACGGTACACCAGCGGCGAGGCCGATCGCGGTCACGGCGACGATCACGACGGTGAGCATCCCGTACAGGCCGCCGCGCGGGAACCGCGACCCCAGGAAGCCCGCGAGAACAAGGCCGATGGCTCCCGCACCGCCGTAGACGAAGAGCAGGCCGCCCACGCTCACCTCCGCGAAGCCGACCGAGTCGATGAGGTAGGGGGCGATGTACGTGTAGAAGACGTTCTGGCCGCCCACGACGATGAGCACGAGGAGGCAGATGAACAGCACGCTGGGAAAGGTGGGGTCGCGGCGGGCGGGCAGCGAGATTTCCCCCGTCGCGAGCGACTGGCGGTGCTCGACCGCGGGGAGGAAGCGCACGACGGCGAGCATGAGCACCGCCACGATGCAGGCAATGACGAAGAAGGATGCGCGCCAGCCGACAGCGGTGCCGAGCGCCGTGCCCGCGGGCACGCCGAGCACGAAGGCGACGGTGCCGCCGCCGCTCGTCACGGCCACCGCGCGCGCAATCTGGTGCTTCGGCACCAGATACCCCGCGTAGGCTCCCGCGACAGCCCAGAAGAGTCCGTGCGCGAGACCGCCGAGCACACGCGCGACCACGAGCAGGCCGTAGTCGGGGGCAAGAGCCGCCCCCACGTTCGCGATCGCGAAGACGACGAGCACGACGAGGATGAGGTGCTTGCGGTCGAAGCGCCGCGTGAGCGCCGCGAGGGGTGCGGTCGTGAGCACGACGGTGCCCGCGAAGATCGTCACGAGCAAGCCCACCTGGGCTTCGGAGACGTCGAGGTCACCCGCGATCTGCGGTAGCAGGCCGGTCGGCAGGAACTCGCTCGTCACCATGAAGAAGATCGCGGTGCCGAGAGTGAGGAGCCCGATCCAGGGGAACGGGCGAACAGGGTCGTTCATGAGTGTGAGCAGAGCTTTCGTGGTCGGCGCGACGGGCCGACTCTCCCGGGGCGCGCCATCCCAGCGCGCCGCGTGCCACTCTACCGGCCGCACGTGACGGGTCTGGCGCCCGGGAAACCGTAGGCTGGAGGGCGTGAGCAGCCCCCTCCACCACCCTCTCCACCACTGGATCGTGACCATCGTCTGCGACGACCGACCCGGCATTGTGCACGCCGTCACCGGGTCAATCGTCGAGGCCGAGGGCAACATCACCGAGCTGCAGCAGTTCTCGGGGCTCGAGAGCGGGCGCTTCTTCCTGCGACTGCAGACGGAGACTCCCGCCGACCACGACGCCCTGCTCGCCGCCCTGCAGCCCGTCATCGACCGGTACAGCATGGAGTGCCACATCGACCGCGTCGGGCGCCCCGTGCGCACTCTCGTGCTCGTGTCGAAGGCCGCTCACTGCCTCAATGATCTGCTGTTCCGCCAACGCAGCGGGCACCTGCCCGTCGAGATTCCCCTGGTTCTGGGCAATCACCCCGACCTGGGCGAGCTCGCCGCCTTCTACGGGGTGCCGTTCGAGTCTCGCCCCGTGACCACCGCTGACGAGAAGGCCGCGTTCGAGGCGCGCATCCTCGAGGTCGTCGACGAGCACGACATCGAGCTCGTCGTGCTCGCCCGCTACATGCAGATCCTCTCCCCCGAACTCTGCGCGGCGCTCACCGGCCGCATCATCAACATTCACCACTCCTTCCTGCCGGGCTTCAAGGGCGCGAACCCCTACAAGCAGGCGCACGAGCGCGGCGTCAAACTCATTGGCGCGACAGCGCACTTCGTCACGAGCGACCTCGACGAGGGGCCGATCATCGAGCAGAACGTCGTGCGCGTCGACCACTCCCGCTCGATCGCCGAGCTCGTCGCCATTGGGCAAGACGAAGAGAACCGCACCCTCAGCCAGGCGGTGACATGGTTCGCCGAAGACCGCGTGCTGCTCGATGGGCAGCGCACCATCATCTTCCAGTAGCGGCACGCTCCCACCCGAAGGGCTCGCATGACCACGACACTGCTCACCGGCGGCCGCCTCCTCGACGCTGACGGCTCTCGACACGGCTGGGTGCTCCTCGACGGAGATCGCATCGGCGCGACGGGTCTCACCGGTACGGATGCTCCGCCTCCCGTCGCGACCACGATCGACGTGACCGGCCGAACCCTCACCCCCGGCTTCCTCGATCTGCACGGTCACGGGGGTGGCGGAGCCGCCTACGACAACGGCCCCGACGAGATTCAGCAGGCACTGGCGACGCATCGCGCCCACGGCACTACGCGGTCGGTCATCTCGCTCGTCGCCAACCCTCTCGACGATGTCGTCGCGAGCCTGGGCGTCGTCGCGTCCCTCGCCGCCACCGACCCGACGATCGCGGGCGCGCACTTGGAGGGCCCCTTCCTCGCGATCGGGCGGCGCGGCGCGCACTCCCCCGAGTTCTTGCGCGAACCCGACCCCGAGACCGTGAGCACCCTGCTTGAGGCGGGCGAGGGTGTGATTCGGCAGGTCACGATCGCGCCCGAACTGCCCGGGGCCCTCGACGCGGTGCGGCAGTTCGTTGACGCGGGCGTCGTCGTCGCGATTGGCCACACTGAGGCCGACGAGCACCTCGCGCGCGCAGCCTTCGAGGCCGGAGCGACGCTCGTGACGCACATCTTCAACGCGATGCCGGGCATCCACCACCGCGACCCCGGCCCGATCGTCGCGGGGTTCGACAACGACAGCGTGACGCTCGAGCTCGTGCTCGACGGCGTGCACGTACACCCCTCGGTCGCGCAGATGATCTTCCGTGCAGCGCCCCATCGCGTCGCCCTCGTCACCGACGCGATGGCGGCTGCGGGAGGCGACGACGGGTACTACCAGCTCGGCTCGCTGAACGTCACCGTGCAGAACGGCATCGCGCACCTCAACGGCACGCAGACGATCGCCGGGTCGACGCTGACGCAGGATGTCGCGCTGCGCACCGCGGTGACAGTCGCGGGCATCGATGAGGTGCGCGCCGTCGAAGCCCTCACGCGCACGCCCGCGTGTGTCATTGGCCGTGACCACGAGTGGGGCTCTCTCGCGCCCGGGTTCGCCGCCGACGTCGTCGTGCTCGACGCCGAGTGGCAGGTCGAGCGCGTGTGGGCGAACGGCGCCGCGGTCGCCCGCTAGCTCGACGCAACCGAGGCTCGAGCGGGCCGACTGTGCCCGTTGATGGCATGTGCGCCCGTTCGTGCAGGCACAGTTGCCACGAACGATTACAGTCGTGGCTGACGAGCGAGCCGCTGCAGCTAGAGACCCTGCCAGTCGGGCTTGTGCGCCCAAGCGCGACGGTAGTAGTCGGCGAAGCACAGGCTCGCCGCGGCCCCCTCGTCCACGACGACGGTCACATGCGGGTGCAGTTGGATCGCCGATCCCGGCAGCGCGGAGGTGACGGGCCCCTCCACCGCGGCCGCCACGGCGTCGGCCTTCGACTCCCCGAACGCGAGCAGCACGAGATGCCGCGCACGACGGATCGTGCCGAGCCCCTGCGTGATGCAGTGCAGGGGCACATCGTCTGAGGATGCGAAGAAGCGCGCGTTGTCTTGTCGAGTGCGCTCGGCAAGGGTCTTCACGCGGGTGCGCGAGGCGAACGAGGATCCCGGCTCGTTGAAGCCGATGTGCCCGGTCGCGCCGATGCCGAGCAGCTGCAGGTCGATACCCCCAGCATCGTCGATATCGTCCTCGTAGCTATCGCCCGCAGTCTCGAGTGGGCCACCGTCGTCGCCGGGCACGCGTACGCGCGCGGGGTCAAGCCCCAGTGGCTCAACGACGGCGCGGTCGATCACGGCACGGTACGACTGTGGATGCCCGGCAGGGAGCCCGACGTACTCGTCGAGTGCGAACCCCCTCACGTCGCGCAGCAGGCCCGCGTGTGGCACGAGCGCCTCGTACACGGGTTCTGGGCTAGACCCGGTGGCCAACCCGAGCACCGCGTCGGCGCGCCGGCGCACGAGCGCGACGATCGCCTCCGCCACGAGCGCTCCGGCCGCGCGCGCGGAGGGGACGATGACGACTTCGCTCACGGTGCGGCCGACACGACCGGGCTGGGCACGGGCCGCTGCGCGACGTGCGCCGCCCCGACGGCGGCGACGAAGGGCTCGGCGGGGGCGAGGAGCACGCGGTGTGGGAGGTCGAGCGAGGCGAGAAACGGCGAGGTGCGGGCGCCGGCGTCGAGCCTCTCCCGCACCCCCCCGAGCAGGCGATCGCCTAGGGAGCTCAGGCCTCCCCCGATGACCACCGCATCGACGTCAACGGTGAGCACCAGGATGCGCACCGCAGCCGCGATGTTGTCCACGAGTCGCGCCGCGACCGTCGTCGCCCGCTCGTCACCGCGCTCGGCGGCGTCGAAGAGGGCGCTCGCGGGAGCCCCTGCGCCTTCCGGCCACAGGCGCGCGAGGGCCGAGCCGGAGGCGAGGGTCTCCAGGCAGCCGCGCTGCCCGCACGGGCACAGCTCGCCCGCTGGATCGACGGGAATGTGGCCGATCTCTCCCGCGACGCCGCGCACCCCGCGCCAGAGGGCGCCGTCGAGCACGAAGCCCGCGGCGAGCCCCGTGCCGAGGTTGAGGTAGGCCATCGAGCCGACGGAGGGTCGCCCGAGCAGGTAGTGGACTCCGAGGGCCGCCGCGTTGACGTCGTTCTCGATGTGCACGGCTTGGCCGACCAGCTCGGCGAGCTGCGCACCGAGGTCGAGGGAGTCGACACCGAGGTTGACGGCGTGCCCGACATGACCGGTGCCGGCGTCGACCCGGCCGGGAATCCCGATGCCGATCGAGGCGAAGCCCGCGGACTCGATACGAGCGCGCTCGGCCAGCTCGCTGATCGCGCGCACGGCGCTCGTCACGACGGCCGCCGCCCCGAACCCGGTCGGGCTTCGCCAGTGGTCGATGACCTCACCGTCGTCTCCGAGCACGACGGCGAGTGTCTTGGTGCCGCCGATGTCGACGCCGATGCGCAGCTCGTTCACCGCTCCCCCTCCATCGTGGCGCGATCGTCGAGCCAGTCAAGCAGTGCGGAGCCCATGGCGCGCGACGCGCCCCAGGTGACGACATCGGCGTGGGCGCGCGCCTCATCGGGCCAGCCCATGTCGACGACGATCGTGTCGGGATGCTGTGCTCGCGCCGCGTCGATGAGCGAGCGCACCCACGCATGCCGGTGGTTGCCCTGCCCGACGATGACCGGTTGCAGTCCCTCGGCCAGGTCGAGCGGCTCGCCCTCGCGCACCACGATGGCGTCGGCCCCGGCGGCGACGGGGCCCCACGGCGCGACCCCGACGGCGATGTTCGCCGTCGTCTGCACGCTCACGAGCTGGCGCGCGGCGCGCACCCGCAGCTCTGGGGCCGCAAAGATCGCCGAGCGCAGTAGGGCACCGTCGAAGCTTGGCTCGTCGTTCGAGGTGGCCCAGTCGGGCACGGTTGTCGCGGAAGCGAGGCGGTGCGATTCGGCGGCGAGCGCCCGTACGCGTCCTTCAGCATCCACGACTCGAGTCTCGGGAAGCTCCCCGCTCAGGATGGCCGACTCGACCGCCGCCTCGATCTCGTCGAGATCGCGCGCCGTCGTACGCGTGCCGATGCACAGCAGGTCGCACCCCGCCGCGAGGGCGAGCACGGCCGCGCGCGGGATGCCGATCTCGCCGCTCGCGCCGACCATGTCGAGGGCATCCGACACGATGACGCCTGCGAACCCGAGGTCATCCCGCAGCAGCTCGGTGAGGATGCGGCGTGAGAACGTCGCGGGGAACTCTGCGTCGACATGCGGTACGAGGATGTGCGACGACATGATGGTGCGGGCGCCCGCGTCGATCGCGGCGACGAACGGCACGAGCTCGCGGTGACGCATCTGCTCGAGCGAGCCGTCGACGAGCGGCAGTGCGAGGTGCGAGTCGGTTGCCGTGTCGCCGTGACCGGGAAAGTGTTTGACGCTCGCGGCGACACCCGTCGACTGCAGTCCGCGCACCCACGTCGCCGTGTGCCCCGCAACCTGCGCGGGGTCGGCGCCGAACGAGCGCGTGCCGATGACGGGGTTGAGCGGGTTCGAGTTGACGTCGGCGTCAGGCGCGAGGTCGAGGTCGATGCCCGCGAGGCGCAGCTCCCAACCGACACAGCGCGCCACGTGCTCGGTGAATTCGAGGTCGTCTAGGCGCCCCAGCACCGCATTTCCGGGGTAGGGCGACCCGACGTCGTAGTAGAGCCGCGTGACATCACCGCCCTCCTCATCGATCGCGACGATCGCCCGCGGGTTCGCTTCGCGAATCTGCGTGACGAGTCGCCGCAGCTGGTCGCGCGATTCGATGTTCGCGCCGAAGATGCACACGCCCGCGAGCCCCGCGCGCAACCGGTCGGCGAGCCACTCGGGCAGCTCGGTGCCGAGGAAGCCGGGCAGCAGCGTGCCCCGTGCCCCGGTCATGCTGTCGCCGGTCATCCCTTCACCGCTCCCGCGACGAGGCCGCTCGTCATGCGCCCCTGAACGATGAGGAAGAAGATGATGACGGGAATCGCCATGAGCGTGGAGCCCGCCATGATGGCCGCCCAGTTCGTCGTCTGGGTCGCCTGCTGGAAGGTGCGCAGCCACACCGGCAGCGTCATCAACTCGGGTCGGCTCATGACGACGAGCGCGAGCAAGAACTCATTCCACGCCTGGATGAAGGCGAACACTCCTGTCGCGACGAGCCCGGGTGCCAGGAGCGGGAAGGTGATCTTCCAGAACGCTTGGGTGCGCGTGCACCCGTCGATCATCGCCGCCTCCTCGAGATCGATCGGCACGCCGTTGACGAAGCCGCGCAGCGTCCAGATCGTGAACGGCAGGACGGTCGCGACATAGACAATCGTGAGCCCCGCGATCGTGTTGAGCAGCTGCCAGCCGTCGAGCACGCGGAAGGTCGAGACGATCATCGCCTCGGCGGGGATCATCTGGATCACGAGGATCGCAAGGATGAAGCTCCGGCGGCCACGGAACCGGAACCGAGTCACGGCGAGCGCCGCGAGGAAGGCGAACAGCAGCGCGATCATGACCGTGAGCAGGGTGACGGTGATCGAGGTTGCGAGCGCGGGCAGGAACGGCGCTCGACCCCCTTCGCCGAGCACGACCTCGTAGTTGCGCCACGTGAACTCATCCGGCCAGAAGTGCGGCACCGGGCCGCGGATGGAGTTGTTCGGCAGGAAGGACGAGTTCACCATCCAGTAGACGGGAAACACGCTCATGAGAAAGATCACGACGGCAATCGCGCTCAGCGCCACCGTCGTCACGCGCCGCTTGACCAGTGCCGGGCTCACAGCTGCTCCTCTTGAATCGACTTGCGTACGTAGTAGATCGAGATCGACATCATGATGATGACGAGGATCACCGCGATCGCACCGCCCGCACCGAAGTCTCCCGTGCCGAGCGAGGTCTGGAAGATGTAGACACCGATCGTCGAGGTCTGCTCGCGGATGCCGCCTATGCCTTGCAGCGCATAGATCTGGGTGAACACCCGCAGATCCCAGATCACCTGCAGGATCGTGACGACGATGAAGATCGACTTGAGGTACGGGAAGACGATGAGGCGGAACCGCGCGAGGCCGCCCGCGCCGTCGAGCTGCGCGGCCTCGAGCACCTCGCCGGGCACTTGCGTGAGGCCCGCGTAGATCGTGAAGGCCACGAACGGCACCGACTGCCAGGTAATGATGACCGTGGCCACGGCGAAGAAGCTCACGGGTTCGATGAGCCACGAGTGCCCGATCATGTCGACGCCCGGCAGCTGGCTGAGCAGGTAGTTAATGACGCCGTACTGGGTATCGAACATCCAGCCCCAGACGACGACGGCCGTGAGAGCGGGCATCGCCCAGGCGAGTAGCAGGCCAATCGAGACGAGCAGGCGGAAGAAGCGCGTGAGGCGCATCATGAGCACGGCCACGAGAGTGCCGAGCGTCATGGTGAGCACGACGTTGACGGCGGCGAAGAGGAAGCTGCGGCTGAGAACCTCCCAGAAGGCGGAGTCGGCCAGCACGTCGGCGTAGTTGTCGAACCCGACGAAGGGCGCAGAGGCACCGAACACCTGGGGGCGACCGAACTCTTGGAACGAAATGATGATGAGCTGCAGCAGCGGCCAGCCGATGATCGCGAGGAGCACGATCGTCGTCGGTACGAGCAGCATGACCGGGGTTAGCGGGCGCCGACGGCGCCGGCGGTCAGGAGGCGTCTTGCCGTCGCTCGGGGTGCCGCCCTTGACCGGCGGCGGGGCCGGTGTTCGCAAGCTCGAGGGTGCGAGTGCCATGGGTGCTCCTACTAGATTGTGAGGGTGCCGTCACCTTCCTAGGGCGATGGTCACCGTCCGGTGGTGGCCAGAGGCAACTGGCCACCACCGGTGGGGTGAGATGTTGCGGTTCGAGTCGAGCGCTACGGGTTGAGAATCTCGCCGATGCGGGTGTCGACCTCGGCGGCGAGCGCCGAGATGTCACCGCCCTGGGCGATCTTCACGAAGAAGTCCTGCAGCAGGCCGGCCGCCTCGACCTCGGCCCAGTTGGGCGATGCCGGGGTGAGCTTGGCGTTGCTCGCCGCCGCTGAGATTGCCTGAGCAGTCGCGTCGGTGCCCACGGAATCGCCAAGCGAGGTGAGCGCGGGTACGAGGCCTGCACCACCGAGGATCGACTGGTAGCCCTCACTGAGCATGATCGCGAGAGCGTTCTTCGCGAGCTCGGGGTAGGCCGAGTTCGCGGAGACTGCGATGTTCGAGCCACCCGCGAAGACAGAGGCAGCGCCGCCGTCGATGCCGGGCAGGGCGAAGACACCGAGCGACTCCTCCTTCTCAGGGCAGCCGGGTGCGTCGGCGTCGGCCGGGGCCAGGATCGACCACTTGAACCAGCTCGGCGCGCTCAGCTGAGCGATCTGACCGGCGCAGTAGGGCACCTGGGCCTCGGCCTCGTTGCCGTCCTCCGGAGCGACCGATGCGTTGGTCATGACGTTCTGGATCTGCTCCAGGCCCGCGATCGACTCAGGGCTCGAGAACCCGGGTACCCACTCGCCGCCCTCGAACGTGGCGATCTCGCCGCCGTTCTCCCAGATGTACGGGAGGGCGTTGTACCAGTCCTGGCCGGGGAAGTAGATGCCGGAGACTCCGTCATTCGCCTCGGCGAGAGCGATGCCATTGGAGATGTACTCGTCGAGTGTCGTCGGCACACTGAGGCCCGCGGCCTCGTACATCGCGGTGTCGTAGAACACCACGCGGGCACCCGAGTAGTACGGCGCCGCGTAGAACGCACCGTCGTAGCTGCCGGCCTCGACGAACCCGGGCAGGAGGTCGTCGCCGCCGAGAGCCTCGTACTCGTCGCTGAGGTCGAGGAACGCGCCCGCACTCGTGAAGGCCGCGGCCTGCGTGTTGCCGACCTCGACGACGTCGGGGCTGTCGGATCCCGAGAGGTTCGTCGTGAGCTTGTCGACGAGTCCGCCCCACGCCTGCTCCTCGATCACGAGGGTGTTGCCGGGGTTTTCCTCCGCGAAGGTGTCGACGAGGTAGTCGCGTGCCTCCTGGGGGGTGTCGGTGCCGACGAGCCAGACACGGATCTCCGCACCCGTGACGTCGTCGGCGACGGGCGCCGTGTCGGTGGCGCATCCCGCGAGTGCGAGAGCGCCCGCTGCGCCGAGCGCAACGATGCTGAGTTTTCTCATGCTGTGTTCCTTTCCTAGGGCGATGGTCGTACCGGAGGGGGCCGGCACCCTGATGCGGGGGTCTCTACGAGACCCCGAGCCGCGCGGAGAGCACCATGACGGCAGTGCCGCGCATGACGATGTCCTCTCCGAGCGAGGTCATGCGCACGGTGAGCTCGCCGTGGAACTGAGCCATCGTGCGCTGGCGGAGCGTCTCGACCGTGGCAGCGGCGAGGGTTCCCTGCAGCAGAGCAGCTGGTCCCGAAAGAACCACCTCGCTGAGGTTGAGTGCGCCGACGATCGGTGCGAGCGCAATGCCGAGCCGCTCGCCCGCCTGATGCAATACTGTCTCGCGGTCGACGCCGGCCTCGATGCGCGCCGCGAGTCGGGGCACCGCGAGCCAGGTTTCGAGGCACCCCTGCTTGCCGCACGCACAGGCATCGCCGCCGTCCGTTCCGACGACGACGTGCCCGATCTCGCCGGCGGCGAAACGCGAGCCGAAGAGCGGCGTTCCGTCGAGGAGCAGGCCCGCGCCGACGCCGTAGCCGACCGTGATGAGCATGAGGTCGGCCGAGGCTCCCCCGAAGCCGTACTCCGCGAGCGCCGCCGCGTTGGCGTCGTTCGCGACGATGACAGGGGCATCGAACGCGCGGTTGAGCGTCTCCTGCAGGGGCTCGTCCTGCCAGCCCCGGTTAGGGGCGCTGAGCACCGTGCCCGAGAGGTCGACGATGCCGGGGGAGCCGACCCCGATGCCGAGCAACGGGCGGTCGGCGAGCTCGACGAGCTCCCGGGCGAGGCCGACGACCGCGGCAGTGGCGGCTACACCGACGAGACCGCGGGCATCAGCATCCCGCCGCTGCAGGATCGTGCCGTCCAGGTCGATGAGGGCGCCGCGGAAGACGGTGGTGTCGCTGAGGTCGAGACCGACGATGCGGTGGCCGTCGCGGTGCAGGTCGACGAGGGTCGCGGGCTTGCCGGGGCGCGTGGCGTCGACGCGGACTCCGAGCTCGTGAGCGAGCGATTCGGTGATGAGCTCGCCGACGAGGTCGCCGATCGTGACGCGGGTGAGGCCGGTCTGCCGAGCGAGGTCGGCACGGCTGAGCGGCCCCGAGCGGTAGAGGGTCTGCAGGACGAGAGAGCGGTTGTGCGCCCGCGCCTGCTCGGGCAGAACCTTCACGCTCGGGCGCAGCACACGCCGGGGGCCGAGGCTGTCGACCACTCGGGCGGAGTCGGCTCGTTCGGGCGTTCCGGCGCTGGACATGTTTGTTAGTACACCTTACGAACAAACATTTGGCAAGTTTTTTCTTCTCGCGTGCGCGTCGCGAGCGCTATCGCGGGCGCCCGGCCGACCGACCGCCACAACGATACTGTGCCGGCTGCTGGCAACTGTGCGCGCTCGAGCAGGCACAGTTGCCACCACGGAGCACAGTCGCCGGCAATCTTTCGGGGCGACTACAGCGAATACCCACCGAGGTAGACAACGCTGGTCGAGATACGACGAGCCCTCGAGGAGCCCCATGACCCGCACCGCCCGCCCCGCCGCTGCTCCGCTCTACGCGACCGCCGCCGGGCTGACCCTGCTGGGCACACTGGCCGGATGCGCCGAGGCCACCACCGAGGCCGAGGGTCCCGACGCGGCCCCCTCCGACACCTCGGCGAACTACAGCGACGGAACCTACCAGGCCGACGGCACGTACACCTCGCCCAACGGCAGCGAAAACATCATCGTGCAGGTGACTCTCGCCGACGATGTCGTCACCGAGGTGACCGTCACGACGAACCCCACCAACGCGACCACCGAGTTCTACCAAGAGGCCTTCGCCGAGGGCATCGCGGCCGAGGTCGTCGGCGTCGACATCGACCTGCTCGACGTCACGCGCGTGTCGGGCTCCTCGCTCACGAGCGGCGGGTTCCGCGAGGCCATCGCGAGCATCAAGGCCGACGCGCTCGAGAGCTGACGTGGCCACGAGCCGCTTCGACGCGATCGGTGTGCCGTGGCGCATCGACGTCGAGATCGACGCCGTCGCTCCGCACAGCGAACGGGAGGCCGACGAACTCGACGCCCACGACCTCGCCGCCGCGCTCGACCGCATCGAGCGCTTCGACCGCGACTGGTCGCGCTTTCGCGACGACTCGCTCGTGAGCCGCATCGCGCGCGAGGCGGGCTCCTGGCCCCTGCCCCCGGATGCCGCGCCCCTGCTCGACCTCTACCGCGAGCTGCACGACCTCACCGACGGCAGGCTCAGCCTGCTCGCGGGCGCCTCGCTCGAGCAGCTCGGCTACGACGCCGCCTACCGGCTCGAGCCGCGCGGAGCCCCGCGCGCCGCGCCGCGCTGGGGCGACGCCCTGAGCCTGCGCGAGACACCGGCCGGGCTCGTGCTCGACTGCCCCGCCCCCGTGCTGCTCGACGTCGGCGCGGCCGGCAAGGGCTACCTCGTCGACCTCGTCGGCGACCTGCTGTTGGCCCGAGGCGCGATCGAGACGGTCGTCGATGCGAGCGGTGACCTGCGCGTGTGGGGTGAGCGCAGCATCCGGGTGGCGCTGGAGAACCCGGCCAACCCGGAGAAGGCGGTCGGCGTCGTCGAGGTGAGAAACGAAGCCCTCTGCGGGTCGGCGACCAACAGGCGCGCCTGGGGCAACGGACTGCACCACATCGTCGACGCGACGACCGGCCTCCCCGTCGGCGGCGTCATCGCGACGTGGGCCATCGCCGAGACGGCGCTGCTCGCCGACGGACTCGCGACCGCACTCTTTCTCGTCGACCCGCCGCGTCTGCAGGAACGTTTCGCCTTCCAGTGGGTTCGAATGTTTCACGACGGCCGCCTGGACGGCAGCCCCAACCTGTCAGGAGAGCTGTTCGCATGAGAGCGACCGTGGATGCCCTCACCGGCCAGGTGAGCATGTACCGACTGGCCACCCTCAGCCTCATCGCCGTGCTCGTGCTCGGGGTGATCCTAGGGTTCGTCGACCTCATCGGGTGGGATCCGTACGCCATTCTCGGCACTGCCGGTGTTGTCGTCGTGGCCACGCTCGGGGCGAACGAGGTCGCGGCGCGCCTGGCCCGCGTTGTGCCGCACCGCGAGTCGAGCCTCATCACGGCCCTGATCGTCGTCTGCCTCGTGCCGCCCAGCCTCACCACGCTCTCCCTCATCGGTGCTGCGGCGGCCGGCATCATCGCCGCCCTGTCAAAGTACCTGATCGTGTGGCGCGGGCGGCACATCCTCAACCCCGCCGCGACCGGCGTGCTCGTGGCGAGCCTGTTCGGCCTCACGATCGGCGCCTGGTGGATCGCGACGCCCGCGATGCTGCCCGTTGTCGCGCTCGGCGCATTGCTGCTGCTCGATCGCACGCGGCGTCTCGACATCGGGCTGCTGCTCATCGCGATCACTGTCGTCATCATCGGTACGCGTATCACCCTGTCAGGCGCAGAGCCTCTGGATGCCTACCTGTCGGTGCTGCAGCTCTACCCCGTCGTCTTCCTCGCCGGCTTCATGCTCACCGAACCGCTCACACTGCCTCCCCTGCGCTGGCAGCAGTGGCTGACTGCCGCCGTCGTCGCCGTCGCATTCTCGGTGCCCTTCAGCTTCGGTCCGTTCTTCACGTCACCCGAGCTGGCGCTGGTGCTCGGCAACATCGTCGCTTTCGCGGTCTCGCGACGCCCGGGCGTCTCGCTGCGCCTGATCGATTCTGCACCGCTCTCTGATCATGCGACGGAGCTCCGCTTCGAGCCCTCGCGGCCGCTGCGCTTCCGCCCTGGGCAATACGTCGAACTGCACGTGCCGCACGCGGCCGATAAGCGCGGCATGCGGCGCACGTTCTCGATCGCGTCGGCCCCGAGTGACCACGTGGTGCGCTTCGGCATGCGGATGCCCGAGCCGGGCTCCACGCTCAAGCGCACCCTGCGCGAGCTCGAGCCCGGGGCTCGCGTGGCGACGACCCTCGTCGCCGGCGATTTTCTGCTGCCGCGCGATGCGGGCATCCCGCTCGTCCTCCTTGCTGGCGGTATCGGCGTCACACCCTTCGCGAGCCAACTCGCCGAGCTCACGGCGCAGGGCGAGCAGCGCGACATCGTTGTGCTCGTCGTGCCCTCGAACCCCGGCGAGGTGCTCTATAGCGACGTCCTCGAGGCGTCAGGTGCGCGCGTGGTCGAGGTTACGGTGGACGACCTGACCCGGGATGCTCTGCTGGAGATCGTGCCCGACGTGGCGTCGCGACGCGGCTACGTCTCGGGTGCGCCTGGCGTGGTGTCGGCGGGCCGCTCCGCCCTGCGCGCCGCGGGTGCGAAGCGTGTGCAGACCGACTACTTCGTCGGTTACTAAGCCAGCTCGCAGCCGGGTGAGAAGTGCTTCTCACCAGGACTTTCGCCGTGCGCGAACACTTGGCACTCTATCCGGTCGAGTGCTAACATTTCAGTACTTGAGTCACTCCGACTCAGGTTACCGGCCACCCGCCCACCCGGCGGGCGACGTGACAAGGAGTAACCGCGATGACGATGTTCTTCGACCCGTTCCGCGAGCTCGACCGCGTTGCCTCGAGCATGCTCGACCAGCGCCAGAGCCCTCGCCCCATGCCCATGGATCTGTTCCGCGACGGCGACCACTACGTGCTCACCGCTGACCTGCCGGGCATCGACCCCGGCTCGGTCGACGTCGACGTTGACGGGCAGCTGCTCACGATCCGCGCCGAGCGCACCGCGCCCACCCAGGAGGGCGTGCAGTGGCTCGCGCGCGAGCGGGGCTACGGCAGCTACCTGCGCCAGCTCACGCTCGGCAAAGACATCGACACCGAGACCATTTCGGCCCACTACGAGAACGGCGTGCTGAGCGTCATGATCCCCGTGGCCGAGCGTGCGAAGCCACGCAAGATCTCGGTGGCGACCTCTGGCGACCGCACGAAGGTCACCGCGTAGCCGACAGGCTCTCCCGCCCTGCGGGAGCGGAGCCAGTACTGGGGGCCGATACCCGTCGTCGGGTGCCGGCCCCCACGGCGCGCAGGGCCGCGAGAATCGCCACGAGGTCGACGACCTCCTGCAACAGGGCTCCCGCGACGGCGGGCAGCAGACCCACTGCGGCGACGAGCATGAGCCCGACCGAGATGATGATGCCCAGCCAGATGCTCTGCAGGGCGATACGCACCGTGCGCTGCCCGATGTCGATCGCCGTCACGACACGAGAGACATCATCGACGAGAATGACCGCATCGGCGCTCTCCCCCGCCGCCGTCGAGCCACGAGCGCCCATCGCGATGCCGACGTCGGCAACGGCCAGCACGGGCGCATCGTTCACGCCGTCCCCCACCATGACGACGGGGCGCGGCTCCGCCTCCCGCACGATGCGCACCTTGTCTTCGGGCAGGCACTCGGCGTGCACTTCGTCGATGCCCAGGCCGGAGGCGATGGGTCGCGCCGTCGCCTCCACGTCACCCGTCACCATGAGCACCTTTCGGATGCCCACCTCGCTGAGCGCGTGGACCGTCGCCTCGGCCTCCCCCCGCACCTGATCACGCAGGATGACCGTGCCGGCGAACCGGCCATCGACCGCCACGTAGACGGCCGCCTCACCACTGGGCAGCTCCGGTCTCGTCACCGGCGCAACCCCCTCCGTCAGCTCGTCCGCGACGAAGGCGGGCTTGCCGACGACCACCCGGCGGCCGTCCAGCGTGGCCGTGACGCCATGGGTCGCGACCTCGCGAGCATCGGGCGACTCGAGAAGGTCCAGGCCGCGGCCCTGCGCGGCCTGGACGAGCGCAGCGGCGAGCACGTGCGATGAGTAGCGCTCGGCCGACCCGACCAGGCGCAGCAGTTCGTCGGCGTCGAGCTGCGCAGTACCCGTGCCGCTCGCGGGGCGAACATCGACCACCTCGGGGTGGCCGCGGGTGAGGGTTCCCGTCTTGTCGAACGCGACCGTGCGAGCACGGGCGAGGGTCTCGAGTGTGCCTGCGTTCTTGACGACAACGCCGTGTCGGGCCGCGTTCGACATGCCACCCATGAACGCCACCGGCGCCGCGATCAGGAGAGGGCAGGGAGTGGCGACGACGAGCACCTCGGCGAAGCGCACCGGGTCACCGCTGAGTGCCCACGCGATGCTGGCGATCGCCAGGCTGAGCAGCGTGAACGGCAAGGCATAGCGGTCGGCAAGTCGCACAAGCGGAGCCTTGGACCCCGAGGCCTCGCGCACGAGTTGCACGATGCGCTGGTACTGGCTGTCGGCGGCGAGCGCCGAGGCCGTGACGTCCACCGCCGCTGAGCCGTTGAGCGAGCCGCTGAGAATCTCGTCGCCTGTGGCCTTGTCGACCGGCATGCTCTCACCGGTGAGGGACGACTCGTCGAAGGAGCCCTCGGCCGACGCGAGGCGAGCATCCACGGGCACGATCTCAGCCGGACGCACCAGCAGGCGGTCACCGATAGCGACATCGTCCACCGCGACGTCCTCGATTGCGCCGTCGTCGCTCAGACGATGCGCGAGTTGCGGCACGCGGTCCAGCAGGGCGCTCAACTCTCGACGGGCACGATTCTCGGCGTAGTCTTCGAGCGCCTCACCACCGGCCAACATGAGCACGATGATCAGGCTCGCCCAGTACTCGCCGACCAGCAGCGTCGCGACGATGGCTGTGACCGCGAGCACGTCGAGCCCGAAGTGCCGCGACAGCAGACTGCGCAGCATCGAGTAGCCCTCTTTCGCCGCCACCGCGGCCGCGAAGACAGTGACAAGGATGCGCGCGACGGGCTCTGCGCCGGCGGCCGCCAGGCCCAGCCCGATCGCCCCCACGACGAGCGCGGCAGCGACGAGCGGGTAGCGGCGCAGGGCGCCGGTGACGCGGGTCATGACCTAGGTCTACTCCTCGCCGCCCGCGGATTCCAGCAAGGGCAGGCTGACCTCAGGCGAGTCTCCGCAGGGCCTCTCGTCCGCCGGCGAGGTAGGCACGCCACCCAGGGTCAACGTCGGCATAGCGCTGCCAGCGCTCGCCCCATCGGCTGGCATCAGGGAGCGTGTCACCCCTCCGCAGCGCCCGCACGGTATCACCGAGAGCCGCGACAGCGCCCTCGTAGTACTTCGCTGCGGGCACCTGCTGGCGATCCAGAGTGCACAGGCTTGAACCGTGCGCCGCGTGGGAGAGCGCCACGAGAGCATCGCTGCGCTCCCGTTCGACACGCTCGAGGGCGTCGCTCAGCTCGCGCAGGTGCAGCGCTCCTCAGCCGAGAACGGGGCAAGCGCCTCGTCGATGTGCTGGCCGCAGCCAGCCCAGGTGACCTTGCCGCACGAGGCGCAACGAACGGGTGAGCACATGACGGGGAATCCTCTCAACAGACGGTAGGCGGCACAGGAGTTTTGACCGGCGAATCGAGTATACCCCCCAGGGTATTTTGGCGCAAGACGACAGAGACGACGGATGCCCGTGGCACTCGGCCACGGGCATCCGATCAGAAGTTCTGCCTCACGCGGCAGCGACGGCCCCTACGCGAGTCGCGAGGCGAGGTTCTCGTCGAGAGCGGCGAGGAAATCCTCGGTCGTGAGGTAGGCCTGCTCGTCGCTGACGAGCAGCGCGAGATCCTTCGTCATTTTGCCGCTCTCGACGGTGGTGATGACGACGTCTTCCAGGGTCTCGGCGAACGTGATGAGCTCCTGGTTGCCGTCGAGCTTGCCGCGGTGCATGAGCCCTCGCGTCCACGCGAAGATCGAGGCGATCGGGTTCGTCGAGGTCGGCTTGCCCTGCTGGTGCTGGCGGTAGTGGCGCGTGACGGTACCGTGCGCGGCCTCCGCCTCGACAATCGCACCGTCGGGGGTCGTGAGCACGCTCGTCATCAGGCCCAGCGAGCCGAAGCCCTGCGCGACCGTGTCGGACTGCACGTCGCCGTCGTAGTTTTTGCAGGCCCAGACGTAGCCGCCCTCCCACTTCATGGCGCTGGCGACCATGTCGTCGATGAGACGGTGCTCGTAGGTGATGCCGGCGGCCTCGAACTTGTCCTTGAACTCGGTCTCGTAGACCTCCTGGAAGAGGTCCTTAAAGCGACCGTCGTAGGCCTTGAGAATCGTGTTCTTCGTCGAGAGGTACACAGGGTACTTGCGCGAAAGGCCGTAGTTGAGCGAGGCGCGCGCAAAGTCAATGATCGAGGCATCGAGGTTGTATTGCACCTGCGCGATGCCGTCGCCGGGCGACTGGTAGACCTCGAACTTCTGCGGCTCAGAGCCATCGTCGGGGGTGAAGCTGACCTCGAGCTTGCCCTCGCCCTTGAACAGGAAGTCGGTCGCGCGGTACTGGTCGCCGAACGCGTGACGGCCGATGATGATGGGCTTGTTCCAGCCGGGGACCAGGCGCGGAATGTTTGAGATGATGATCGGCTCGCGGAAGATGACGCCGCCGAGGATGTTACGGATCGTGCCGTTCGGGCTGCGCCACATCTTCTTGAGGCCGAACTCTTCCACGCGCGCCTCGTCGGGCGTGATCGTGGCGCACTTGACGCCGACGCCGTGCTTCTGGATGGCGTGGGCCGCGTCGATCGTGACCTGGTCGTCGGTCTCATCGCGGTGCTGGATGCCGAGGTCGTAGTACTCGAGCGTCACATCGAGGTAGGGGTGGATGAGGCGGTCCTTGATGAACTGCCAGATGATGCGGGTCATCTCGTCGCCGTCGAGCTCGACGACGGTGCCCTCAACCTTGATCTTCTGCACGGGGGGTCCTCTCTTCAATGGCGTGCACCAGCCTATCGGTCGACCGGGTTATCTCGACATCGAGATACCGGCGAGAGTGCGCCGTCGTTTCTGCACGTGTCTGACCCTCTCCCGGGGGCCACCGGCTACCCTGTGCTCATGGGTGACTTGCGAGTGGAAGAACTGTCGGCAAAGACGATCGTGGCCGCGAATGGGCTCACTCTGTTGCCCGGGCAAGAGCAATACATCACGCCGGTGTCGTACTCGGCAGCCGACGCCTACGTCGACCCCAGCACCACGTGGGCGCGCGTGGTGCTCGACGGCGACGAGGTCGTCGGCTTCGTGCGGGGAAACTTCGACGCCGACAACCCGAAGCCTGAGTTTCGCAGCTGCGTGTGGCGCGTCAACGTGGATGCCACGGCGCAGGGCCGCGGCATCGGCAAATACGCCGTCCACGCGCTGGCTGAGGAGGCTCGCCAGCGCGGCTTCGACCGCCTCACCGTCATCTGGGAGACCGGCGACGACGGGCCCGGCGAGTTCTTCCGCCGCATAGGCTTCACCGAGGTGGGCGAGACCGAGTACGGCGAGAAGATCGGCGAGCTCACCGTCTGAGCGGCGCCCTCGCCCTACCCGGGCGCTCCACCGCTCGCTAGTGTCGAGAGCATGTCTGACACTGCCCCCACCTCCATGCCCGCCCCCGCTCCCGGCTCCGGCCCCGCCGGCGCGATCAAGTCGTTCTTCGCCGCACTGTTCGACTTCTCGTTCACGAGCTTCGTTTCCCGCCGTCTCTCCGGCGTCTTCTACGGTGTCGCCCTCGCCCTCACGGCTCTCGGCGGCCTCATCTGGTTCTTCACGCTCATCGCGGCCGGCATCGGAACCCTCGCAAACGGCGGGCAGGGCGCCCTCTTCGGCCTGCTCATCATTCTCGGCGCGTTCATCATCGTGCCGCTGGGGCTCTTCGTCGCCGTACTCCTGTTGCGCGTCTGGATCGAGGCGATCGTCGCGCTCATCGCCGTCGCCGAGAACACCGCGAGCCTGCGCAAGTAGCACCGTCACGGTCGTGCGAGTAAGCGAGCACGGCCCGGCGGCGCTCCCCAGCACGCCCGACGGCCACGACGGGTTGGTCGAACCAGAGAGCGAACCGCTCGACTTCGCCGGCGCCGTGCTCGCGGTCGTCGACGACATCCCGCCCGGTCGAGTCATGACCTACGGCGACGTCGCCGCCGAGCTCGGCTCGCGTGGTGCCCGCGCCGTCGGCCGCGTCATGGCCATGGAGGGCGGCTCGGTGACCTGGTGGCGCGTCGTACGCGCCGACGGCAGGCCGCCTCCCGGCCACGAGGATGCTGCGCTCGAGCACTACCGCGCCGAGAGCACTCCCCTGCGCTGGGTCGTCGAGCCGCACGAGCCCGAGTATGTCGAGGCCCTCGCCTACCGGCTCGACCTCACCGCCGCCCGCCACCGCCCCGGCGCGACCCCCTGAGAACCACCGCCCGCGGCGCGCCCCGAGCGCCACCGCGCGGCGCGCCCTCCAGCACCTCGCACTGTTTCGGACACTTCGTACGAAGTCTTCCGTGCGACGTGTCTGAACCCGTGCGAGGTGGCCGTGTGGACGCGTGCGAGTTGCTCGCGCACGGATCACTGCGAAGTGCCCGCGCGGATCAGTGCGAGGTGCCCGCGCGCGGATGCGCGCGAGGTGTGCGGCTCGCGCCTCCGGCCTACACGAGGGAGTCGCGCCAGGCGGCGTGCAGCTGCGCGAACTTGCCCGTGCCCGCGATGAGCTCGGCGGGCGTGCCGTCCTCGACGATGCGGCCGTGCTCCATGACGAGCACGCGATCGGCGATCGCGACCGTCGACAGGCGGTGCGCGATGATGACCGCCGTGCGGTCGCTCAGCAGCGTGTTGAGGGCCTGCTGAACGAGCCGCTCGCTCGGGATGTCGAGCGAGGCGGTCGCCTCGTCGAGGATGAGCACGACGGGGTCGGCGAGGAACGCGCGCGCGAACGAGATGAGCTGGCGCTGCCCCGCCGAGACGCGGCCGCCGCGCTTGTTGACGTCGGTGTCGTAGCCGTGCGGCAGCGACTCGATGAACTCGTGCGCGCCGACCGCCTTCGCGGCGTCGATGATCTCCTCCCGACTCGCCTCCGGGTTGCCGAGGGCGATGTTGTCGGCGACCGTGCCCGAGAACAGGTACGCCTCCTGCGTGACCATGACGATGGCGCGGCGCAGATCCTTGGGGTGCAGCTTGCGCAGGTTGACGTCGTCGAGCGTCACCGCGCCCTCGGTGGGGTCGTAGAAGCGCGCGATGAGCTTCGCGAGCGTCGACTTGCCCGCACCCGTCGTGCCGACGAGGGCAATCGTCTGCCCGGCCGGAATCTCCAGTTCGAGGTCGGGCAGCACGACCTCGTCCTGCGTGTACTGGAAGCGCACGCGGTCGAAGTGCACGGTGCCGCGGGCCCTCCACAGGTCGATGGGCGTCGTCGGGTCGGCGACCGACGGCGTCTCCTCGAGCACGCCCGAGATCTTCTCGAGCGCGGCGGCAGCACCCTGGTAGGAGTTGTAGAACATCGCCATCTCCTCCGCGGGGTCGAAGAAGCGGCGGGTGTACAGCACGATCGCGAGCAGCGCGCCGATCTCGAGGGCGCCGTCGACGATGCGAAAGCCTCCGACCACTAGCACGGCGGCGACCGTGACGTTGCCGATGAGCACGAGGCCCGGGTCGAAGATGCCGAACAGGCGGATGACGCGGGCGTTGGCACGCCGGTACTCCTCGACGTGCTCCCCGAACTGGGCCGCATTGCGCGGCTCTTTGCGGAACGCCTTCACGGCGCGGATGCCCGTCATCGTCTCCACGAAGTGCACGATGAGACGCGCCGAGGCGACGCGCGTGTACCGGAAGAGCTTCTGCGAGCGCACCTGGAACCAGCGGGTGAGCAGCAGGAGCGGCACGAGCGACGCGGCCAGGACGAGACCCGAGGTCGGGTCGAGCAGCACGAGTGCGGCCGCGGTGAAGCCCATGTAGAGCATCCCGGAGACCAGTTGGTTGAGGCCCGAATCGAGCAGTTCACGAATCGAGTCGAGGTCGCTCGTCTGCCGCGCGATGATGCGGCCAGAGGTGTACGACTCGTGGAACTCCAGTGACAGCCGCTGGGTGTGCAGGAACACGCGCTTGCGCAGATCGAGCAGGATGGCCTGGCTCAGGCGCGCCGACATGACCTGGTAGAGCGCGATGAGCGCCGCACCCGAGACCCCGGTGAAGACGTAGGCGGCGACGATGAGGGCGACGGGCATCCAGTCGTTCTGCTCCAGGAGCGCCGGCAGGCCGCGGTCGATGCCGACCGCGATGAGGGCGGGGCCGGCCACCTGCAGCGCCGTCGAGACGACGATGACGATGGCCGTCAGGATGATGCGCGTGCGCACCGGGCGCACGAGCGAGCCGAGAAGCCGCAGTGATCGCGCGCGCATCTGACGGGATTCGCCGCGCGTGAAGTCGTCGCGCTCCTCGCCCTCGACGCCAGTGACGCTCATCGCAGCCCCTCCCCGTCGTGATCGATGACTCTGCTCTCGCGGTCGATCGCGTCCTGCCGGCGACCCTGCTCTTCGGCGAGGCGCAGGTCGCGCTCGGCGCGCTCCTCGGCCGCGAGCTCTTCGTCTTCGAGGGAGGAGATCACGTAGCGGTAGTGCTCGTTGCGCTGCAGCAGCTCGGAGTGCGTGCCGACATCCGTGATGCGCCCTTCCTGCAACAGGGCGACGCGGTCGGCCATCTGCACGGTCGAGGGGCGGTGGGCGACGATCAGGCCGGTCGTCTTCGCGAGCACACGCCGCAGCGCCGCCTCCACGAGGGCCTCGGTGTCGACGTCGAGGGCGCTCAGCGGGTCATCGAGCACGAGCACCGCGGGGTCGGCCGCGACGGCGCGCGCGAGGGCGAGCCGCTGACGCTGACCGCCCGACAGGCTCAGCCCCTCCTCGCCGACGAGCGTATCGAGCCCGAGCGGCAGGTCGTAGGTGAAGCCGGCCTGGGCGATCTCGATCGCCTCGGTGAGCACCCGCTCGGCCTCGTCAGCCGCAGCCGGGTCGTCGCTCAGCGTCAGGTCGGGGCGGCCGAGCAGCACGTTGTCGCGCACGCTCGCCGAGAACAGCGTCGCGTCTTCGAAGGCCATCGCGACGTGGCGGCGCAACTCTTCGCGCGTGAGGTCGCGAATGTCGACGTCATCGAGCAGGATGCGCCCGCCCGTCACGTCGTACAGGCGCGTCGCGAGAGCCGTGAGCGTCGTCTTGCCGCTGCCCGTGATGCCGACGAGCGCCATCGTCTCGCCCGGCTCCAGGGTGAGGTCGATGCCGTCGAGGGTTCCGGGGAGGTCGGCGGGAGCATCCTGATAGCGGAAGACCACGTTCTCGAACGTCATGCGACCCGTGGGCGCCGCGAGAGTGCGGGGCTGCTCGGGGTCGGTGATCGTGTTGACCTCGTCCATGACCTCGAAGAAGCGGTCGGTCGCGGTGCGCGCGTCGAACGTCATCGAGAGCAGGAAGCCGATCGACTCGATCGGGAACCGCAGCACCGTCGCGGTCGCGAAGAACGCGAACAGCTCGCCGACGCTGAGCTCGCCCGCGGCGGCGAGCGCCACCCCGCCGAGCAGGCACAGCGCGAAGGCGACGTCGGGCACGAGGATGAGCCAGAACCAGATGCTCGCGATTGACTTGGCCTTCTCGATCTCGGTGCCGCGAAGCAGCTCGGCCTGGTCGGCAAACTTGAGCAGCGAGTGCTTGCCCCGGCCGAACGCCTTGAGCACGCGGATGCCGTGCACGCTCTCCTCGACCGCCGTCGCCAGGTCACCCTGCTGGTCCTGCGCACGCCGCGCGATGACGGAGTACTTCTTCTCAAACAGGTAGCCGTAGATCCACAGTGGGATGCTCATCGCGAGGAACAGCAGACCTAGCCACAGACTCCAGCTGAGCAGCACGGCGAAGCCGATGAGAATCGTGACCGTGTTGACGATGAGCAGCACGAAGCCGAACGACAGCCAGCGGCGGATGAGGTTCAGGTCGCTCACGGCGCGGCTCAGCAGCTGGCCCGACTGCCACCGATCGTGGAAGGCGACGGGCAAGTCCTGCAGCTGCGCGTACAGTCCGTTGCGCATGCGCGCCTCGATGTGCGTGCCGGGCGTGAGCACGAACCAACGGCGGAGCATGATGAAGACCGCCTCAAGAATGCCGAGGCCCAGCACGAGCAAACCGGCCGGCCAGATCTGCGAGGCGTCGCCCGTCGCGAGCGGTCCGTCGACGAGACCCTGCAGCACGATCGGGATGATGAGCGTGACGATGCCCGCCGCGAGCGCCGCGCCCATGCCCGCGTAGATCCACGGCATCGCCGGCTTCGCGTAGGGGTAGATGCGCGCGATCGCCTTGCGCGTGCTCAGGCGCGGGGTGGCGGGCGTGGTCGTCGACACGGTGGGGTCCTCGAAGTGGTGAGGCGGCCGCTTGTGGCGGTCGCGTCAGGAATGATGAAGCCGAGCGGCGTCGGTGGTGGTCGAGCGCGCAGCCCTCCAGACTATCCCTCAGCGACGGGGAGGAAAAATGCGAGACGCGATCGTTAGCGCACGAGCACGCTCAAGCACGTGACGCAGCCCTCGAGCTTCTCGAACTCGGTGATGTCGACGGTGACGACGCGGTAGCCGAGCGACCGGATGAGCTCGGCCGACTGCGGCGCGCTCGCGGCCATGAGCACCGTGTGGTCGTCGAGGACGACGACGTGGCCGCCCTCCACTTCGGGCACGGGCAGGAACGAACGGAACATCGACACGTCGTCCACGACGTCCGGATGCCCGATCACCGTGCCGTCCGGCAGAGCAGTGACGGCGCTCTTGAGGTGCAGTGCCTTCGACACGGGTACCGCGACGACGCTGCGGCCGTGCCGCGCCGCGATGACGCGCAGCTGGCGGATGCCCTCGGCGTTCGTGCGACCGCCCCGGCCGACGTACAGGGTGTCGCCGACCGGCAGCACGTCGCCGCCGTCAAGCGTGCCCGGCTCGGCGATGCGCTCGAGGCGCAGCCCCAGCTCGCGTGCCGTCTGCTCGGCGGCCGCCGTCTCGGGCTGCCGCTCGATCGCCCCGGGCCGGGTCACGACCGCCGTGCCGTCGATGACGACGAGGGTGTCTTCGATGAAGACGCTGTCGGGCAGCTCATCGGCGTGCGGCACGTCGACGAGCGTGAAGCCCTCGGCGCGCAGGGCCTCCACGTAGCCCTCCCACTGCGCGTCGGCCAGGTCGACGTCGACCTCGACGCGGTCCTGGTGGGTGAGCAGCCCCTCGGCCAGGCGCGGTGACGGCATGCGGACGAGCGCGAGGCGGCGCGCGGCCGTCGCCATGGCATCCCGAGAGCGCATGATGCGGCGGCCCAGAATCATGACCGTCAGCACGGCGACCACCTGAAAGAGCAGGTTGAAGCCCAGCACGCTCAACCAGAGGTAGTCGAGAAGCTCTTGGGTGATCGGGTTGCCCGCCACGACCAGCGCCAGCAGAGCGCCGAACCACGACGCGAGCAGAGCTGCGAGGATCGCGACGCCGAGAGCGACCGCCCAGTGCCGGTAGACGGGGGCGAGGCCCGCGACCGTGAGGAACGCGAACAGCAGGATCGACGAGAAGCCGAAGATGCCGTTGACCTGCGTGAGCACTTCGAGCGTCGCGCCGTTAATGGCGGCGAAGAGCACGACCGTCACGAGGTGGGTCGTCACGGCGACCGCGAGGGCGGCGAGGGTTGAGTCGAGCAGGCGGCGCAGCAGGCGAGTCATGACTGCCACGCTACCGCCCGCGCGCCGTCAGCGAGACCGCGCACGGCCGCGCCCGGTCAGTGGAAGAAGTGGCGCTCGCCCGTGAGGTACATCGTGACCCCGGCGGTCTGCGCCGCAGCGATGACCTCCTCGTCGCGCACCGAACCGCCCGGCTGCACGATCGCGCGCACGCCCGCGTCGAGCAGCACCTGCAGCCCGTCGGCGAAGGGGAAGAACGCGTCGCTCGCGGCGACCGAGCCGCGCGCCCGATCGCCGGCGCGCGACACCGCGAGGTGACACGAGTCGACCCGGTTGACCTGGCCCATGCCCACCCCGACGGATGCCCCTCCCGCAGCCAGCAGGATCCCATTCGACTTCACGGCGCGGCACGACCGCCACGCGAACTCGAGGTCGGCGAGGGTCGCCTCATCGGCGGGCTCCCCCGCCGCGAGCTGCCAGGCGGAGGCGGCCGCGAAGGTGTGGTCGGCCTCCTGCCGCAGCAGCCCTCCGCTCACCTGCCGCAGTTCGACGCTGGGCAGCGCGAACCCGGCGGGCAGCTCGAGGAGGCGGATGTTCTTCTTCGCGCTCAGCACCTCGCGGGCCTCGGGCTCGAAGCCGGGGGCCACGACGACCTCGGTGAAGATGGGCGCGATCGACTCGGCGGCCGCGAGCGTCACGACGCGGTTGGCGGCGATCACTCCGCCGAAGGCCGAGACAGGGTCGCACGCGTGCGCGGCGGCGTGCGCCGTCGCAATGGAGGCACCGACCGCGATGCCGCACGGGTTGGCGTGCTTGATGATCGCGACGGCCGGGCCCTCGTGGTCGTAAGCGGCACGCACAGCCGCATCGGCATCCACGAAGTTGTTGTACGACATCTCTTTGCCGTGCAGCTGTGTGGCCTGCGCGATGCCCGGCGCCCCTGCCGACGAAGCACCGTCGAACCGGTAGAGCGCGGCCGACTGGTGACTGTTCTCGCCGTAGCGCAGCACCTGCTGTAGGCGCGCGTGCACCTCGACCGTGGCGGGGCTTCCGTCGCCGGCGGGGCCCGACGCCGAGACGGCGTCGGGCGCTGGCGTCGCACGAAGCCCAGAAATGGGCATCGTCTCAGCTTCGCGCGGGCGCACCCCGAGCGTCTCGGCGAACCACCCCGCGACGGCCGTGTCGTACGCGGCCGTGTGCGCGAAGGCCTTCGCCGCGAAGCGCTGCCGCTGCAGCAGCGTCGTGCCGCCGAGTGTCACGGCCTTCGTGACCTGGTGGTAGTCGCTCGGGTCGACGATGACGCCCACGTTGGCGTGGTTCTTCGCGGCGGCGCGCACCATCGCGGGGCCACCAATGTCGATCTGCTCGACAATCGCGCTCGGCTCCGCGCCGCTCGCGACGGTCTCGACGAAGGGGTACAGGTTGACGATGACGAGATCGAACGGCGCGATGCCGAGTTCGGCGAGCTGCGCCTCGTGCGATTCGAGTCGCAGGTCGGCGAGGATTCCCGCGTGCACGTTCGGGTGCAGCGTCTTGACGCGCCCGTCGAGCGTCTCGGCGAAGCCGGTCACCTGCGCCACCTCGGTCACAGCATGCCCGGCCTGCGCGATCGTCGCGGCGGTCGACCCGGTCGACACCATCTCGACGCCCGCGCCGGCGAGCGCCGCGGCGAGCTCGAGCAGCCCCGTCTTGTCGCTCACCGAGATGAGCGCGCGGCGCACGGGGATCGCGTCGCGCTCGCGGTACAGGGCGGGGTCGTGAACGGGGCCGGCCATGAGGGTCTCCAGGGGTGGGTGCGGTGTCGTGGGGTCAGGAAGGCGAGGGTGCGGATGCTGCGCTCAGGTCGATCGAACCGTCGGCGATGCCCCGCACGACGTCGATGAGCAGGCGCCGTTCGACGGGCTTGATGCGCTCGTGCAACGCCGGCTCGGTGTCGTCGGGCAGCACGGGCACGCGCTCTTGCGCCAGGATCGGCCCGGTGTCGACTCCGGCGTCGACGGCGATGACGCTCGCGCCGGTCTGCGCGGCCCCGGCGGCGAGGGCGTCGCGCACGGCGTGGGCGCCGGGGAACTCGGGCAGGTAGGCGGGGTGGGTGTTGATGAGGGCGGGGGCGAGGGCGGTGACGACGCCGGCCGGCAGCAACCGCATGAGCCCGCTCAGCACGACGAGGTCGGGCTGCCAGGGGCGCAGCGCGCCCAGCAGTTCCTCGCCCCAGGCCTCCCGCGTGGGGTAGGCCGAGTAGGGCACGGTGAACGAGGGGATGCCGAAGGCCTCGGCATGAGCGAGCCCGTCCGCGTCACGGTCGGCGCCGACGGCGACGATGTGCGCGGGGTAGCTGTCGTGCCGGCACTCCTCGAGCAGAGTACGCAGGTTCGAGCCGCCGCCGGAGATCAGCACAGCGACCCTCAGCACGCGACACTCACCACCACGCCAGGGTATCGGCTGCGCACGGGGTCAACGGCACGGCTCAGCGGCCGGGGCGGAGGCGCCGGGGAACCCGCACCCCGGCGGCGAGCAGCCCGAGGGTGATGCCGAGGAACGCTTCGACGAGCATCCAGAGACCGACCGCGAGCGGGTCGGGCCCGACGACGGCGAGGCGCCCCGGCCCTGCCGAGCCCGCCGACACCCAGGCGAGAAAGCCCATAGCCAGCGCGGCGACGAGCGCGGCGATCAGCCCGACGAGCGCCGACCAGCCAGCGCGCGCTGCCGGGCCGAGGTCTTCACCGTAGGCGCGGTCGAGTGCCGCCGCGAAGCGCGGGCGCACCGCGATCCCCGCAGCGAACGCCGCGGCCACCGGCACGAGCAGGGTGAGGTAGCCGAAGGGCGACTCCCCCGCAGGCAGCGCGCCGAGCAGCGGGATCGCCGGCAGCGGCCCGAGCGACGTCGTCACGGGGCTCACGAGCGACCCCGCGCCGAGCGCGAACCCGGGCCCGACGAGCCAGGCCGCCGCCCACAGCACGACCGTGGGCAGCAGTGCGAGCTGCCCGAGCGTCAGTGCGATGCCGCCGAGCACGCCCGCCTGCACGCTCTCGTAGAGCGCGATGACCTGGCCATAGCCGAGCACGAGCGCCGTCGTGGTGAGCAGCGAGGCCGCGACGACGACCGTGGCCGCGGTGCCCAGGCCGGCGCGCAGGGCAGCCCCGCCGATGCCGGTGAGCAGAGGCGAAGCATCCGCGATGAGCTGCCGCAGGCGCACACGGGCCGGGTTGGTCGCGCCGATCGAGCCGATCGCCACCCCGAGCCCGTAGACGAGCGCGGGGAACAGCGCCCCCTGCCAGCGTGACGGCAGGGCGGCCGGATGCCCGGCACTGAGCACCACGAGGCCTCCGAGCACGAGCACTCCCGTGATCGCGACGAGCTCTCCCAGAATGCGGTGCGGCTCATCGCGCAGACGGCGCCCGAGACGCACGCCGAGCAGGGCCGTGAGGAGGGCGAACCCGAGCAGGGCGAGCGTGACGACGAAGGGGTCACCGACGCCCGTCACCCCGAGCGCGAGAGCGGTCGCGGGGTCGAGCTGGAAGGTGATCGTGACCCCGTGGCCGAGCAGCCAGGTGTCGGCCGCGGCCCGCCAGAAGATGATCCAATCGAGCTGGAACCCGAACTGCGCCGCCCAGAGCACGGTGAACAAAGCGAGCGGAATGCTCAGGCCGACGCCGACGACGAGGAGCGCCTCGAGGGCGGCGAGCGTGGCAGTGAGGCGGCGAGTCATGTGCTCGCGAGCCTACTGGCGGCGTGCCCGTGAGCGACTCGACCGCGCCGAGCCCGGTCAGGTGAGCCCGGTCAGGTGAGCCCGGTCAGCCGCGCCCGGTCAGCGTGGGTGCATGGGTCAGCGTGGGTCCATGGGTCAGTGCAGTATCGCCTGCGCCGCATCGCGCGCACCCTGCGCGTCGCTGGCGGCGACCGCCGCAGCAGCCGCGCGACGACAGTCGTCGAGGCTCAGCTCGGCAAGACGCCGCCCCACCGGCGTGATCGCGCGGGCCGCCATCGAGAGGCTCGTGACACCGAGCCCGACGAGCACGGCGCCGAGAGCGGGGTCGGCCGCGGCCTCCCCGCACACGCCGACGGGGGTTCCGGTCGCCGTACCCGCCTCGCCCACGAGCCCGATGAGGCGCAGCAGAGCGGGCTGCCACGGGTCAGAGAGGTCGGCAAGATCACCGAGCATGCGGTCGGCGGCCAGCGTGTACTGCGCGAGATCGTTCGTGCCGATGCTCACGAAGTCGACGACCCCCATGAGCTCGCGCGCGGTGAGAGCCGCCGCGGGCGTCTCGATCATGACGCCGACCGAGCCGATGCCGGCGCTGCGGGCTCGCGCCGCGAAATCCTGCGTCTCGGCGAGGGTCGCCACCATGGGCGCCATGACCCAGATCTCGGCAGCCTCGTGCCGCGCGGCCTCCGCGATGGCGGCGAGCTGCCGATCGAGCACCTCGGGGTTCCGCCGCGCCGTGCGCACGCCGCGCACCCCGAGTGCGGGGTTGGGTTCGTCGTCGGCAGTGAGGAACGGCAGCGGCTTGTCGCTGCCAGCGTCGAGGGTGCGCACGACGACCCGCTGGTCCGGGAACGCCGCAAAGACCTGCCGGTACTCGGCGACCTGCTGCGGGATGCTCGGCTCGACGTCGCGATCGAGGAAGCAGAATTCGGTGCGGAACAGCCCGACCCCCTCGGCACCGCGCTCCACGGCCCGTGCGACGTCGCGCGGTGCCCCCACGTTGGAGCCCAGCACCACGCGGTGGTCGTCGCGCGTCGCGCCCGGCCCGACGAAGGGCGGGGTCGTGAGCACGCCTGTCGCGGTCGCCTGGGCGGTCGCATCGGGGTCGATGAGCACTTCGCCCGTCTCGCCGTCGACGAGCACGAGCGTGCCGTCGGCGAGCGACGTGGCGTCGGCGCGGCCGACGACGGCGGGCAAGCCCAACTCACGCGCGATGATGGCGGTGTGGGAGGTCGGGCCACCCTGCTCGGTCACGATCGCCAGGCAGATCGTGGGGTCGAGCGTGACCGTGTCGGCGGGGGCGAGGTCGTCGGCGACGAGGATGTACGGCTCACGCCGGTCAGGAACACCGGGAGGTTGCTCCCCCGTGATCGCCGCAAGCACGCGATTACGCACATCGAGCAGGTCGGTCACTCGCTCGGCGAAGACACCGCCCGCCCGACGGTACTGCCCGGCAAGATCGTCGGCGGTCTCCCACGTGGCGCGAGCCGCCGTCAGGCTCGCGTCCCGGATGCGCGGCTCCAGGCCCGCCCCCCACGCGGCATCCCGGGCCATCGCGGCAGTGGCCTCGAGCACCGTGCGGCGCTCCCCGCTCACGCTCGCCGCCCGAGCCTCGTAGTCGACCGCCACGCGCTCGCGTGCCTCTGCCGCCGCCGTGAGGGCGGCCTCGAGCTCGTCCTCCGGCAGCCGCTCGGCGGCATCCGGCTCCGACACCGAGCGGCGCAGCACGACGACAGGGCCCACGACGCGACCGGCGCTCACGCCGAGCGGGCCGGTGCTCGGTCGCTCGGCGGCGGCGGCTGCGGCTGCGGCACCTGCGGGTGCCGAGGGCGCGCCCTCGGCCGTCAGGTCGGCGAGTTCCTCGCCGAAACCTTCCTCGATGAGGCGCCGCACTTCCTCCACGACAGCGCTCGCCTGAGCGCCGCGAGCCGCGATGCGCACGATCGTGCCGGGGCCAGCCGCAAGAGTGGCGATCCCGATCGGGCTCGCAGCGGAGACAGGGGCGCGCTCACCGACCGCGAGTGTGACCTCGGCGTCGAAGCCGGGCACGATGCCGGCGATGATGGCCGCGGGCCGCGCGTGCAGGCCGGCGACGTTGCGCACGGTCGCCTGGGCCTCGGCGTCGGCGGCGTCGGATTCGTGGGCCTGCGCGTCAGTGGCGTCGTGGTCGGCAGCGAGCACGACGCTCTCCGCACCGGACTGGGCGCCGAGGTGCTCAAGTTTGGGGCGCAGGGCGCCGCTCGCCTCCTCGGCGACCTCCTCGAGCGCTGCTCCCCCGGCCGCGCGGACGACGGCAGCGAGCAGTCCCTCCACGAAGGGCGCCGCGACAAGTCGCACGCGCTCGACGACGCTCGGATCGACGAACTCGAGCGCGAGCTCGGCGCTCATGATCGCCGAGCCCAGATCCATGATGACGACGACCCCGTCGCCCGAGTCGACCTCGGCGATTGCCGCGGCGATGCGCGCGGCATCGGTGCCGGTACCGCCATCCGCCGTGCCCGCGGCGGCCGCGATCGCGGGCCCGCCATCGCTCGTCATCTCGAGGGCGAGCGCGATGGCGGCATCAGCGAGTGCGGCACTGTGCGAGACGGCGACGACACCGACGGGGCTCATGCGGCCGTGACCTCCGCGAGGGCGTCGAAGAGCAGAGCGGTCGAGGTCGCACCGGGGTCGAGGTGGCCGGCGCTGCGCTCGCCCAGGTAGCTCGCGCGCCCCTTGCGGGCCACGAGCGGCTCGGTCGCATCCCGACCGGTCGCGGCGGCATCGCGGGCCGCCGCCGTTGACTCCGCGAGGGATGCGCCTGAGGCGACCGCGGCATCCATCGCGTCGAGGGCGGGTGAGAGTGCGTCGAACATGGTCTTGTCGCCCGCCTCGGCTTTGCCGCGCGCGACGACGCCCTCCAGGCCGGCCCGCAGCGCGGCAGCCAGTGCGGCGGCATCGCACTCCGTGACGGGGCCCGCGGCCATGCCGACGCGCAGGAAGAACGTGCCATAAAGGGGCCCGCTGGCGCCGCCGACCGAGGTGACAAGGGTCATGCCGACCGTCTTGAACAGCTCGTCGGCGGTCGCCGCGGGCGATTCCCCCACCTTGGTCATGACAGCGGCCATGCCGCGAGCCATGTTCGACCCGTGATCGGCATCGCCGATCGCGGAATCCAGCTCGGTCAAGTACGCCGTCTGCTCGTCGATGCGGGCGCGAAAGCTCTCGAGCCAGCGAACGAAGCCGTCCAGGGTGAGGGTCGTGCTCATGATGCTCCTTCTGATGATGTGGTCGGGTGGGTGCTGCAGCCGCTCAGCGGCCCCAGCGCAGCCCCGCCGTCTCGACCGGTGCATCCCACAGCGACAGCAGCTCGTCGTCAGCGCGCAGCACCGTGACCGAGCAGCCCGCCATGTCGAGCGAGGTGATGTAGTTGCCCACGAGGTTACGGGCGATCGTGACACCGTGCTTCTGCAGGATCGCTGCAACCTCGCCGTACATGAGGTACAGCTCGATCAGCGGCGTGCCGCCCATGCCGTTGAGCATGACGATCGTCGGTGAGCTGCCGAAGTCGAGATCAGCCAGGATGGGCTCGACGAGCTGCTCGGCGATGTGGTGCGCGTCGGCAAGCGGCACGCGGTGGCGGCCGGGCTCGCCGTGGATGCCCACGCCGATCTCCATCTCGTCGTCGGGCAGGTCGAACGTCGGCTTGCCCGCGGCCGGCACCGTGCAGCTCGTGAGCGCCATGCCCATCGAGCGACCGTCGCCGTTGATCTTCTCCGAGAGCGCCACGAGGTCATCGAGACTGCGCCCCTGCTCGGCCGCTGCACCCACGATCTTTTCGAGCAGCACGGTGAGACCGACACCGCGACGGCCCGCCGTCCACAGGGAATCCTGCACGGCGACGTCGTCGTTGACGACGATCGTCTTGACGTCGACACTCGCCTCCATCGCCGCGAGCTCGGCCGCCATCTCGAAGTTCATGACATCGCCCGTGTAGTTCTTGACGATGTGCAGCACTCCGGCGCCGCGATCGACCTCCTTCGTCGCAGCCTGCATCTGATCGGGGGTCGGGGAGGTAAAGACCTCTCCGGCACACGCTGCGTCGAGCATCCCGAAGCCGACGAAGCCGCCGTGCAGCGGTTCGTGACCCGAGCCGCCGCCGCTCACGAGGGCGACCGTGCCGTGGTCTTTCGGGGTAGCGCGGTAGATGACGCGGTTGACGTGATCGACCCGCAGGTCGGCATGAGCCGCCTCGATGCCCTTGAGGGCGTCGGCGAGCACCGCCTCGGGCGCATTGATGAGCTTCTTCATCGGGCCATCTCTCCATCCTGCTTCGCCAGGGTCTCCTTGAGACCAGTCTTGTCGTTCGCGGTGTGAGCGATCAGGGCGAAGGTGAGGGCCGCGAGAACACCCGCGAGCAACTCGGCTCCGACATAGACCGGCCACTGCTCCCACGCGACCTCGCCGCCGAGAATCTGCTGCACGAGCATGGGGCCCGTGGTGCGCGCGGGGTTGATGGAGGCGCCCGTGGTCGGAGCGACCGGAATGATCGCCGCGAACACGACGAACCCGATCGCGAGGCCTGCCCAGCCCGGGGCCGCCTTGCGGTAGATGACGCCGAAGACGGCGAACACCAGCAGGAAGGTGCCGACGAACTCGGCGAAGAACGCCTGATACCAGGGCACCTCGCTCGCGTAGCTCGCGACACCGAGGCCGACCTCGCTCGCGCGCATGCCGAGCACGCCCACGATCGTGAACGCACCAACGATCGCGCCGAGCAGCTGCGCGGCGAGATACTCGGGAACCTGTCGCCACGGGAACTTGCCAGCAACCGCGAGCCCCAGGGTGACCGCGGGGTTGATGTGGTTGCCCGAGATGTAGCCGAACACGTAGACCGTGACGACGACGATGGTGCCGAACGCGAGCGAAATCATGCCCAGATCGGCCATCGTGAACGGAGCATCCCCGTTCACGATGAGGGTTGCCGGTACCGAGCCGACCCCGACGAAGACGAGGAAAGCGGTACCCAGGAACTCGGCGGCGAGCTTCTGCCAACGCCGGTTGTCATCCATATGTGCTCCTTCGAACATGCGGATCATCGACGGGCACTGTGCCCAACGCACCGGCACTTTTTCCGGAACGTCATTCGATAATGTCGAATATGCCCCCAGAAAAGGGTGCATGTCAAGTACTTCCTTGGTATGGATTGCGACCAGAGCGTGCGCATAATGGACGAACCCCTCGAAAGGCTCACCGGTGATCCAGGCAATCGATCGTGCAGCGCGCGTGCTCTCCTCCCTGCAGGGCGCCCGCCACCTCGGCATCACCGAGCTCGCCGGCATTCTCGAGCTACCGCCGTCGACCGTGCACGGCATCGTCAAGTCGCTGCAGGCCCACGGTCTCGTCGCCAAAGAGCCCGGCAGTCAGCGCTACATGCTCGGCCCGGCACTCCTGAAACTCTCGAACGTCTACCTCGACACGCTCGACGTGCGCGCTCGAGCGATGCGATGGACGCGCGAGCTCGCCCGCCGCACCGGCCTCTCGACGCGGCTCGGGGCTGAGCTCTTCGACGAGGTCATCATCATTCACCACAACCGTCGACCCGACGGCAGCCAGCAGATGCTCGAGACGGGCATCACGATCCCCTCCCACGCCTCGGCTCTCGGCAAGGTGCTGCTCGCCTACCACCCGGCCGCCGCCGACGAACTGCTCGCGGGGCCCCTGCGTAGCCTCACCGGCGACACCGTGACCGACCCCGCGACCCTGCGCCTGCAGCTCGCGAGCGTCGCCGAGCGTGCGCTGGCCATGGAGGAAGACGAGGCCGTGCTCGGCGAATCCTCCGTCGCCGTGCCTGTCGCCGACCGCAGCGGCACCGTCATCGCCGCGGTCTCCGTCGTCATGCCCTCGAGCGAGTGGCCGCCCGAGGCGGGCGTGCTCAACGACCTGCGCGAGACCGCCCGCAACATCTCGCGCGAACTCGGCTACAGCGAGTGGCCGCCGCGCATCGTTCCCGACAACGACTGACCGTTGGGCTCGAGCACGGGCGCGACGCGCACCCCGAACGCGCGGCGATAGGCCTGCGGCGTCGTGCCGAGCGCGCGCGTGAAGTGGTGTCGCAGGGTCGCGGCCGAGCCGAAGCCGCACACGCGCGCGATCTCCTCGACGGGGGCGTCGGATTCTTCGAGCAGCTGTTGCGCGTGCAGCAGTCGCTGACGATTGAGCCACGCGGCGGGGCTCTCGCCGAGCTCGCTGCGAAACCGGCGCGCGAAGGTGCGCTCTGACATGAGCGCGCGACGGGCGAGGCTCTCGACCGAGTGGTCGTCGCCGAGGTGGTCGAGCATCCAGTCGGTGAGCTCGGCGAGGCTCGTGCCGCCGTGCTCGAGCTCGGGTTGCTGGATGTACTGGCTCTGCCCGCCGTCCCGCTGCGGGGGCACGACCATGCGCCGGGCAATCACCGACGCCGCGGCGGCGCCGTGCTCGCGGCGCACGAGGTGCAGGCACGCGTCGATGCCGGCTGCCGTGCCCGCGCCCGTGATGACGCGACGATCCTCGACGAACAGCACGTCCGCATCGACGACGGTGCGAGGGTAGGTGCGCTGCATCTCGTCCGCATACATCCAGTGCGTCGTGCTGCGGCGACCGTTCAGGATGCCCGACGCACCCAGCACGAACGAACCGCTGCACACGCTGAGCACCCAGGCCCCCCGGCTCTCCGCCGCCCGGATCACCTCGAGGTATCGCTCGTCCACGGGCCCGATGCTGCGCGCCGCAACGGCGATGAGATCTGCCTCGGCCGCGGCCGCGAGGTCGTCGGTCACGAGGATGTCGAAGCCGAGGCTCGTACGCACAGGCCCGGGGTCGGCGGTCACGACGCGGAAGTCGAAGGCCGGCGCGCCGGAGCTGCTGCGGTCGATGCCGAACACCTCGCACAGTACCCCGAACTCGAACGGAGCGAGACCGGGGGTCGCGAGGGCGACGACGCTCTGCACCACGGCGGCTCCTGTCTTGGCGGAATCTTGATGGACAATGGCGATCCTGCCACTCGTGGCGGAATTTATCCAGTCATAGATTTTCTGCCATGACCACGCTGTTCTTCATCGCCATCGCAGCCCTCGCCGTCACCGCGACCATCGGCACGATCACGGTGACACTGCGCGACGGCTACCGCCGCGCACCACAGAGACACCCCGTGCGCTGGTACCAGCGCGAGGAGGCGCCGCACTGGCGCTCTACAGGCTCGCGATGACCTCGCGCATGAGCGACGCCGTCTCGGAGGGCGTCTTGCCGACCTTCACGCCAGCGGCCTCAAGGGCCTCCTTCTTCGCTTGCGCGGTGCCCGCGGAACCCGACACGATCGCGCCCGCGTGACCCATGGTCTTGCCCTCGGGGGCCGTGAATCCCGCGACGTAGCCCACGACGGGCTTCGTGACGTTCGCCTTGATGAAGTCGGCCGCGCGCTCCTCGGCGTCGCCGCCGATCTCGCCGATCATGACGATCGCCTTGGTCTCGGGGTCTGCCTCGAACGCGGCGAGAGCGTCGATGTGGGTCGTGCCGATGATGGGGTCGCCGCCGATGCCGATGGCGGTCGAGAAGCCGAGATCGCGCAGCTCGAACATCATCTGGTAGGTCAGCGTGCCCGACTTCGAGACGAGGCCGATCGGGCCCTTACCCGTGATGGTGGCGGGCGTGATGCCCGCGAGCGACTCCTCCGGCGTGATGATGCCGGGGCAGTTCGGGCCGATGATACGCGTCGCGTTCCCGTGGGCCTGCGCGGTCGCCCAGAGGTCGGCGGAGTCCTGCACGGGGATGCCCTCGGTGATGATGACGAGGAGCGGAATCGAGGCCTCGATGGCCTCGATCGCGGCATCCTTGGCGAAGGCCGGAGGCACGAAGGCCACCGAGACGTCGGCGCCCGTGGCCGACATCGCCTCGGCGACCGAGCCGAAGACGGGTAGCTCCAACGCCGAGCCGTCTTGGGCGGTGTGCGAGACGGTCGTCCCGGCCTTGCGGGCGTTGACACCGCCGACGATGTTCGTGCCCGCCTTGAGCATGAGCGCGGTGTGCTTGGTGCCCTCACCGCCCGTGATGCCCTGGACGATGACCGTGGATTCCTTGGTGAGGAAGATCGACATTGTTCTCGTATCCCTTACTTCGCAGCCAGTTCGGCAGCCTTGTCGGCGCCCTCGTCCATGGAGCTCGCGAGAGTCACGAGCGGGTGAGCGGCCTCCGCCAGAATGCGGCGACCCTCATCGACATTGTTGCCATCGAGTCGCACGACGAGCGGCTTGGTCGCCGCGTCGCCGAGAATCTCGAGCGCCTTGACAATGCCGTTCGCGACCGCATCGCACGACGTGATGCCGCCGAAGACGTTGACGAAGACGCTCTTGACCTGGTCGTCGCCGAGAATCACGTCCAAGCCCGCCGCCATGACCGTGGCGGATGCCCCGCCACCGATGTCGAGGAAGTTCGCCGGCTTGACCCCGCCATGCGCCTCGCCCGCATAGGCCACCACATCGAGGGTCGACATGACGAGCCCGGCGCCGTTGCCGATGACCCCGACCTCGCCGTCGAGCTTGACGTAGTTGAGATCGTGCTCCTTGGCCTTCGCCTCGAGCGGGTCACCCTGCTCTCCACCGGCCCAGTCAGCGTGGTGCGGGTGACGGAAGCCGGCGTTCTCGTCTATCGAGACCTTGCCGTCGAGCGCGATGATGTCGCCACCTCCGGTCAGCACCAGCGGGTTGACCTCGACGAGCGTCGCGTCCTCGTCGTCGAAGACGCGGTACAGGCTCACGAAGACGGGGGCGACCTTCTCGACGAGCTCCTCCGAGAAGCCTCCCTGACGCGCGATGGCGCGCGCGGTGTCGAGGTCGATGCCCGTGAGAGGATCGACGTGCACCTTGGCGAGGGCATCCGGGCGCTCTTCGGCGAGCTGCTCGATCTCCACGCCACCCTCAACGCTACACAACGAGAGGTAGGTGCGGTTCGCGCGATCGAGTAGCACCGAGAAGTAGAACTCCTCCGCGATGTCGGCGCCGGCAGCGACCATGACGCGCTCGACGACATGGCCCTTGATGTCCAGGCCGAGGATGTCGCGGGCGTGGGCCTCTGCCTCGTCGGCGGTCTTCGCAACCTTGACGCCCCCCGCTTTGCCGCGGCCGCCAACCTTGACCTGCGCCTTGACAACCGTGACTCCGCCGATCGTCGAGGCCGCGGCCCTCGCCGCCTCCGGGGTGTCGGCGATGAGGCCGGGTAGCACGGGAACGCCGTGCTTCTCGAAGAGGTCTCGGGCCTGGTACTCGAAAAGATCCACGGTGTTTCATCCCATCCGCGTGCACGATTGTGGAAGTGGTCGGTGAGGTGTCTTGATCTCGAGATTTCTCGATGTCGAGACAAATCCGTAGACAACTTTAGCGTGCCGGCCGGCCGACACCGACCGCGCGATCAGAACCCGGCACTGCGCGGGTGGTGCGGGCGCGCTCAGGCGTCGCGGCGGACGGCCGCCACCGTCACATCATCGGCAGCAGTCCCTCGAGCACGCGTATGCAGGGCATCCACGACCTCCTGCGACGACGACGCCAGCAGAGCGAGCCCACCGATCTTCTCCAGCGAGCAGAACGACCCGACTTGCTCAGCACCGGGGGCATACAGAGGGTGGCCCGCGCAGAACGCGTACGCACCCGGTACGGACTGGTGGGCGAAACGCGCGTCGGCCAGCAGGTTCGGCAGGACCAGCGTGCGCTGACGGGCCATCTTGTCGATCACCCCGCTCATCGATACCGACGGCATGCCGCGCCTCAACGCTCGTTCCGCATCTGCCGACTCGCCCCCGCGCACGAGGGTCCACTGATTGAAGCCATCGACGTGACGGTGCTCGACCGTGTCGACCAGGGCCTGCATGAGCGGCAACCCTCGCCCCGATTCCGAGAGCCCGTCGGCCTCCGGCATGCTCCGGTTCTCGAGCTCGACGTAGTCGGCCTCCCCAGAGTCGCTCACCGTCGCCTCCACCCTGCCCTGATAGGCGATGACGGAGAAGGTGGCATGGATCCCCTTGCCGCGATTCGCATGCTGGATCACAGTGGCCGTGAGCTCGATGATGGCCGTCTCCAGAGACATCCGATCACGAGATCTCAGGTCGGGCACGCTGCTCCAGACCGAGTCGAGCAGATCGTGCACGGAATCGACGATGTCGGGAGGGGCGGAGCGGCGCAGTGTGCGCGTCGTGCAGTACACCCTTTCTTCCCGGTGGACAGCGTTCTCGCCGGAGGTCCGACACGACAGGCCCGTCTCAGCGTTCACATCGGGTTCGACGCGAACCAGCGTCGAACAGACAGGTGGGCTCGAGAAACGCGTCAGAGTTTCTCGATCGGACTGATCTTGATGAGCAGTCGCTTGCGCCCCGCCTTCTCGAACTGCACCTCGGCGATCGACTTCGCCCCGTTCTGCGTCACGCTGGTGACGGCTCCCTCGCCGAAGTCGAGGTGGCGGATGCGATCGCCCACCTCGAGAGTCAGGTCGCCGTTGTCGCGCACGGTCGCCGTGACGGTGTTCGTCCACTCCTTCTTCGGCTTGCCGGGAGGCAGCGAGGTGCTGTAGCCGAACTTCGGCGTGCCCGAGCCGCCGAGCGACCGCTGGCCGCCGCCGGTCGTGCGCGTGCCCATGCCCGGGGCATCCCGCCAGTCGATGAGCTCAGCCGGGATCTCCTGCAGGTACCGACTCGGGGCGGCGACCTGCGTGTCGCCGAAGGTCGTGCGGGTCATCGCGAGGCTCAGGTGCAACCGCTGTCGGGCCCGCGTGATGCCCACGTAGAACAGGCGGCGCTCTTCGGCGGGCCCGCCCGGCTCGGTTGCGCTCATCTGGTGCGGCAGCAGGTTCTCTTCGACCCCCGTGATGAACACCGCGTCGTACTCGAGCCCCTTCGCGGTGTGCAGGGTCATGAGCGAGACGGTTCCGCTCGAGTCGTCAAGGTCGTCGGCCGCGGCGACAAGCGCGACCTCGGTGAGGAAGTCGATGAGGCGCCCCTCGGGGTTGTTCTTCTGAAACTCGCGGGTCACCGCCACGAGCTCTTCCACGTTCTCGGCTCGCGCTTCGTCCTGCGGGTCACGGCTGCCGCGCAGCAGGTCGAGGTACTTCGTCTTCTCGAGAATTCCGACGAGGATGTCCGGCACCAAGCCCGTGTCGAGCGACTCGCTCGCAGCATCAAGGATGGCCGCAAGGTCGACGATGGCGGCGGTGACTTTGGGGCCGAGACCGAGGGCGGGGGCATCCCGCAGCGCATCGATCATCGTGCCGCCCAGTTCGTCGGCGTGATTCGCGAGCGCCGTCTCGGTCGCCGGCCCGATGCCGCGCTTGGGGGTGTTGAGGATGCGCCGCATGGCGAGACCGTCAGCGGGGTTCGCGACCGCGATGAGGTACGCCATCATGTCTTTGATCTCGGCGCGCTCGTAGAACTTCGTGCCGCCCAGCACGCGGTACGGGATCGCCGAGCGAATGAAGATTTCTTCCAGCGCGCGCGTCTGCGCGTTAGTGCGGTAGAAGACGGCGATCTGGTTGTACGGCGTGCCCGCCTCGTGCAGGGTGCCGATCTCGTCGGCCACAAACTGCGCTTCGTCATGCTGGCTGTAGCCGGTGAAGCCGACGATCTTCTCACCCGAGCCGACCGCAGTGAACAGGTTCTTCGCGATGCGATCGAAATTGTTCGCGATCACGGCGTTCGCCGCGTCGAGGATCGTCTGCGTCGAGCGGTAGTTCTGCTCGAGCAAGATCACGTCGGCACCGGGGAAGTCGCGCTCGAACTCGACGATGTTGCGAATGTCGGCGCCGCGGAACGCGTAGATCGACTGGTCGGAATCGCCGACGACCGTCAGGGCCGCTGCTGGGATGCCCCCGCTCGCGTCCGTCTCGATGCGAGTCTCGGCGGGCACGTGCGCCGGTTCGACCGGCCGCGTGAGCTCGCGGATGAGCGCGTACTGCGCGTGGTTCGTGTCTTGGTACTCGTCGACGAGCAGGTGTCGGAACCGACGCTGGTAGAGCGCCGCGACCTGCGGGAAGGCGCGGAACAGGTACACGGTCTGCGCGATGAGGTCGTCGAAGTCGAAGGCGTTCGCCCGGTGCAGCTCGGCCGTGTAGCGGCGGAACAGCTCGAGGAACATGACCTCGGTCGGATCGTTCGCGTTGAGCTGCCGGCTGTAGCCCTCCACGTCGATGAGCTCATTCTTGAGCTTCGAGATCTTGCCCGCGACAGCGCTCACCGTGAAGCCGAGAGTGTCGGCCTGCATGTCTTTCACGAGCCGCTTGATGAGCGCGCGTGAGTCGGCCGAGTCGTAAATCGTGAAGCCGCGCGTGAAGCCGAACTGCTCGGCCTCGCGGCGCAGGATGCGCACGCACGCCGAGTGGAAGGTCGAGATCCACATGCCCTGCGCGGCATCCCGACCGACGAGCTGCTCGACGCGCTCGCGCATCTCGCCTGCCGCCTTGTTCGTGAACGTGATGGCGAGAATCTGGCTCGGCCACAGCTCGCGGTCGCGGATGAGCCGGGCGATGCGGCGCGTGAGCACGCTCGTCTTGCCCGAGCCGGCACCCGCGACGATGAGCAGCGCTTGCGCGCGCGACTGCACGGCCGTGAGCTGCTGCGGGTTGAGGCCCGCGAGCAGCGGGTCGTCGTGCCCGCCGAAGCCGTCGCCAGCGGCGCTCTCGAGGGTGTCGTCGGGGAGGAAGCTCATGACCGCCCCAGTCTAGGTCGCGCCCCCGACCGCCTCGCCCCGTTCGACGGCGACGGGTTCAGAGGGTGGCGCGGGCTTCGAGCGCGAGGTCGGGGTGATCGGCGAAGACGCCGTCCAGACCCGACGACATCACCGCTCGGAAGTACGCGAGCCAGTCGCCGTGCGCGGCGGCGGCCGAGCCGACCCGGCACGGCTGGGGCAGAAACGTGTTCTCGGCGCGCAGGGTCCACGTGTAGACGCGCAGACCCCGATCGTGGGCTCGGGCCACCAGTGAGGATGCCGCGAGCCCGTCATCGAGCATCCGCCAGTTCGCGGTGTCGCGGCCCGCGATCCCGGCCGAAGCCCGCACGATGAGGGCCACCTCGGGGCTGATGCCGTCGACGTCGCGCGCGAGCTCGACCAGCCCGGCATCGGTGAGCTGGGAGGCGTAGCTACGAGCTGCGGCACCGTGCCGTGCGACGAGGTCGGCGGGCGACCCCGAGCGCTCCAACAAGTAGACATACTCGGCGTCGACGCCGCGAGCCCGCACCTGCCCGAGCACGGTCTGCTCGAACGACTCGACCACGAGGCGTTCGCGAGCCTGCTCAGCGGGGCCGGCCCAGCCAACGATCTCAGCGGCGAACAACTCGTCGAGCGGCAGGCCGATCGACGCGAAGTGGGTCGCGTGCTTGAGTTCGGCGACCATCCGCACCGGTCGCTCGGCAACGTCGAGAAGCGCCATGAGGTCGCGCAACCGCAGGATCGGGTAGTGGCCGTCGAAGCGGCTCGAGGCCTGCCGCACCGCGGGCAGCCGCTCGCGGGCCCGCAGGGTCGCGAGCTCGGCCCACGTGAAGTCTTCGGTGAACCAACCGGTGACGCGCTGCCCGTCGATGGTCTGCGTGCGTCGGCGATCGGCGAACTCAGGTCGCTCGGCGATGTCGGTCGTGCCGCCGATCTCGTTCTCGTGGCGCAGCACGAGCTGGCCATCCTTCGTCGGAACGATGTCGGGTTCGATCGCGTCGGCGCCCAGCGCGATCGCCAGGCGGTACGCGGCCATCGTGTGCTCAGGGCGGTGCCCACTCGCCCCGCGATGGGCGATGACCTGGGGGTGGGGCGCGTCTGACACGTCGACAACGCTACGCCGATACTCTGCAAGGCATGAGCGTCGAGCACCCCGAGGCCGTCCAGGGCGCCGAAGCCGTCGGCAGCGACACCCTGCCCCCCGCGCCCGGCGTCGACGCGGCGCGCAATGCTCGCCGACGTCCGCGTGCGCGCACCAACCCGCTGGCCATCGCCGCACTCATCCTCGCCGTGCTGCTCAGCCCCTTTGCGGCACTGTTCGGTCACATCGCGCTCGGGCAGATCGCTCGGTCGCGGGGCCGCGAGCGCGGGGTGATCCCGGCCTGGATCGCGGTCGGTCTCGGCTACCTGTGGCTCATCGGGCTGGTTATCGTCGTCGGGGCGGTGCTCGTCGCCCTGAACGGGGGAGGGCTGCCGGGCCTGTGAGGCCGCTCGAACCCGCCGAGCGCCTCCCGCTGCGCTGGGGCACCTACGACGACCGCCGTTGGGCGGGGCTCGTGCTCATCGTCGGCGGGCTGGTGCACCTGCAGGCCGCGCGCACGGAAGACCTCATCCCCCTCATCGTCGGCTCGGCCGCCCACGTCGTCGGGTGGCTCATCATGCCCGCGCACGGCTGGCGGCGCCTCGTGCCCCTCCTTCCGAGCACCCTCGTCGTGTGGCTGCTGCTGACCGGGCCACAATCCGTGTGGACCCTCACGGTTACGTTCCTGTGCTGGTTGCTCGTACGGCACCGCCCGTGGCGCAGCCTGCTCGCCGTGAGCCCCGTGTTGCTCAACGGCGTCGTCGCGGCGGCCGCCTACCGCGAGTACGTCTGGATGCCGGTGGCCGTGGGCGCATCCGCCATCGTGATCGTCGGCGCCGCCTGGTGGGCCGCAGCAATCGCTCGGCATGTTCATAGCGATTCTCACTAGAATCAGGCCATGGCTACTTCGAACCCAGCGTTCAACTCTCCCGCGTTCTCGCTCAACCAGTCCTCCGCGATCATGCACCGCGCTGCGACGCCCTCCAGCGAGCAGCTCGACGCGCTCTACGGCAAGCCCTCGGCGACGCCCGAGCAGACCGACCGCATGACGTACGAAGACACGATTCGCAAGGCGATCGGCGCTTTCGCCGTACTCGCAATCGGTGCGGCCATCGGCTGGTTCGTGCCTCTGCTGGCGATCCCCGCGGCGATCGTCGGCTTCGTGCTCGCCCTCGTCAACATCTTCAAGAAGCAGCCGTCGCGCACTCTCGTGCTGCTGTACTCGGCAGCGCAGGGCGTCTTCGTCGGAGGCATCTCCGCCATCTTCGAGATGACCCAATACTCGGGCATCGCGACGCAAGCGCTCATCGGTACCGCCGCCGTCTTCATCGTCACCCTGCTGCTGTTCCGCAGCGGCAAGATCCGCGCGTCGAAGAAAGCGACCAAGGTCTTCCTCATCGCCATGATCGGCTACGCGGTGTTCTCGCTCGTGAACCTGGGGCTCATGCTCTTCGGCGGCACCGACCAGGCATTCGGTCTACGGTCGGCCGAGATCTTCGGCATCCCCCTCGGCCTCATCCTCGGCGTGCTCGTCGTGCTGCTCGCCGCGTACTCGCTCGTGCTCGACTTCGACCAGATCCAGAAGGGCGTCAACAACGGCGCCCCCCGCATCTTCGCCTGGCGCGCCGTGTTCGGCATCGTGCTCACCGTCGTGTGGCTGTACATCGAGATCCTGCGGATGCTCGCCATCTTGCGCGGGGAGTAGCCGCCAGAACCACGGATGAAGGGCCGCCCTTGGGGGCGGCCCTTTTTCGTTGCTGAAGGTTGAGCGTCGGTCGGAGTTCGGTCTTCCGGGTGCTCGGCTCGGGTCGCTCGCGAGACCCAACAACCTGCCGTGGGCACGGCAGCGTTCACGTTGCTCGCTCTCAAGGCTCTGAGGCCCGGGACGGGCCTCAGGAATAGTTGTACATCGCGGTCAGAAATGACCGCGATAAACGCACAACTATTCCCATTCAATGGTTCCCGGCGGCTTCGACGTGACGTCGAGCACGACCCGGTTGACCCCGTCGACCTCGTTCGTGATGCGGTTCGAGATGCGCGCGAGAACGTCGTAGGGCAGGCGCGTCCAGTCAGCGGTCATCGCGTCCTCCGACGAGACGGGACGCAGCACGATGGGGTGCCCGTACGTGCGCCCATCCCCTTGCACGCCCACCGAGCGCACGTCGGCGAGCAGCACGACCGGGCACTGCCAGATCTCCTGATCCAGCCCGGCCGCGGTGAGCTCGGCGCGCACGATCGCGTCCGCCTCGCGCAGCAAGTCGAGGCGCTCGAGCGTGACCTCGCCGATGATGCGAATACCGAGCCCCGGCCCGGGGAACGGCTGCCGCCCCACGATGGCTTCGGGCAGCCCGAGCTCGCGCCCGATCGCCCGCACCTCGTCCTTGAAGAGCGCGCGCAGCGGCTCGACGAGCTCGAACTCGAGATCCTCCGGCAGCCCGCCCACGTTGTGGTGGCTCTTGATGTTCGCCGTACCGGTGCCGCCGCCCGACTCGACGACGTCGGGGTAGAGCGTACCCTGCACGAGAAAGCGCACCGCCTCCCCCTCGCCCTGCGCCTCGAGCACGAGCGCCTCCGCCGCACCCTCGAAGGTGCGGATGAACTCGCGCCCGATGATCTTGCGCTTCGACTCGGGGTCGGTGACACCCGCGAGAGCGTCGAGGAACTGCTCGCGAGCATCCACCGTCACCAGCCGGATGCCCGTCGCCGCAACGTAGTCCTCTTCCACCTGGCGTCGCTCGTCAGCGCGCAGCAGCCCATGATCGACGAAGACGCACACGAGCTGATCGCCCACCGCCTCGTGCACGATCGCCGCGGCGACCGCGCTGTCGACGCCGCCCGAGAGCCCGCAGATCACGCGCGCCGAGCCGACCTGCTCGCGAATGCGCTCCACCTGCTCGGTGATGACGCTGCCGCTGTTCCAGTCCGCCGGAATGCCCGCCGCGCGGTGCAGGAAGTTCTCGAGCACGCGCTGCCCGAACTCAGAGTGCCCCACCTCCGGATGCCACTGCACGCCGTACAGCTGCCGCTCGTCGCTCGCGAACGCCGCCACCGGGGTATCGTCGGTCGAGGCGAGCACGTCGAACCCGTCCGGGGCGTGCGAGACCGAGTCACCGTGGCTCATCCACGTCGTCTGCGCCTCAGGCTGACCGGCGAGCAGCACGCCGCCATCCCCCACGACGCGCATAGGGGTCGACCCGTACTCGCGTCGCCCGGTACGTGCGACCTCGCCGCCGAGCTGCTTCGCCATGACCTGGAAGCCGTAGCAGATGCCCATCACCGGCACACCGAGCTGCAGGATTGCCGGGTCGAGGTCGGGCGAGCCCGGCTCGTACACGCTCGCGGGGCCACCGCTCAGCACGATGCCGACGGGGTTCTTCGCCGCAACCTCGGCCGCGGTGATGGTGTGCGGCACGATCTCGCTGTACACGCTCGCCTCGCGCACACGGCGGGCGATGAGCTGGGCGTACTGCGCGCCGAAGTCGACGACGAGCACGGGCCGCGCCGCCGTGTCCGTCATGCCGCAAGCTCCAACTCATCGATGACGGCCTCAACATCGCGAGGCACCTGCCGCTCGAAAAAGAACGACAGGAACGGGATGATGCCGCCCATCGCGATCCACAAGAATCGCCAGAACGGCCAGCGCATGACCCGCCACAGTACGAAATCGCAGGCGAGGTAGAGCACGTACAGCCAGCCGTGCACGGCGAGCAAGAAGATCGACAGGTTGATTCCGGTCAGTTCTCCCACCGGCGTGAGCGCCAAGAATCCGGCTGGCCCGTTGAGCTCGATGTCACTGCCCAGGCCGTATCGCGTGATCATCATGACGACGAGGCCCAGCAAGAAGATGCCCGTGATGATCGAGGAGAACTTATAGACGGCGAGCGTCCGACGAATGAGCGGGATGTCTGCGGGCTTCGGGCCGATCACCATGACCTCAGTCTACGGGCGCTGACTGGGGCGTTTCCTCCGCGAGCGCGGCCTCCTTCTCCTGCTCATCCTTCACGAGTCGCCACCACAGGTACACGGCGAAGCCGCCGAAGATGACCCACTCGAGGGCGTAGAAGAGGTTCAGCAGATTGAGCTCGACCGTGGACTCCGGTGCGGGCGCCGCGACGGGAGCAAAGCCCGCGGGCGCATCGCTGAGCACGAGGTATCCGGCGTAGGCGGGGCCGGGCTGCTGCCACACGTTGATGAGTTCGGCGATCGAAATGGTCTCGCGTGCCCCCGACTCAAAGTCGCCGACCTGGGGCGACTCGCTGGGCACATATCGACCGGTCAGAGAGGCACCCTCCGAGGAAAGCGGCGGGATGCTCGCACCCGGCTCGACGAACCCGACGACCACGGCGAGGCTGTGGCCCTGCCCGGTCACGAGGTGCCGCACGACCCAGTCGCCCGGCGCGGCGTCACCGCCGGGAGCGTTGTTGAGTCGCCCGGTGACGACAAGGTCGTCGTCGGCCCGCCAGGCGCCCTCGACGGTGACGAGTCGGCCACTCGCGTCAGAGGTCATGACCTCCTGGGGCTCGGCGACGCTCTCGAGCGGCACCGCGGTCTCGGTATCGCGCTCGATGACGGTCGCGCTCTCGATGGAGCGCTCCAGCTGCCATTGCCCGAGTGCCGCGAACACACCGGCGACGGCGAGCGCGAGCAGCAGTGCCCCGATCCATTTCGGTCGGCGCGCGATCGAGAAGAAGCTCGGCGGAGCGAGAGAGGTCATGGTGCCTTTTCCTGGCGATGTGCCGACAGCGGTTTGCGCGCAACATCACCACCTTACAAAGCAACAGCGGGGCCCCTGCTGAGAGGGGCCCCGCCACCGTCGTGCAGTCGGCGCTACTGCTCGGTGCGCATACCCGCTCGGGATCGAGCCGCACCGGAGGCCAGCACGATGCCGAGAACAAGGACCCCGGCGCCGACAGCAATGACGCCCGAGACCGTGTCGGTGACACCTGTTTCGGCGAGCTCGGGCTCGGGTGCGGGTGCGGGTGCGGCCTCGCCTTCAGCCGTGATCGTCATGACGAGGCCGTTAAAGTCGTCCCAGCCGGTGTCGACCGACCAGGTGCCGTCGGCACCTAGGTACGTCGTCTGCCAGAACATCTCGTCGGCGTTCTCGTCCGCCCCCACGGACGGCGCGTCGGGGGAGAGGCTCACATTCAGAGCGTCATAGGGGCCGGGGGTGCCCACGGGTTCGTCGCCGTGGTTCTGCGTGTTGTAGGCAATGCCGACGATGACCTCGTCACCCAGGCTCAGGTCGAGACCGCTGAAGACCACGTCGGTGGCCAGGCCATTCCAGCAATTGCCCTCCCCATCTTCCCACTTCCCCGCGTCGCCGTCGGTGCAGTTGTCCGAGGCAGAGGGTCGGTAAGGGATGTCCTGCGCGACTGTGACCGTGTCGATGAGGGCACCCGCAGCAACCTCGGGACCGCTTCGATCGACCTCGTAGAAATTGAGGGTGATCGGGTGGGTGAACGTCGCATCGTCGGCACTGACGCAGTCATTAGTGTTCCAGGCACCTTCTTCGCAGGCCCAACTGGTCAGGTTCACCACCACCTCGATGACGGGACTGTTGTCGCCAGCGAGTTGCACCAGGTCGCCGAATTGCGAGGTGGAGGTCGCGGCAAAACCGAGACTCGCATAGGTCGGAGCAGGGTCAGCCGGACGCGAGTCATAGACAACCACGGGTGTGGCCGTCGGCGCAGCCGCAGCGGCACCGGCTGTGACGACGCCCAGGCCGGTAGCCGCAAGCGTGAGGGCCATCACACGGCCCACTCGGCGAAGCGAAAAATACTGAGTATTGGTCATGTGCTCATTCTCCAAGCGGGTGGTGGGGTGTTCAGCACGCCTCGGTGACGCCGCTAGCGTCGGATCTGAGTACATCGGGCAAGGACGCCCGACGAACGCGATGAATATCCACTTAGATTAGGTCAGGCCACCGACACGCACAACCGTACGCACATCCCGAGAGAACTCAGCCCCCGCGGACGGTGCGCGCCTCATACTCCCCAGCACCGCCAGGGCTCAGGGCGACGCAGGGGATCGCACGACGTCGGGCGCTTCGAGCCGCACCCGGTCGGCGCTCTCGTCGTCAGGCTGCTCCTGGCTCGCGCGCTCCGCCTCGACGCGGCGCACGTAGTGGTCGATCTCCCACTGCCGACGCTCGTCGTCCCAGCCGAGCTCGGCCGCCATGAGGCCGGCCACGATCGGCGCGGCCTCGACGCCGCGGTCCCACGACTCGATCGAGATGCGCGTGCGGCGAGCGAGTACGTCTTCGATGTGCAGGGCACCCTCGTGGGTGGCCGCGTAGACGACCTCCGCGGCGATGTAGTCATCGGCGCCGGGCAGGGGCTCCTGCAGCTCGGGGCGCGCGATGATGAGGTCGAGCAACTCATCAGTGAGCACGCCGTAGCGGTCGAGCAGGTGCTCGATGCGAGCCTTGTGCACGCCGAAGGCGCGGGCGATCTTGCCGCGCTTGTTCCACGCCGCCTGGTAGCCCTCAGCACCGAGCAACGCGATGTCGTCCGTCACGCTCTCGGGCACGCGGCCGTCGAGCGCCGCGGCGGCCTCATCGATCGCGTCCTTCGCCATGATGCGGTACGTCGTCCATTTGCCGCCCGCGACGACCACGAGGCCGGGCACGGTGTGCGCGACGATGTGCTCGCGCGAGAGCTTCGAGGTCTCGTCCGACTCCCCCGCGAGCAGCGGGCGCAGCCCGGCGAAGACACCCTCGACATCCTCACGGGTGAGCTTCACGGCGAGCACCTCGTTGACGCGCGCGAGCAGGTAGTCGATGTCGGCCGCGGTCGCGGCGGGGTGCGCCTTGTCGAGATCCCAGTCGGTGTCGGTCGTGCCGATGAGCCAGTGGCGCCCCCACGGGATGACGAAGAGCACACTCTTCTCGGTGCGCAGCAACAGGCCGAGCGTCGACTGGAAGCGATCGCGCGGCACGACGATGTGGATGCCCTTGGAGGCCCGCACCTTGAACTGCCCGCGCTCCCCGACCATGGCCTGCGTGTCATCCGTCCACACGCCCGTCGCGTTGACGACCTGGCGCGCCTTGACCTCGAAGCGTTCGCCCGTCTCGAGGTCGTGCGCCTTGACGCCGACGACGCGCTCACCCACCTTCAGGAAGCCCTCGACCCGAACCCGGCTGGCGACGTGCGCGCCGTAGAACGAGGCGGTGCGCGCGAGCGTGGAGACATAGCGGGCGTCATCGACCTGCGCGTCGTAGTAGGTCAGCCCTCCCGTGAACGCGTCATTGCGCAGGCTCGGCGCCGCGCGCAGCAACTGACGCCGACTGAGGTGGCGGTGGTGGGGCACTCCCGGCGGCCGACCGCCGGTGTAGCTGAAGAGGTCGTAGAGCGCCATGCCCGCACCGATGTACGCACGCTCGACGACCGGCTTCGTGAGCGGGAAGAGGAACTTCACGGGCTTCACGAGGTGCGGCGCGAGTCGCTGCAAGAGCAGCCCTCGCTCGATGAGCGCCTCGCGCACGAGCCGGAAGTCCAGCTGCTCGAGATACCGGATGCCCCCGTGCACGAGCTTTGACGACCGCGAACTCGTGCCGCTCGCCCAGTCGCGCTGCTCGAGCATGCCCGTGCTCAGGCCCCGCGTAACGGCGTCGAGCGCGGCCCCCGTGCCGACGATCCCCCCACCGACGACCAGGATGTCGAGCTCTTTCTCCCGCAGGCGCGCGATGGCGGCAGCACGTTCGTCGGGGCCGAGCTTGGTCGATCGAGTGACGGTCTTGCCTCGAGCCATGCTGTTCTCCCGGTGGTGAGGGTGGTGCGGGTAGCGCCTCTGACCGCCTAGTGGGGCTGGTAGGGCGCGATGACGACCTCGACGCGCTGGAACTCCTTGAGGTCGCTGTAGCCCGTTGTTGCCATTGATCGTCTCAGGGCGCCCATGAGATTCACCAGACCATCCGCCTGAGAACTCGGCCCGAACAGCACCTGCTCGAGCGGCGCGAGCTGCCCGACGTGCACGCGGTGCCCGCGCGGCAACTCGGGGTGGTGAGCCTCGGCGCCCCAGTGCCACCCGCCGCCCGGAGCATCCGTTGCCCTCGCCAGGGTCGACCCCAGCATGACCGCGTCGGCGCCCATCGCGACAGCCTTGACGATGTCGCCGCTCGTGCCGAGGCCGCCGTCTGCGATGACGTGCACGTACCGGCCGCCCGACTCGTCGAGGTAGTCGCGGCGCGCGGCGGCGACGTCGCTGATCGCCGTCGCCATCGGCGCGTGGATGCCCAGGCTCAGGCGCGTCGTCGACGCAGCCCCGCCGCCGAAGCCGACGAGCACCCCGGCCGCGCCCGTGCGCATCAGATGCAGCGCGGCGGTGTAGCTCGCGGCGCCGCCGACGATGACGGGCACGTCGAGCTCGTAGATGAACTCCTTCAGGTTGAGGGGCTCGGCGTCGTTGCTCACGTGCTCGGCGCTCACCGTCGTGCCGCGGATCACGAACAGGTCGACCCCGGCCTCGAGCACGGCCTCGTGGTGCTCCTGGGTGCGCTGCGGGCTGAGCGCCCCGGCGACGGGCACGCCCGCTGCCCGAATCTCCGCCAGCCTCGCGCTGATCAACTCAGGCTTGATCGGTTCGGCGTACAGCGCCTGCATGGCAGCCGTCGCCTCGGCGGGCTCGAGGTCGCGGATGCGCGCGAGTTGCGCCTCAGCATCCTCATACCGCGTCCACAGGCCCTCGAGGTCGAGCACGCCGAGGCCACCGAGGCGCCCCATCGCGATCGCCGTCGCCGGGCTCGTGACCGAGTCCATGGGCGCCGCCAGCACGGGAATCTCGAACCGAAGTGCATCGATGCTCCACGCGAGAGAGACCACCTGCGGGTCGCGCGTGCGGCGATTCGGCACCACGGCGATGTCGTCGAACGAGTACGCCCGACGTGCGCGTTTGGTCTGCCCGATCTCGATCTCCATCACCCCTCAACCCTATCGGCAGGACCCGTCGGCAGGGCTGGGCGGTACCGTGGCCGAGGGCTCCCGCGCGGGGGCGCCCGGAGAGGAATCGACCATGGTCGGCAGCGCACTGAGCATCGAACGACCCGGCGAGCGGGGGGTTGCGCCTCTGCGCGTCGCTATCGTGGGCGCGGGCGGCTGGGGTGCCCAGCACGCACGGGTCATCACCGAGCGCATCGACACCGAGCTCGTGGGCGTCGTCGGTCGTGACCCCGACCGAACCGAGGCCCGCGCGGCCGCCTACGGCACGCGGGGCTACACCTCCCTCGAGGGGATGCTCGAGGCGGAGCATCCCGACTTCTTCACCGTGTGCCTCCCGAATGAGGATCACTTCGCTCCCACCCTCGAGCTGCTGCGCGCGGGCGTGCCGCTGCTCGTCGAGAAGCCGCTCGTGTTCGACCTCGGCGAGGCCGACGCGCTGCTCGAGGCCGCGGGCGACACGTTCTTCGCCATCAACTTCAACCACCGCTACGCCGAGCCCGTGGTGCGGGCGCGAGCCGCCATCGAGGCGGGCGTGCTCGGCGACCTCGTGTTCGCGACCTGGCGCTTCGGCGGCGAGGCGAACCGTGGGCCATCGCCGCACGCCAACCTCATCGAGACGCAGTGTCACGGCTTCGACATGCTCGAGCACCTGTGCGGGCCGATCGCGTCGGTCGCCGCGCAGATGACGTCGATGACCTACGGCGCGTACAGCACGATCGCCGTGGCTCTCGAGTTCGTCTCGGGAGCCGTTGGCACGATGCTCGGCTCCTACGACTCGTCGTACGCCTACCCCGACGCGCAGCTCATCGAGCTCAACGGCACCGCGGGTCGCGCGGTCATCCGCGACACGGTCGGCTCGCTGAGCCTGCAGGCGGTCGGCGACGAGACCGAGCGGGTGTGGCGGCCCGGTTACTTCGACGACGAAGCGCGCTCCTTCGAGCGCACCTTCGACCGGCACCTGGATGCTGTTCTCACGTCTCTGCGCGCGGGCTCACCACCGCCGGTGCCGGCGTCGGCGGGTCGGCGTGCGCTCGAGCTCGCCCACGCCGTGATCCACTCGCACAAGACCGGCGCCCGCGTGCCCACCCTGCCCGCGCCCTCCTAGCCGCCCACCCGCCACGCCCACGGATTGCCCGCGCCGCACCCCGACACACGTGTCTCACGGAATCCGACAGCTCGCACGGTTCTCCTCGTACGAGGTGTCGTTTACGGCACGAGGCGCGCACGTCGCACCCGACGCGGTACTCCGGCAGCCTCCAACTTCTGCCTCAGCCGGCGAGAATCTCGCAGATCGTCGCGCACACAGCGGAGCATCCCGTCGCCTGTCGCCCGAACCGCATCCTCGCGCTCCTTCTCCGCCATGACGACCTGCTCGGCGGTGCGGCCACCCCGCGCCTCACCGGCCCGGTACTTGAGGCGCCCGTCAAACTCACCGGCGAGTCGAATCGACGGCCACCGGAAGTCGGAGCGGAATCGCCGTCCGTCGGCGAGCCGGTACTCATGCTGCAGGTCGGGAACCTCGAAGCCGAGCTGATGGATGAGCACGCGCATCCACGACTCGCCCGGCGACTCTGCGCGCCCGTCGGCGAAGGTGAGGGCGCGGGCGAGACGAGCCCCACCGCGCACGAGCGAAAGTGCCTCCGCCACCGCTCGGATCTCCTCACGAGTCGTCGCAGCCTCACCGCGCCGCCGCCGCACCCGAACCGCCCAGTCGATCGCCGCGACGGACCGGGTGAATGACGAACGGACGGCCAGCTCGGCGATCGTCCGGGGCAGATCGGTAAGCGCCACTCCACGATGCTCGACGATGCGGTATCGACAATCAGGGGTGGCCCAGTACCGAAGGTCGGAAAGCTGACGGGTGGCGCGATCATCCCACCCGAGCGCATCCACCACCGGAGCGAACTCGTCTTCCAGGATCGGCACGCCCCAGACGCGTGCTGCGGAGATGCCGCACAGCGGCTGCCGAACGCGCCCGCGGCCGGCAGCGGCGACGGCGCGGAGCAACTCGCGATCCCACGGGGCGAGGTGCTCGATCACAGCATGCGGGGCGTAGATTCCACGAACCAGTCGCGTGACTGCCCTCCGAGCCGTCGCTCTCTGCAGCGAGCGCGCCAGTGAGGGGTCGTCAATCTCCGAGACCACGATGGCATGAGCGAGGGCGTCAGCAATGATGTCGGCCATGCCGTCACGGTGCCGCACCCTGGGGCTTGCGCGGGCGCCACGCACGCACCTGTGCACGACGCATTCCCGAGAGGGCAGTCTGAGGGACCCGTGCGGTCGCGACGCACTGGTTGCGACACCTCGAACGCATTCGACCGTGCGACGTGTCGTCACCAGTACGAAGTGGCAACGGATGCTGGGCGCGGGTGTGCCCGGGGGCGCGCGTGCGCAGAGTGCCCCCCGCGCGGCGTGGGCGGCGTTACCGGCGGTAGTTGGGCGCTTCGACGACCATCTGGATGTCGTGCGGGTGCGACTCCTTGAGCCCCGCCGCCGTGATGCGCACGAACTTTCCCCGCACCTTGAGGTCGTCAATGGTGCGTGCGCCGGTGTAGAACATCGACTGCCGCAGACCGCCGAGCAGCTGGTAGACGACCGAGCCGACCGGGCCGCGATAGGGCACCTGGCCCTCGATCCCCTCGGCGATGAGCTGCTCATCGCTGGGCACATCGGCCTGGAAGTAGCGGTCTCGCGAATACGACGTCTTCGTGCCGCGGGTCTGCAGCGCACCGAGAGATCCCATGCCGCGATACGACTTGAACTGCTTACCGTTCACGAAGATGAGGTCGCCCGGGCTCTCGTCGGTGCCGGCGAGCAGCGAGCCGAGCATGACCGTGTCGGCGCCCGCGACGATCGCCTTGGCGATATCGCCGGAGTACTGCAGGCCGCCATCGGCGATGACCGGGATGCCCGCCTCACGCGCCGCGAGAGACGCCTCGTACACGGCCGTAACCTGGGGCACTCCCACGCCCGCCACGACACGCGTCGTGCAGATCGAGCCAGGGCCGACGCCGACCTTCACGGCATCCGCACCCGCGTCGACGAGAGCCTGCGCTCCGGTGCGCGTGGCGACGTTGCCGCCGATCACGTCGATCTCCGCGAAGGCGGGGTCGGCCTTGAGGCGCGCGATGATCTCGAGCACGCCACGGCTGTCGCCGTTCGCGGTGTCCACGACGATGACATCGATACCCGCGTCGCGCAGGGCTCCCGCGCGATCCCAGGCGTCACCGAAGAACCCGATGGCCGCACCGACGCGCAGCCGACCTCCGGCATCCTTGGTCGCACTCGGGTACTGCTCGCTCTTGTCGAAGTCCTTGACGGTGATGAGCCCAGAGAGTCGACCGGCGGAGTCGACGAGGGGCAGCTTCTCGATCTTGTGCTGGGCGAACAGCGCGAGCACAGCATCCGGTGAAATTCCCACCGGGCCGGTGATGAGCGGGGCCGGAGTCATGACGTCGCGCACGAGGGTCGTCGCCGCCTCGAACCGCGACACGAAGCGCATGTCACGGTTGGTGATGATGCCGACCAAGGTGCCATCGCCCTCGACGACGGGGAGGCCGGAGACCCGAAAGCGGCCACAGAGCTCATCCACCTCGGCGACCGTCGCATCCGGCGTCGTCGTGACGGGGTTGGTGATCATGCCCGACTCGGAACGCTTCACCTTGTCGACCTGCTCAGCCTGGTCGTCGATCGAGAGGTTGCGGTGCAAAACCCCCAGGCCACCCTGGCGAGCCATGGCGATCGCCATGCGCGCCTCCGTCACGGTGTCCATCGCCGACGACAACAGAGGGGCGTTCACCCGGATGCGGCGGGTCAGCTGGGAGGCGGTCTCTGCTTCGCTCGGAATCACGTCAGTGTGAGCAGGCAAAAGCATGACGTCGTCGTAGGTGAGGCCGACGAAGCCGAACGGGTCGGGCTGGTCCATAAGTCCCCTCGAGATGCGCGAAAGTGAGCCCGGATGCAGCGTCGAATCCCGGTGCTTTAGCTTAACGCGTTAGGCAGAAACGCATTCCGTGGCAATAATGATTAGTCGGTATCGGTTTCGCCCGCGAAACGCACCGGCAACAATCGATCCGTATCGTCAACGTCGACGACAGGGCCCAACCCGCCCGCGGGGCCGCACGCCTCGACCCGAAACAACCTGGAGGTTTCGTGGCACACGTTGCTAGCAGGCCACTCGCCCGGCGGGCACCACGACGGCTCATGGCCGTTCTCTTCGCCGCCGTCGTGGCCGCTCTCACTCTCTCCGTGGCCGCGCCGGCCGCCGCCAACGAGGTCGGCGTCGACGAGTACGACAACCGCATCAGCGGCATCGTGCGACTCGCCGACGATCCTCTCGAGGGCGTGCGCATGGTCGTTGAAGGCGGGGGCTTCACGGTCGAGGTGCTCTCGAATGACGAGGGCCGCTGGGCCGTGGGCGTGCCGGAACAGGCCGAGTACACGGTGACCCTCGATGAGTCCACTCTGCCTGAGGGCATCGCGGTCATCGACGAAGAGGTCGAACAGCCCAACGTGCGCACCGTCACGGTCGGGCAGTCGGGCAGTACTGTCGCGAACTTCTTCATCGGCCAGGGCGAGCGCAACACGTCGAGCGTGTGGGACCAGGTCATCGATCGACTCTTCAACGGCCTCAATTTCGGTCTGCTTCTCGCACTCGCCGCGATCGGTCTCTCGCTGGTGTTCGGAACAACCGGCCTGAGCAACTTCGCGCACGCAGAGCTGATCACGTTCGGCGCGATGATGGCATTCCTGTTCGCCGTGGCGCTCGACTTCCCGCTCTGGCTCGCCATCATCATCGCGCTCATCCTCAGCGCCGCCTTCGGTTGGCTCAATGATGCAGCCCTCTGGAAACCCTTGCGCAAGAAGGGTGTCGGCCTCATTCCTCTCATGATCGTGAGCATCGGACTCTCCCTCGCCCTGCGGTACGTCTACCAGTACTTCTACGGCGGCGAGACTCGCCAGTTGCCGGGCGCGACCGGGTCGACGTTCTCCACGGGCTTCTACGGCCTGTCGTGGATCGACGTCGGCAGCATGGTGCTCGGTGATCGTCCTGCTCGCCGTCGCCTACTTCCTGTTGCGCACGCGCATCGGTAAGGCGACCCGCGCGGTCTCCGACAATCCCGCCCTCGCGGCTGCGTCGGGCATCGACGTCGACCGCGTGATCCGCATCGTCTGGGTGCTGGCGGGCTTGCTGGCAGGGCTCTCCGGCATTATCTGGGCGTACTTCCGACCCGGCATCAGCTGGGACATGGGCTTCCAGCTCTTGCTGCTCACCTTCGCGGCGGTCACCCTCGGCGGTCTCGGTACGGCCTTCGGCGCCCTCATCGGCGCCCTCATCGTCGGGCTGTTCGTCGAGATGTCGACGCTCATCATCCCCTCCGACACGAAGTACGTCGGGGCACTCGTCATTCTCATCCTGGTGCTGCTCGTGCGGCCCCAGGGAATCCTCGGACGCAAAGAACGAATCGGCTAGGAGCGGATCATGATTGACTGGATTCAACTACTCTCCAATGCCGCGCAGGAGATCATCTCCCCGACGACGGCGGCCTACGCCCTCGCCGCGCTCGGCCTCGCGATTCACTTCGGCTTCACGGGCCTGCTGAACTTCGGGCAGGCAGGCTTCATGATGCTGGGGGCCTACGGGTACGCGATCGCGACGCTCACCTTCGGCTGGCCGGTGTGGGGCGCCGTGCTCTTCGCTCTCACGGCCTCTGTCGTGTTCGCTCTCATCCTGGGTTTGCCGACGCTGAGACTTCGAGCTGACTATCTCGCGATCGTGACGATCGCGGCGGCCGAGATCGTGCGCTTGCTCTTCACGACGAACGTGTTCCAACCGGTCACCGGGTCGGCAAACGGCCTCCAGGGGTACAAGGGCGGATTCGAGGATCTCAACCCGTTGCCCGAGGGCCGATATGGCTTCGGGCCGTTCGTCTACAACGAGTACGACTGGTGGGTGCGCATCGTCGCCTGGAGCCTCGTCGCGCTCGCAGCCTTCATCACGTGGCGGCTCTTCAAGAGCCCGTGGGGCCGTGTGATTAAGGGCATTCGAGAAGATGAGGATGCCGTGCGCGCGCTCGGCAAGAACGTGTACTTCTACAAGATGCAGTCGCTGATTCTCGGCGGCGTGTTTGGCACAGTCGCCGGCGTGATCTTCATCCTCCCCCGGTCGGTCGTGCCCTCGAACTATCAGCCCACGCTCACGTTCTTCATCTACGCGATCCTGTTGCTCGGCGGTGCCGCCACGGTCTTCGGTCCGATCATCGGGGCCATGATCTTCTGGGTGCTGCTGTCCTTCTTCTCGGGTCTCATTGCCCGCGCTGTGGCGGAAGGGTTCCTACCCTTCATGTCGAACGTTCAGGCTGGGCAGCTTCGCTTCATCCTGGTGGGCGTCGCGATCATGCTCATCGTCATATATAGACCGCAAGGAATCTTCGGCAACAAGAAGGAGCTGGCTTTTGTCAAGTAGCAGCCCAAGCAACGCCACCGGCCCCATCAAGACGACGGGGCTCCACGTCGGCGAGGCCGCACCCGGTGTGGCCAAGACCGACCCGATCATCGTCGCCGATCACATCACGCGCCGCTTCGGCGGTCTGACGGCGGTCGACGTCGACCACATCGAGATTCCCCGCGGCGCCATCACGGCCCTCATCGGCCCCAACGGCGCGGGCAAGACGACCCTGTTCAATCTGCTCACCGGCTTCGATCAGCCCGACTCGGGCAAGTGGACCTTTGACGGATCGGGAATCGCGGGGATTCCCGCCTTCAAGGTGGCCCGCAAGGGTCAGGTGCGCACCTTTCAGCTGACGAAGGCGCTCGCGCTCCTCACGGTGCTCGACAACATGAAGCTCGGCGCCAAGGGTCAAAGCGGCGAGACACTGTTGCGCGCGCTGTTCCCGTTCATCTGGAGCAAGCAAGAGCGAGAGATCGAGGAGCGCGCACTCGTGCTTCTCGAGCGCTTCAAGCTGCTCGAGAAGAAGGACGACTACGCGGCCAGCCTGTCGGGCGGCCAGCGCAAGCTCCTCGAGATGGCGCGAGCCCTCATGAGTCAGCCCACCCTCGTCATGCTGGATGAGCCCATGGCCGGTGTCAATCCTGCGCTCACCCAGTCACTGCTCGACCACATTCTCGGGCTCAAGGATGAGGGAATGACCGTACTGTTCGTCGAGCACGACATGCACATGGTGCGACACATTGCCGACTGGGTCATCGTGATGGCCGAGGGCAAGATCGTGGCCGAGGGCGACCCGCATGAGGTCATGGCGAACCCGGCCGTGATCGACGCCTATCTCGGTGCACACCACGACGAAGACCTCGGTGAGATCGACGCTGAGGCCCAGGAAGCGATTAAGGAGCTGGCCGATGACGACGCCGACGAAGTCAAGCACTGAGGCTGCGGGCGCACCCGTGGACGACCGCAAGCTCGTCGTGAACGTCGACAAGGTAACCGCCGGCTACTTGCCCGGCATCGACATCTTGACCGACTGCTCACTGACGGCCTACGACGGTGAGCTCATCGGCATCATCGGCCCCAACGGTGCCGGCAAGTCGACGCTGCTCAAGGCGATCTTCGGTCTCGTGAAGGTGCGCCAGGGCACGATTTCGCTCTATGGCGACGAGATCACGAACCTCAAGGCGAACAAACTGGTCTCCAAGGGTGTCGGCTTCGTTCCGCAGACGAACAATGTGTTTCCGACCCTCACGATTCGCGAAAATCTCGAGATGGGGCTCTTCCAGAAGCCGAAAGAGCTGGATCACCGTCTGGAGTTCGTCGCCACGATCTTCCCCGAACTCGCGAAGCGCCTCAGCCAGCGCGCGGGTTCTCTCTCAGGCGGTGAGCGGCAGATGGTGGCCATGAGCCGCGCGCTCATGATGAGCCCCGAGGTGATCCTGCTCGACGAGCCGAGCGCAGGCCTCTCGCCCGTGCGGCAGGACGAAGCTTTCCTACGGGTCAAGGAGATCAACAAGGCGGGCGTGACGACCATCATGGTCGAGCAGAACGCGCGCCGTTGCCTGCAGATCTGCGACCGCGGGTATGTGCTCGACCAGGGCACCGACGCGTACGAGGGCCCCGGTCGCGAGTTGCTCAACGACCCGAAGGTGATCGGGCTGTACCTGGGCACCCTCGGCCAGGATTAACACGGCAGAACGTCCTAGGCCCCGCAGAGAATCTCTGCGGGGCCTCGTGCTGTGCGCCGTTCGGGTGCGGTGCGGTGCAGTACGCCTGTGCCGGTTCACAACGAAAGTCCCGACACGCAGAAGGGCCCCGGCACGGATGCCGGGGCCCTTCGTGAGTTCAGCTAGCCGAGGCTAGTTGAGGCGGTTGTCCGCGTAGGTGTTGTCGTCACCGTACTCGAAGATGCCGATGGTGGCCTCAGTGGGGTCACCGTTCTCGTCGAGCGTGATCGGGCCGGAGGGGCCGTCGTAGTCGACGACGCCGCCGTCGAGGATGATCTGCGCGGCCGACGCGAAGTCGGTCGCCTTCTCACCATCGCCGGACCCACCGGAGACCTCCTGGAGCTTGCTCGCGATGTCGACACCCTCGGTCGAGCCGGCCGCGAGAGCAGCGAGCGCGATGAGGATGACGGCGTCGTACGACTCGGAGGAGTACAGGAACGAGTCCAGATCCGGGTCGATCTCCAGCAGACGGTCGGTGAAGTTGTCCGTCAGGTTGGGGGCCGGGGCGGTGCCCTTGGCTCCCGTGATCAGACCGGTCTCGAAGTCTGCACTGTAGTCGGCAAGGTTGCCGTCCACGAAGTACAGGTTCTCGCCGGGGTAGCCGGCGCCCACGAGGGACGGCACGACGACCTTGGCCTGGTCGAAGGTGATGACGGCGATCGCGTCGGGGTTGGCAGCGGTCAGCGCCGAGATCTGCGAGTCGAAGCTCGCGTCGCCCTCGTTGAACAGCTGCTCCTCGACGACCTCGCCACCGGCGGCCTCGAAGGTGGAGGTGACCTGAGCGGCCAGGCCGGTGCCGTACGCGTCGTTCAGCACGAGCAGACCCAGGGTCGCCGCGCCGTCTTCTGCGATCAGGTTACCGAGCACTTCACCCTGGAGGAGGTCAGAAGGAGCGGTGCGGAAGTAGAGCCCGTCATCGTCGTAGGTCGTGAAGTCCGGCGAGGTGTTCGCCGGGGAGAAGTGCACGACGCCCGCGCCCGTGATCTGGTCGATCACGTTGAAGGACACGCCCGACGCTGCTGCGCCGACGATGGCCGAGACATCCTGCGAGAGGAGGTCGGTCACCGAGACGGTCGCGGTGTCGGTCGTGGTGTCGCCCGAGTCGCGGTAGATGGCCTCGATCGTGATGCCGAGACCAGCCTCGTTGATCTCCTGCACGGCGAGCGCAACGCCCGCCTCCTCAGGGGGCCCGAGGAACGCCAGAGCGCCACTCTGAGGAAGAATGGTGCCGATCTTAAGTTCGAGTTCTTCGGTGGGACCTGCGGGCTCTGCGGGCTCCTCAGTCGCTGCTGCGCATCCACCAAGGATGAGTGCGCTGGCGCCCACGACGGCAATGCCGCCGAGGACCGACTTGAGAGAACGAGAGCGGCCGGCCGAGCCGGAAGTGAATACGCCCATGTTGCTCCTTGCGTTTCGAATGTGTTCAGGACACGGCAACGGTATATGTCGCCATTGAGCTACCGTACGGGGGTACTGGTACACGCACAATACGTGCGGGTTACATCCCTGTAACACCGTGAATCGACATCACGATACGGTCACGACAACGAATTCGGTTGCTCAGCGGGGAATTCACGTCGAAATCCGCACGACCGTCGACAAGCCCCTCAGCGCAGACGCAACGTGCCGATGCGCACCGGGCGATTCTCTGCGGAGTAGCTGTAGAGACCGTAGTCTGCGCTTGTCACATCACCGGCCGCATCGAACCCGAAGGCACCGGAGAGGCCGGTGTAGTGAAACGCGCCCTGGTCGTCGAACACGGTCAGACACTCGCCGTAGCTGCGGCACCGGAAACCCTCGGCCGTGATGCGCGGCAGGCTGGCCCCGATGGAAGCACCCCCGTCGTCGCCGAACTCGGTTGCCGCCAGTGCCGCGAGCACCACGGCGTCGTAGGTCTCCACGGCGTAGCGGTAGCTGCGCAGAGCGGGGTCTGACTGTCGCAGTCGCGCGGCGAACTGATCGCTCGTCGGCGCCCCCTCAAGCACGCCGTACGCTCCCTCGAGAATCCCCTCCGGCAGCGTGGCCGAGTAGTCGGCCATGTTCTGCGATGTCAGCCAGAGCGTGCGACCGTCGACACCCTCCTCGGCGAGCGCGACGATGAGAGCCCGGGTCTGCTCGTCGAGGGCCGTCGTTGTGGCAAACACCACCGCATCCGGGCCGGCTGCGGCGATTGTTGTCGCGACACTGTTCGCGTCAGAGCCCTCACCGAGCTGCTCGAGGGCGACGAGCAGCGCCTCCTCCTCCGCGAGTGTCGCGAGCATGCTCTCCTCGAGCGCGAGGCCCAGCTCGTCGTCATCCGTGACGAGAGCGATGGTCTCACCGCCAGCGGCGAGAACGGACTCGGCGATCACGCGACCCTGATTCTCGTACGAGGGAATGGTGCGGAAGAACACGCCGGCGTCGTCACCCGAGGCGATCGACGGGTAGGTCGCGGCGGGCGAGATGACCGTGATCCCCGCCTCGGCAGCGAGCGGGATGACGCGCGCCGCGAGTGCAGAGGTGGCCGGCCCGATCACGACATCGACCTCACGCTCCACGAGCTCGGCCATCGCCCTTTCGAGCGTATCCTCCGAGGCGTCTCCCGAGTCACGATGGAAGAGCTCAACCGGTTCACCGAGAACCCCGCCCGCGGCGTTGATGTCACGCACCGCAACCTCGGCCGCGGCCACGAGGGCGGGCCCGATGAACGCGATGTCGCCACTGGTCGGAAGGAGCGTGCCGATGCGCAGGACGCCGTCTCCGCTGGCTTCCACCGCCACGGTCGGTGTCGGTGTCGGCGTGGGGGTGGGCGTCGGCATGGGCTCCCCAGAGGTGCACGCCGTCAGGGCTAGCGCGGTCGTGCCGAGCAGTGCTGCCGCAATCCGGGGCGTCATGCGCATGGCGGGCATCCTTCACTCGAGGAAAAAATGGAGGCAGGGCACCTCACCCCGCACTGTAGCGTTCAGCGCTCTAGACGGGTTCGACCGGCGGCGGTGCGCCGCGGCGTCGGGACAGGTGGCGGGCTCGCACGGCGTCGGAGCTGAGAACGACAAGGGCGATCCACACCAGCGAGAAGCCGATCCAGCGCTCGAGGGGCATCTCCTCTCCCATGACGATGACCCCGAAGAGGAACTGCAGCAGGGGGGCGAGGTACTGCACGAAGCCCACCACGGTGAGCGGCAGTCGCCGGGCCGCAGCGGCGAAGAGCAGCAGCGGGATCGCGGTCACGATTCCCGCGAGAGCGAGCAGGGTCGTGTGCACGGTTCCGAGCTCGCCGAAGGTCAGCGACCCGACGGCGGCAATGACGATCAGCTCGCCGACCGCGAGCGGAACCAGCCAGGCGGTCTCGAGGGTGAGGCCGCCCACGGCGGAGACGCGGGGGCCCATCCGATTCTTGACGTAGCCGTAGAACCCGAAGGAGAACGCCAGCGCGAGCGCGATCACCGGCACCGTGCCGTATCCGACGGCCAACACGATGACCGCGACGATGCTGAGCCCCACCGCCATCCATTGAGCAGGGCGCAGACGCTCGCGCAGAAAGACGACGCCGAGGGCGACAGTGACGATCGGGTTGATGAAGTAGCCCAGGGCGGCCTCGAGGATGAACCCGCTGAGCGATGCATAGACGTACACGTGCCAGTTGATGGCGATGAGCACGGCCGCCACCCCGCTGAGGAGGAGGATGCGGCGATCCGCCAGGAGGGCTCCCAGGGCAGGAAGGGTGCGGGTCGCGACGATGATGAGGAGGCAGAAGACGAGGGAGAGCAGGATGCGCCATGCGACGATCTCGACCGGGCCGGTCGGCATGAGGGCGATGAAGTAGACCGGCAGGAGACCCCAGAGCCCGTAGGCGCCGATCGCTGCGAGGAGCCCGGTCGACGACGATCGGGGCTCTGGCACAGCATCACTGTAGTGCTCGGTGAGCGGCGTGGCCGACCCGCGTCGAGGGACACCCTGGCCCCCGCGCACGACAGGACCCCCGGGGCGCCGAAGCGCCGACCGGGGGTCGTGGTGAGCGGAGTGGCCGTTCTAGCGGACGACGACCGCAAGCACGTCGCGAGCCGAGAGCACGAGCATCTCGTCACCGTCGTACTTGACCTCGGTGCCACCGTACTTCGAGTACAGCACCCGGTCGCCGACGGAGACATCGATCGGCACGCGGTTGCCGTTGTCATCGATGCGGCCGGGGCCGACCGCCACGACCTCGCCCTCCTGGGGCTTCTCCTTGGCGGTGTCCGGGATCACGAGACCCGAAGCAGTGGTCTGCTCCGCCTCGACCTGCTTGATGACGATGCGATCTTCGAGCGGCTTGATGGAGACCGACACGGTTGACCTCTTCTTTCCTAAAGACGTTGAGGGAGTTGGCACACTCGCCCTGCGAGTGCCAGCACCACTGTACCCAAAGCGTTAGCACTCACGCAATCCGAGTGCCAATGCGGTGAGCAGCCTGATGGCGGAATGCCCACCGGTACTGAGGGTGGGAGGATCGCAGTCATGGAGATCGCCGAGCTGAGGGAACTGCTGACACCCGAGTCGCTCGCCCTGCTCGACTCCCTCGAGCCCAGTTCTACTCCCGACGATGTGGTGCGGCTGGTGGCGCAGTTGCGCAAGCGGGGGCACTCACCGGCTCGCGTCGCCGCGGTTCTCACCCAGTATCGACTGCGTCGCCGCGCATCCGTGAAGTTCGGTCCCTTCGCCGAACGGATGCTCTTCACCGAGCCCGGCCTCGAACAGGCCACCCGGCTGCGGGTCGCCGCGCGGCACGCCGGCCGGTTCTCCGCCGCGGGCCTCAGCCACATTGCCGACCTCGGCTGCGGGATCGGTGGCGATGCCATGGCGCTCGCAGCACTCGACCTGCACGTGACCGCCGTGGAGCGCGACGAGGTGACCGCCGCGATCGCCGCCTACAACCTCGCCCCGTGGTCGACGGCCACCGTGGTGCACGGCGACCTCGACACTCTCGACCTCGAGACGGTCGCACGTGGCCTCGACGGCGTCTGGCTCGACCCGGCCCGCCGGGAGGGAGCGCGCCGACTGGCCGACCCCGGCGACTGGTCCCCGAGGCTCGACACCGCGCTCGAGCTTGCTCGACGGTACCCGGCCGGCATCAAGCTCGCGCCGGGCATGAACCGCGGCCTGCTGCCGCCCACCGGTGAGGCGCAGTGGGTCTCCGTCGGCGGTGACGTCGTCGAGCTCGTGCTGTGGAGCGGCATTCTTGCTCGGTCGACCGTGGGGCGCGCAGCGCTCGTTCTGGGCACCGATGCCGACGCCGAGAGCCATGAGCTCACGGCGGAGGCGGACAGCGACGATGCGCCGACGGGCACGCTGGGCGAGTACCTCTACGAGCCAGACGGAGCCGTGATTCGCGCGCGGCTCATCGGCCTGCTGGCCGACCAGCTCTCCGGCCGGATGCTCGACTCAACCATCGCGTACATCACCGCCGACCGGCTCGAGTCGATGCCCTTCGCCCGCGCGTTTCGCGTGCTCGACCGGTGGCCGCTCGACGTGGCCCTGCTGCGGCGCGAGCTCGCCGCGCGCGAGATCGGCGTGCTCGAGATCAAGAAGCGCGGAGTCGATGTCGACCCGGCCGCTCTGCGCCCGACGCTGCGCCTGCGTGGCCAGGAGTCAGCGACGCTCATCCTGACCCGCATCGCGGGCGAGAAAGCGGCCCTCCTCGCGCACCGAGTGGACTGAGCGCCGACGCCCGTCGCCGCTAGAAGCCGGAGAGCCCTGCGGTGCCGACGATGAAGAACGGGATGAGGAACACGGCGATCCAGAAGATGCCCACTAGCACCGAGATCGCGAGGCCGATATAGCCCGTGACGAGTCCGGCGATCGCCATGCCGCGCGCGTGCGGCTCGCGCTTGAGCCCGAGGTGGCCGAGGATGACGCCGGCGAGGGCGAACAGGAGGCCGAAGCCGAACAGCGACAGCAGCACACCGATGATGCCGCCGACGAGCGCGAGGACGCTGAGTGTCGACGACGGCCCCGCCGGAGCCGCCGCGTAGGGCTGACCGGCGTGCGGAGCAGCACCGGGCTGACCGGCGTACGGCGCAGCCGCAGGAGGCTGAGGCGCGGCGGGCTGCGCGGCGTAGGGGTCAGGGCGCGCTGCGGGCGGCTGCTCGACCGGCGCGGGCGCGGGCGCTGGCGTCGCGGCGGGCTTCTTCGCAGCGGCAGGCTTCTTCGCTGCGGCAGGCTTCTTCGCTGCGGCAGGCTTCTTGGCTGCGGCAGGCTTCTTCGCTGCGACAGGCTTCTTCGCAGCATCGATCGGCTCGTCGCTCGCCCCCTGGTCGGGCGCGGGGCTGGGGACGTCGTTGCTGGCCATGGGGTTCCTCATTCGACGGTCGTAGCTGGTGTGGCCAGCCTACCGAGCCCACTCTGACGATGGGCGGGGAAGACGTGTCGGCCCGCCCGCGCAGTGGGCTGGCGGGCCGACACGTCATCGCGACTAGAAGCCGCTGGTGCTGACGGCGCTGCCGAACAAGATGAGCGGCAGAATCAGCGTCACGATCCAGAAGATGATCCACAGCACGCTGAAGACGTACCCCAGAATCGTGCCGGTGAGCGCGAGCCCTCGGCCGTTCTCGCCGGTCTTCTTGATCTGGCTGAGTGAGATGTGGCCGACGATGATGCCGGCGATCGGTACGAGGATGCCGAGGATCAGCGCGATGATGGCGAGCGTGTTGGTCTTCTGCTCCGGAGCAGCCGAGTACGGGGACGCCGCGGGCGTCTGCGCCGGCTCCGGTGCGGGGTTCGTGGGGTCGGTCATGATGCTCCTCATGGTGTCGGATCGATCCCGAAATGGGCACGCTCATGCTTGCAGTCCCCTGAGGGGGTGTCAACGACCGCCGTACCCGTCGACTCGTCGCCCGACCGCTCTCAGGCCTGGATGTGTGTGACGGGCAGCGTGGAGTCGGCGCTCACGTCCAGCGCCGAGGGCGCGTGTCCGGCAGCGATGAGCTGCGCTCCGAGCGCGGCGATCATGGCCCCATTGTCGGTGCACAGGGCCAGCGGCGGGATGCGCAGGCTCACGCCCGCGGCGCTCGCGCGTTCCTCGGCGAGTGCCCGCACCCGCGCGTTGGCGACGACACCGCCGCCGAGCAGCAGTCGCGGTACACCGAGATCCTGGCAGGCCGCGATGGCCTTGGCCGTGAGCACGTCGGCGACAGCCTCGCGGAAGCTCGCCGCCACATCGGCCACCGGAACGTCTTCCCCCGCGTCGCGCGCACGTTCGACGTGGCGCGCGACAGCGGTCTTCAGCCCCGAGAAGGAGAAGTCGTAGCGGTGCCGCTCGAGGTCTTTCGGAAGCGTGAGCCCGCGAGGGAACCGGATGGCAGCCGGGTCGCCGTCTGCCGCAACACGGTCAATGTGCGGCCCACCCGGGTAGGGAAGTCCCAGCACCCGTGCGACCTTGTCGAAGGCCTCCCCCGCGGCGTCGTCGATCGTCTCGCCCAACAGCTCGACGTCGTCCGTGAGGCTACGCACCAGCAGGAGGCTGGTGTGACCGCCCGAGACCAGCAGGGCGATCGTCGGCAGCTCGAGGTCTGTTCCGTCGGCGCGCAACACGTCAGCACCCACGTGCCCGACGAGGTGATTGACGGCGTACAGCGGGCGGTCGAGCGCGAGCGCGAGCGCCTTGGCAGCACCGACCCCGACCATGAGCGCGCCCGCGAGGCCCGGCCCGCTCGTGACGGCAACCGCGTCGAGGTCACCGAGGGAGACCTGCGCCTCGGCGAGCGCCGCCATGATCGCGGGCTCGATCGCCTCGAGGTGCGCCCGCGCGGCGACCTCGGGTACGACACCCCCGAAGCGCGCGTGCTCGTCCATCGACGACGAGATGACGTTGGCGAGAAGTGTCGACCCCCGCACGATGCCGACGCCGGTCTCGTCGCAGCTCGTCTCGATGCCCAGCACGAGGCTCATCCGCTCAGCTCCGCTCGCATCACGATCGCATCCACATCATCGGGCTGGTAGTAGCGCGGCCGCACGGCGATGCGGGCGAAGCCGTGCCGACGGTAGAGCTCCTCCGCCCCCGGATTGTCGGCGCGCACCTCGAGCAGCACCTCGCGCGCCCCGCGGCCCTGCGCAAGACCCAGAAGCTGCTGCAGCAGCACGGTGCCCACCCCCAGGCGGCGGTGGGTCGCGTCGACGGCGATGGTCTGAATGTCGGCCTGCTCGGCGCCGGGCACCGCGCTGAGCCCCGCGTAGGCGACCACCTCATCGGCGGATTCCGCCACCAGGTAGACGGTGTGGGGCGAGGCGAGTTCGGCGGCCATGACGTCGCGACTCCATGCGTCGGTCGTGAAGGTGGCGACCTCGAGCGCCATGATCGTGGTCAGGTCGGCGAGGGTCGCCTCACGTACCCGGATGCCCGGGGCCGCGTTCTGCAGCGCACTCACGTCGACACCCTCTTGGGTGCAGCGAGCGTCACATCAGGTGCCCGCAGATAGAGGGGCGCGGGCTCGGCGAACGGTACTCCGGCGGCCTGCCGCGCCTGGGCCGCGCGAGCAAGCCACACGGCGGGGATCTCACCCACCTCGTGCACGGTCAGCCCCGGCTGCGGCGCGAATGCCAGACGCTCGACGAGGTGGGCGGGCTCGACCTCGGCCGGGAAAGGAAGCCGCGCGGCGTAGACGGTCACCGCCACCTCACGTCGGCGGGCATCCGTGACGACCGCGAAGCGGCCGGCGACCTCACCGGCGACCAGCAGGCGCAGCGCCACCGCCTCATGACTGGGCACCGGCTGAAGCGGAATGCCCAGCGCGAGAGCCAACACGCGGGCCGCCGCGATGCCCACGCGCAGGCCCGTGAAGGGGCCGGGGCCGACGCCGACGGCGACGGCGGTGAGAGCGGCACGGCCACCGGGCACCGCCGACAAGGCGTCGTGCAGGAACGGGCCGATGACCTCGGCATGGCGGCGCGTGTCGGCGGTCGCATGCTCGGCCACGACGGTGCCATCGTCGGCGAGCACCGCGACAGACGTGCCCGCCGAGGTGTCAATCGCCAGGATCATGCAGCCAGCCTAGGTCGGCCCAGCGCTCACCCACGCCCTCGATGAGCACGGACCGAGGCTCGACGGGAGCCTCGTCGACGTCGGGCGAGCTCTGCGTCTGGGGTTCAGCGCCCGACGGTCGCTCGATGGTGACCGAGAGCCAGTCGTCGATGAGGCCGTCGATGAGACCCGCGCCCCACTCGACGACCGTGATGCTCGCTTCCAGGTCGAGATCGAGATCATCGAGTTCCCGCGCGTCGTGCAGGCGGTAGGCATCAACGTGCACCAGCGGAGGCCCCTCGTCACGGGGATGCGTGCGGGCCAGCACGAAGGTCGGGCTCGTCACCGTTCCCCGCACCGTCAGTGCCGCGCCGAGCCCCCGTGTGAGCGTCGTCTTGCCCGCCCCGAGCTCGCCGGTGAGCAGCACCGTGTCTCCCGCGCGAAGCTGCGCGGCGATCCGCGCGCCCAGAGCTTCCATCGCGGTCGGATCCGCCACGGTGAGGCGCAGAGATCGCGTCACGACCGAACCTCAGTGCGGGTGACGCGCCGCCCGAGCCGGGTGACGAGCTCGTAGCCGATCGTGCCCGCGGCATCCGCCCACTCGTCCGGGGAGGGCGCTCCCGAGACGGGATCACCGAACAGCACCGCACGGTCGCCCACCTCCACCTCGGCGTCACCGACGTCAACCACGCACTGATCCATCGCCACCCGACCGACCACGCGATGGCGCTCCTCGCCGATGAGAACGGGGCCATTCTCCGCGTGCCGCGGAACGCCGTCCGCGTAACCGAGAGGCACCAGCGCCAGCGTCGTGGCGCGCTCGGTGCGGTGGCGATAGCCGTACGAGACGCCTACCCCTGCCGGTACGCGCTTGACGTTGATCACGCGGGCGCTGAGCTCCATCGCCGGGGTCAGTGCCACCGTGCCCCGCAGGTGAGGCTCCGGGGAGATGCCGTACAGGGCGATGCCGATGCGCACCATGTCGTAGCGTGCCGCCGGATGGTCGAGGGCGGCAGCGGAAGCGGCAGCGTGCCGGATTCCCGGCTCGAGACCTGCCGAGCGCACGACGTCGAGGAAGCGCTCGAAGGCGACCAGCTGCGCACCGTCCTCCTCCGGGGCGGTATTGGACAGGTGCGTGAAGACACCGCCGAGTCGCAGCTGCCCTCGCCGCTGCGCGGTGGCGACCGCCTCGACGAGAGACCCCCAGTGCTCCTGGGGCGCACCGTTGCGACTGAGCCCGGTGTCGACCTTGACGTGCACGAGAGGGCGATGCCCGGAGGCCGCGGCGCGCTCCACCTGCTCGCGCGTGCTGACACCGAGCTGCACGCCGGCCTCGGCCGCCGGCCCCAGGTCGCCCTCCGGATCGTGCAGCCAGGCGAGAAGGGGGGCATCGATACCCGCCGCGCGCAGCTCGAGAGCCTCGGCGACGTCGGCCACCCCGAGCTGATCAGCACCGGCCTCGAGAGCGGCACGCGCGGCGCGCACGGCACCGTGCCCGTAACCGTCAGCCTTGACGACCGCCATGAGCTGCCCTGCCGGCGCCGCCCGCCGCATGAGCTGCGTGTTGCGCGCGATCGCCGTGACGTCGATACGGGCCTCGCGGAAGGGACGAGTCATGCGCCACTCCCCGATGACTCGGTGATCACGAAGGCTGTCGCGATGCCGGCATCGTGCGACATCGAGACGTGCACCCGGTCGATGCCGCGCTCGGCCGCGATCTGCGCCGCCCGGCCGCTCAACGACAGGTCCGGGTTGCCCTCCGCGTCGGTGACGATCTGCATGTCGTGCCAGCGCACGCCGTCCGTCGCCCCGAGCGCCTTCATGAGGGCCTCCTTGGCTGCGAAACGTCCCGCGAGTGAGCGCACCGGCCGGGCGCGCTCAGCGGGCGCGAAGAGTCGATCGAGGAGACCGGGAGTGCGGTCCAGTGCACGCTCGAAGCGTGCGAGGTCGACGACGTCGACGCCGACTCCGACGATCACGAGCTCGCTCGCAGCATGACTACTCGACCGTGACCGACTTGGCGAGGTTGCGGGGCTGGTCGACGTCGAGCCCCTTCGCGGCGGCGAGCTCCATGCCGAAGATGTGCAGCGGCACGACGGCGAGCAGCGGCTCGAAGAACGGCGAGGCGAGCGGAATGCGGATCACCTCGTCGGCGTGCGGCAGCACCGCCACATCGCCCTCCTCCGCGATGGCGATCACGCGGGCCCCGCGGGCGCGGATCTCCTGGATGTTCGACACCACCTTGGCGTGCAGCGATTGCTCGGCGCGCGGGCTGGGCACGATGACGAACACGACCTGACCGGGCTCGATGAGAGCGATCGGCCCGTGCTTGAGTTCTCCCGCAGCGAAGCCCTCCGCATGAATGTAGGCGAGCTCCTTGAGCTTGAGGGCCCCCTCCAGCGCCACCGGGTACCCGACGTGGCGACCCAGGAACAGCACCGAGCGGGTGTCCGCCATCCAGTGCGCAAGCTCCTTAATGCGCTCCCCGACGAGCAGTACCGTGGCGAGCTTCTCGGGCACCTCTTGCAGCTCGGCGACGAGACCGCGAGCGGAGTCGTCGCCGAGCGTGCCACGCGCCTGCGCGAGCTGCAGGGCGACGAGATACATCGCCGTGATCTGGGCGACGAAGGCTTTGGTGGAGGCGACCGCGACCTCGGGGCCGGCGTGGGTGTACACGACGGCATCCGACTCGCGGGGAATCGTGGCGCCCTGTGTATTGCAGATCGAGAGCGTTCGGGCCCCCGACTCTCGCGCGAACCTGACCGCCATGAGGGTGTCCATGGTCTCGCCCGACTGGCTCACGGAGATCACGAGGGTCGACGGCGAGAGCACCGGGTCGCGGTAGCGGAACTCGTGGGCGAGCTCCACATTGACCGGCACCCGCGCCCACTGCTCGATCGCGTACTTACCGACGAGGCCCGCGTACGCGGCCGTTCCGCACGCAATAATGAGGATGCGATCGGTGCCGCGCAGCACCTCGTCACCGAGAGCATCCAATTCAGGAATGTGCACGAGCCCGTCGGTGACACGACCGAGGATTGTCTTCGCGATCGCCTCCGGTTCCTCGCTGATCTCCTTGGCCATGAAGCTCGACCAACCGCCCTTCTCGGCCGCGGAGGCATCCCAGTCCACCTCGAAGGTGGTGGGAGTCACGGGCACGCCGTCGAAGTCGACGACCTCAACGCTGTCTGAGCGGATGGTCACCAGCTGGTCCTGGCCGATCTCCATGGCCCGGTGGGTGTGCTCGACGAAGGCGGCGACGTCGGAGCCCAGGAAGTTCTCGCCCTCTCCCAGACCGATGACGAGCGGGGAATTGCGGCGAGCGCCCACGACGACACCTGGCTGACCCGCGTGCACCGCGAGGAGGGTGAAGGCCCCTTCCAGTCGCCGGACGACGTGCAGCATCGCCGCGGTCAGGTCGCCGGTCTGCTGGTAGGCCTCTCCGACGAGAAGTGCCGCGACCTCCGAATCGGTTTCGCTGTGGAATTCGTGGCCCCGTGCCACGAGCTCGTCCTTGAGCTCAGAGAAGTTCTCGATGATGCCGTTGTGAATGAGCGCGAGCTTGCCGCCGTCACCGAGGTGCGGGTGAGCGTTCTCATCGGTCGGCCCGCCGTGCGTGGCCCAGCGGGTGTGACCAATTCCCGTACCTCCGTCCGGCAGCGGGATCGCCGCGAGGTCGTCAGTGAGCATGCGCAGCTTGCCCGCGTGCTTGCGGGTTCCCAGGTCGCCGTGGCCATCGATGACGGCCACGCCCGCAGAGTCGTAACCGCGGTACTCGAGCCGCTTGAGGCCACCCACGAGAACGTCGACACTACTGCGACCGCCGACGTACCCCACGATTCCGCACATAGCTGTCGATTCTAGGGCTCCGCAGTGAGGAGTAACGTTGAGCCGATGTCCGAGGCGAGCGCAGCGCGCGAGACCAGCCCCTTCGTCGAGATTGGCCGGCACCGCTGGTCGGCGCTCGCGCCCGCTACCCCGCAGCCGCTCACCGAGACCGAGCTCGTGCAGCTCCGCGGCCTGGGGGACTCGCTCGACCTTCGTGAAGTGGCCGAGGTCTACGTTCCGCTCAGCCGGCTACTGAATCTCTACGCCGCCGGCGCTCGCGATCTGCACACCGCGACCCGCAGTTTCCTGGGCGAGAGCGGGCAGAGCACGCCGTTCGTCATTGGCGTCGCGGGCTCGGTCGCGGTCGGCAAGTCGACGATCGCGAGGCTTCTGCGCGAACTGCTCTCCCGCTGGGAGGACACTCCCCGGGTCGAGCGCGTGACGACGGATGGCTTCCTGCTGCCGACGGCCGAGCTCGCACGTCGAGGCTTGCTGCACCGCAAGGGCTTCCCCGAGTCGTACGACCGGCGGGCGCTTCTGCGCTTCGTCTCCCGCATCAAGTCGGGCGTTGCCGACGTGCGCGCCCCCGTGTACTCGCACCTGACGTACGATCGCGTGCCCGATGCCGAGATCATCGTGCGCCGCCCCGACATCCTGATCGTCGAGGGGCTCAACGTGCTGCAACCACCCGGGCCGGGCGCCAGTCTCGCGGTGAGCGATCTGTTCGACTTCACGATCTACGTGGATGCGCGCACGAGCGATATCGCGCAGTGGTACGAAGACCGCTTCCTCGCTCTGCAGAGCGGCGCCTTTGCCGACCCCCGCAGCTACTTCCACCGGTACAGCTCTCTCACCCCCGAGCAAGCGAAGGCGAAAGCGCGCGAGATCTGGCACGAGATCAACGAGCCGAACCTCGTCGAGAACATCCTGCCCACGCGCGCGCGCGCCTCCCTCGTGCTGCGCAAGGAGCACGACCACACCGTCTCCACCGTTCTGCTGAGAAAGATCTGATGAGCCCCGCCGAGAAGTGCACCCATGGGCACCGCGCGAGCGTGCTCGCCGCCCATCGCTGGCGCACGATCGAGAATTCCGCGCACTACGAAGATTCCCGCCACGATGCTGCGCGAGATGGCGCGCGTTGCGCGCCCCGGCGGCATCGTCGCCGCGCGCGAAGTCGACTACTCCGCGACAAACTGGTTTCCTCTCGTGCCGGAGCTCGAGCTGTGGCTCGACCTTGTGCACCGCGTGAACGGTGGAGAGCCAGATGCCGGACGTTACCTCACCAGCTGGACGCTCGAGGCTGAACTGCCGGAGCCACGCTTCAGCGACTAGACGGCCAGCTCGGCCGAGACGACCGCGGCGAGCCGCTCGGCGACCTCCTGGGCGATCTCCTGCTCGGCCGCTTCCACCATGACCCGCACCATCGGCTCGGTGCCACTGGCGCGCAGCAGCACGCGCCCCGTGTCGCCCAGCAGGCTCTCGGCCTCCGCCACGGCGGCAGTCACGACGGGGTTGTCGCCGACCCGCGTGCGGTCGACTCCGCGAACGTTGATCAGCACCTGTGGGAACACGGTCATGACGTCGGCCAGCTCGGCGAGGCTCCGCCCGGTCCGTGCCATCTCGGCCGCGAGCTGCAGACCGGTCAGGATGCCATCGCCGGTGGTCGCGTGCTCCTGGAAGATGACGTGACCCGACTGCTCGCCACCCAGGCTGAGACCGTGCTCGGCGAGTGCCTCGAGCACGTAGCGATCGCCGACCCTGGTCTGGATCACGCGGATGCCGTGCGCCTCCATCGCCCGGATGAGCCCCAGGTTGCTCATGACGGTCGTGACCAGAGCGTCGTCGGTGAGCTTCCCGCGCCGCTGCATCGACACCGCGAGAATCGCCATGATCTGGTCGCCGTCGATCACGCGACCGTCGCCGTCGACGGCGAGGCAGCGGTCGGCATCCCCGTCATGGGCGATTCCGAGGTCCGCGCGCTGGTCGAGTACCGCCCGCTGCAGGGGCTCGAGATAGGTGGAGCCGACGCCGTCGTTGATGTTGAGACCGTCCGGCTCAGAGCCGATGACGCTCACCGAGGCGCCCGCGTCGGTAAAGACCTGCGGCGATATGCCAGCGGCGGCGCCGTGGGCGCAGTCGATGACGATGTGCAGGCCGTCGAGGCGCGCATCCATCGTGCCCAGCAGATGCAGCAGGTAGCGATCCTCCGCGTCGGCGAAACGCCGGATGCGCCCCACCCCGTCGCCCGTGGGCGCGAGCTTCGCGGTACCGAGTGTGTGCTCGATGCGGTCCTCGACCTCGTCGGGCAGCTTCGTGCCGCCGAACGAGAAGAACTTGATGCCGTTGTCGGGCGCAGGGTTGTGCGAGGCCGAGATCATCACGCCGAAATCGGCATCAATGTCTCCCACGAGGAACGCCGCCGCGGGTGTCGGGATGACCCCGGCGTCGAGCACGTCGATGCCCGAGCTCGCGAGTCCAGCGGAGACCGCAGCGGTCAGAAATTCGCCCGAGACGCGCGGGTCGCGCGCCACGATCGCGGTCGGGCGCTTGCCCTGTGCCCGCAGCTCGTCGGCGTGACGGCCCTGCGTGAGCACACGCGCAGCGGCCTGGGCGAGGCCGAGGGCGAGGTCAGCGGTGAGATCACCGTTGGCCAGCCCTCGAACCCCGTCCGTGCCGAAGAGGCGACCCATGCGGGTGGTCCGAAACCCGAGTCGACTAGCGCTTCGAGTACTGAGGAGCCTTGCGCGCCTTCTTGAGACCGGCCTTCTTGCGCTCGATGACGCGCGCGTCCCGGGTGAGGAATCCAGCCTTCTTGAGGGTCGCGCGGTTGTTCTCGCGGTCGATCTCGTTGAGGGCGCGCGCGATCGCGAGCCGCAGTGCGCCGGCCTGGCCCGAGGGACCGCCGCCGGTGATGCGCGCGATCACGTCGTACGCTCCGCCGAGCTGCAGCACGGTGAAGGGGTCGTTGATGAGCTGCTGGTGCAGCTTGTTCGGGAAGTACTCCTCGAGAGTGCGGCCGTTCACCACGTAGCTGCCAGAGCCGGGCGCGATACGCACGCGCGCAATCGCCTGCTTGCGGCGGCCCACGGCGGCACCCGAGACGGAGAGGATCGCGCGGGGCGCGGCCTCTGCGGCGGGAGCGGTCGACTCGGTGGTGTAGCTCTCGGGCGCGACCTCGGTCGCGGTGTCGCTGTTCGTTGCGTCTGCCACGGTGCTTATTGTCCTTAGCGTCTGGGGCGGCCGCTACTGGGCGACCTGGTCGAGGGTGTAGGTCTTCGGCTGCTGAGCAGCGTGCGGGTGCTCGGCACCCGCGTAGACCTTGAGCTTCTTGATCTGCGCACGACCGAGAGAGTTCTTCGGCAGCATGCCGCGAATCGCCTTCTCGACGGTGCGCGCGGGGTTCTTCTCGAGCATCTCGGAATACGTCGTAGCGGTGAGGCCGCCCGGGTAGCCCGAGTGGCGGTACGCCTTCTTCTGCTCGAGCTTGGAGCCGGTGAGGGCCACCTTCTCGGCGTTGATGATGATCACGAAGTCGCCCATGTCCATGTGCTGGGCGAAGGTGGGCTTGTGCTTGCCGCGCAGGAGGACGGCGGCGTGGCTGGCGAGGCGGCCGAGGACGACATCGGTTGCGTCGATGACGACCCAGTCGCGCTGAATGTCAGCGGGCTTGGGGCTGAAGGTGCGCGTCACAGTGCGTACTTTCTTGGTCGAGGTGTTCGCGAATCCCACTCCGGTGGGAGTTCTGACGCAGATCGCGCGAGAACGCCTCGGTGGAGGGCTCAACTGGATGCCCGTCGGCGACGGACACCAAGGGCAGAGCCTACTCGGCCGACGCCCACCGGTCAATCTGACGGAAGAGGGCCCCGCTTGGCGCGGGTCGCTTCGGCGCGCGCGGCGAGGTCCGCGGCGGGCGGATAGCCCACCTCGACGAGGGTCAGTCCCTGCGCGCCGACGACCGGCGCCGCGCCGGAGCGCTGTCGGCGCTGGAGCACCTCGAGCAGGGCATCCTCGTCGAGGCGGCCGGCGCCGACGGCCATGGCGGCGCCGACGAGGGCCCGCACCATCGAATGGCAGAAGGCGTCGGCACGCACGTGGCCGATGAGCACGCCCGCGGCGTCGCGCGACCACGAGTAGTCCAGCAGCGTGCGGATGGTCGTGGCGCCCTCGCGAGGCTTGCAGAACGCGGCAAAGTCGTGCAGACCCAGGAGTGCGCGGCCCGCGGCATCCATCGCCTCGAGATCAAGGGTCTCGGGCACCCACAGGGTGTGCCCTCGACGACGGGGGTCGCGCACGGCGACACCGTCGGCGATGCGGTATTCGTAGCGGCGCCACAGCGGTGAGAAGCGCGCGTTGAAGCCCGGTGGAGCCACCGAGACGGCATGCACGGTGAGATCCCCTGCCCGACCCGCGATACCCCCCAGACGACGACGCAGGGAGGCCTCCGGCGCACCGTCGACGGGGCCTCGACGGCGATCCCGCTGCGCGATCGCGCCCCATTCCGCACCGGAGAGATCGAGGTGCGCTACTTGGCCGAGGGCATGCACTCCGGCATCGGTGCGGCCCGCGACGACCAGGCGAGGGGCGTCGGCGGGGTCGGGCCCGCGCCGCAGAATCGTGGCCAGCGCAGCACCCAGTTCGCCCTCGACCGTGCGCAGCCCGGGCTGACGGCTCCACCCGGAGAACCCCGAGCCCTCGTAGCCGAGGTCGAGCCGCAGTCGCACTGTCTCCACGGGTGCCCATCCTACGGCGAGGCGGAATTGACCGCGGAGTGCTCGCGGGGGGACGCTAGAGGCCCATGATCGCTCCCCTCCCCACCGCGGCGCCAGCGCCCCCGGTGGTGACCACAACGCGCCTGCCCGGCCTGGACGGTCTGCGCGCTCTCGCGATCGTGCTCGTGCTCGCGTACCACCTGTTCCCCGGGCTCGCGCCCGGCGGATTCCTGGGTGTGGACGTGTTCCTCGTCGTCAGTGGCTATCTCATCACGAGCCTCCTGGTCGAGGAGCACCGACGTACGGGGCGTATCGCACTGCGTCGTTTCTGGGAGCGTCGTGCCCGCCGCCTGCTGCCGGCGCTCCTGCTGGTCATCACCGTGACCGTCTCCGTCGCCACTCTGCTGGGGGGCGACGTGCTTGTCGGCATCGCCTGGCAGCTCGTGGGCGCCCTCACCTTCAGCTACAACTGGTTCGCGATCGGTGCGGGTGCGGACTACCTGACGCAGACCAGTCCGGAACTCTTCCGGCACCTGTGGTCTCTCGCGGTCGAGGAGCAGTTCTACCTGTTCTGGCCGCTCGCGCTGCTCGCGGTGCTCGCGATCCCGCTCGCACGCATCCGCGTCGCACTCGTGGCGGCCATCGCCGTGCTGTCGGCCGCGGGGATGGTTCTGGTAGCGGGGGATCCCGCCCTGGGAACAGCCTCGGCCTCGGCCGCCTACTTCTCAACCCTGACGCACGGGTTCGGTCTGGCCGCAGGCGCCGCCCTGGCTCTTGCTCCCACACCTCGCCTGGCTCCGGGGCGCGCGTCGGCGGTCGGTGGGGTCCGCGGACTCGCCCTCACCGACACCGTGGGGGTCGCGGCCGGGCTTGGTCTCGTCGCCCTCGCCCTCCTGCTGGCGATCGACCAGGTAGCGACCTACCGCGGCGGCCTCCTTCTCGCCGTCGCACTGACGCTGCTCGTCATCGTCGCGGCCGACCGGGCCGGAAGCCGCCTCCCCGCCCTCCTGGATGCCCCGCTCGCCCGCTGGGTGGGTGAGCGGTCGTACGGCCTCTACCTCTGGCACTGGCCCGTGCTCGTGCTGCTCGTCGCCGGGTTCCCCGATCTCGACCGAGGGGCGTGGCAGCAGACCTGGCTTCTCGGCGCGCTCGCACTCGGCGCTTCCGTGGCCGTGGCCGCCCTGAGCTACTCGCTCGTCGAGACCCCGTTCCGTCGACCGTCGCCGGCCGGTGCGAGACTCGATCTGCGCGCGACCGCCGCGATCGGCGTTCTCGCGCTCCTGGCCTCGTCGAGCATCGCCGTCCTTCAGTCGCCCGCGCAGTCTGAAGCTGCGTCGCTCATCGCCACCGGCCAGAGCGCCGTGGAGGAAGCACAACGCCGGGCGGAGCGAGTTCCCCCTCCCCCGCCGCCGGAGGAGCAGGCCGCCACGAGGCGGGGCACTCTCCCCCTCGGTAGCGAGATCACGGCCATTGGTGACTCCGTCATGCTCGCCGCGGCTCCGCAGCTACAGGAGCGATTCCCGGGCATGGCGATCGACGCCGTGGTCTCGCGGCAGATGAGGGAGGCGCCCCGGATCCTCCAGGCGCTGCTCGACGCGGGCAGTCTGCGCTCGACGGTGGTGCTTGGGCTCGGCACGAACGGCCCACTCGACCCCGCCACGCTCCACGAGGTGCGCGCACTGCTGGGGCCCGATCGGACGCTCGTGCTCGTGACCGCCCAGGCACCCCGCGGATGGACACCCGGTGTCAATGAGCACCTCACAGACTTCGCGAGCCGGTACCGCCTCGTCGAGCTCAGCGACTGGCAGTCAGCCATCGGCTCTCAACTCTCCCTACTCGCGCGAGATCAGATTCACCCGGGAGCGGCGGGCGGGCGCGTCTACGTCGGGGCGCTCACGGAAGCCCTGCAGCGCATCGCGGATCTGCCCCCGCAAGTCGACTACGACGCGAACCCGGAACTATTCCGCCCGGCGTAGCGACCCTCAGTACGCGACCCGGTAGGCGACATCTCTCAACGTCGGCGCGAAGCCGAGCGCCGTGTAGACACCCAGTGCGCCGGTCGGGCTCTCCGTGTCAACATCGAGCACGGCGCGGTCGAGTCCGCGCTCACGATAGGCCGCCAACACCTCACGGAGCAGTGCGCTGGCGAGACCACGGCGTCGCCATGAGCGCACCGTACCGACGAGGGCGATGTAGCCGGAGCTGTAGCCCTGCCGGGCCCAGTCCTCTTCGTTGATCTCGGTCGTGACGAAGCCAACCACCTCGTCGCCGTCGAGTGCGAGACGACTGAGTTCGGGGCGGAAGCTCGAGAGTTTCACCATGGACTCCCACTGCTCGATGCCGGCAGGCTGACTGCCCCAGTGGTCGGCAAAGACGCTGTTCTTCGCCTGCCGGACGTTCCCGCTCAGCTCGGAGGTGAAGGGGACGATCGTCACGCCCTGGGGAGCCCGCGGCGCGGGCTCGCTCAGGTTGCCAGCGACCGCGCACTCAAGAGTCGTGAAGTATCGCGCCGCCTCGAACCCGTGTCGACGCAGGAGCGCCCCGTGCTCGGGCGCGAGGTCGGCAGCGTGGGTCATGACCCAGGCCGGTAGCCTCGACGAGGACGACGCGAGCAGCTGCCGTGCCCTCTCGTGCTGCCAGACGATCAACTCGCGCCCGAGGCCTCTTGCTCGATGCGCCGGGGCGACACCGCCGCCGAGGAACACGCGCACGAGGGACTCCGGGTCGGGCGGCATCGTGACCGTCCCGTACGCGACCGGAGCGCCCACGGGGCTCTCGCACAGCACGCCGTCGGTGGCGGGGCTGAACCATGAACGACTGAGCTGGTCGTCGATCTCCTCGAGGGATTCGCTCCAGTTCGGGTGGTCCCGCGTACTCATGCTCTCGGCCACTGCAGTGAGACGCGGCGCGTCGTCATCGCGGAGCGTGCGCCAACGGTAGCCCGGCGGTCCGCTGGGCAGCTCGAGTGTGGATCGCGCCTGCACCCTGTCTCGAAGGGGCCTGAGGTGGTTCTCGTTCACGCCCACAAGAGTACGGCCCCCGTCCAGAAGGACGGGGGCCGTGATGCTGTGGCAGCGGGGACTACTTGGTGTCGGCGTCCATGGCCGCGGCGTCAGACTCCGCAGCGTCGGCCGTCGACGTCTCGGTGGATTCAGCCTCGGTCGACTCAGCCTCCGTCGACTCGGCCTCGGTCACCTCGGTCTCCTCTGACGCTTCCGAGACGGGAGCCTCGTCATCAGACGGTGCCGCAGGCTCGGCGGGCGCGGCCGCGGCCGACTTCTTCGCGCTCTTGGGCTTGGGGTTGACCGGCTCCAGCACGAGCTCGATCACCGCCATGGGAGCGTTGTCGCCCTTGCGGTAGCCGGTCTTCGTGATGCGCGTGTAGCCGCCCTCGCGCTCGGCGACGAGCGGAGCGATCTCGGTGAAGAGCTCGTGCACGGCGCTCTTGTCGCGAATGATCGTCATGACGCGACGACGGGCGTGCAGGTCACCGCGCTTGGCGAAGGTGATCAGACGCTCGGCAAGGGGGCGCAGGCGCTTGGCCTTCGTCTCCGTCGTCGTGATGCGCTTGTGCGTGAAGAGCGCTGTCGCGAGGTTGGCGAGGAGCAAACGCTCGTGAGCGGGGCCTCCTCCGAGGCGGGGACCCTTGGTGGGCTGAGGCATGATGTCTGTTCTTTCGTATCAGTGACGGTGAGGGAGCAGGAGGGGGCGGTGGCCTAGCTCTGCGGTTCCTCGTCGTCGAAGCCGCCGTAGAAGTGCGCACCGTCGAACCCGGGCACGGTGTCCTTGAGCGAGAGGCCCATCTCAACGAGCTTGTCCTTGACCTCGTCGACCGACTTCTGCCCGAAGTTACGAATGTTCATGAGCTGGGTCTCGGAGAGAGCAACCAGCTCGCTCACCGTGTTGATGCCCTCGCGCTTGAGGCAGTTGTAGCTGCGCACGGAGAGATCGAGGTCCTCGATGGGCATGCTGAGCTCGGTCGAGAGCACGGCGTCGACCGGCGCGGGGCCGATTTCGATGCCCTCAGCCTGCGTGTTGAGCTCGCGGGCGAGACCGAACAGTTCGACAAGAGTGCGTCCCGCCGAGGCGATCGCGTCACGCGGAGTGATCGCCGGCTTCGTCTCGACGTCGACCACCAGACGGTCAAAGTCGGTGCGCTCTCCCGCGCGGGTGGCCTCAACGCGGTAGGTGACCTTCAGCACGGGCGAGTAGATCGAGTCGATCGGAATCTGCCCGGCCTCACTGAACTCGCTGCGGTTCTGCGTGGCACTGACATACCCGCGACCGCGCTCGATGGTGAGCTCGAGCTCAAACTTCGCGCTCTCGTTGAGCGTGGCGATGACCAGCTCGGGGTTGTGGATCTCCACACCGGCGGGCGCAGAGATGTCTGCGGCCGTCACCTCACCGGCACCCTGCTTGCGCAGGTAGGCGGTGATGGGCTCATCGTGCTCACTCGAGACGACGAGCTGCTTGATGTTGAGGATGATCTCGGTCACGTCCTCCTTGACACCCGCGATCGTGCTGAACTCGTGCAGCACGCCGTCGATACGGATGCTCGTCACTGCGGCGCCGGGAATCGACGAGAGCAGCGTGCGACGCATGGAGTTACCGAGCGTGTACCCGAACCCGGGCTCGAGCGGCTCGATCATGAACCGCGAGCGGAAGTCGGAGACGCTCTCCTCGGTGAGGGTGGGACGCTGTGCGATAAGCACTATGTATTTCCTTTCGGCAAAGTGTCCGCCATATGACACTTGTGGCGCGGCGAGTGGCTGGCTCGCCGTAGATATGGAGTTGTCGTGATATCGGTGCACGCGAACGGATGCGCAGTGAGGGCCGGTGAGGGCCCCTGCCGCGCATCCGCACGCGACGTGGAGTGAGCGCGGCTAGACGCGGCGGCGCTTCGGCGGGCGGCACCCGTTGTGCGCCTGCGGGGTGACGTCGCTGATGGAGCCGACTTCGAGCCCGGCGGCCTGGAGCGAGCGGATCGCGGTCTCGCGACCCGAGCCGGGGCCCTTGACGAAGACGTCGACCTTCTTCATGCCGTGCTCCTGCGCCTGCCGCGCGGCGGACTCCGCGGCCAGCTGCGCAGCGAACGGGGTCGACTTGCGCGAGCCCTTGAAGCCGACCTGGCCGGACGAGGCCCAGCTGACGACCGCACCGCTGGGGTCGGTGATGGACACGATGGTGTTGTTGAACGTCGACTTGATGTGGGCCTGGCCCACGGCGATGCTCTTCTTCTCTTTGCGACGCGGCTTACGAGCGGCCGACTTGGGTGCTGCCATGGTTTTCTCCTAAAACGAGGTCGAGGCGATAGGCGGGATCGAACCCGGCAGCTATCGAGCCTTCTTCTTGCCGGCGACGGTGCGCTTCGGGCCCTTGCGGGTGCGCGCGTTGGTCTTGGTGCGCTGACCGCGCACGGGCAGGCCGCGACGGTGACGAACGCCCTCGTAGGACCCGATCTCCACCTTGCGGCGGATGTCGGCGGCGACCTCACGACGGAGGTCGCCCTCGACCTTGAAGGTGCCCTCGATGTGATCACGCAGAGCGACGAGCTGGTCGTCGGTAAGGTCTTTGACGCGGATGTTGCGGTCGATCCCGGTTTCCGCAAGGGTCTGCATGGCGCGGGTGCGGCCGACGCCGTAGATGTAGGTCAGGGCGACTTCCACGCGCTTATCGCGCGGAATGTCGACTCCGGCAAGACGGGCCATGACGGCTCCTTCAGTGATTCGTGAGAGGTGTGGAGCAGTTCCGGTGCCAAGGCCTCTCGCCCTGGGTGTCCCCCGCGCGTGCGGGCTCTGGAACTACCGAGTGTCGTATTGAGTTGTGGTGCTGGCGGTGCTGAGTGCGGGTGGCGGTTAGCCCTGGCGCTGCTTGTGCCGCGGGTTCTCGCAAATCACCATCACGTTGCCGTGACGGCGGATCACCTTGCACTTGTCGCACATGGGCTTGACGCTGGGGTTGACCTTCATGGTGCTTGTCTCTTTCGTTCGCTGGCCTCGTGCGCCGAGTGGTGTCTCGGGCCGTTCCTTACCCAGCTCGATAAACCTGGTTACTTGTAGCGGTAGACGATCCGGCCTCGGGTCAGGTCGTAGGGGCTCAGCTCCACGATCACGCGATCCTCGGGGAGGATGCGGATGTAGTGCTGACGCATCTTGCCCGAAATGTGGGCAAGAACCTTGTGGCCGTTCGACAACTCAACGCGAAACATCGCGTTGGGTAGCGCTTCGACCACCGAGCCTTCGATCTCGATGACACCGTCTTTGTTGGCCATAGCCTCTTCGTCGCTAAAAGTCAGGGATTGTCGTGCTGGTCGTGCGGGTCGTGGCGCTCACGCCGAGTCGGGCCCATCTGCATGATGAGCACGAAGCGGAGGACACGCCACAAGCGTGCCGAAAGCACCAAAGATTTAGCTTAGGTGATAGGGCGCCCTCTGAGCAAGTCTGGTCTGGGGCGTCACGCAGGAACGTGCACGCCGTGCGCTGACAGCGCGGAACGGATGCGACCGGTCACCTCGTCGATACCGCCGATACCATCCACCTGGCTGAGCAGCCCGCGCTGCGCGTACACGTCCACGAGGGGTGCCGTCTGCTGGCGATACACCTCCAGTCGATGACGGACGACACCCTCATCGTCATCAGCGCGACCTTGATCGAGTGCCCGCTTGCGCAACCGTTCGACGACGACGTCCGGCTCGGCGACGAGCTCGACCACGGCATCCATCGACGCGCCGCGTGAGGCAAGGAACTCGTCGAGCGCACGCACCTGATCGGTGGTGCGGGGGTACCCATCGAGCAAGAACCCCTCGGCGCAGTCCTCCTGCTCGAGCCGATCGCGCACCAGATCGTTCGTGAGCGTGTCGGGCACGTTGTCGCCAGCGTCCATGTACGCCTTCGCCTGAAGCCCCAGCTCGGTCTCGTTGCGAAGGTGCTCGCGGAAGATATCTCCCGTCGAGATCGCCGGCACTCCCAGTGCGGTGGAGAGGGCGTGCGCCTGCGTGCCCTTCCCCGCCCCAGGGGGGCCGATGAGGAGGAGTCTCGCCCCGCTCATTTCAGGAGGCCCTCGTAGTGACGCTGCTGCAGCTGCGCGTCGATCTGCTTCACCGTCTCGAGGCCGACGCCGACGATGATGAGGATGCTCGCACCGCCGAACGGGAAGTTCTGGTTGGCACCCACGGAGGCGAAGGCCAGCAACGGTATCAGCGCCACGAGACCCAGGTACAGCGAGCCCGGCAGGGTCACGCGGGTGAGGACGTAGTCGAGGTACTCCGCGGTCGGACGACCAGCCCGGATGCCCGGAATGAAGCCACCGTACTTCTTCATGTTGTCGGCGACCTCTTCGGGGTTGAAGGTGATCGCGACGTAGAAGTACGTGAAGCCGACGATGAGCAGGAAGTACACGACCATGTAGATCCAGTTGTCGCCCGAGACGAGGTTGTTCTGAATCCAGACGACCCACTCCGGGGCCGTCTCGCCGACCGCTGGCTGATTAAACTGCGCCACGAGCGCGGGCAGGTAGAGCAGCGACGAGGCGAAGATGACGGGCACGACGCCGGCCATGTTCACCTTGATCGGAATGTAGGTGTTGTTGCCCCCAAACGTGCGCCGCCCGACCATGCGCTTGGCGTACTGCACGGGTATGCGGCGCTGCGACTGCTCGACGAACACAACGGCACCCATGACCAGGATGCCGAGCGCGAGCACGAGCAGGAAGATCTCGAAGCCGGAGGTGATCGCGATCGACCACAGAGCCGAGGGGAATGTCGCCGCGATCGACACGAAGATGAGCAACGACATGCCGTTGCCGACGCCGCGCTCGGTCACGAGCTCGCCCATCCACATGATGAGTCCGGTACCCGCCGTCATGGTGATGACCATGAGCAGGATCGCGTACCAGGCGTCGTTCGTAATGAGCTGGCTGCACTCGGCAACGCCGCTCGTGGTGGGGAACAGCGCCCCGGCTCGCGCGACGGTGATGAGCGTCGTGGACTGCAGGATCGCGAGGGCGATCGTCATGTAGCGCGTGTACTGCGTGAGCTTGGCCTGACCCGCCTGGCCCTCCTTGTGAAGGGTGTCGAAGTGCGGGATGACCACGCGCAGCAGCTGCGTGATGATCGACGCGGTGATGTACGGCATGATGCCGAGCGCGAAGATCGACAACTGCAGCAGAGCACCGCCGCTGAACAGGTTGACGAGCTGATAAAGACCGGTGGCACCTTCGTTGCCGGCCAGACAGGTCTGCACGTTCTGGTAGTCGACGAACGGCGCTGGAATAAAGGAACCTAGGCGGAAGAGTGCAACGATTCCGAGCGTGAACCCGATCTTCCGGCGCAGGTCGGGCGTGCGGAAGATCCGCCCGATTGCTCTGAACACGAGACCTCCCGTAGTGACGACGTAGGCATCCTCTCACTCGGCAGCGAGAGAGTGCTGTGGCCCGTTCGGGCCGGTGGCGGGTGGCCCCGAGGGGCCACCCGAGCGGTCAGGAAATCGAACCGCCAGCGGCGACGATCTTCTGCTCCGCAGAGCGCGAGACCTTGTCGACTGCCACAGTGAGCTTAACCGCAATGTCGCCGTCGCCCAGAACCTTGACCTTCTCGTTCTTGCGCACAGCACCCTTGGCGACCAAGTCACTCACGGTGACCTCGCCCCCCTTCGGGTACAGTTCGGCAAGTTTCTGCAGGTTCACAACCTGGTACTCGACTCGGAACGGATTGGTGAATCCGCGCAGCTTGGGCTGACGCATGACGAAGTTCAGGTTGCCGCCCTCGAAGCCCGGGCGCACTGAGTAGCGCGCCTTCGTGCCCTTGGTACCGCGACCCGCCGTCTTGCCCTTCGAGCCCTCACCACGACCGACGCGCGTGCGCTCCTTCTTGGAGCCCGCCGCGGGTCGGAGGTGGTGCACCTTGAGCACCTGAGCGCGAGCGACGTCGCTGGATGCCTTCTTCGCTGCGGGCTTGGTGGCGGGAGCCTTGTCGGCGCTCGAGTCTGACGACGCCGAACTGGAGGTCGCCGCAGCCTTCGTCGCGGGCGCCTTCTTCTCAGCGGCCGGCTTGTCAGCAGCCGCCTTCGCGGGAGCCTTCTTCGCCGGAGCCTTCGTCGCTGGAGCGTTGTCAGCAGCGGCCTTCGCCGGAGCTTTCTTCGCCGCCGCCGGCTTGTCAGCAGCCGCCTTCGCGGGAGCCTTCTTCGCCGGAGCTTTCTTCGCCGCCGCGGGCTTGTCCGCCGCTGCCTTGCTCGCGCCCGAGGAGGCCGGAGCCTTCTTCGCGGGAGCCTTCGTGGCCGGGGCCTTCTTGGCGGCCTCGTCCTTCTTCTCTTCTGCCATTAGTCAATCTCCTCGACCGTGACGAGGTGCGCCACGGTGGTGACGTACCCGCGGTTCGCCGGGGTGTCCTCGCGCACGACGGTGTCGCCGATGCGCTTGAGACCGAGGCTCCGCAGGGTGTCACGCTGGTTCTGCTTCTCGCTGATGACGGACTTGATCTGGGTGACCTTGAGCTGCGCGGCCATCACGCACCCGCCTTTCCGGCAGCGGCCTCGGCCGCGTGAGCCTCCGCGCGCACGAGGCGCGCCGGGGCGACATCCTCGAATGCGAGTCCGCGACGTGCGGCGACCGCGCGCGGCTCTTCGAGCTGCTGAAGAGCCGCGACCGTTGCGTGGATGATGTTGATCGTGTTCGACGAGCCGAGCGACTTGCTCAGCACGTCGTGAATGCCAGCGCACTCGAGCACGGCGCGCACGGGGCCACCGGCGATAACTCCGGTACCGGCAGCAGCCGGACGCAACAGCACAACGCCAGCAGCGGCCTCTCCCTGCACGGGGTGCGGGATGGTCTGGGCGACGCGAGGCACGCGGAAGAAGTTCTTCTTCGCCTCCTCGACGCCCTTCGAGATCGCGGTGGGGACCTCGCGGGCCTTGCCGTAGCCGACCCCGACCATGCCGTTGCCGTCTCCGACGACGACGAGAGCGGTGAAGCTGAAGCGACGACCACCCTTGACGACCTTGGAGACGCGGTTGATCGTGACGACGCGCTCGAGGAACTGGCTCTTCTCGCTGTCACGGGCACCACGGTCCCCGCGGTTCGGGTTGCGCTCGCGCCCACCGCGACGAGCCTCACGAGGCTCGTTCGCGGTCTCCGACGACGCAGCCGTCTCCACGGGCGCCTCAGCAGCAGCCACAGTCTGGTCCTTCATGGTTTCTCTCACGGAATCTGTCTCGCTCACAGGCTCAGCCCACCCTCTCGAGCTCCATCGGCGATCGCCGCGACGCGTCCTGCGTAACGGTTACCACCCCGGTCGAAGACGACAGCCTCCACACCGGCCTTCTTCGCGCGCTCGGCGAGCAGCTCGCCCACCTTGCGCGCCTTGGCAGTCTTGTCTCCATCGAATGAACGGAGGTCGCTCTCCATGGTGGACGCGCTCGCGATGGTGTGACCCTGCGAGTCATCGACAACCTGCACGAAGACGTGACGCGCCGAGCGCGTGACCACCAGGCGCGGGCGCTCGCCCGTGCCGACGACCCGCTTGCGGAGCCGCGCGTGACGGCGGCCCTTGGCGGCCGTCTTGCTCTTGCCTCTGGTTCCGAGACCCATGATTACTTACCAGCCTTTCCGGCCTTGCGGCGGACGACCTCGCCGGCGTAGCGCACGCCCTTGCCCTTGTAGGGCTCGGGCTTGCGCAGCTTGCGAATGTTGGCCGCGACTTCGCCAACGGCCTGCTTGTCAATGCCGCTGACGGTGAGCTTGTTGTTGCCCTCGACGGTGAAGGTGATGCCTGCTGGCGGTTCCACCGTGATCGAGTGCGAGAAGCCGAGCGCGAACTCGACGGAGGAGCCCTTCGACTGCACGCGGTAACCCGTTCCGACAACCTCGAGGCCCTTGGAGTAGCCCTGGGTCACCCCGATGACCTGGTTCTGGATGAGCGTGCGCGTGAGGCCGTGGAGCGAGCGCGACTCACGCTCGTCATCCGGGCGGGTCACGACGACCTGGTTGTCGTCGAGGGCGACCCGGATGGGCTGCGCGACCGTGAGGCCGAGTTCGCCCTTGGGGCCTTTGACGGTGACGGCCTGGCCGTCGATCTTCACCTCGACACCGCCGGGGATGTCGATGGGCATGCGTCCGATTCGTGACATGTCAGCTCACCACACGTAGGCGAGGACTTCCCCACCCACGCCCTTCTTCATCGCTTCGCGGTCCGTGAGGAGCCCCGAGGAGGTTGAGAGGATGGCCACGCCGAGACCACCGAGCACGTTGGGGATCTCCGTGGACTTCGCGTAGACGCGCAGCCCGGGCTTGGAGACACGCTTGATGCCGGCGATGGAGCGCTCCCGATTCGGGCCGTACTTGAGAGAGAGCGTGAGCGTCGTACCGACGCGTGCGTCCTCGACCGCCCAGTCCTGGATGTAGCCCTCGCGCTTGAGGATCTCGGCAATGTGCGACTTGAGCTTGCTGCCGGGCAGCGAAACCGTGTCGTGGTGTGCCGAGTTGGCGTTGCGCAGTCTGGTCAGCATGTCTGCGACCGGATCTGTCATGGTCATGATGGTTTTTTCCGTTTCTCACCCGGTTTCGTCGACCCGTTACACGAGAGACGACCTGGGTGATCGTGGCCTTCCCAGGGAGGGCCGGTGGGTGGATGCCCTACTGGGCGGGGTTGGCGAAGGGGAATCCGAGCGCACGCAGAAGTGCGCGGCCCTCGTCATCCGTCTTCGCCGTGGTCACGATAGTGATGTCGAAGCCGCGAACGCGGTCGATCTTGTCCTGATCGATCTCGTGGAACACGCTCTGCTCGGTGAGACCGAAGGTGTAGTTGCCGTGGCCATCGAACTGCTTCGGGCTCAGGCCGCGGAAGTCACGGATGCGCGGCAGCGCGAGCGTGACCAGGCGGTCCATGAACTCCCAAGCGCGGTTGCCGCGCAGGGTCACGTGGGCGCCGATCGGCATGCCCTCGCGCAACTTGAACTGCGCGATCGACTTGCGCGCCTTCGTGACCTGGGGCTTCTGGCCAGTGATCGCGGTGAGATCTTTGATCGCACCGTCGATGACCTTGCTGTCGCGGGCAGCCTCGCCGACACCCGTGTTCACGACGATCTTCACGAGACCGGGAACCTGGTGCGGGTTGGTGTACCCGAACTCCTTCGTGAGCGCCTCAGTGATCTCGGCGCGGTACTTCTGCTTGAGGCGCGGCTGGATTGTGCCAGCCTGCGCAGGGGCAGTGGTTGACATCAGAACTTCTCACCTGACTTCTTGGCGTACCGCACGCGGACGGTCTTCTTGACGCCGTCCTTGGTCACGGTCTCTTCGCGGAAACCGACGCGCGTCGGCTTCTTGGTCTTCGGGTCGACGAGCGCCACGTTCGAGATGTGGATCGACGCCTCGGAGGTCTCGATGCCACCCGTCTTCGTGCCGCGCTGCGTCTGACCGACGCGCACGTGCTTCGTCACGTAGTTGACACCTTCGACGATGACGCGATTCTTCTCCGCGAGCACCTCGATGACACGACCCTGCTTGCCGCGGTCTCCGCCGCGGTCCTCGGTCGCGCCACTGATCACCTGGACGATGTCGCCCTTCTTGATCTTGGCCATGGGTTACAGCACCTCCGGGGCAAGCGAGACGATCTTCATGAACTTCTTGTCGCGAAGCTCACGACCGACCGGCCCGAAGATGCGGGTACCGCGAGGGTCCCCGTCAGCCTTCAGGATCACGGCGGCGTTCTCGTCGAACTTGATGTACGAGCCGTCGGAACGGCGGGTCTGCTTGATGGTGCGGACGATGACCGCCTTGACGACGTCGCCCTTTTTGACGTTGCCGCCGGGGATGGCGTCCTTCACGGTCGCCACGATGACATCGCCCAGGCCGGCGTACCGACGGCCGGAGCCACCGAGCACGCGAATCGTGAGCAGCTCCTTGGCACCGGTGTTGTCGGCGACCTTGACTCGGGATTCCTGCTGAAGCATTTCTCTCTCCTACCAATAGGCGCGAGGGCCTACTTGGCCTTCTCGAGGATCTCGACGAGGCGCCAGCGCTTCGTAGCGGACAGGGGACGGGTCTCGGAGATGAGCACGAGGTCGCCGACGCCGGCGCTGTTCTGCTCGTCGTGCACCTTGACCTTGGAGGTACGGCGGATGACTTTGCCGTACAGCGGGTGCTTCACGCGGTCCTCGACCTCGACGACGATGGTCTTCTCCATCTTGTCGCTGGTCACGTAGCCACGACGCACCTTGCGGTACCCGCGGGCGGACTCGTCGCGAACGTCGTGCGCGGCCGACTCGTGGCCGGCAGAGGCCTTCTTCTCGGTCGTCGCCATCAGTTCTTCTCCTCGGTGTTGTCCGAAGCCTCGGGCTTGTCGCCGGTCTCAGCCTCGGCGTCGGCCGCGGCCTTCGCCTTGCTGGCCTTCTTCGTCGGCTTCTCGGGAATCTCGATCGGCGCGGGCGTGGCACGGATGCCCAGCTCGCGCTCGCGGATCACGGTGTAGATGCGCGCGATGTCGCGCTTGACGGCACGCAGCCGCCCGTGGCTTTCGAGCTGACCGGTCGCGGCCTGGAAGCGCAGGTTGAAGAGTTCTTCCTTCGCCTTCTTCAGCTCATCGACGAGTCGCTCGTCTTCAAAAGTGTCGAGCTCGACAGGTGCCAGCTCTTTCGATCCGATCGCCATTACGCGTCGCCCTCCTCGCGCTTGATGATGCGTGCCTTGAGGGGCAGCTTATGAATTGCACGGGTCAGGGCCTCACGAGCGAGTTCCTCGGGAACACCGGCGACCTCGAAGAGGACGCGACCCGGCTTGACGTTGGCGACCCACCACTCCGGCGAACCCTTGCCGGAACCCATGCGGGTCTCAGCAGGCTTCTTCGTGAGCGGACGGTCGGGGTAGATGTTGATCCACACCTTGCCGCCACGCTTGATGTGACGCGTCATGGCGATACGAGCGGACTCGATCTGACGGTTGGTCACGTAGGCGGGAGTCATGGCCTGGATGCCGTACTCGCCGAACGACACCACGGTGCCTCCGGTCGCGTGGCCACCGCGCTTGGGGTGGTGCTGCTTCCGGAACTTGACCTTGCGGGGAATAAGCATGTCTCTAGCCTTCCGCTCCGGCCGCAGCGGGCGCCTTGGCGGCAGCCGGTCGGCCACCGTCGCGACGCGGGCCGCGGTCAGAGTCACGACGCTCGGGGCGCGACGACTTCTGAGACGCCTGCTCGCGAGCGAGTTCCTTGTTGGTGATGTCGCCCTTGTAGATCCAGACCTTCACGCCGATGCGGCCGAAGGTGGTGCGGGCCTCGTAGAAGCCGTAGTCGATGTTCGCACGCAGGGTGTGCAGGGGCACACGGCCTTCGCGGTAGAACTCCGAGCGGCTCATCTCGGCGCCGCCGAGGCGACCCGACACCTGGATGCGGACACCCTTGGCACCGGCGCGCTGAGCACCCTGGAGACCCTTACGCATCGCGCGACGGAAGGCCACGCGGGCGCTGAGCTGCTCCGCGATGCCCTGCGCGACGAGCTGCGCCTCAGCCTCGGGGTTCTTCACCTCGAGGATGTTGAGCTGGATCTGCTTGGCCGTGAGCTTCTCGAGGTCAGAGCGGATGCGCTCGGCCTCGGCACCACGACGACCGATCACGATGCCCGGGCGGGCGGTGTGGATATCGACGCGAACCCGGTCACGGGTGCGTTCGATCTCGATGCGGGCGACGCCGGCGCGGTCGAGGCTCGTGGTGAGCATCCGACGGATCTTGACGTCCTCCGCAACGTAATCGGAGTAGCGCTGACCGGCCTTCGTCGAGTCGGAGAACCAGCGCGACACGTGGTCGGTGGTGATTCCAAGTCGGAAACCGTACGGATTGACTTTCTGGCCCATGACTACTTGCTCGCCTTCTTCTTGCTCGTGCTCGAGCCCGCGGCGGTCAGCTCATCCGGCGTCGCGAGGACGATCGTGATGTGGCTGGTGCGCTTGAGGATGCGGAACGCCCGACCCTGGGCGCGCGGCTGGAACCGCTTGAGGGTCGTTCCCTCGTCGACGAAGGCACGGGACACGTAAAGGTCCTGCTCGTCGAGGAAGGAGTTCGCTGCATCCGCCTTCACTCGCGCGTTGGCCATGGCCGACGCGACGAGCTTGTAGACGGGCTCGCTCGCGCCCTGGGGCGCGAACTTCAGGATGGCCAGGGCCTCGAGGGCCTGCTTGCCGCGGATCAGGTCGACGACGCGACGAGCCTTCTGAGGCGTCACGCGGATGTGTCGCACGCGGGCGATCGACTCCACCATGTGTATCTCCTCTTCAACCGTCCCCGCGTTAGCGGCGACGACCCTTCTTGTCGTCCTTCTCGTGTCCACGGAAGGTGCGGGTGGGCGCGAACTCGCCGAGCTTGTGCCCGACCATGGTCTCGGTCACGAACACGGGGATGTGCTTGCGACCGTCGTGCACGGCGATGGTGTGGCCGAGCATGGCGGGCACAATCATCGATCGGCGCGACCAGGTCTTGATGACGTTCTTGCTGTTGGCCTCGTTCTGCGTGAACACCTTGCGAAGCAGGTGGTCGTCGACGAAGGGGCCCTTCTTGAGACTGCGTGGCATCTTTCTCGACTCCTACTAGCGCTTCTTGCCAACGGTGCGGCGGCGGACGATGAGCTTGTCGCTCTCCTTGTTGGGGCGACGCGTGCGGCCTTCCGACTGGCCCCAGGGGCTGACCGGGTGGCGACCACCGGAGGTCTTGCCCTCACCACCACCGTGCGGGTGGTCGACCGGGTTCATGGCGACACCGCGCACGGTCGGGCGGACGCCCTTCCAGCGCTTGCGGCCGGCCTTTCCCCAGTTAATGTTCGACTGCTCGGCATTGCCGACCTCACCAATGGTGGCGCGGCAGCGGGCATCCACGTTGCGGATCTCGCCCGAGGGCAGACGCAACTGCGCGTAGGGGCCGTCTTTGGCGACGAGCCGCACCGAGGCGCCGGCCGAGCGGGCCATCTTCGCGCCGCCACCGGGGCGGAGCTCGATGGCGTGCACGACGGTACCCACGGGGATGTTGCGCAGCGGCAGGTTGTTGCCGGGCTTGATGTCGGCGGAAGCACCGGACTCGATGATGTCGCCCTGCTTGAGCTTGTTCGGGGCGAGAATATAGCGCTTCGTGCCGTCCACGAAGTGCAGCAGCGCGATGCGCGCCGTGCGGTTCGGGTCGTACTCGATGTGCGCAACCTTCGCGTTGACGCCGTCCTTATCGTTGCGACGGAAGTCGATCATGCGGTACTGGCGCTTGTGGCCACCACCGATGTGGCGCGTCGTAATGCGACCCGAGTTGTTGCGGCCACCGGTCTTCGGCAGCGGCTTGAGCAACGACTTCTCCGGGGTCGAGCGCGTGATCTCAGCGAAGTCTGAGACCGACGAACCGCGACGACCGGGGGTCGTGGGCTTGTACTTGCGAATAGCCATGTCGTTTGTCCTTTTCGGTCCTAGCCGACAGCCGTGAAGATGTCGATCGAGCCGGACTTCAGGGTCACGATCGCGCGCTTGGTGTCTTTGCGCTTTCCCGTGCCGAAGCGGGTGCGGCGGGTCTTGCCCGTGCGGTTGAGCGTGTTAACCGACGCGACCTTGACGCCAAAGATCTTCTCGATGGCGAGCTTGATCTCCGACTTGTTGGCGCGGGGGTCCACGATGAAGGTGTACTTGCCGTCGTCGATGAGCGCGTAGCTCTTTTCGCTCACGACCGGCGCGATGATGACGTCGCGCGGGTCCTTGTTCTGGGCCATCTCGTGGATGCTCATGCGCTGACCTCTTCTTTCTTGGTCTTGGCGGCGACAAAGGCCTCGAACGCAGGCTTCGTGAAGACGATGTCGTCGCTCACGAGCACGTCGTACGCGTTCAGCTGGTCGGAGCTGATGACGTGCAGGTTGCGCAGGTTGCGCACGCTCTTCTGGTTCACCACGTCATCGCGCTCGATGACCACGAGCACGTTGCGCCCCGAGGCGACGGCGGCGAGCGTGGATGCTGCGGCCTTCGTCGAGGGAGCGTCCGAGCCAAACGACTCAACGACGTGCACGCGGTCGCCGCGAGCGCGGTCCGACAGCGCGCCGAGCAGGGCCGCAGCGATCATCTTCTTGGGAGTGCGCTGCGCGTAGTTGCGCGGCGTCGGGCCGTGAACGATGCCACCGCCGGTCATCTGGGGCGCGCGGATCGAACCCTGACGAGCGCGGCCGGTGCCCTTCTGCTTGAACGGCTTGCGGCCGGCACCGGAAACCTCGCCACGACCCTTGGTCGAGTGCGTGCCCTGGCGCGCGGCGGCGAGCTGGGCCACGACGACCTGGTGCAGCAGGGGAACGTTGGTCTGCACATCGAACAGCTCTGCGGGCAGGTCGACCGTGCCGGTCTTCGTGCCTGCGGCGTCGACGACGTTGAGAGAAGCAGCCATGGTGCTCACGCCTCCTTCACGGCGTTGCGGACGAACACGAGGCGGCCACGAGCACCGGGCACGGCGCCCTTGACGAGCAGCAGCCCCTTCTCGAGGTCGACCGAGTGGACGGTCAGGTTGAGCACGGTGACGCGGTCGCCGCCCATGCGGCCCGCCATGCGCATGCCCTTGAACACACGGCTGGGGGTCGAGCTGGCACCGATGGAACCGGGCTTGCGGTGGTTGCGGTGCGCACCGTGCGAGGCGGAGACACCCTTGAAGTTGTGGCGCTTCATGACGCCCGCGAAGCCCTTGCCCTTGCTCGTGCCGACGACGTCGACGCGCTGACCGGCCTCGAAGATGTCGACCGCGAGCTCCTGGCCAGGCGTGTACTCGCCGGCGTCGGCGGTGCGCACCTCGGTGAGGTGACGGCGCGGCGTGGAGCCGGCCTTCTCGAAGTGGCCGCCGAGGGGCTTCGTGACCTTGCGGGGGTCGATGGCGCCGTAGGCGATCTGCACCGCCGCATAGCCGTCGACCTCGGGGGTGCGCACCTGCGTCACCACGTTGGGAGCGATCTCGACAACGGTGACGGGGATGAGCGTGTTGTTCTCATCCCACACCTGCGTCATGCCGAGCTTGGTGCCCAGCAGACCCTTGGTCGTCTTGGTAGCAGACATTGTCGTTATCCCTTAGAGCTTGATCTCGATGTTGACGTCGGCGGGCAGGTCGAGTCGCATGAGCGAGTCAACGGCCTTCGGCGTCGGATCGATGATGTCGATGAGCCGCTTGTGCGTGCGCTTCTCGAAGTGCTCGCGGCTGTCCTTGTACTTGTGGGGCGACCGGATGACGGCGATGACGTTCTTCTCCGTCGGCAGCGGCACGGGGCCCACGACGGTGGCTCCCGCACGCGTGACGGTGTCGACGATCTTGCGCGCCGACGCATCGAGTCCGGCGTGGTCGTACGACTTCAGCCGAATGCGGATCTTCTGTCCCGCCATGCTCAACTCTCTTCCTTCTTAGGTCGGTGCGCACCCTGTGAGGCGCGCACTCCTGCGGAGCGCTCGTGAGAGGTCGCACCACTGTTCTTCTGTCAAACGTCCACCGGACTGCCGCTGCCGCACTCGAGGTCTCCCTCTCGCGCGACGTGCTCGGCGGCCGCGATCTCCGCTCAGGTCACCGACCCCCGCGCTCGGGCGTGTCGCCCGCGCCAGGCACAGAGATGTTCCTGGGCCAGTTGGTTGTCGATTTAAGCTGTGTTCTTCTGCCCGCGGCCTAGGCTCATCGCGAGCCGCTGTCGATGACTCGATGCGGCGCTCGTCCTATGCACTGCCTGGCAGTGAGCCGCGCACTAGCACGGCGTGTGGAACTAGAAGAGTCTGCCACACCCCATAGCCCCGTGCAACCCGGGCGTGTCGCGCTGACACGCGACACGCCGGAAGAGTCGAAAATCGACGTACTCCGCGGCGTTCGGAGCATCGGCATCGGGTTCCAAGACTCTTTTCGGCCGCCGAATCACGAGCTCAACGAGCAGCACCGCCACAACGCCAGAAATGCCGAAGACGAGCCCTGCTCCCAGCGCGATGCCGGCGAGCACAAAACTCCAACCGCCTTCGTTCGAGTTCGCGAAGGCCATAACCACGTACACCATCACGTTGCCAAGGATCGCCACGAACAGACTCAGGAGGTGCGTGGCGATGCGCAACCCGGTGCCCCGATCGCGGTGGGCGATCGCGCCGATGATCACCATGATCGACCAGAGCACGAGAGCGATAGCGATAGCGCCGAACAGCAAGCGGGGAGCGCCGTCGGTGAAGGCCGCCACAGGGTCGGGTGAGTAGTCGAAGAGAGTGACGAACCCGAGCAGTAGCCACGTGACCGCGACGGTGATGACGAGAATCAGAACCACGTCGAGGGCGACGCGTTTCGCCATGGTGACCACTCGCTCGGGATGCATGATGTCGCTGAGCGTAGCGTGACGATCGTCTCGGCGCCGCGCGTGCCTGCACCGTCACAGATAGCCGATCCTGGACGCGCGGCAGAAACCTGCAACCCCGACGACGAAGCGGGGCCGCACCCGAAGGTGCGACCCCGCTGACGTTCAGTGCCGAAGAACGCTGTGCTGCTGAACGCTGTGCTCCTGAACTACTTGAGAACCTTCGTGACCGTTCCGGCGCCGACAGTGCGGCCACCCTCACGGATGGCGAAGCCGAGGCCCTCCTCCATGGCGATGGGCTGGATCAGCTCAACAGTCATGTCGGTGGTGTCGCCGGGCATGACCATCTCGGTGCCCTCGGGCAGCGTGATGACGCCGGTGACGTCGGTGGTGCGGAAGTAGAACTGCGGACGGTAGTTCGTGTAGAAGGGGTTGTGACGCCCACCCTCGTCCTTGGAGAGGATGTACGCGGTGCCCTCGAAGTTCGTGTGAGGGGTCACCGAACCCGGCTTCACGACAACCTGGCCGCGCTCGACGTCTTCGCGCTTGGTGCCGCGCAGGAGCAGACCACAGTTTTCGCCGGCCCACGCCTCATCGAGCTGCTTGTGGAACATCTCGATACCCGTGACGGTGGTCTTCTGCGTCGGCCGGATGCCCACGATCTCCACGTCCGAGTTGATCGCGAGGGTTCCGCGCTCGGCGCGACCGGTGACGACCGTACCACGACCGGTGATCGTGAAGACGTCCTCGATCGGCATGAGGAACGGCTTGTCCTTGTCGCGCACGGGGTCGGGAATTGACTCGTCCACGGCGTCCATGAGCTTGACGATGGCGTCGGCCCACTTCTCGTCGCCCTCGAGTGCGAGGAGACCCGAGACCTGGATCACGGGAGCGTTGTCGCCGTCAAAGCCCTGGCTCGAGAGGAGCTCGCGAACCTCGAGCTCGACGAGCTCGAGGATCTCTTCGTCGTCGACCATGTCGGACTTGTTGAGCGCGACGAGCAGGTAAGGCACGCCGACCTGCTTGGCGAGCAGCACGTGCTCACGCGTCTGCGCCATGGGGCCGTCGGTCGCTGCGACCACGAGGATCGCGCCGTCCATCTGAGCCGCACCGGTGATCATGTTCTTGATGTAGTCGGCGTGGCCCGGAGCGTCGACGTGCGCGTAGTGGCGCTTCGGGGTCTCGTACTCGACGTGCGAGATGTTGATCGTGATGCCGCGCTGACGCTCTTCCGGAGCCGAGTCAATCGAGGCAAAGTCACGCTGCACGTTGGTGGCCGAAGGGTACTTGTCAGCAAGCACCTTCGAAATCGCCGCGGTGAGCGTGGTCTTGCCGTGGTCGACGTGACCGATGGTTCCGATGTTGACGTGCGGCTTGGTCCGCTCGAACTTGGCCTTAGCCACTGTGGGTCCTCCTCAGGACTTGGTCGCAGGTTTCCTCTTGCAATCGGATTCCCGCAGTTGGTGTGTATGTATCGTACTGAAGGCTCACAGGAGCCTACGCGGTCGGGCGATCACTCGCCCTTGTTCTTCTGGACGATCTCGTCGGCCACAGCCTTCGGGACCTCCGCATAGCTGTCGAACGACATCGAGTAGACGGCACGACCCGAGGTCTTCGACCGCAGATCACCGACGTACCCAAACATCTCCGACAGTGGCACGAGGGCGCGAATGACCTTGACACCCGTTGCGTCCTCCATCGACTGGATCTGGCCGCGACGGGAGTTGATGTCACCGATGACATCGCCCATGTACTCCTCTGGGGTGCGCACCTCGACCGCCATGAGCGGCTCGAGAAGCACGGGGCTCGCCTTGCGCGCGGCCTCCTTGTAGGCCATCGAGCCGGCGATCTTGAAGGCCATCTCCGAGGAGTCGACGTCGTGCGAGGCGCCATCGAGCAGCGTCGCCTTGACGCCGACCGTCGGGAAGCCGGCGAGGACGCCGACCTGCATCGCATCCTGGATGCCTGCATCCACCGAGGGAATGTACTCGCGCGGAACGCGACCACCCGTGACGGCATTCACGAACTCGTAGCTGATCTCCGGTGTGACCTCGAGCGGCTCGATCCTAATCTGGATCTTGGCGAACTGACCCGATCCACCCGTCTGCTTCTTGTGGGTGAAGTCGAACTTCTCGATCGTCTTGCGGAGAGTCTCGCGGTAGGCCACCTGGGGCTTGCCGACGTTCGCCTCGACGTTGAATTCGCGCTTCATGCGGTCGACGAGGATGTCGAGGTGCAGCTCGCCCATGCCCTTGATGACGGTTTGACCGGTCTCGGTATTCTGCTCGGTGCGGAACGTCGGGTCTTCTTCGGCGAGCTTCTGGATGGCCGTACCGAGCTTCTCCTGGTCAGCCTTCGTCTTCGGCTCGATCGCGACCTCGATGACGGGCTCAGGGAACGACATCGACTCGAGGATGACCTGCTCGCTCGGGTCGCACAGCGTGTCGCCCGTCGTCGTGTCCTTGAGGCCGATGACCGCGTAGATGTGACCTGCGGTCACGCTCTCCACGGGGTTCTCCTTGTTGGCGTGCATCTGGAAGATCTTGCCGATGCGCTCCTTCTTGCCCTTAGTCGAGTTGATGACCTGCGAGCCCGACTCGATCGTGCCCGAGTACACGCGCACGTAGGTGAGGCGCCCGAAGAACGGATGCACGGCGACCTTGAAGGCGAGTGCCGCGAAGGGGTCGGTCGAGTTCGGGTGGCGCTCGATGATCTTCTCTTCGTCGCGCACGTCGTGACCCTCGACCGCGGGAACATCGAGCGGCGACGGCAGGTAGTCGATGACCGCGTCCAACATCGGCTGCACACCACGGTTCTTGAACGCCGAACCGCAGAAGACCGGGTAGATCTCGCTGTTGACGGTGAGCTTGCGGATCGCAGCCTTGATCTCAGCGACCGTGAGCTCTTCACCACCGAAGTACTTCTCCATGAGCGCGTCATCGGTCTCGGCGACGGTCTCGAGCAGCGCGGTGCGGTACTCAGCAGCCTTGTCGACGAGGTCGGCGGGGATCTCTTCGATCTCGTACTTGGCGCCGAGCTCGACGTCACCCTTCGAGTCGCCGCGCCACGTGAGGGCACGCATCTCGACGAGGTCGACAACGCCCTCGAAAGTGTTCTCAAAGCCGATCGGCAGCTGCATCACGAGGGGCTTCGCGCCGAGGCGCTTGATGATCGTGTCGACCGTGAAGTAGAAGTCGGCACCGAGCTTGTCCATCTTGTTGACGAAGCAGATGCGCGGCACGTCGTACTTATCGGCCTGACGCCACACCGTCTCAGACTGGGGCTCCACGCCCTCTTTGCCGTCGAAGACCGCGACCGCGCCGTCGAGCACGCGGAGCGAACGCTCCACCTCGACCGTGAAGTCGACGTGCCCGGGGGTGTCGATGATGTTGATCTGATGGTTCGCCCAGAAGCACGTGGTCGCGGCGGACGTGATCGTGATGCCGCGTTCCTGCTCTTGCGCCATCCAGTCCATCGTGGCGGCACCGTCGTGCACTTCACCGATCTTGTGGGTGATGCCCGTGTAGAACAGGATGCGCTCGGTGGTCGTCGTCTTGCCGGCATCGATGTGCGCCATGATGCCGATGTTGCGGACCTTGTTCAGGTCGGTGAGCACGTCAAGTGCCACGGGGTTCCTCCGGTCAGGTTGAGGGGAATCGTGAGCGGGGCAGCCTGGCCGCCCCGCTCACGCGAATGGTGTTACCAGCGATAGTGAGCGAAGGCCTTGTTCGACTCGGCCATCTTGTGCGTGTCTTCGCGGCGCTTGACCGCGGCACCCAGGCCGTTCGAGGCATCCAGAATTTCGTTCATCAGACGCTCGGTCATCGTCTTCTCGCGACGAGCCTTCGCGTAGCTGGTCAGCCAGCGCAGCGCGAGAGTGTTCGCGCGGTGCGGCTTGACCTCGACGGGCACCTGGTAGGTCGAGCCACCGACGCGACGGCTGCGAACCTCGAGCGTCGGGCGCACGTTGTCGAGCGCCTTCTTGAGCACGACGACGGCGTCCTGGCCGCTCTTCGTGCCGACGCCCTCGAGGGCGCCGTAGACGATGCGCTCAGCAAGGCCCTTCTTGCCGTCGAGGAGGATCTTGTTGACGAGCTGGCTGACGATCGGGGCGCCGTAGACCGGGTCTGCGACGACGGGGCGCTTGGGCGCGGGTCCTTTACGAGGCATTACTTCTTGTCCTTCTTCGCGCCGTAGCGGCTACGCGCCTGCTGACGGTTCTTGACGGCCTGGGTGTCGAGCGCGCCGCGCACGATCTTGTAGCGCACGCCGGGCAGGTCTTTCACACGGCCGCCACGCACGAGCACCATCGAGTGCTCCTGCAGGTTGTGGCCCTCACCGGGAATGTAGGCGGTGACCTCGGTGCCGTTGGAGAGCTTGACGCGAGCGACCTTGCGCAGAGCCGAGTTCGGCTTCTTCGGGGTCGTCGTGTAGACGCGCGTGCAGACGCCGCGCTGCTGGGGGTTCGACTTCAGGGCGGGCGCCTTGGTCTTGACGACCTTGGGGCTTCGGCCCTTGCGGACCAGTTGCTGAATTGTGGGCAAAATTGCTCCTCGTAGGGCTGCACGGTGACAGCGGTTGCAGTGGTGGTACGCCCCGATCGCGACGCGCACGATGCGGGCTCACGCGAATCCGCCGGGTTCCGCGATCGGTTCGCGGTGACGGATATGCCGTGGGGGTATCGCGTTCTGCCACCGGAAGCGGCGCCCCGCGAGGGACCCAAGAGCGGATGCTCGTGACTCGCGTTGCCCCGACCGCCTCAGCGGCACAGCGCAAGCGCGCGCCGAAGCACACACCTACCCAAGAATAGCCGTCGTGCCCCTACCGGTCAAACGGCCGCATTGCCCGCCACCGAGGCCCGGTGGGCCTCGAGGTCACGCTGATATGCGGCCCGCGCCTCAGCGTTGCGCGCCGCGACGGTACGCCCGCGCTTGGCGACGATGCCGCCGACCCAGATCGGCACTTCGCGAGCGGCGATGGCAGCCGCGAAGCCGAGTGGATTGGTCAGCTGGGAGAGGACAATCGGCCCGACGACGTCGGCCGAGCCTCCGACGGCGCTCGCCATGATGATCGCCGCCCCGACGAAGGAGACATAGACCAGTACCGCGACCAAGAAGCCGCCCAGCACGTGCGCCCACCATCCGGCCCGATTCACGATGACGACGAGCAGCAAGTAGCTGAGCGCGAATACGACGACGGGAATCCAGAAGATGGGGGCGCCCAAGAACTGCAGCGTCGCCGTGGCCGAGACCGGCGGCGCGATGAGGCTCACCACCAGCACAAGAGCCGCGTACGCGGCGGCGAACACCCCGGAGGAGAGGATCGCCACGAGGGCTCCGACTCCGCGGGCGCCCCGATTCTTCGGCGCCGGGGGCGCACTCACGTAGACGACCTTCGATTCCGGTGTCGACGCTGAGTGCCCGGCTGCCGCCGACGGGGCGCTGTCGTTCTCCTTCTCCGCAGGCTTCTCCGCCGGCGTTTCGGCGGGCTTGTGCTCCACGGGCTTGTCGACGGGCATCTCCGCTGGCGTCTTGGCGGGCCCGTCTACGGGCCGCTCGTCCGATAACTCGCTGTCTGCCGAGCCGTGAGTGTTCTCGAGCTCCGGAGTGTCCTTCGGCTCGGCGGAGGAGTCCTCGTGACCGGACGACGGTGTTGTGCTCATGGCGCGCTCCTGGTGAGTCGACGATACTGGCGCCTCACCCTAGCAATTCCCCGGGGCTGCGTGTGAGGGCGTGCCCGACCCCGGGCGCCGCCTTATTCCTCTCCGTCGGGTTCGGCATCCTCATCGTCGACCGCCTCATCCAGCGACTCGGTCGACTCCGGAGGTTCGTCCAGGAACACGAACACGGTTCCCCCGAAACCGCCTGTGGTGGTCGTCTCCCCATCGACCACCTCCCGCGTGGCCCGCAGCTCGTTGATGAGCATGTACCGCTCGCTCGATTGCAGCGTCTGCACGAAAGCACGGACCCCTTCTTGCTCGCCGCTGACCGAGATGCGAATCGGTATCGCGACGAATCTTTCCAACGGAATATTGCTGGGAATGGCGTCCACGTACTCAGGAGCGGGAACGAACTGCTGTGCCGACTGGGATGTGAAGCTGTCGATGACCACGCCACTCGCCGATGCAATGTCGCTGAGCGACTGCAGGAAGGAGGGGAAAGCTGCGGCGTCAGGTATCGCCGGACGCACGACCGACAACCGCTCCTCCCATTCGGGGAGACGTTCAGCTTCGGCGCGGAGACCCTCCAGCACGGTCTCCTCCAGCTGATTCGTGATCTCCGCCTGCTCACGTTGCTCATCGGCCGAGGCCGCCCGATCGAGCTGGGGCGCGACACCGAGGAACCATCCGCCCGCAAGGGTAACGATGACTAGTAGGACGCTCGCCACACCCCACAATCTGGTAAGTGTCATGCTCCATCGTCCTCGGTGCTCGAGTCGCCAGGCTCTCCGGTCTCACTATCGCTGTCGGGAACGTCACCCTCCGAATCCGCCGGGGCGAATCTGAGGCTCCAGGCTTGTTCGTCCACCCCCATGGTGATGGATGCCTCGTACAGACCACTGGAGGGGTTGAGGGTCACGGCACCCGGTGTCGCATCGGTGAAGCCCCGAACCTCCCTGAGCGTGTCCAGCCAGAGGCGCACGTTGGGCAGGTCGGGGCTCTCGGCCGTGAAGTCAATAGTCGCCGCCCGCCTGCTGATCAGCGGGTCGGTCGACTGAATGAGCGGACTCAGGGGTGTCGCCGAGACGATGGAAAATTCGACGATACGCACGTCTCCCGGGAGCGTCTGTTCGATCTCTCCGATGAAGGGCGACCACTCGATCTCGGTCAGCCCAGCGGCCTGCTGAGCGAGTTCGAGGAATTCAACGGTGGCAACAAGAGCGCGCACCTCAGAGTACTCAGCTTGCTGCGCCAGGATCGCCACAGTGCGATCCTGCTCGGCCTGCAGTCGTTCGTCGGCGTAGTCGGCGACCATCGAGGAGAAGACCACGGCAACGACCACCCCTCCCAGGGCGACGAGCACCCCCACTGTCATCCAGGCCCGCCGACGGCCCCCCCGCTGGCGATCCCGAATCTCCCGAGGCAAGAGGTCAACCCGCGGTTGGCCGCCCAGAGAGCTCGAGGCCCGTCGATCGTGACGGCTCATGCCGCCGCCCCCAAGGCGAGGCCGAGCGCAACGCCCAGCGACGCCTCCGCCGAGGTGTCGGCGCGGCGGGCCGCTCCGCGCCGAGCGACGGTGGCAAATGGAGCGAGCCCCAAGACCGAGATTCCGGTGTACTCCGCCAAGACTCGGTCCAAACCCGGCAAGCGGCCACCGTTACCGCTGAGAACGATGCGGTCAATGTGGGTGATCTGGTGAGTATTTGCCACGTAGGTGATGGTGTTTCGAATACTGGTCAGGAGCTCGCCCGCTACCTCGTAGATGATCTCCACGGCGGGTCGGTGCTGCTCGTCGGCGAGCGTCGTCGGCAACCCGAGCGCCCGTTTCGCTGCATCGGCGTCACCCTCCTCGATGGAGAGACGAGAGGAGATGGCGCTCGTGATGTCTGCTCCGCCCATCCCGATCAGCCGCACGAACTGCGGCACACCATCCTTCGCAACGACGAAGGTCGTCGTCGACGCGCCGACATCCAGAAGAAGCGTTGTGCCCGCCGTGTTCTCCACGCGGGAGACGAGTCGGGTAAGGGCGAAAGGAATGAGGTCTACGCCAATCGGAGACAGACCCGCCATGCGCGCGGCGTCGATCGTAGTCATGACCTTGCTCTTTGTGGCGGCGACGAGGATGCCCTGTATCACCGGCTGCCCTTCGCGCTCTCCTTCTCGCAGCGGATAGAAGTCGAACACGGCGTCTGCCATCGGCATGGGGAGAAGGTCCTGGACATGGAAGGGCAACGACTCCCGGATCTGCGAGAGAGGCGTCTTCGGCAAGGCCAGATCGCGAGCCAAGACGCTGTGGTTGCCTACCCCCAGAACGATCTTCGTCGAGCGGAATTTCGCCTCGCGCCACAATTGCTTGAGAGCCGTGGCGACGGTGTGGGGCTCGTTCACCTCACCCCGATGGGCGGCTCCGGGCGCCAGCGCAATTCGGCCAAAGCGGACCACGACGGGCTTGCTGGTCGCAGCGCCCGACACTTCGACGGCTCGGATCTCATTCGCGCCGATATCCACTCCCACAATGTTCTTCGCCATTGCTGTGATCCTTCCCCTCGCTCGCGAGGCGCATCCCTCAGGCCAGTCCTACGGCATCCAGGTACCAGGCGAAAGCCGACTCGCCGATCACCACGCCGACCCAGGCGCCGGCGAGCATGAACGGTCCGAACGGGATACCACTGCGACGATCGACGCGGCGTGCGATCAGCAGGATGACGCTCGCTACACCGCCCAGAAGGAACCCGGCAAAGGCCCCCACCGCGAGCGAGCCCCAGCCTACGGCACCCAGTAGCGCACCCAGGGCCGCCGCGAGCTTCACGTCGCCGAGTCCCATCCCGCCCGTCCAGGCAAGCGCGAGCACCAGATACCCGCCGAAGAGGATGCCGGAGCCCGCGAGAACCCGAAGGGCCATGGTCGCATCCAGCGCCAGTGCGGCCTCGGCGAGGCCTCCCGCGATCGCCACCGCGATCGTCGGGTACACGATAGCGTTCGGCAACCGATGCGTCATCAGATCGATCGCCGACAGTGCGATTGTCGCGGCCGCGAACCAGAGAAGCGTGCCGAGCCGCGTCAGCCCCGCGAAGACCTCCCGGCTCGATGACGCGTCGATGATGGCGGGCACCATGACTACTGCAATGCCGACGAAGGCGGCTCCCGTGAGGAGCTCGACGAACGGATATCGCATCGAGATGGGCATGGAGCAGGTTCGGCACCGCCCGCGGAGCACCACCCAGGAAAGTACGGGGATGTTGTCCCGCGGGGCGATCGGTTCTGAGCATCCGGGGCAGTGGCTGGGCGGCCGCACCACCGACACCTTCTCGGGAACCCGATGGATCACCACGTTGAGGAAGGAGCCCACGGCGACACCCACGACACCGGCAGGAATCACGCTGGCGATGAGCGCCGCGCTCGCGATCACGGAGGTGAACCGTCGGCGCGGAAGGCCCGCTCAGTCTCGATCCAGACGTTGACCCCGTAGGTCGTCTCCACCGGCGAGAGGAACTTCGGGGGTGAGGTGAACCGCAGCCGAGGATCGTACTGATAGTTCTTGACGTATCCGCCCAGGACCCCGCTGGAGTTGCGTTGCAAGACGATACCGCGGTATTTCTGCGCCATCGCACCGCGGATGGTGAGGACTCCGCGGGCCCCGCCGTAGCGGAAGTTCTGCACCTGAATTGTTCGTTCCACCGAGATCATGGCCGCCTCGATGACACGGTTGGTATCGCTGAGCAGAGCGTTTCGATCGTCCCTCACGGGGTTCCACACGAAAATTGAGTTGTTCCCGACCAGACCCAGAATGTCGCGATTGTCGTCCGCGTAGCGGATGTCACCGGTCACGTAGATGTAGTTCTCCGCCGCAATGGTCAGCTTGCCCTTGAGCACGCCGCTGGTGAAGACGTCACCCGCACGACAGGCGTAGGACGCAGCGTCGGGTGCCCTCTCATCGCGCATCGGGTAGCCAATGCCGTTGCCGGGTGCCGGTGACGAGGAACTTCCCAACACCGTGCTGCCCGGCTCTCCCCGGCACTCCAGCCCGCTCGGGCGACTGCCCGGGCCCCAATAGTTCGGGTCGGTGGACACCGCGGGAACGTTCTGCACGTAGATGAGGTTGTTGTCGGATGGGCTGAAGGTTGCGCCCGTCGGAGAGCCCAGCTGGCTGAGATCACCGCACTCTGCGGGCGCGGTTCCTGTCGTAGCCGGCTGACCGGCGACACGTGTGGCCCGCGTCCAGGGGGATCGCACCGTGATGGTGCCGTCGGACCGCAGGGTGATCTCGGTGGGCCCGGTGTAGAGGCACCCCGGTCGCGGAACATCTGCCCCCAGGTCGGTGCGCACCTCGCGTCGCATCTGGCTGTTTGTCTCCGGCATGCCCACGGTCGCGGCGAACGCCGGCGAACCCGGCACCTCGAAGACTTGACCGCCACAGGCTGTGCCATTGGAGTTCTCCGGCAGCCACCGCGGGCTGGCGTTGGGATTGGAGGTGGTGACCTGATCACGGAAGGTGGAATCGCAGATACGCAGCGTGTCGTTCGAATGGGCGGGCCCGTTGATCACGTCATTGCCACCAAAGGCGATGTTTCTGCAGGAGGTGGGACGAGGATTCTCCCACTCGTAGCGAACGCAGCTGGGGTCCGCCCCGCTGAACGCCGGGTCCTGCAACTCGTAGTCCGTGAAGTACAGAAAGTCGATGAATCCCTGTTGACGGAGTTCTGCCACGATGGTGCGGGTGGCATCGCCGACACGCCCAGTAGACCGCAGACGAAGCGTGCCGGTGGTCAGGTACTCAGAATCATCGACTTCGTAGCGAAAGCTGGCGTCCCCGTCCGAACCGGGGACGGTCGCCCAGGGTCCGGCTTCCCCGATGCCGAAGGCGGGATTCTCGTCTGACGCAGGAGGGGCCACGACGTCACCCCCGGCGCTGAACGCCGACGCAGGATTTCCGTAGCGAACATACGTGGGGTCACTGGCCAACCTGCTCAGATACTCATCCACACCGGCATAGGCGGCGGCAATTGCCGCATTCCAGCGCTCGTCCTCGGCCGATTTCTGGTACGCCGTCATGCCGTACGACATCATGACGGTCATGAGCAGAGTGAGGACGGCGCCTACCGAAATCACGATGACCAGGGAAAGGCCCCTCTCCGCGTCACCGAGCCGCGCTCGAAGAATGCGCACCATCGCTTACAACCCCACTCTCGCGACGCCCAGGTTCGGGATACCCACGGTGTTGCGCAAGGTCACCGGTTGTGCTCGAGCAGTCGGGTCGGCCTGCACGGTCAGGGTGACGCGCACCGCCGCAATCGATCGACGTTGGGTGGCATCGAGGTCGCCACTCGAGGGAGGTGTCACCGTTGCACCGTCTTCGTTCTGATAGATAAACAGCCCCGGCTCCCCCGACTGCCGCTCCGGAAGCTGGCGGGCCAAGATGCGCGTTCCCGCCGCGGTCGACTCGAAACCCCAGTATCCATCGCCGAGATCGCGGGCCAGGAATCGTGTCTCCATGAGTTCCCGGTCGTCGTTGATCCAGAATCGGATGCGCACCGGCTCAGGACTCGCCGAGTCCGTGTCGACAAAGGCGTTGATGATCATCTCCTCGTCGCGGGCGACGACGAAGACCGGATCGTTCAATGATTGATCTCGGACGGGAATCTCGGTGCCGCTGCGGATGATGCGCGTGAGGTCGTTCATGCCCAGCGCTGCCGTCGTCGTGCTGTCGGTGGCCGCCTGGTCCTCCGTGAACGTGGTCGTGAAGAAGACGAAGAACGAGACCACCACGACTCCGACGATGCCCGTCAAGAACATAGTGACGAGCAGTTCGGGCAGGCTCACCCCCGACTCGTGGCCGTGCTCACGGGCGGGGTCCGGCTGCCGAGACCTCATCACTGCGGCACCTCTCGAGGGTCGAGGGTGAGCACGCCCGGCAGCGTTCCGCCGACATCTCCTCGCGTAACCGGGGTGATGAAGAAGCCACTGATGGGGTTGTTCTGAGCGCCGCCGCCGCCGCTGTAGAGGCGCCACGAACCGTAAGGCAGTGCCACTCGCACCGTGGAACCCGAGTTGGACGGGAGGATCTGGCCATCGAACGTGTAGTTCATGGTCACCTCGCAACCAGGACCCGAGGCGTTCACCGATTCTGCCCGAAGGAAACGGCCCGGCGTACCGCCACGAATATCGACGATGCCCATCGGAACGTCAATGACCGCGGAATCGCCCGGCGACGCGGCCACGGGACCGGCTCGTTCCCCGACAAGAGTCTGCGCGCCCTCATCGAGCGGCTCCCACGCAGCGGGGTCCACAGCGCGACAACCGTTGTTCACATCGTTCGGCTCGCTGAACGCTCCTGGAATAACCTCATAGCCCGAGGAGAAGGGGAACAGATCGAGTGACCGGGTTGTGCTGGAGGTCGACGCGACGTCCTGATAGAGGCCGTAACTGCTCACGAACGACGTCGCCATTCCGTTCGGTAACACGGGGCTCGGGCCCGTGGCCGGCCGGTTGGAGGCGTAGTTGACGGTCACCCGCGCAGCGGCGTCGTAGAGGAAGCCTGCGGAGGTGCTGGAACTCGCCTCGACGTTGACCGTGCGCGTCGGCGACGCAACCTGATCCCCACTGATATACCCGGCGCGAGACAGGGAGACGACGTAGTTGCCCGGGGTGAGCCTGAGGGCGAACGAGCACCCCTGCGTGTCCGTCGCCGGCGGATTCTCCTCCGGAATCTCGGCACCGCCAGACGGACTGGCTGGTACGACGGAGACACCGGCCCCCGCCGTTCCGGTGCCCCCGGCTCCCAGGGCAGACACCAGGATCGTTCCCCGCGCCGGGTCATTGATTCTGGTGCGAGGAGTGATGATCGTGTAGCTCGACACGGGATCGTCTGTGTCCCGCATGTTGCTCCAGCGCACGTCGACGCTGACCCGCTTGTAGCGGAGGGGAGCGCCGCCGGAACCGCAATCAAGATCAATGTCGGGGTCACTGACCCAGCGTGCCGTGCGCGTGATCTCGAAGGTGTCGCCGTTGAGCTGAACGTCACGCGTGCTGTCGACGATCGCGAAGACGTCATCGGCACTCCGGACGACGTCGATCTCCTCCGATGCCAGGTTGGTCGCGACCTGCATGGCACGGGATTCCCTGCTCAACTGCAGCATTGCGAGCATGCCGTACAGGACGCTGGTGGATATGAGCGTGAAGATCACCATCGCGACGAGCATCTCGGGAAGACCGATGCCACGATCGTCGCGGCGTGCAGCAGCGAAACGCTCGTTCACGCTTCTCAACTGGACCTCCGCTCCCCGCCCCCGCGCTACTTGCCCGCTGGTCGTCGATACAACCCCGTGGAACCAGGGCCGTCAGCGTTGCCCCAGGTTGTCTGCACACGCAAGGGTTGCGGGGCGCACGTGACCCGCGACCCCCGCGAACTTTAGTCGTCGACCCAGTCGCCGAGGCCACCGGTTGCGGAGTTGAAGATGATCGTCTGGTCCAACTCTTCGTGAGTGCCCGACAGCTCGTAGCTGGTGGCGTTGGCGTCGACGACCTCGATCACGACACCCTCACTCGCCACATACCCGGCGTCCGTCAGGTCGTCTTCGTCGGTCAGCCACGCGTAGGACCCATTTTGCGACGTCGCCTCGGTCTGGACGGCGATTGCTGCGTTGCGCAGGTCGCTCTCCACCGTGCTCCGCCACGCCGCTTCGCGCTGGTTGAGGAAGATCGGGATGGCAATCGCGGCGAGGACACCGATGATGATCACGACGACCAGAAGCTCGATCAGCGTGAACCCGCGTTCCCCCGCGCGACGCGCCTCGAGCCGCTCTGCGGTTGTGGAATTGATCCGGAGAAACATAATGTGGACTCTCTCTTGTCGTTGGTTCTCAGCAGGATGCGCCAAGGCGAGTACTCCCCTCGCCCCTGAATTTATAGTACTTTTGCCGGCTACAACTACAACACCCCGTCTTCGGAGGCACTGGCTCTGCCAGTCGAAGGCCTAGCCGATCTGATCGAAAATGGTGAAGACCGGGAGGTAGAGGGCGACGATCATCCCCCCAATGATCACGCCGATCACGCCGATCATGATCGGCTCGATCAAGGAAGTCAAAGACTCTGCCGTCGACTGAACCTCGTCGTCGTAAAAGTCGGCGACCTTGCCCAGCATGATCTCGAGCGAGCCAGCGTCCTCACCCACCGCTACCATCTGGGTCACCATCTCCGGAAACACGGGCTCTTTCGCCATGGGTACGGCGATGGAGTTTCCCGTGCGCACCGAGTCCTGCACCCGGTGCAGAGCATCCTCGATCACCCAATTGCCGCTGGTCTCACTCACGACCGCGAGGGATTGCAGAATCGGCACTCCGGAGGTCATCATGGCCGCCAGGTTTCGGGAGAACCGTGCGATCGCCACCTTGCGGAACAGCTCGCCGAATACTGGGACCTTGAGCGCGAAAGCGTCAGTGCGTGACCGAACCGCGTCCCGGTGCTTATTGAGGCGCCACCACGTCGCCACCGCGATGGTGGCGACGAGCAGCAGCGGCAACAGCCACACCATGTTGGCGCTCAGCACCACCAGGAACTGCGTCGGCGCGGGCAGATCCGCGTCGAATCCCGCGAACATGCCTTCGAACACGGGCACGATGAACACGATCATTCCGATGACAGCCAGGATGGCCATCACCAGAACGGCGACGGGATACGTCACGGCACTCTTGATGGTCTGGCGGAGCTTGACATCCGATTCGAAGTTCGACGCAATCGACTCCAATGCGCCGTCGAGGAAGCCACCCGTCTCGCCAGCTCGGATGAGGTGAATCATCAGTCGGGGAAACACTGTTTCGTGGCGAGCCACGGAGTCCGACAAGGAGGACCCCGCCTCCACGTCGGACCGAACGTCATCGAACACGCCGCGTAGGGCGTCATTCTCGGTCTGTTCGGCCAGGATGGTCAGCGCGCGCAGGAGCGATAAGCCGGACGCCAGCATGGTTGCCAACTGCCGACTCGCCACGGCGAGGTCCTTCAACGAGACGCGCTTGCGGAAGCCCGGCACCGAGATTTCTCGCTGCAGCCCTGTCCCCGCGGCCGCCTCGGCAATGGAAACGGGCGAGAGCCCCATGCTGCGCATCCGTGCAACGACGTCTGACTCCGTGGTGCCGTCGAGTTTTCCCTTCACCATCCTCCCCGAAGCATTGCGACCCGAGTAGGCGTAGGTTCGTTTCGTGGCCATCCTCAGCGCCTCAGCTGACCCGCGCCGGTGGCCCACGCAGACTCATGTGCCGGTGCCACACCGCCACGATGAATGAGTTGCGTGATGGTGCTTGCATCCTGCGCCTTGTCTATTGCCAGCTGGGCAGTGATGTGTCCATTGTTGGCCAGGTCGGCAAGGTGCTGGTCGAGCGTGTGCATACCCCACTCGCCCTGCGATTGCAGCGCAGAGGGGATCTGGTGCGACTTGCGCTCCCTGATCAAATTGGCGATAGCCGGGGTGGAGACCAGGACCTCGGTCGCGACCACCCGTCCGCCCCCCCGCGCGCGCGGGAGAAGCGCTTGGCAGACCACTCCCTGCAACGTCGCCGCCAGTTGGGCACGCACTTGTGCCTGCTGATGCGCGGGGAAGACATCGATGATGCGGTCCACCGTCTGGCCAGCGCTCTGCGTATGTAGACTCGCGAAGACGAGGTGCCCCGTCTCGGCCGCAGTCAAGGCGGTGGAGATGGTGTCCAGATCTCGCATCTCACCAATGAGGATCACATCGGGATCCTGTCGCAACACGTGCTTCAAGGCGCTCGAGTACGAGTGGGTGTCCTCCCCCACCTCACGCTGGTGCACGAGAGACCTCCGATTCTCATGCAGGTACTCAATTGGGTCCTCGACGGTCACGATGTGGTCGGTGCGCGTGCGGTTAATGAGGTCGATCAGCGCCGCGATCGTCGTGGATTTACCCGACCCGGTCGGGCCGGTGACCAGCACGAGCCCCCGCGGGAGCTTGGCGAAACGAGCGACGGACTCGGGCAGACCCAGCTCACGGATGGACTTGATCTCGGTGGGGATGGCACGAAAGGCCGCCCCCACCGTGCCCCGCTGCCGATAGACATTCACCCTGAATCGGCTCCCCGGCCCCAGAATGAAGGCAAAGTCGAACTCGAGGGCTTCCTCGAACGCCGCGCGCTGGGCCTCCGACATGATGCTGTACAGGGCCGAACGCAGGTTGTCGGCCGTCCAGGGCTCGACCTGCGACAGTTCGCGAAGCGCGCCGTCGACGCGGATGTGTGGACGTGCGTCGACTGCGAGGTGCAGGTCAGAGGCGCCCTCCTCCATGACCTGGTTCAGGCACCACAGCAAGACATCGTGCGGTCCGTCTGCGCCCGATGCGCTGCGGCGACGACCGGATCCAGAAGAGCTTCTGGTCCAGCCCGCGGCCTGGTCCCGCTCCGTCGATGGTGACTGCTCGCCAGCGGTATGGGGCGAGGACCCCGCGTCACTGTGCGATGGCATCGCGCTCGGTGGGAGCAACGGCGCGGGCGCACGGGGCGGCTCTGGAGGAGCCGGCGCAGGGGCGCGGGGCGGCGCTGCAGGCGCGGGCGCACGGGGCGGCGCTACAGGCGCAGACGCACGAGGCGGCCCTGGAGGAGCCGGCGCGGGCGCACGGGGCGGCGCGAGCGGCGCACTGGGGCCTGGCGCGGGTGCCGCGACAGGTGCTGGCGCGGGTGAGAGAGGCGACGCGGTCGCAGCGGCCGGCGCCACCGGCGGGCGCACAGGAACCGGAGCCCCCGCGAGGTGCGGTAAAGCGGTGAATCGTTGTGACACCGAGTCGCCGCGAGTCGAGAGCGGTGCCGTCGACTCGGGGGGCGGCGTGGTCTGCCCCTCGACCATGGGGACAGGCAAAAATGGCATACTCGGCACGTCAGCCGTCGAGCCATCGGACCTCTTTCGGCGAAACAGTTCCGAACTCTCGTCAGCCATACCGTGCCCCCCTCGTCTCCGCCATTAGGCGACGACCCGCATGATTTCGTCCACAGACGTCTGGCCCGCGGCAATCTTCATCCATCCGTCGAGGCGAAGAGACAGCATTCCCTGCTCCACCGCGAGGTGGCCAATCTCAGCACTGGATGCGCGGGCGACGGCGAGCCGCTCGATGTCTTCTGTCACCCGCATGACCTCGTGAACCGCTATGCGCCCACGGTAGCCGGTATTCGAGCACTGTTGGCATCCGACCGGTCGATACAGGGTGGGCAGAGCATGCTGATTCGGGTCGAACCCCACCCGCATGGCCATCATCTCGCTCACCTCCGGCTGGTACTGCACCTTGCACCTTTCGCAGAGCCGCCGGGCGAGTCGCTGTGCCACAACGCACTCCAGAGCCGAGCCGACCAAGAACGGCTCGATGTTCATCTCGATGAGGCGCGTCAGCGCGCTCGGGGCGTCGTTGGTGTGCAGTGTCGACAAGACGAGGTGGCCGGTGAGGGATGCCTCAATAGCGATTTGAGCCGTCTCGTGGTCTCGAATCTCACCGATGAGAACGACGTCTGGGTCCGCCCGCAGGATACTCCGCAAGGCACTGGCGAAGGTCAATCCGGCTTTCGGATTGACCTGCATCTGATTGATGCCCTCCATGCGGTACTCGACGGGGTCCTCCACGGTGATGACGTTGATCTCGGGTCTCGACACCGAATGGAGTGTTGTGTAGAGGGTCGTAGATTTTCCCGAGCCCGTGGGCCCGGTCACCAGGATCATTCCGTTCGGCCTCGTATATGACTCCCTGAACACGGCCGCGTTGCGCTCCATCAGGTCGAGGGAATCCATACTGAGGGTTGTCGTGGAGTTGTCGAGAATCCGCATGACGACTTTCTCGCCAAAGACCGTCGGTAAGGTCGCCACCCGCAGATCGATCTTGTGCCCGGACTGCTGCACGGAGAGCCGGCCATCCTGAGGCTTGCGTCGCTCTGCGATGTCGATGTCCGCCATGATCTTGAGGCGCGAAATCACACTGTTCTGAATATTCTTCGGAGCCCGTTGCATCTCGTGCAGGACACCGTCAATGCGGTACCGAACCCGAAAGTCTTTCTCGGTCGGCTCGATGTGAATATCCGATGCGCGGTCTTGAATCGCCTGATTGATGAGGAGGTGCACGAATCGCACGATGGGAGCGTCGTCGTCGCGAATGTCGCTGTAGTCGTTGGTCGCGACATCTGCGGTGGCCTCATCGTCGATTTCGGTCGACAGGCTGGTGAGCTCACCGTCGGCGCGATGATAGCGATTAATCGCGGCCTCAAGATCAGAGCGTTCCGCAACAATCGGTACGACGTTCAGGCGCGTCATGGCTCGCACATCATCGACCGCGAGCACATCTCCCGGATCCGCCATGGCGAGGGTGAGATTGGCGGAGGTCGCGTGAATCGGTATCACTGTGTGACGGCGACACAGGGCACTGGGAACGAGCGCGATAGCAGTGGGGTCGACCGGGTAATCCGCGAGCTCAATGAAGGAGAGCCCCAGTACCTCCGCTCTAGCCGAGGCAGCCTGCGCGGGCGTGATGACACCCTCGGCAAGAAACTGCTCCACGATGCCGTCGTTGTGAAGATCGGCTGAGTCCAGAGCGGTGATGGGCATGTGACCTCGGATGATCAGCACTTCTGCCATCGAGACCATCATGTCTCCCCTCATCACGTGCGCCTGGTGTGCCTCCTGAGCGCTATCCACCGTTGCGCGATACATCGCACCGCGTCAGTCTACGGGCTAGACCGCGCTTCTCTCCGAGAAATACCCTCGAACAGGGGTACCGTCAGGGCCGACCTCCGAGGTGAACGGACCGCGGAACAGCCCCGCTCCACTGGCAGAGCGCCCGGGGCGTGACCACCCCGGGCGCTCGCTACCCCTGCTGGATGAGGGGGCCGGTCTCGCCTCAGCTATAGGTACCAGGCGTCGGCTCGTCGCTCGAGAACGAGTCGAAGTCGACGAACGACAGGTCTGCCTCGGTGAAGCTCGAGTCGTCGGCGAAGATGCGGTTCGGGTAGCGCTCCGACTTCGCCTCCTCCGTCGCCTCGACCGTCACGTTCCGGTACGCGGGCAAGCCCGTGCCAGCCGGGATCAGCTTTCCGATGATGACGTTCTCCTTGAGGCCGAGCAGCGGATCGCGCTTGCCCTGCATCGCCGCCTCGGTGAGCACACGCGTGGTCTCCTGGAAGGAGGCGGCCGACAGCCACGACTCGGTGGCCAGCGAGGCCTTCGTGATGCCCATGACCTCCTGACGCGCCGAGGCCGTCTTCTTGGACTCGGAGAGCGCCGCCCGGTTGAGGGAGTTGTACTTCGAGCGGTCGACGAGCTCGCCGGGCAGCAGCTCGGTCTCGCCGTGGTCGACCACGGTGACCTTGCGCAGCATCTGGCGCACGATGACCTCAATGTGCTTGTCGTGGATCGGCACACCCTGCGAGCGGTAGGCACCCTGGACGCCCTCGACGAGGTGCTGCTGCACCGCGCGCACGCCCTTGACCCTCAGGACCTCCTTCGGGTCGACAGGACCCTCGAAGAACTGGTGGCCGAGCTCGACGTGCTGACCGTCCTCGACGAGCAGCGAGACGCGCTTCGACACGACCACCGCGACGGGGTCGTCGCCGTTGTCGGGCGTGAGCACGACACGCCGCTGCTTCTCGGTCTCCTCGATCGTGATGCGACCGGCGCTCTCGGCGATGGGGCTCGCGCCCTTGGGAGTGCGGGCCTCGAAGAGCTCCGTCACGCGGGGAAGACCCTGCGTGATGTCGTCCGCGCCCGCCGAGCCACCCGTGTGGAAGGTGCGCATCGTGAGCTGCGTGCCGGGCTCGCCGATCGACTGGGCCGCGATGATGCCAACGGCCTCACCGAGGTCGACGCGAGTACCGGTCGCCATGGAGCGGCCGTAGCAGGATGCGCACACCCCGACCGCGGACTCGCACGTCAGGACCGAGCGCACCTTGATCTCTGCGACGCCGGCATCGACGAGGGCCGTGATCTGCACGTCACCGACATCGGAGCCTGCCTCGAGCACGACCGTGCCCTTCGCGTCGACCGCGTCGGCGGCGAGCGTGCGGGCGAAGACCAGGTTCTCGACGTTGTCGTCGCGCACCCAGACGCCATCCACCTCGTGGGCGATGGGGAAGTCGAGCCCCTTCGACGTGCCGCAGTCCTCCTCGCGGATGATGACGTCCTGAGCCACGTCGACGAGGCGACGCGTCAGGTAGCCCGAGTCGGCGGTGCGCAGCGCGGTGTCGGCCAGGCCCTTGCGGGCGCCGTGGGTGGCGATAAAGTACTCCGCCACCGAGAGGCCCTCGCGGTACGAGTTGATGATCGGGCGCGCGATGATCTCACCACGAGGGTTCGACACGAGCCCGCGCATCCCGGCGATGTTTCCGACCTGCAGCCAGTTACCGCGGGCACCGGAGGTGACCATGCGGTTGATGGTGTTGTCGAGCGGGATGTTGGCGCGCATCTCGGTGTTGACCTCCTTGGTCGCCTCCGTCCACAGCGCAACCAGCTCGGCACGACGCTCGTCGTCCGTCGTCAGGCCCTTGTCGAACTGCGCCTGGATCTTCGCGGCGCGCGCCTCGTAGGTCGCGACGATCTCCTTCTTGCGCGGCGGCGTGAGCACGTCGCTCAGGGCGACCGTGACTCCCGAGCGCGTCGCCCAATAGAAGCCGGCGTCCTTCATCTTGTCGAGCGTTGCCGCGACCACCGTCTTCGGGTATCGCTCGGCGAGGTTGTTGACCATCTGCCCGAGAGCACCCTTGTCAGCGACCTCCGCGATGAAGGGGTAGTCGTCGGGCAACAGCTCGTTGAAGAGCGCACGTCCGAGCGTGGTCTCCTTGAGCTCTCGGCCATTCGCGTACTTCTGGCCCTCGAGACGGATGCGGATCTTCGCGTTGAGGTGCAACGAGCCCTGATCCATCGCCATGATGGCCTCGGGGATGGTCGAGAACGCACGGCCCTCACCCTCGGCACCCTCGCGCTCGGTCGTGAGGTGGTGCAGACCGATGATCATGTCCTGCGTCGGCACCGTCACCGGGCGGCCGTCGGAGGGCTTGAGGATGTTGTTCGAGGCGAGCATGAGAATGCGCGCCTCGGCCTGAGCCTCGACCGAGAGCGGCAGGTGGACGGCCATCTGGTCGCCGTCGAAGTCAGCGTTGAATGCCGCGCAGACGAGCGGGTGCAGCTGGATTGCCTTGCCCTCGATGAGCTGAGGCTCGAAGGCCTGGATGCCCAGCCGGTGCAGGGTCGGCGCGCGGTTGAGGAGAACGGGGCGCTCGCGGATGATCTCCTCCAGCACCTCCCACACCTGCGGCCGCGAACGCTCGACCATGCGCTTGGCGCTCTTGATGTTCTGCGCGTGACCAAGGTCGATCAGGCGCTTGATGACGAACGGCTTGAACAGCTCGAGCGCCATGATCTTCGGCAGACCGCACTGGTGCAGCTTGAGCTGCGGGCCGACGACGATGACCGAACGACCCGAGTAGTCCACGCGCTTGCCCAGCAGGTTCTGGCGAAACCGGCCCTGCTTGCCCTTGAGCATGTCGCTCAGCGACTTCAGAGCGCGGTTTCCCGTACCGGTCACGGGGCGGCCGCGACGACCGTTGTCGAACAACGCATCGACGGCCTCCTGCAGCATGCGCTTCTCGTTGTTCACGATGATCTCGGGAGCACCGAGGTCGAGCAGGCGGCGCAGACGGTTGTTGCGGTTGATCACGCGGCGGTACAGGTCGTTGAGGTCGCTGGTCGCGAAGCGGCCACCGTCGAGCTGCACCATGGGGCGCAGCTCCGGCGGAATCACCGGAACGACATCGAGCACCATCGCCGCGGGCGAGTTGCCCGTCTGCAGGAACGAGTTGACGACCTTGAGGCGCTTGATCGCACGGATCTTCTTCTGACCCTTGCCGCCGGCGATCTGCTCGTGCAGCAGCTCACTCTCGGCAGCGAGATCGAACGACTCGAGGCGCTTCTGGATGGCCTCAGCCCCCATGTAGGCCTCGAAGTACAGGCCGAAGCGATCCTGCAGCTCCTGGAACACGGCGTCCTCAGGCTTGAGGTCACCGACCTTGAGGGTGCGGAAGTCTTCCCACACGCGCTCGAGCTGGTTGATCTGCTCGTCGAAAGACTTGCGCAGCTGCGCCATCTCCTTCTCGCCGGCGTCCTTCAGCTTGCGCTTCTGGTCGGCCTTGGCACCCTCAGCCTCGAGCTCGGCGAGCTCGGTCTCGAGCTTCTGCAGGCGCGCAGCGATACCGCTGTCACGCTGGTCCTCCAGCGTCTTGATCTCGAGGCGCAACTCGTTCTCGAGCCCGGGCAGGTCGGCGTGACGGCCGTCCTCGTCCACCGAGATGACCATGTACGCGGCGAAGTAAATGACCTTCTCGAGGTCTTTCGGCGCCATGTCGAGCAGGTAGCCGAGGCGGCTCGGCACACCCTTGAAGTACCAGATGTGCGTGACGGGAGCAGCGAGCTCGATGTGGCCCATGCGCTCACGGCGCACCGAGGACTTCGTGACCTCGACGCCGCAGCGCTCGCACACGATGCCCTTGAAGCGCACCCGCTTGTACTTGCCGCACGAGCACTCCCAGTCGCGGGAGGGCCCGAAGATCTGCTCGCCGAAGAGGCCGTCCTTCTCGGGCTTGAGCGTGCGGTAGTTGATGGTCTCCGGCTTCTTGACCTCGCCGTGCGACCACTTGCGGATGTTCTCGGCCGTGGCGAGGCCGATCTGGAGGTAGTCGAAAGTTGTTGCGTCGAGCACGTTGTTCTCTTCTCTAAACGTCGTCAGATACTCGTGGGCGTCAGCGGCTTAGATCTCGTCGACCGACGACGACTCGAAGCGGCTGGAGATGTTGATGCCGAGCTCTTCCGCCGCGCGGTAGACCTCGTCATCGTTGTCCTTGAGGCTCACCGGCGTGCCGTCGGCCGAGAGAACCTCGACGTTCAAGCACAGCGATTGCATCTCCTTGATGAGCACCTTGAAGCTCTCGGGAATGCCCGGCTCCTGGATGTTCTCGCCCTTGACGATGGATTCGTACACCTTCACGCGGCCGAGAATGTCGTCCGACTTGATGGTGAGGATCTCCTGCAACGCGTACGCCGCACCGTAGGCCTCGAGGGCCCAGACCTCCATCTCGCCAAAGCGCTGGCCACCGAACTGCGCCTTACCCCCGAGCGGCTGCTGCGTGATCATCGAGTACGGGCCCGTCGAGCGAGCGTGGATCTTGTCGTCGATGAGGTGGTGCAGCTTGAGGATGTACATGTAGCCGACCGAGATCGGTGCGGGGAACGGCTCGCCCGAGCGGCCGTCGAACAGGCGCGCCTTGCCGGAGGAGTCGATCATGCGCACGCCGTCGCGGTTCGGGAGCGTCGAGTCGAGCAGACCCGCGATCTCGTCTTCGCGCGCCCCGTCAAACACGGGGGTGGCGATCTTGGTGCCGGGTGCCGCCTCGCGAGCGTTCGCGGGGATGCCCTCGGCCCAGTTCGGGCTGCCTTCGATGGTCCAGCCGCGCGACGCGGCCCAGCCCATGTGGATCTCGAGCACCTGGCCGAAGTTCATGCGGCCGGGAACACCGAGCGGGTTGAGCACGATGTCGACGGGCGTACCGTCTTCGAGGAAGGGCATGTCTTCGACCGGCAGGATCTTCGAGATGACGCCCTTGTTGCCGTGGCGACCCGAGAGCTTGTCACCCTCAGAGATCTTGCGCTTCTGGGCGATGAACACGACCACGCGCTGGTTGACGCCCGAGCCGAGCTCGTCGTCGCCCTCCTCGGCGTTGAAGACCTTCACGCCGATGACGGTGCCCTGCTCGCCGTGGGGAACCTTGAGCGAGGTGTCGCGGACTTCACGCGACTTCTCGTTGAAGATCGCCCGCAGGAGGCGCTCCTCGGCACTGAGCTCGGTCTCGCCCTTAGGCGTGACCTTGCCGACGAGGATGTCGCCGGGCGCAACCTCGGCACCGATGCGGATGATGCCGCGCTCGTCGAGGTCAGCCAGCAGCTCGGGGCTCACGTTGGGCAGATCACGGGTGATCTCTTCTTTACCGAGCTTCGTGTCGCGAGCATCCACCTCGTACTCCTCGATGTGAATCGAGGAGAGGGTGTCGTCCTTCACGAGGTTCTGGCTGAGGATGATCGCGTCCTCGAAGTTGTAGCCCTCCCACGACATGAAGGCCACGAGGAGGTTCTTGCCGAGCGCGAGCTCGCCGTTCTCGGTCGCGGGGCCATCGGCGATAACCTCGCCGACCTCGACGCGGTCACCCGCGCTCACGACGACACGGTGGTTGTAGTTGGTGCCCTGGTTCGAGCGGTCGAACTTGCGCAAGAAGTATTCCTGCGTGCCGCCCTCGTCGAGCTGCACCGTGACCGAGTCAGCCGAGACCGCCTGCACGACGCCGGCCGCGGCCGCGGTGATGACATCGCCCGCGTCGACTGCGGCGTAGCTCTCCATGCCCGTGCCGACGAGCGGCGACTCCGAGCGCAACAGCGGCACGGCCTGGCGCTGCATGTTGGCGCCCATGAGCGCGCGGTTCGCGTCGTCGTGCTCGAGGAAGGGGATGAGCGAGGTCGCGACCGACACCATCTGGCGCGGCGAGACATCCATGTAGTCCACGGTGCTGGCGGACACGAGCTCGACTTCGCCACCCTTCTTGCGCACGAGCACGCGGTCGTCAGCGAACGAGCCGTCCTTCGCGAGCGGGGCGCCGGCCTGCGCGACGACATAGTCGTCTTCGTCGCTCGCCGTGAGGTAGTCGATGTTGTCGGAGACCTTGCCGTTCTTCACGCGACGGTACGGCGTCTCGATGAAGCCGAAGGCGTTGATGCGCGCGAAGGAGGCGAGCGAGCCGATGAGACCGATGTTCGGGCCTTCCGGAGTCTCAATGGGGCACATGCGGCCGTAGTGGCTGGGGTGCACGTCGCGCACCTCGACGCCCGCGCGCTCACGACTCAGACCACCCGGTCCGAGCGCCGACAGGCGACGCTTGTGGGTGAGGCCCGCGAGCGGGTTGTTCTGGTCCATGAACTGGCTCAGCTGCGACGTGCCGAAGAACTCCTTGATCGCGGCGACGACGGGGCGCACGTTGATCAGGGTCTGCGGAGTAATCGCCTCAATGTCCTGCGTCGTCATACGCTCGCGCACGACGCGCTCCATGCGCGAGAGGCCCGTACGCACCTGGTTCTGGATGAGCTCGCCGACCGCGCGAATACGACGGTTGCCGAAGTGATCGATGTCGTCGACGTCCATCCGCAGATCGACGGCCTTGCCCCCGCGCGTGCCGGGAATCGTCTCGCGGCCCTCGTGCAACGAGACCATGTACTTAATGGTCGCGACAATGTCATCGACGCTCAGCACCGAGTCGCTGAGCGGCGCCTCGACCCCGAGCTTGCGGTTGATCTTGTAGCGACCCACCTTCGCCAGGTCGTAGCGCTTGGGGTTGAAGTAGAAGTTGTCCAGCAGCGCACGCGCGGCCTCGGCAGCGACCTGCTCGCCCGGGCGCAGCTTGCGGTAGATGTCTTTGAGGGCTTCTTCCTTCGTCAGGACGGCGTCCTTCTCGAGGGTCTGCTCGATCGAGTCGAACCCGGCGAAGTGCTCGCGGATCTCCTCGGTCGTGAGGCCGAGAGCCTTCAGGAAAACCGTGACGGACTGCTTGCGCTTGCGGTCGATGCGCACGCCGACCTGGTCGCGCTTGTCCACCTCGAACTCGAGCCACGCGCCGCGCGAGGGGATCACGCGCGCGGTGTAGACATCCTTGTCGGTCACCTTGTCGAGCGAGCGCTCGAAGTAGACACCGGGGCTGCGCACGAGCTGCGACACGACGACGCGCTCGGTGCCGTTGATGATGAACGTGCCCTTTTCCGTCATGAGCGGGAAGTCGCCCATGAAGACGGTCTGCGTCTTGATCTCACCGGTCATGTGGTTCATGAACTCGGCCTCGACGTACAGCGGGGCGGCGTAGGTCTTGCCGCGCTCCTTGCACTCGTCGATCGAGTACTTCTGCTCTTCGAGATAGGGGTTCGTGAACGACAGCTGCATCGTCTCGCCGAGGTCTTCGATGGGAGAGATCTCTTCGAAGATCTCCTCGAGACCGCTGCGCGAGGGAACATCGGTGCGGCCGGCGGCCTCCGCCTCGGCGAGGCGAGCCTTCCAGGCGTCCGAGCCGACGAGCCAGTCGAAGCTCTCGGTCTGCAGTGCCAGCAGATCGGGAACGGTCAGCGTGTCGCTGACCTTGGCGAATGACAACCGCGAGGCGGTGCGGCCGTTCTTGAGTGTGGTGTTCGAGCGTGCAGTGCGCGCAGCAGCCAAGGATCTAACCTCCGTGGGCCTCGTAGTGGGCCCCAAGTCCTGTCGGGCGATGACAGTGGTTTTCGGTCGAGTGAACGCGCCACGAACCGTGGGGATCTGCAGATACGAGATCCGCCCCGCCGCTATTCTCGGAGCACCTCAGCCACCCGCCATATGACGGCTGAAAGACACGGTGAGCGCAAACCTCAATACTAGGCGCCTTGTGCCCGCGCTGTCCAGTCGCCTCCTTGACCAGACTGGCGCGCTGCGCTATAAGTGCCGGAGATGTCCTCAGTAGCCGCACCGTGTGCCACGCTTTCCACCATGACACGTGGGCGAACACCCAGCGCATCGGCGGGCGGCGGGGCGCCCACCGACACCGTGCAGACCCGCCTGCCCAGCGGCCTGCTCGCCGGCATCGAGGTCGACCGTTGGGCGGCGGGCAGCTATCAGCTCGTCGTCGACGGCACGCCGCAGTCGCACGTCGACCTGGACGACCCGAGTCGCTTGTTCTTCGAGTACGTGCAGCGCATCGGGGCCCTCATCGACGAGTGGGGCGCGCCGGGCGAACCGGCGACCGCCCTGCACCTCGGAGCGGGCGCGCTCACGCTGCCCCGCTACATCCACACCACCCGCCCCGGCTCGCGGCAGCAGGTCATTGAGCTCGACGAGGCTCTGGTCGCCTTCGTGCGCGAGCACCTGCCGTTGCCGAAGCACTCCGGCATCCGCGTTCGCTACGGGGATGCTCGAGCGATGCTCGACCGCCTACCGGCCGCACTGCGGGGCACGGTCGACATCGTGGTCGTGGACGTCTTCAGCGGTGCGTGCATCCCCGCTCACGTCACGAGCGTCGAATTCTACGAGGCGCTGCGTGCCTACCTCGCACCGGGTGGCCTGGTGGCCGTCAACGTCGCCGACGGCCCCGGGCTCGCGTTCGCGCGCAGCCAGGCGGCGACGCTCCAGTACGTCTTCGACGACGTCGCCATCCTCGCCGAATCAGGTGTGCTCAAGAGCCGCCGCTTCGGCAATCTCGTCATGGCCGCCTCGACGGGGCCGCTGCCGCTGGACTGGATGCCCCGCCTCATGGCGCGCGGGCCGCACCCCGCGACGGTCACGAGCGGTCGCGATCTGACCGCCTGGGTTGCCGGGGCTCCCCTCACGACCGACGCCACCGCGGTGGACTCCCCCGCGCCCTCGGCCGGCTTGTTCACCACTGCACGCTCGCAGGGAGGGCGCGCGTGAGCGAGCGACGACCCCGGCCCCGCGGCGTGCTCGCTCTCGCGACGGTGAGCCTGCTGATTCTGGCGGGATGCACGCCGGCCGAACCCGAGTTCTTAACCCTGCCGACCGGGCAGCCGCAGTCACCGCCCGCCGCGACGCCCAACGTGCCGGGCGACACCCGTGGCGCGCTGCGCCCGAGCGGAGACCCTGTCTCGCTCGTTTCCGGTCTCGCTGCACCCTGGTCGGTCGTGCCCCTGCCCGTCGGCTCGACCCTGGTGAGCGAACGTGACACCGCGCGCGTGCTCGAGCACACGGAGGGGGGCGACGTGAGCGTCGTCGGAACGGTTCCTGGCGTGGTGCCCGAGGGTGAGGGCGGGCTCCTCGGCCTCGCCGCTCACGACGAGGGCACCGCCTACCTCTATGCCTATGTCACGACGGGCGGCGACAACCGCATTCTGCGGTTCGAGCTGCTCGGCGACCCTGGCTCATACGAACTCGGGGCCAGCGAGGAGGTGCTCACGGGCATCCCAAGATCGCGCACGCACAACGGCGGCCGCCTCGCCTTCGGGCCCGACGGAATGCTCTACGCAACGACGGGCGATGCCGGTCGCCCGGCACTCTCGCAAGACCCAGCATCTCTCGCCGGCAAGATTCTGCGCCTGACCCCCGAGGGTGCCGTGCCCGCCGACAACCCGACCGCGGGCTCGTACGTCTTCTCGCTCGGGCACCGCAACCCGCAGGGCATCGCCTTCGATCGCACCGGCCAGCTCTGGGCGGCCGAGTTCGGGCAGAACACCTGGGACGAGCTGAACCGCATCGAGCCCGGTGCCAATTATGGCTGGCCCGACGTGGAGGGGGTCGGCGGTCGCGACGGCTTCGTCGACCCCGTGCAGCAGTGGACCACGAGCGACGCTAGCCCGAGCGGTCTGGGCATCGTCGGCGACACACTCGTGCTCGCCTCGCTGCGCGGTCAACGGCTGTGGCTGGTCGACATCGACGACCCGGGCAGCAGCACCGCCGTCTACGTCGGTGATTACGGGCGCCTCCGGGATGCCCTGGCCGGCCCCGATGGAACACTCTGGTTCCTGACGAACAACACCGACGGTCGCGGCTCACCCCGCGGCAGCGACGACCACCTCTACTCGGTACCGCTCCTCCCCCGCGACTGAGTCATCCACACTCTGCCGCGCTGCGCGGAGGTGGCGTGCGCGCCGCCTAGCATCGAGGGCGTGAGCGAACTAGAGCGGGTGCGCGTGTGGGCCGAGGCCCTGCTGCGCTTGCACCTCGACGACTCGTGGAGCTTCGCCTTCGACCGGGCCACGCGGCGCGCGGGGCTGTGCGACTATGCGAAAAAGCGCATCAGCGTCTCGCGCTACCTCGCGGAGCGGGCCGACGATGATGTCGTGCACCAGACCCTCCTACACGAAGTCGCGCACGCGCTCGCCGGGCCGCGCGCGGGCCACGGCGGGGAGTGGAAGCGCATCGCCGCTGAGCTCGGGTACGTCGGCGGGCGCACACACGACCAGCCGATCGCGGAGGATCGCGCGCGGTGGCGGGGCCACTGCCCGGCCGGCCACGAGTTCGTGCGGTTCCGACGACCCACCCGCGAGCTCGCGTGCGGCCGGTGTGGTCATGGCTTCAGCCGCGACCACCTCATTCAGTGGCGCGCGGTCACTCGCTGACCTGCACCTCTTTCCAGAAGGCGACGTAGTTGCTGAAGTCGGTGCCGACGCGCTCGAAGGCGGTTGGGTACGGCTGCGGGTAGCTCCACGCGCGATCTTGCAGCGACTGGCCGTCAACGACGACGGCGAAGTACTGGCAATCACCCTTCCAGGGACAGTTGTAGGGGGTGGGCGACTTCTCGAGGTACTCGGCCTTGACACTTGCCGGCGGGAAGTACCAGTTCCCCTCGATCTTGACGAGATCTTCCTGCGCGGCCTCGGCTATCACGGTGCCGTTGATGTGTGCCTTCATGGTGTCCTCCTGCGGGTCGGTCGTGCCGTGTCAGGAGGAACGCTAGGCGGCGGGGCTGAATTCCCGCAGGATGCGCAGCTCGGTGCTCTCGAGCCGCTCCCGTGCGCTCGCCACGGCGCCCGCACCCGCTGTCGCGGCGAGCGCCCTCCCGGCGACCGAGGCGGCGAGCATGTGGCCGACCGCGCCGCGCAGACCGCTGAACGCCGCCGCCGCGGCGGCGGCTTCCGGGCTGGTCGCGTCGATCCCGACGGTACCCAAGGCATCCACCACCGCGCCCGCTAGCAGCAGGTCTTCGACCGCGACGCCGTCCGGCGCCTCGAGCGGTGCGCCCGCCATGACGACGGCGACCATCGTGCGCTCGCCGCGCTCGGCCTGCAGGGCGAGCAGTCGCTGAGCCACCGCCGAGGCTGAGCCGAGGGTTGCGTCAACGATGTCGAGGCGGGGAGGCAGAGCATCCACGGGGCAGGGCTCGTCGACCAGCCCATCGCACCAGACCAGGAGGTGCGCTGACTCGCCGATGCGCCGTGCGCCGTCGAGCCCGACGTCGACGCGCACCTGGTAGTGCTCTTGAGCGGTCGGCGGGGCGTCGGAATTCGGGAAGACATCGGGGGCCGCGGTCACAGCACGATCGTAGCGACGTGAAGCAGACTGACCCCATGCGCGTACGCCTGAACCTGCTGCTTGACTGCCCACCCGACGCGGCCTGGGAGGCCGTGCACTCGCCCGCCGTCTTCCACGCGGTCTCCGGGCCGGTCACGACCGCTGAGTCCCTCGAGCCCGGGGGGTTTCCGGAACGCTGGCCGGGAGGCGACCACCGGGTGCGCTTACGGATGCTCGGCGTACTGCCGATGGGCACGCAACTCATCCGGCTTTCGGACGAGGCACTGCCCGGCGAGCGCGTCGTCCACGACGAGGGCGGTCCGCTCACCGGCGCGATGCGCATCGTGCGGCGGTGGCACCACCGCATGGCGATCAGCGATGCCGGTGATGGGCGCACACGGTTTCGCGACACGCTGGATATCGGAGCGGGCGTGCTGACCCCGTTCGCGTGGCTCGGCTTCTGGGTGTTCTGGCAGCTGCGGGCGCGCCAGCTGCGCCGACTCGCGCCGGGATGGTCGCACGAGTTCACCGCATGAGTTCAGCGGACGAGCGCCGGCAGCTGTGGGATGCCCGATACGCCGCCGATCAGCGGCTCTGGAGCGGGCGGGTCAACCCCGTTCTCGCGACCGAGGCCGCGACATTCACCCCGGGGCGCGCCCTCGACGCGGGATGCGGCGAGGGGGGCGACGCGATGTGGCTCGCCGAACGCGGCTGGTCTGTGACCGCCATCGACGTCTCCACCGTGGCCGTGGAGCGCGCGCGACGCGAGTGGACGAGCCGCGGAGACCGAGTCGGAACAGCAACCTTCACCCGACGTGATCTCACCGAGTGGGTGCCACCCGCTCGCGGCTTCGCGCTCGTGAGCGCGCAGTACCTGCACGTCGAGCCCGCCATCCGTGAGGTCGTCTACCGACGGCTCGCCGACGCCGTCGCACCCGGCGGGGTTCTGCTGATGGTGCTGCACGATCGCGCGGACCTCGCGCTCGACATCCCTCGACCGCCCGAGACGACCATGCTCAGCGCCGACGAGCTTCGCGCCTACGCAGACGGCTTCGACTCGGTCACGGTCGAAAAGCGCCCGCGCAGTGCACCGGGCTCCGGGCTCGTGCACGACGTCGTGCTCGTCGCGCGCCGATAGGGGCCGGGGGCGCCAGCGGAGCATCCCGAGGGGGTCGAGAGGGCGACCTGCTACGGTTGAGTCATGGGATAGCCCGCAGACGGGCTCCCAGCGTCGTAGAACGCTTCCTCTTCTCGCACCTCGCGCTCTGACTCGCGCGCAGCGATTCGATACTTTCTCACGGCGAACGATGTCGGCCATCGCCGCCGTCGCCACTACAGACTTCCGCCCGCGCGCCCTGGGTTACTGCAACTCCGATGGCGCGCACCGCATCCAGACCACTTGGTCGCGGATGCCGGGGGTCGCTCTCGCACGAAAGGCACCACCCCATGACCACCACCTTCCGCACGCTCGGCGTGCCCTACCCGCTCATCGAGGTCCTGGATGCCCAGGGCAAAACCGAGGCCTTCCCCATCCAGGTCGACACCCTCCCCGACACGCTCGCGGGGCGCGACGTGCTCGGCCGCGGCAAGACCGGCTCGGGCAAGACCCTCGCCTTCTCGATCCCCATGGTCGCGCGCCTCGGGATGCTCGGCGCACCTAACCCGGCGGCCCAGACGGCCGTCGGCGCTGGCGTCGCGGCGCCGGCCAGAAATGGCCGTCGCTCCAAGCTCCAGCGCGCGCCGCTGGGCATGGTGCTCGCGCCGACGCGCGAACTCGCCACCCAGATCAACGCCGTGCTCGAGCCGCTCGCGAAGGCGTACGGCCTCACGACGACGACGATCTTCGGCGGCGTCTCGCAGCACCGTCAGGTACAGGCGCTCAACGCCGGTGTCGACATCATCGTTGCGTGCCCCGGCCGACTCGAAGACCTCATGAAGCAGCGCTTCGTCACCCTCGATGCGGTCGAGATCACGGTGCTCGACGAGGCCGACCACATGGCCGACCTCGGGTTCCTGCCCGGCGTCACGCGCATCATGAAGGCCACCCCGACCGACGGGCAGCGCATGCTGTTCAGTGCAACCCTCGACAACGGCGTGGACAAGCTCGTGAAGCAGTTCCTCCACAATCCCGCCACTCATTCGGTCGACGAAGCCAACTCTCCTGTCGCCGCCATGACCCACCACGTGTTCGAGGTCACCGGCGTGGAGGAGAAGAAGCGCCTCGTGACAACCCTCGCCTCGGGCTCCGGGCGCCGCATCCTCTTCATGCGCACCAAGCACCAGGCCAAGAAGCTCGCCAAGCAGCTCACCGCCGACGGGATTCCCGCCGTCGACCTGCACGGCAACCTGTCGCAGCCTGCGCGAGACCGCAACCTCGCCGCCTTCGGCGATGGCAGCGTGCGCGTGCTCGTCGCGACCGACGTCGCCGCGCGGGGCGTGCACGTCGACGACATCGAGCTCGTCATCCACGTCGACCCGCCCATGGAACACAAGGCCTACTTGCATCGCTCCGGTCGCACCGCACGGGCCGGCGCGGCGGGCGACGTCGTCACCCTCGTGCTGCCTGAGCAGCGCCGCGACACCGCGACGCTGCTGCGCAAGGCTGCTATTCAGGTGCAGCCCCAGCAGGTCACCGCGACCTCCGAGGCCGTGACGCGGCTGACCGGTGCCCTCGCGGCCCCCGTCGCCTTCGCCGACCTTCCCGCCGTTCTTCGCCCGCCCGTGCAGGGTGGCGGCCGCTCCCAGGGCGCCAACGCCCAGCGCAAGCGCGCCGGTCGCGGAGGCGACGCCGGCGCGGCACGCGGCGGCAACCGCCGCGGTGGCTCCGGTCGCAGCAGCTCGGGTCGGAACGGATCCGGCCGCGGTGCTGTGCACAGCGACGCCGGGCGTCCGGCCGCCGCGCGCGGCGACGCCGCACCGGCTCGCGCCGCAGCACCCCGCCACAGCGACGCCCCCGCGACGCCCCGGACTCGTCAGGGCTCGCGCCGAGCATCCTCACCCAGCGGTGCCGGTGGCGGTATCCGCGTCGGCCAAGTCGTACGGTCCAACAGCACGGGCGGTCAGCGCCGCGGGCGCTGACCCGGCTCGCGGTCGCTACGGCAGAACGCCGACCGAGGCGAGGGCCGCCCGCAAGAGGGCCCCGCGGCCCCCCTCCATGTCGTCAGAGACTCGATCGCTCGCCGCCTCGGCGGGGCTCAACCACGTGAGCTCGAGGGCATCCTGACGCGGGTCGCACGTTCCTGTGACGGGCACGACGTAGGCGAGCGAGACAGCGTGCTGGCGATCATCCGAGAACCGCGTCGGGCTGGGGAAGGGAAAGTACTCGGCGACCGAGAAGGGCACGGGCGATGCCGGCAGCTGCGGGAACGCCATCGGACCAAGATCTTTCTCCAGGTGGCGGAAGAGGGCATCGCGCAGCGTCTCGCCGTAGAGAACGCGCCCGCTCACGAGCGTGCGGGTGATGCTGCCCGAGTCGGTCGCCCGCAGCAGCACGCCGACCTCGGTCACCGTGCCCATGCCGTCGACGCGCACGGGCACCGCCTCGATGTAGACGAGGGGGAGCCGCTGGCGCATCTGCGCGAGTTCCTCGTCAGAGAGCCAGCCAGGGTTGGGGTCGGGGGTGCGCACGGTCGCCATACTCCATTGTCACCCGCGCAGACCCTCTGCGGGCACACCTGACACCATGGGGTCATGAGTGCCGTGCAATTGATCGATCCGAGCGCGATTCTGTGGTCGGCGCCCGAGAGCGAGCGCGCCGACCGGCCGCTGCTGATCCTGCTGCACGGCTACGGCTCTCACGAGGGTGACCTCTTCGGTCTCGCCCCTCACCTGCCCCTGCACCCCGTCATCGCCGCACTGCGCGCGCCCCTGCGCGCGGGGCCCGGGTACTCCTGGTACCCGCTCGACGGCGTGACGAATGAGGAGCGGGCGGCGGGTGCAGATGCCGCTGCTCGCGGAATCCTGCAGTGGCTCGGCGGCATCGAGGCGACGTCGGTGGGCCTGCTCGGTTTCAGTCAGGGCGGGGCCATGAGCATCCAGTTGCTGCGTCACGCCCCCGAGCGCTTCGCCTACGCCGTCTCGCTGGCCGGGTTCGTGGTGCCCGGCGAGGCACCCGCCGATTCACGCCTCGCCGCACTGTCGCCGCCCGTCTTCTGGGGGCGCGGCACGCACGACGACGTGATCCCCTCCTCGTTCGTCGAGGCGACGCAGCGCTGGCTGCCGCACCACACGACCCTCACGACCCGCATCTACGAGGGCCTCGGTCACAGCGTGAGCGAGGCCGAACTCGCCGACGTGCTCGCCTTCCTGCGGGCTCGCTACGAGTGAGCTGGCGCACAGGGTCGCCGTCGGTCGTGCGCGGCAGAATGACGGGATGACCGACCCCGCGCCCGACACCGTGCTGGGTCGCTTCACGCCGGCCACGCGGGAGTGGTTCGCGGGCGCCTTCGCGGGGGCGACACCCGCGCAGCTCGGCGCCTGGGGCGCGATCTCGACCGGCGCGCACGCTCTCGTCGTCGCGCCCACCGGCTCGGGCAAGACCCTCGCGAGTTTCCTGTGGGCGATCGACCGCTTCGTCGCCGAACCGAAGCAGCGCTCGGCGGCCGCGACAGAGGGCGGCGCCCGCACCCGAGTGCTCTATGTCAGCCCGCTCAAAGCTCTTGGCGTCGACGTCGAGCGCAACCTGCGCGCGCCGCTCATCGGGGTCGAGCGCACGGCGGCCCGACTCGGCGCCGAGACCCCGCCCATCACGGTGGGTGTGCGCTCGGGCGACACCCCCACGCAGGAGCGCCGCTCGCTGCAGAAGCACCCGCCCGACATCCTCATCACCACCCCCGAGAGCCTGTACCTCATGCTCACCTCGAGCGCGCGCGAGACGCTCGACGGTGTCACGACGGTCATCGTCGACGAGGTGCACGCGATCGCCGGCGGCAAGCGCGGCGCGCACCTCGCGCTCAGTCTCGAGCGGCTCGACGCCCGCTTGGCGACGCCCGCCCAGCGCATCGGGCTGTCCGCGACCGTGCGCCCGGTCGAGGAGGTCGCTCGCTTTCTCGGCGGGTCGAGCCCCGTCACGATCGTCAACCCGCCCGCGGCGAAGACCTTCGACCTGACCGTCGCCGTGCCGGTAGATGACATGACGGCGCCGCCGATGCTCGTGCCGCTCGATGACGAGGGGGCGAGCGAAGGCGCCTCCGCGAACCCCTCCATCTGGCCGCACGTCGAGGACGACATCGTGGAGCGCGTACTGCAGCGCCGTTCGACGATCGTGTTCGTCAACTCGCGCCGCTTGGCCGAGCGGCTGACCGCACGACTCAACGAGATCTACGCCGAGAAATCTGAGACAACCGACCTCCTCGCTCGCGCCCACCACGGTTCGGTCAGCAAGGATCAGCGCGCCGATATCGAGGACGACTTGAAGTCAGGCCGACTGCGCTGCGTCGTGGCGACGAGCAGCCTGGAGCTCGGCATCGACATGGGCGCGGTCGATCTCGTCATTCAGGTCGAGTCGCCGCCGAGCGTCGCGAGCGGCCTGCAGCGCATCGGCCGCGCCGGTCACCAGGTCGGCGAGGTCTCCACGGGCGTGCTCATGCCCAAGCATCGCCTCGACGTCCTGCACGCGACCGTCACCAGCGAGCGGATGCTCAGTGGCCTCATCGAGGAACTGCACATTCCGCAGAACCCCCTCGATGTGCTCGCCCAGCAAACCGTCGCGCACGTTGCCCTCGAGCCCGCCGACATCGAGGAGTGGTTCGACACCGTGCGGCGCAGTGCGCCCTTCGCGGGCCTGCCCCGCTCGGCCTTCGACGCCGTGCTCGATCTGCTCAGCGGCCGCTACCCGAGCGATCGCTTCGCCGAGCTGCGCCCGCGCATCGTGTGGGATCGCGTGACGGGCCACCTCACCGGCCGACCGGGAGCCCAGCGACTGGCGGTCACGAGCGGCGGCACGATTCCCGACCGCGGGTTGTACGGCGTCTTCCTCGCCGGCGAGGGTGCCGGCCGTCGGGTCGGCGAGCTCGACGAGGAGATGGTCTACGAGTCGCGCGTCGGCGACGTCATCTCGCTCGGAGCCACGAGCTGGCGCATCGACGACATCACCCACGACCGCGTCGTCGTGACACCCGCGTTCGGGCAACCCGGCAAGGTGCCGTTCTGGAAGGGCGATGGCCTCGGGCGACCCGCAGAGTTGGGGCGAGCACTCGGTGCGGCGACGCGCGAGTTGGGCGCAGCATCCGTCGATCAGCGCCGCGAACGGCTCGTCGCGGCGGGCCTCGACGATCGCGCGGTCGCGAACCTGAATGCCCTGCTCGCCGAGCAGGTCGCGGCCACCGGGCACCTGCCGACCGACGACACGCTCGTCGTCGAGCGTTTTCGCGACGAGCTCGGCGACTGGCGGCTCGTGCTGCACTCGCCCTACGGCGTGGCCGTGCATGCGCCGTGGGCTCTCGCGGTCTCGGCGCGCATTCGCGAACGGCACGGCTTCGACGGCGCGGCAATCGCGGCCGACGATGGACTGGTCGTGCGCCTGCCTGACACCGAGACCGAGCCGCCGGGGGCCGAGCTGTTTCTGTTCGAGAAGGACGAGCTCGACGAGCTCGTCACGGTCGAGGTGGGCGGCTCGGCGATGTTCGCCAGCCGGTTCCGCGAGTGCGCGGCACGCGCCCTGCTACTGCCGCGGCGCAACCCGAGCCAGCGCAGCCCGCTGTGGCAGCAGCGTCAGCGGGCCAGCCAGCTACTCGAGGTCGCGCGCGAGTTCCCGACCTTTCCGATCATTCTCGAGACCGTGCGCGAGGTGCTCGGCGACGTCTACGACCTGCCGAACCTGCACGAGCTGACCGGGCGCATCCGGCAACGGGCGGTGCGCATCGTCGAGGTCGAGACCCCCAGCCCGTCACCGTTCTCGCGCTCGCTGCTGTTCGGCTACGTCGCCGCCTTCCTCTACGAGGGCGATAGCCCGCTCGCCGAGCGCCGCGCCGCCGCGCTCAGTATCGACACGACGCTCCTCGCCGAACTGCTCGGCCGGGCGGAGCTTCGCGAAGTGCTCGACCCCGCCGTCATCGACCAGACCGAGGCCGAACTGCAGCGGCTGACCGACGACCGCCGCGTGCGCGATGCCGAGGGGCTGGTCGACCTGCTGCGCCTTCTGGGCCCGCAGTCTCTCGACGAGCTCGTCGAACGCACGAGCGTCGACGTCGCGACCGAGCCCGACGCTCGCGCCGCCGTGCTCAGCGATTGGCTGCGCGAGCTCGGCCGCGCCAACCGCCTGCTCGCCGTCACGATCGCAGGCACACCCCGCCACGCAGTCGTCGAGGATGCCGCCCGCCTGCGCGACGCCCTCGGCACCCCCGTGCCCATCGGTGTACCCACGGCCTTCCTCGACAGCGTGCCCGACCCGATCGGTGACCTCGTCGCCCGCCACGCCCGCACCCACGGCCCCTTCCTCGCCCACGACGTCGCCTCTCGCTTCGGGCTCGGCATTGCGGTGGTGACGGATGCGCTGCGTCGCCTCTCCGGCGACCGCCGCCTGCTCGAGGGCGAGTTTCGCCCGGGAGCCAGCGGCACCGAGTGGATCGATGTCGACGTGCTGCGCCGCCTGCGCACCCGCAGCCTCGCCGCGCTGCGATCGGAGATCGAACCGGTCAGCGCCGGCACGCTGGGCCGCTTCCTGCCCGCCTGGCAAAACGTCGGCGGCAGCCTGCGCGGCCTCGACGGCGTGCTACAGACCATCGAGCAGCTGCAGGGGGTGCCGCTGCCGGCGAGCGCGTGGGAGACCCTCGTGCTGCCCAGCCGGGTGCGCGACTACTCCCCCGCGTGGCTCGACGAGCTCACCGCGGCCGGCGAGGTCATGTGGGCGGGCGAGGGCTCGCTCGCGGGCAACGACGGCTGGCTGAGCCTGCACCTGCCCGACCTCGCGCCGCTCAGTCTGCGTGACGCTGCGCCCGTCGAGCTGTCTGAGCCGCAGCAGGCGATCCTCGACGCTCTCTCGGGCGGAGGCGCCTTCTTTTTCCGGCAGTTGTCCGACGTTCTGAACAGCGCAGATGCCGCAGGCCGCACCGACGACGCCGCGCTGGCCGACGACCTGTGGCACCTCGTCTGGGCGGGCCGGCTCACCAACGACACCCTCGCCCCCGTGCGCGCGATACTGGGCTCAACGAGTCAGCGGGCGAGCGCACCCCGGCGAGCGCCGCGCTCCCGCAGCTATCGCGGGTACGCGCGCCCCGCATCCGTCGCCCGGTCGGGGCCGCCGATCGCCGCGGGTCGATGGTCTCTGCTGCCCGACCGCGACGCCGACGCGACCCGTCGAGCCGCGCACCTGGCGGACACTCTCCTCGAACGGCACGGCGTCGTCACGCGCGGCGCCGCGCAGGCCGAGGAGGTCGTGGGCGGGTTCGCGCTGCTCTACAAGGTGCTCAGCCGCATGGAGGAGGCCGGGCGGGTGCGCCGCGGCTACTTCGTCGAACACCTCGGGGCGGCGCAGTTCGGCACGCCCGCGACCGTCGACCGGATGCGCGCCCACACCCGCGACCCCGACGCAGCCCCGGCGCTGAACGCTCTCGTGCTCGCCGCGACCGATCCCGCCAACCCCTACGGCGCTGCCCTGCCGTGGCCGGCCGCGCAGACCGATCCCGCCGACGCGGCGCGCGGCACGACCACCGGGCACCGCGCGGGACGTAAGGCGGGGGCACTGGTGGTGCTCGTCGACGGGCACCTCGCGGTCTATCTGGAGCGCGGCGGCAAGAGCGCCCTCACCTTCACTGACGATGCCGCGGTGCTGCACGCCGCCGCCGCCGAGCTCGCCTCGGTCGTGCGGGCGCGCCTGCGCAGCCTGCGCGTGCAGCGCGTCAACTCGCAGAGCGTGTTCGGCACGCCCCTCGCCGACGCGCTTGAGGCCGCCGGATTCGTCGCGACGCCGCAGGGCCTGCGGCTGAGGGTCTGAGGCCGCCATGCCCGAGGGTGACACCGTGCACCGCGCGGCCCGCCGCCTCGCCGAGGCGCTCGAGGGTCGCGTGATCACGCGGTGCGACGTGCGCGTCCCCGCCTATGCGACGCTCGACCTGAGCGGTGAGCGCGTGGAATCAGTGGTCGCGCGCGGCAAGCACCTGCTCATGCGCACCGAGACAGCACTCGTGCACTCGCACCTCAAGATGGAGGGCTCCTGGCACCTCTATCGACCCGGTGCGCGCTGGCGCCGCCCCGCGTTCGAGGCTCGGATGATCCTCGAGGTCACCGGTGGCGACGACGCGTGGCAGGCGGTGGGCTTCGCGCTCGGCCAGCTCGACATCGTGCCTCTCGATCAGGAAGACGAGCTCGTCGGCTACCTCGGCCCCGACCCGCTCGGCCCCGATTGGGATCGCGACGAGGCCCTGCGCCGCCTCACCGCCGACCCTGCCCGCCCGATCGGGCTCGCCCTGCTCGATCAGCGCATCATCGCGGGTCTCGGCAACGACTACCGCAACGAGACGCTCTTCCTGCGTGGCATCCTGCCCGACCGCCCCGTCGGCGAGACGGATGCGGCGGCCACCCTCGATCTCTCCGTGCGTCTCATCCGCGCCAACCGCGATCGCGGCGAGCGCACCACGACGGGTGACACTCGGCGCGGTCGACGGCTCTGGGTCGCGCACCGGGACCGTGAGCCTTGCCGGCGCTGCGGCACGAGCATCCGGCGAGGCACCCTCGGCGATGACGCTCTCACCGAGCGCATCACGTGGTTCTGCCCGCGCTGCCAAACCTGACGACGGCAAGGCGCACCCCTACTCGTCGGCCACGCGCGCCCCGCTCGGGCGCCACGCGACGATGCGCAGGCACGCGGCCGCGGTGAGCGCGACGACTCCCGCGATGCTCAGGGGCAGCGCGAGCATCTGCGCGATGCGGGGCAGCACGTAGGTGCTGGGGTCGTAAATGCCGTTGGCCGGCGCGATGCTGAACGCGAACTCGCCGTACACTGTCAGCGCGATCCCGGCAGCGAGGGCGAGAGCGCCGACGACCCAGAGTGAGCGCAGCCAGGGGTTGCCCGCGACGACGATCTCGAAGTGCGGGCTATCGTGCGCGGTGCGCTCGGTGCGCTCCGCGCGGGCGGGCGCGGTGGCACCGGTCACGGCGACCCCGTCATCGAGCACGGGCGTGGCTGCTGTCGGGGCGCGACTGGCTCGAGGGGCGGCAGACGCTACCGGCGTCTCGTCGAGCGAGGGCCCGCCGCGCTGGAACGCCGTCGGGTACCGCGGGTCGAGTTCCGCATCGCGAGTATCCGCCACGAGTGACCTCCTTGGGGCGTCGTGAATGCGGTCAGCCTAACCCCGCGCCCGGTCGACGCTCCCCGCCGCCCGGTACCCTCTCAGGATGCCCTCTGCCGTCGCCCTGAGCGCGCCTCTCGCCGTCGCCGGCATCCTCGCGGGTCTCGCCACCTGCGGCGGGCCTGCCCCGACCGCGTCGCCGCAAGACGAGTCGGTCGTCGCGCCGGGGCTCTCCGAACGGCCCACGGGAACCGTGGTCTCCATCACCGATGGCGACACCCTTCGGCTCGATCTCGAGGGGTCTGAGTTGCGCGTGCGGCTCACCGGCATCGACACCCCCGAGGTGTACCCCGACATCGAGTGTTACGGGCCGGAGGCCGAGCAGCTTCTCGCCGACCTCGCTCCCGTCGGCAGCACCCTGAGTGTCGAGTACGACCGCGAAGCGCGTGACCCCTTCGACCGAGAGCTGCTGTACCTGTATACGGCCGACGGCACCTTCGTAAACCTCGAGCTCGTGGCCCGCGGCGCCGCCGAAGCGGTGCTGTTCGAGCCCAACGACCGCTACTGGAACGAGCTGCGCGAGGCCGAGGCTGCGGCACAGGATGCCCGGCTCGGGCTGTGGGGTCAGTGCTAGGTAATCGTGGTCGACGGCCCGGTTCGTGGCGTGTCGCCTTATGCGCTCGTTGCACGCGCAGCGCGGCTCGCGACGTCGTCGATGACGTACTTGTGACGCGGCAGCAGCTGTGAAGTGCCGTACGTCCGGACGAGTAGATTGCGCGCCTGCTGCGCGGTCGCATAGCCGGCGATGTTGAATAGCTTGGCCGCATCCGCGAGGTCTCGCTCATCACGCGAGGAGTGCAGTTTCATGGCCAGCAGGTACTCGGGCGATGGTACTTGGACGATCAAAGACGCCGATTCGAAGACGGTGCGGGGTCGCTCGTCCTGTCCTGGCATATAGCCCTTGGCGGCGTCGTTGAGCCAGTCGGGCTCGAGGTCGTGCTGCTCGCCCATTTCTTCCACAATGCGCCGTACCTCACCGGTCGGCTCGAAGATCGCGTCGACGTCACCGGTGAGACGTCCTCCGTCGTACTCCAGCGCCATGGCAGCGCCGCCGACGACGAACAGCTGCGCCTTGAGCCCCCTCGCCGAGAGGCGTTGCGACAACTCTTCAAATAGGACACGAAGTTGCGGCGCGTCGAGCTCGTCGCCGCGCTCGCTCACGCGCGTGCCAGGGAGCGGGGCGTGATGTAGATGCCTCTGGAGCGAAAGGCGCGGGGGCTGAAGGCCTCCGCCTCCTCACGAAAGATGTCCGGTACGGCCGGATACCAGTCGCCGCTGACCCGCTCGCCACAGGTCAGCCAGCTCGGAGGCCTCCAGCCATCTTGTTCTGCCAGGTACTCAGCGAGCGCCGCGAATGCGGCGTCGATCTCGGCTGACCCGGTCGGGGCGGGCTCTGCGTCGAAGACGGCAGCGCCGAGGCTGACCCCTCCGCGAGCCACTGTCGATCGGTAGTCATCCAACGTCTGAAGGATCCCGAACCGCCAAACGCTGTCCAGCGGCTCTCCCCTTCGGATCAGCTCTGAGCAGCGCCGGGCGTTTCCTTGAGCTGTATGCCGCACCTCTCGGGACGTATGCGCTTCCCCTCCAGCAGCTGGGCCAGCGTCCGTCGCGCGGGCGCGTGCGAGAAGCGTGCCGATCGGCAACAGCGTTCCTTGAAACTTCATTGCCCACCCTCCTCATCTGCGCTCACCGCATCTGGATTCTAACGCTGGCAACCGCGAAGGGCTCGGGCGTATTTGCCTGGCGGCCGTGTCCACGAAGGTGCTTTCTTTCGCTGAAGCTGCCCAAGTATCGTTTCCCAAGCCTTCGGCCAAGTCCCTGGAAGTGGTGTCACGGCTGATCCTTCGCTTTATGCGCTGAGCACGATGAAGGTATCGGCGACCACCTCGCTCTCGCTGCGGTGTGCCATCACCCTCCGTGATCGAGGCGAGGCGGCCGGTGGAGGTGGACGTCGACCGCGTCGTCGATGCCCCTTCCGGCCCGCGAGACTGCTGCGCGTTTAGGTGATAGGTCAAGATGACCTGCCCCACCGATTCGTTCCTCACGCCCTTGTGCGCGCAAGTGGCATCCGCCCACCCAAAGAAGCCGACGCCTGGAACACTAACGACAGTTCGAATGCGAACGCCGGATGCTCACCTCAAGCAACACGCATCGGCCCGCACCGACGCGACGCAACGTTTCGAACTCACGCGGCCGAATCGTCAGGTTTACCGCGCCCGGCCGAGCCGCCGGACAGACTCGACGACACGAGTGCCCGAATCCTGTCCAGAGCCTGCCCTCGCCGCTCCGGCAACATCAGCGCCGATTCCGACATGATGCTCAACGACACCTTCACCGGCGCCTCCTTCAGCCACAACGTCAGCACCCGCCGCACGGAAGGCAAAGTTTCGCGCTCCAACTCGAACCGCTCAACCTCACCCCACGCCACACTCTCACCTGCGGGGCACGGCTGCAGAGCATCCGTCGGCGACGTCACCGGTGCCACCCAACTGGCTGCCGTCACCTCATCGGGCACCACCGGGGTGTGGTGCGCGATCTGCGTCACCTGGCCGACCGCATCATGCACGTACTCAGTCGTCAGGCCCGTGGAGCGCTCCTGGCCGATGAGATTGCCTACCGGGTCATACGTCGAGGTGAGCGACCCGAACGGGGACGACTGGGAGGTCAGCTGCCCGACCGCGTCGTAGGCGAACTCCATCACCCCACCACCAGAGACGGCGAGGGTGGCCGTGCGACCCGCCCGGTCGTAGGTGCGTGAGACCACCGCACCGTTCGGATCCGTCTGACGCGTCAGCCTGCCCACCCGGTCATAGACCCACCCCGTCGCACCCAGGGCGTCGCGCATCACGATCGGGTTCTGCGCCGCGTCGTAATCGAACCCGACCCGGGTGCCATCGGGGTAGGCGATCGAGGCCACGTCAGAGCGAGGCGTGTAAGCCATGCGCGTGGTGCCGCCGTTGCCGTCGACTGCTGTGACGGGGCGGCCGAGCGCGTCGTAGGTGGTGCGGGTCGTGATTCCCAGCGGGTTGGTCTCTGCCACCGGCAGGCCACGCTCGTCGTAGGCGAACCGTGTCACCGCGCCGACCGCGTCGGTGATCGACTCCAGTTGACCGGTGGGGGTGTAGGAGTAGGCGGTGGCGAGGTTCACGTCACTACCCGTGCGGGCGCTCGGGGCCGGTTGGTAGCCCTCGATCACTTCGATGAGCTGCCCGGCCGGGTCGTATTCGTATGCCGTCGCGACGCCGAGAGGGTTGGTCTGGCGGGTGAGGTTCCCGGTCGGGTCGTAGGCGAACGCGGTCACCGCACCCACCGCATCCGTCACCTGCGTCACCCGGCCCGACACGTCGTACTCGGCAGAGCTCACCGCGCCGTTCGCGTCGGTGGTGGACGTCAGGCGGCCCGCAGCGTCGTACGTCGCCGCCGTCACCGCACCGAGCGCGTCTGTGACCGAGGTCGCCCGGCCTAGAGCATCCAGCAGCGTCGTCGTGACCGCACCGAGCGGGTCGGTGGAGGTGATCGTGCGCGCGGCCGCGTCATAGGAGGTGCGCGTCGTCGCCCCCACCGGGGTGGTCTCGGCGATCACTCGGCCGATCTCATCGAACGTGGTGCGCCAGGTCTGCCCACGCCGATCAACGACGGTGGTGAGGTTGCCGACCTCGTCGTATTGGTACCGCTCCACCTTCCCGGCTTGATCGGTCACTGAGGCGAGCTGGTCGTTGACCGTGTAGGTGTAGGCGACCGTGCCACCTGCCGCGTCGGTCACCGCCGCAAGACGCCCGACGGCGTCGTAGACGGAGGTGGTGGTGAACCCGGCCGCATCCGTCACCGCGGTCAGGCGCCCCACCTCGTCGTAGGCATACGTCGTCACGGCCCCCAGCGGGTCGGTTGCGGCGGTGAGGCGGCCGAGGGCGTCGTAGGTGGAGCGCCACTGGTTGCCCAACGGATCGGTGGTGGCGATCGGCCGGCCGACGTCGTCGCGGTCGATGACCGTGCGCGCACCGCGTGCGTCGGTAGTGGCGGTGAGGTTGTTCTCCGTGTCGTACTCGAACTCCGTCACCGCCCCATCAGGGCCCGTCACCGCGGTGAGGTGAAACAGGTCATCCCACTCGAAACCCGTCACGGCGCCCAAGGGGTCGGTGACGGAGGTGACCTGGTCGGTCGCGTTATAGGTGAACGCCGTCACCGCACCCAGGGCGTCAGTGGTGGAGACCAGGCGATCAGCGGAATCCCACTGGAACGTCGTCGTCGCCGAGGTGGGGTCGGTCGTGGCGACCACGCGGCCAGCGGCATCGAACTGGTTGGTCGTGACCTGGCCGAGGGCGTCGGTGATTGTGGTGAGATTACCGGCACCGTCGTAGGTGAAGGTCGTGGTGTTGCCGGCCTGATCGGTCACCGACGCCAGATCGCCGGCATCGGTGTAGGTGAACGTCACTGTCGTGCCGTCCGGCAGGTGCGCGGCCGTCGTCAGCCCCGTCGGGGTCACATCGAAGGTGGTGGTGCGCGGCGTGCCGCCGGGGCCGCCCTCATCGGTCATCGAGGCGACAATGCCCAGCGGCGTGTAGGTGTAGGAGCGCCGCATGCCATCGGGCAACGTTTCGCGGGTCAGGTTGCCGTCGCCGTCGTAGCCGTAGCTGGTGGTGAAGCCGAGCGCGTCGATGTGGGCGGTGACATTGCCGGCCCCGTCATACTCAAACCGCTCCGTCGCCCCCTCCGCGTCGGTGATGCTCGTGACGCGGGCGAACTCATCCCACTCATAGACGGTGTCGTGGCCCTCGTTGTTCGTGTAGACCGTGGTGCCGCCGGTGAGGATCGTGCCCGTGTAGTCGAACTCGCGCAGATTGCCATCGGCATCCCACTGGCGGGTGACGCGACCGGATGCGTCAAACTCGTTGCGCAAATACGTCACCCCGCCCGCATCAGTCGCGGTCAGCATGCGGTGGGCGCCGTCGTAGGTGAACGTACGCTCACGCCCATCAGGGTTCGTGATCGACACCAGGTCACCGCCGGTGCCGTAGCCCAGACTCCAGGTGCGGCCGTCGGGGTGGGTGAGGGTAGCGATCTGCCCGGCCGCGTTCTTGGTCACCGTGATGGTCTGCCCGGCCATGTCGGTGATCGCAGCCAACGGCACGAAGCGGTCGTCAGCATCCGGGGTGGAATAGGCGAGCGTGTAACCCTGGCCGAGCGCGTCACGGTAGGAGACGAGCTCGCCGATGCCCTCGATGTCGGCCGCGTCAAACACCCACCTCTCACCCGAGGGTGCCGTCAAGGTGAGGCGGCCCATTCCAGACTCGGCGAGAGACTCGTGCACGTCAGCATCGGCCGTGTAGCCGCCGGCGCCGTCGGAGTCGAACACCACCGAAGCACCATCGCCGCGCACCACCAGCACACTGCCGTCATCGAAACGTTGCGCCCGCGCACCCAACCCGAACGACCAGCCCGTGCCCACCCGCGACTCCCGGCCATCCTGCGAGTTGTACACCAACGTCAGATCAAGCTCCCTCGCGCCCGGAGCGGTGAGGGTGAACAGCGGCTCATCCTCGATGAGGTTGCCGGTCGACATCGACACCGGGTCAGCCATGTACGTCTGGTGGTAGTGGAAGCCGAGCTGCTTCCACTGCGCGAGCGTTGCCGCCGACGGCTTCGCCGGCCAGCCGCCGGTCACCGGGTCAGTGCAGTCAGTACCCAGCGCGCCTTCCGCGTACTGGCCGATCGACGTCGCCACACCATTGACGATGAACTCAAAACCGGTGTCGATGACCGCACGGTCCCCGCTGTGATCGATGAACAGGGTCTCCAGGTGCACCATCGCCCCCGGCAGCCCATCGTACGCGCCGTACGGGTACGAGGTTGAGCCCGAGGTGCGCGCCGGCCGCCCCGTGTAGTCGGGCAGGGTCGCCGCGAACCGCGAAGCGAGAGCGTTATCGGCGCCCCCGCCGCGGGAGTAGACGATCGACCCGCCACCGGGGCCCGTCCACTCATACCCCAGGAACGTATTGAAGGCCAGGGTGACGGTCACCTGCGGGTTGTGCGACGCGGCAATGCCCGCCCGCAGCGCGGACGACAAGAACGCCGGCGACGCCACCGGACGCGTCACCACCACCTCCGCCAGACACAGCTCATTCAGCTTCGCCGCCACCTGGTTCGCCAACGCCACATTCAACGGCAACTCGGTCGCCGGCCCGTTCGGGCCCACCGTGAAGCCCACATCATCATCAGGGTCGAGCACAATGCGCGGGCCCGGCGGCGGCGTGAACGGCACCCCGATGACGGCGAACTGCGACAGGTGATCACTCTCACCGTGCACGGCGCCGGTCGCCTTGTCGTAGAACGACGGCAGCTGAACCCACGCATCACCCTCGCCCTCACGCGTCACCAGCCGCACCGACGCCGGGTCGACACCGGCCAGCTGCGGCACCGCCACCTGCAGGGCCAGGCCCGGGTCAACGTCGGTGACCACCCTCTGCCCGTCCGGGCCCTCAGCGAAGGTCGGGTCGGCGGGGAACTCGCTCACATCCTCACCGGCCGCCGTGGCGGCAACAATCTCGAACGGCTGCCCCACCACCACCGCTGCCAGCTCACTCGAGGCCGACGCCGCCACCGCATCCGAGAGCTCCGTCACCTCGAGGGTGAGATCGTCAGCAACCTCGAAACCCGAGAACCTCGCCGTAGCACCCACCTCCTCAGCAACGACCGTCACGGGCGTGCCCCGGCTCACCGTCGCCTCAGCCACCACCAACCGGTCAGGCTCGGAATCCTCCACCGGCACCGCACCCGCGATCTCCTCCGCCGCCTCCCACGCCTCAGTGACCGTGCGCGCCTCCAACGCCACCGCCGCACGCGCAGCATCGGAAGCCCAAAACGGAGTCACCCCCACCTGCACCAGCAGCGCCACCGCCACAGCGGTCGCCAGGGTGCGCCTCACTTCGGCGCATCCAGCAGATCGGCCAGCTGCGCCGCGCCGTCACCGTCACCGTCGGCCTCTGCCCGCTCGCGATCACGCCGACGCTGCACCCACAACGCCCACCCCAGCGCCAGCATGCCGATCACAAACAGCACCGCGCCCACGATGAGCGGCCACCACCACACCACCGTCTCAACCCGCACCGTCGACGACCCCGTCAGCGGCGGCCACACCGACGACACCGCCGCCTCCACCCCCGGGCCCGTCACATCGAACGCGATCACACACGCCGCCAACTGCTGCGCGTCAGAAATGCCATCCCCGTCGTAATCCTCCGAGCCGTTCGCGCACGAGCGGTTGCCGCAAATGACAAACTCCACCCAGTCGGCGATGCCGTCACCGTCAGCATCCTCACGACCGGTCGAGCACACCTCCGACCCGCACACGAAAACTTCCGCAAAGTCGGGAATGCCGTCACCGTCGGTATCGACACTCGGGTCAGCACACGTCGGCGACCCGCACACGATCACCTCCGACCAGTCAGGGATGCCGTCACGGTCAGAGTCTTAACGCCCCGTCGCACACGTCGCCGACCCACACACCACCTGTTCCACGACGTCGGTGATGCCATCGCGATCTGAATCGCACACCGCCGCATCGACCTGCTCAGAACACGTCGCAGCCGCCGCCGCCACCACCTCAGTGGGCGCCACCTCCGGCACCGCCGCCGCCCCCGAAGTGGCCGGCAAGACCGACAACACCAGCCCCGCCACCACCACCGCTGCCCCTGCGAACCTCGACACCACGCGCACCGTGACCCTCCACCCCGGTCACTAAGTGCAACCTCTTCCCTAAAGAGAGTCCCCACGAGCCGATTCATGACGCGGCCCTGATAAATATTCGTGTCCTCATTTTGGGGGACACGGCCGAGCGGAAGCACGCTCATGCGCGCCGCAGTGAGGTTGGCGAGCGACTACACCGGCTCGATGAGGTGCGGGCCGTCTCCGCGCAGTGGAGCGACCGCGTGCAGCTGGAGTCGCTCGAGCACCGTCTCGCTCTCGGCGACGACCATCTCGACGAGAGCGGCATCGCCCTCGACGGTCGGGTCCACCCACTCGTCCCACGCGTCGCGCGGTAGCGCGACCGGGGCTCGATCGTGGATGCTCGCCGCAGGCCCGTGCGCGGCGCGCGTCAGCATCGTGGCCGTGAGCACCCACGGCTCGGGCTCGGCACCCTCCGCGACGGGCGGGCGCCACCACGAGTACAACCCGGCGAACGCCAGCTCGCCCTCGACGGGGTCGGTGATCCAGTGCGGTGTCTTCACGCCAGTGCCGCTCGGGCCAGCGACCGTGTGCCACTCGTAGTAGCCGTCGGCCGGCAGAATGGCGCGCGAGCGCACGACGGCAGTCTTGAACGTCGCTTTCTCGGTGACCGTCTCGCTGCGCGCGTTGAAGGTCGGATACTTCGAGCTGAGCTCGGTCGCCCAGCGCGGCACGAGCGACCAGCGTGCGCTCGTGACAAAGCGCGAGGGAACCCCCTCGGGGTCGTCTTTCGGCAGGCGGTCGACGACGATCGGCACCTGCTGGGTCGGGGCGATGTTCCAGCTGGCCGGCATCGCCACCGCGTCGACCTCGTCGGCCTCGAAGTATGCGCCGAGCTCCTCGCCGCTTTTCGTGGTGGCGTAGCGGCCGCACATCAGCGCGTCTCGGCAGCCAGAGCCGCGCGCAGTCGCGCCGCGTCGACGCGATGGATCGTATGCACGACATCGTCGATCAGGATGACGGGGATGTCGTTGCGATACCGCTCGAAGAGCGCGGGGTCATCGAGGATGGAGTGCTCGACGAGGGCGACCTCGGGAAACTCGAGCAGGGCACCCTCGACGATGTCTCTGGCCACGTCGCACAGGTGGCAGCCGGGCTTGCCGAGCAGGGTGAGGGTCGAGGCGGGCACGAGGTCAGCTTACGCACCCGCACCGTTCACGAACCCTGCCTATGCTGGTCGAAATGCCTGACACCTCCGCCGGCGCCGACGACTCCCGAGCCACCCTGCCCCCCAGCGCGACTCCGATCGTGGCGTTCTTCGACGTCGACAACACGCTCATGCGAGGCGCGAGCGTCTACCACCTCGGGCGGGCGGCGTGGAAGCGCGGCTACGTGACGTTCCGCGACCTCATCCGCTTCGGATGGAAGCAGATGCGCTTCATCGCGGTGGGCGAAAACGCCCGGCACCAGGTCGCCGTGCGCGATCGCGCGCTCGAGCTCATCGCCGGGCACACGGAGGCCGAGCTCGAGGAGCTCGCGGTCGAGACCTATGAGAAGCGCATCGAGAAGCTGCTGCTGCCCGAGACAGTGGGCCTCGCGCAGGATCACCGCGACAAGGGCCATGAGGTGTGGCTCATCACAGCGACGCCCGAGGCTTGCGCGCGGGTGATCGCCGAGCGACTCGGTCTCACCGGTGCTATCGGGTCGCGCATCGTCAGCGTCGACGGCGTCTTCACGGGCGAGCTGCTCGGCCATGTCATGCATGGCGTGCACAAGGCGACGGCCGCCGCAGAGCTCGCCGCAGAGCGCGGTGCGGCACTCGACGACTGCTGGGCCTATTCCGACTCGCGCAATGACATCCCGCTGCTCGAGCTCGTGGGCAATCGCGTCGTCGTGAACCCGGATGCGGCTCTCGCGCGGTACGCGAAGCAGCACTCGTGGCCGGTGCTCACGGCGGGTGCGTCGAGCATTCGAGCGGCCCGACGCCGGGTACGCCGCGAAGCACGTGCTGTCGCGCGTGACGCTCGCCGCGCCAGCTGACGAGCCCCGCGCCGGTGTCATGGGTGCACGCAAAAGGCGCCCGACCCTGCGGTCGAGCGCCTGCGTGCGGGCGAGAAGCCCTACTTCTTGTTGCGACGCTGGTGACGCGTCTTGCGCAGCAGCTTGCGGTGCTTCTTCTTCGCCATCCGCTTGCGGCGCTTCTTGATGACTGAACCCATAGAAAATCCTCTGATCGTCGACTGAACGGGAGCAACGGCCCGTTCAGGACCGCGTCATGTGCGTGGGACAGTCTAGCCGACGTCGCTGATGGGCGTCTCGATGGCGGCCGCGACGGCTGACTCAGGAATGCGAAACGAACGACCGAAGCGAATGGCAGGCAGGTCGCCCGCGTGCACCATGCGGTAGACGGTCATCGAGGAGACCCGCATCATGTCGGCAACCTCGGCCACCGTCAGGAAGCGCACGTCGCTCAGCTCGCGGTCCATGTCGTCATCCTCGTGTCGCGCGCACGCCCGTCACCGTGACGAGTGTGTCCGTCGTTCAGAGTAGGGGCTGGTGTGACTGAAGTAAAGAGACTCGTGCGGCGGCCGACGGGCCGGATGCTCAGCTCTCGCCGCGCTTCCACGGCAACTTCTGCGTCACCGACTCCTGCACATCGTGCAGCCGCTCCTGCACGCCGTGCAGTCTCTCCTGCGCGCCGTGCACGACGGTGCGCGCCTGGTGGGACGCGCCGGCGGCGACCCGCCCGACCGTGCTGCCGGCGCGCTCGATATCCGCCCCCGCCCACGCCGTGAAGACCGGGCTCGAGGTGAGCTCCTCACCATCGACGGTCAGGAACGGCACCAGGAAGTCTTCTACCTGCTCGAGCGGTGCGGCATCGATGCGGTAGTAGCGATGCTGACCCTCCTCGCGCACCGTCACCAGGCCGTGCTCGCGCAACACCTTGAGGTGCTTGGAGACGGTGGGCTGGGTCGCGTCCATGCGCTCCACCAGCTCGCCGACGCTCAGCTCGCCGGGAGCGGGGTCGGTGCCGAGGGAAGCATCGAGCAGGTGCTGGAGAAGTTCGCGTCGCGTGCTGTCGGCGATCACGTCAAAGATGTCGGCCATGACACCAACCTAGTCAGAGTGCCTGCGGAGTACCATGACAGGCGGCCCGCGGGCCGAGGGGAGAATCCATGGCCAGCAGGGCGCGCATGCGCGGTAATGCACCGCTGCTGCACCGCACCCCCCTGCAAAGACTGCGTGATCGCACCAACGACATTCTCGCTTCCTCCCCCGCGCGCTTCGCCATCATCGTCTTCACGGTGCTCATTGGGCTCGTCACCACACTGCTGATGCTGCCGATCGCGAGCGCGAGCGGCGAGCCGACCCCGTTCTCGGATGCGCTGTTCACCGCGGTCTCTGCGATCTGCGTGACGGGTCTGGTCACCGTGGACATGTCGACGCACTGGTCGGTCTTCGGCAACGTGGTCATCGTGCTGGCCTTCCAGATCGGCGGCATCGGCGTGCTCACGCTCGCCAGCATCCTGGGCCTCGTCGTCTCACGGCGTCTCGGTCTGCGGGCCAAGCTGCTCGCCGCGAGCGACTCGAACGCTGCACGCACGAGGGGTGGGCCGGTCTCCGAATCACAGGCGGTGCGGCTGGGTGAGATCGGCAACCTGCTCGTCACGGTCGCCGTGAGCGCGCTCATCATCGAGCTGGTGCTGTTTGCGATCATCCTTCCGCGTTTGCTGCTGGCGGGCTTCGACCTGTGGACGGCCATCTGGCAGGGCTTCTACCTTGCCGCCTCGGCCTTCACGAACACGGGCTTCGTGCCCCTCGCCGACGGCATGGAGCAGTTCTCGGGCGACCCGTGGATGCTCATCACCATCGCCGTGGGTGTCTTCCTCGGCTCCCTCGGGTTCCCGGTCATCTTCGCGCTCACGCGGTTCGCTCGCTTCCGGGCCCGGTTGAGCGTGCACGCCAAGCTCACCCTCGTCACGACGCTCATCCTCATCTTCGTCGGCATGGTCGTCATTCTGCTCCTCGAGTGGAGCAATAGCGCCACGCTCGGCGATCAGGATTACGCCAACCGCCCGCTGACCGCCTTCTTCGTTTCCGTCATGACCCGCTCCGGGGGCTTCAGCCCCATCGACATCGGCGCCATGAACGGCTCGACCCTGCTCGTGCTGGACATGCTCATGTTCGTCGGCGGCGGCAGCGCGTCGACCGCGGGCGGTATCAAGGTGACGACGCTCGCCGTGCTGTTCCTCGCCGCGTTCGCCGAGGCCCGCGGCGATCGCGACATGGAGGTCTTCGAGCGGCGCATCCCCACCGATGTTCTGCGCCTCGCCGTCAGCATCGTGCTGTGGGGCGCAACGGTCGTCGCCACCGCGTCAATCATCATCCTGCACATCACGAAGGCACCGCTTGACCTGGTGCTCTTCGACGTCATCTCCGCCTTCGCCACCTGCGGGCTCTCGGCCGGCCTCACGTCGAACGATCTGCCCGACTCGGCGAAGTTCGTGCTCGCGGCCACCATGTGGGCGGGGCGCGTTGGTACAGTGACCCTCGCCGCGGCCCTCGCGGCGGCTCAGCGCCGGCAGCTGTTCCGGCGGGCAGAAGAGAGGCCGATCGTTGGTTGAGAGAATCCGGCACGATGCCCCCGTGCTCGTCATCGGGCTCGGACGCTTCGGAGCCGCCACCGCCGGCCAGCTGCAGCGGCTGGGGCGCGAGGTGCTCGCGGTCGACGAAGACGCCAGTCTCGTGCAGAAGTGGTCCGATCGGGTCACCCACACTGTGCAGGCCGACGCGCGCTCTCTGGATGCTCTGCGCCAGATCGGCGCCGAAGAGTTCAGCATCGCCGTCGTCGCGACCGGCTCGTCCATCGAGGCAAGCGTGCTCATCACCGCGAACCTCGTCGACCTCAAGGTGCCGCAGATCTGGGCGAAAGCAATCAGCCAGTCGCACGGCAAGATCCTCGCCCGCATCGGCGCGAACCACGTCATCTACCCGGAGGCAGAGGCCGGTGAGCGCGTCGCGCACCTCGTGTCGGGGCGCATGATCGACTTCATCGAGTTCGACGACGACTTCGTGCTCGTCAAGATGTACCCGCCCAAGCCGATCCGCGGGCTCTCTCTCACCGATTCGAAGGTGCGCACGAAGTACAACATCACCGTCGTCGGCGTGAAGAGCCCGGGCAAGCCCTTCACCTACGCGACAGAGGAAACGGTGGTCTCCAACCACGACCTCATCATCGTCTCGGGCACCGAGGGTGACATCGACCGTTTCGCCTCGCTCGACCACTAGGGCCGAGCGAGGCGCGCGCGGCCGCGCTACTGCTCGGGGGTCTGCTCGAGCGTCGTCTCCTGCAGCTCACGGTGCTCCTGGATGCGGTCGCGCCGTTCGTCACGGCGATCCTCGCGCTGGTCGCGCCGCTCCTCGAGGCGATCCTGCAGGCGCTCGACGGCCTCGTTCGCCATCACGGGGCCACCGGGTCCACGATCGGGCAGGTTCGTGCCGAGCAGCACTCCTCCGCCGAAAGTGAGACCCAGCAGCAGCACCGAGCCGACGGCGATACCCGTCGCCGCGAGCACGGTGCGGGTAGCCCCGCGACTCGACTCTCCGGATGCGGACGGCGGGGCGGGGGTCACCGGTGTGGGCTCCGCGGCATCCTGCTGGTCTGAACGGCTGTTGCTCTCCGTCGCCATGACGGCCTCCTTCGTGTCAGACGGGCCGCGCTCGATGCGCGAACCGTTCCACCACGGTCGTCGCCCTCACTATGCGCCGCCTATGCCCCGCCCCAGAGGGAGGTCGAGGCTCGCCCAGCGCTGACACTGCGCGCTGCTGATCGCCTACCCGCCGGCGGCGAGCTCGCGCGCACGAGCGAGGGCAGCGTCGGTGGCCCGCCCGAAGAGGTCGACCAGCTGCGCCTCCTGCAGCACGGCCACGGCGCGCTCGGTCGTGCCCTTCGGGCTCGTCACGCGGCGCCGCAGCTCGGCGGGATCGTCTCCTTCTGCCTCGAGCAGCAGGCTCGCGCCGATGAAGGTCTGCTGCACCATGAGGGCGGCGACGCTCTCATCGAAGCCGAGCCTTTCCGCCGCCCGCGTGAGCTCTTCAATGAGCAGGAAGACGTAGGCAGGCCCCGAGCCCGAGACCGTCGAGAGCGCATCGATCTGCGATTCGGGAAGCTCGATGACCGTGCCGACCGTGCGAAAGAGCTCCGCCGCCAGCGCGAGATCCGCCGCGGTGGCTCGCGAGCCGCCGCTCACTCCCGTCACGCCGCGACCGATGAGGGCGGGGGTGTTCGGCATGGCCCGCACGACCGACTGCGTGATGTGGGCCTCCATCGTGCTCGTCGTGATGCCAGCCGCAACGCTCACCACGAGGGCCTGCGGGTGGAGGTCGGCGGCGATCTCCTCCAGCAGAGCCGTGATCTGCGCGGGCTTGACGCCGAGGATCACGAGCCGGGCATCCGTGACAGCCCACCGGTTGGCGTCGTGCTCGTGCTCGGTAGCCCGCGCCTCGATGCCGCGCTCACGCAAGCCAGCAGCGGACGCGTCGGTGCGCGTCGTCACCCGCACCGAGGCCGCCTCCACCCCGGGCTGGCGCAGACCCTGCAGAATCGCGCCCCCCATGGAACCGGTGCCGAGAATCGCGACGGAAGGCAACTGTTCGCTCATGCCACGAGTGTAGGTTGGTGGTCACCACGGTGCGAGGGCACCGGGCTTCTGTGGAGAGGCGGAGACGAGCGTGAGCGACGACAACCCGGACAGGTCGGGAGCACTCGACAGCTCGGAGGCCGTCGCCCTGCGCGAGGTCATCGTCGGCACCCCGGGCGTGCAGTCGGTCGGCGATGTGCGGGCCCTGCGTCTGCAGGACGGCCAGCTCGTTATCACCGCGCGCCTCGGCTTCCCGCGGTCGAGCCCGGCCGCCGATGTCATCGCCGTGCTCGCAGCCGTGCGCGTCGGCATCCGTCGCGCCGTGCCCGAGGTGCACGACATCGTGCTCGAGCCCGACGTGGCTCCGCCACGCACAGACGCCAACCCGCCCACCGACATCTTCGTCATCAGAGGAGCAGATTGACCATGGACGTGCTGTACTCATTCTTTCTCGTCGGCCACTTCATCGGCCTCGCGGCGATCATCGGCCCGTTCCTCGCACAGATGCGGCGCAACAGCGACTTCGCCATCGGCGCGGTCTTCGGCGGCGCCATCACGCAGCTCGTCACCGGCATCGCCCTCACCGGCATCGCGGCGGCGAACATCGACGACTACACGAAGATCTTCGTCAAGCTCGGCATCGCCGTGGTCGTCTTCGTCGCCGCCCTCCTGGGCTGGTTGCGTGCACGCAAGAACGGCAACACGCGGGCGATCAAGCCGTTCTTCCACGCGGCGGGCGGGCTGGCGATCGTCAACACAATCCTCGCCGTCTTCTGGTGATCGCGGCGCGCTGACGACGCTGGCCCTCAGCGGAGGTCGGTGAAGAACTCGGCCAGCAGTGCCGCAGACTCCTCCGCGTCGACTCCGGCTACGACCTCACCCACGCGGTGCGGTAGCCGACGCTCGCGCAGCAGGTCGAGCACGCTGCCGGCGGCGCCCGCCTTCTCGTCCCACGCGCCGAAGACCACCCGGTCGACGCGCGCGGCGAGAATCGCGCCCGCGCACAGCACGCAGGGCTCGAGCGTCACGACGAGCGTGCACCCGGCCAGCTGCCAGTCACCGGATGCCCGACCCGCCTGGCGCAGAGCGACGACCTCCGCGTGGGCGGTCGGGTCGGCGTCCCGCTCCCGCGCGTTCCGCCCGCGGGCGATGATGGTGCCCTGCGCGTCAAGCACGACCGCGCCGACGGGCACGTCTCCCGTGGCCAGAGCCGCGCGCGCTTCGTCGAGCGCCGCACGCATGGCGTCGCGGTCGCTCGCCCTCACGACGGTCATGGGGCCCCTTCCCGTATAGATTGACCCTATGCGAGTGCACGTAGCCGACCACCCTCTCATCACCCACAAGCTCACGGTGCTGCGTGATGCCTCCACGCCGTCACCGACGTTTCGCGCGCTCACGGCAGAACTCGTGACGCTGCTCGCCTATGAGGCGACGCGCCACGTGCGCACGCACGAGGTGCAGATCACGACGCCGGTCACGACGACGACGGGCCTCGCGATCAGTGAGCCGCGCCCGCTCATCGTGCCGATTCTGCGCGCGGGTCTGGGCATGCTCGAGGGCATGACCACGCTCGTGCCGACGGCCGAGGTGGGGTTTCTCGGCATGGTGCGCAACGAGGAGACCCTGGAACCCAGCGTGTACGCCGAGCGCCTGCCGGATGACCTGGCGAACCGCCAGTGCTTCGTGCTCGACCCCATGCTCGCCACGGGCGGGTCGCTGCTGTCGGCGATCGAGTACCTCTTCGACCGCGGCGCCGTCGACGTGACCGCTGTGTGCTTGCTCGGCGCCCCCGAGGGCCTTGCGATGATCGAGAAGGCGACGGAGGGCAAGGACGTCACCATCGTGCTGGGCGCTCTCGATGAGCGTCTCAACGAGCACGGCTACATCGTGCCCGGCCTCGGCGACGCGGGCGACCGCCTCTACGGCACGGTCGCCTAGAGTCTGCGTTCGTTCATGGACGATCGCCGCGACGACGGGCTCGCCGCACCCTCAGCCGACACCCCGGCCGCGGATGCACGCACCCCTCCCCGCACGTCACTGAACCGCTCCCGGGCTCGAGGTGAGGAGCCGTTCGACTCAGCCGAAAGCGTCACACCCCTGTCTCTCGCAGCCCTCGATCAGCATTCCGCCTCCACACCCAGCGCGACCGAGCCCGCTTCGTCGACTACCCGCCCCGCCGACCCGAGCCCGCGCCCGCGCGCCGTGCCGGAGGGCACCGAGGCGCGCGGCTTCGTGCTCTACGTCGGCCTCGACGAGGCGAAGGCTGCCGCCGCCGGCCTCGACCTCGGCCGTCTGGTGAACGAGCTCAAGCGTCTCACTGCCGAGCTCGCCCCCCAGTCTCAGACCCACGCCGCGGTCGCCCTCGCTCCCGCGGGCGCGGGCGGTCGAGACGTTGATGTCGTGCGCCTCGCCCTGCAGGATCCGGCCGCGCTCGCACGCTACCGCCGCGGCTCCGAACCCGCCGACAAGCCCGTCAAGGGCGTCGTCATCGACATCTCGCGCAAGCGCGTGCTGCTCGACGGCGAGACGGCGGCTCTCACCTACAAGGAGTTCGAGCTGCTGCAGTACCTCGTGCTGCGCGAGGGCAAGACCATTGAGCGTGCACAGCTCATCGCGGCGCTGTGGGCGGATTCCGCTGAGGGCGAGGATGTTCCCAACGAGCGCACGATCGACGTGCACGTGCGCCGCCTGCGCTCCAAGCTGGGGGGCTACGAAGACATCGTGCGCACCGTGCGCGGAGCCGGGTACCGCTTCGACCGGCACGCCGATGTGGCGATCCGCTACGCCTCGACCCCCAGCCCCGACTTCTTCTGACCACCCTCGCGCTGTCGCCTCTCGAGCTGTCGCCCCACGAGCCGCGTGAACACTCCGCGGTGCGGAGCGAAGAGGTACACCAGCACGAAGAGCGCCGCGTTGACGAGCACGACGGCACCGCCGGGGGCCACGTCGAGGTAGTAGCTCGCGTAGACGCCGATGATCGAGCAGCTCGCCGCCATGACGGGCGCGAGCACGAGCATCCGGCTCATGCGGTCGGTCAGCAGGTGCGCGGTGGCGCCCGGGATGATGAGCAGGGCGACGACGAGCACGACTCCGACGATCTGCAGGCTCACGACGGCGGTGAGCGCGAGCAGGCCGAGCAGCAGGGCGGAGAGGGCGCGCGGCGAGATACCGATCGAGTGCGCGTGATCCGCGTCGAAGGCAAACAGAGTCAGGTCGCGCCGTTTGACGATGAGCAGGGTCAGCGCGACCGCGCCGAGCACGCCGATCTGCCACAGGTCGCCGGTGGAGACACCGAGCACGTTGCCGAAGACGATGTGGCCGAGGTCGATCTGGCTGGGCACGACCGAGACCAGCACAAGGCCGAGCGCGAACAGGCTCGTGAAGACGATGCCGATCGCGGCGTCCTCCTTCACCCGACTGTGGTCGCGCACGAGCCCGATGAGCACGACCGCGAGCAGACCGAACGCGAGCGCACCGAGAGCGAAGGGCGCCCCCACGAGGTAGGCGAGCACGACGCCGGGCAGCACGGCGTGCGCAACGGCGTCGCCCATGAGTGACCACCCGATGAGCACGAGCCAGCAGCTGAGCACCGCGCACACGACGGCCGCGATGGTCGTCGCCGCCATCGCGCGCACCATGAACTCGAAGCCGAAGGGCTCCAGCAGCAGGTCGAGAAGGCTCATGAGCGCTCCTCCCGGGGAAACTGGAAGGCGCGCGCGAGCGATTCCGGCGCGAGGGCGATCTCGGGCTTATCGACAGTGATGAGGCGCCGCGCGAGCAAGATCACGCGGTCGGCCCGGTCGGGCAGCGTGGTGAGGTCGTGCGTCGAGACGACGACGCTGCGGCCATCGCACGCGAGTTCAGTGAGCAGCCCCGCGATGAGGGCCTCGCTGCGCTGATCCACCCCGGCGAAGGGCTCGTCGAGCAGCAGCAGCTCGGCATCCTGCGCGAGTGCGCGGGCGAGCAGGGCGCGCGTGCGCTGACCGCCCGAGAGCGCTCCGATGGGGCGTTCGGCGAGGTCGCCCAGCTGCACGCGGGAGAGGGCATTCTCGACGGCCTCACGATCGGATGCTCGTGCCCGACGGGCGGGGCCGAGGCGACCATATCGGCCCATCGTCACGACCTCGCGCACCGAGAGGGGGAAGGCGCGGTCGACGCTGTCGCCCTGCGGCATGAAGGCCACCCGGCCAGCCTTGCGCGCCACACTGGCCGGCCCGCCGAAGACCCGCACGGAGCCGCTCGAGAGGGCCACGCGGCCCATGATCGCGGCGAACAGAGTCGACTTGCCCGCACCGTTCATGCCGACGAGGGCATCCACACTGCCGGCCGCGATCTCGAGACTCACGCCCTCGAGGGCGAGCACCTCGCCGTGACGCACGGTGACCCCGTGGAGGCTCACGGTGCTGACCGCACTCGGCGAGCGCGGTGCCGGCTGTGCTGCCCCGCTCACGAGGTGAGCCCGTCGACGATGAGCGCGAGGTCGTACCGCAGCAGATCGAGATAGCTGGGCACGGGGCCGTCGGGCTCCGAGAGAGAGTCGACGTAGAGCTCACCGGCGTAGCGCGCGCCGGTGCTCTCAGCCACCTGCAGCATGGGGTCGGCCGAGACGGTCGACTCGCAGAAGACGGCGGGCACCTGGCGCTCGCGCACGAGACGGATCGTGTCGGCCAGGCGCTGCGGGGTCGACTGCTGCTCGGCGTTGACCGGCCAGATGTACTGCTCGTCGAGCCCGAGGTCGCGCGCCAGATACGAGAAGGCACCCTCACAGGTGACGAGCACGCGGCTGGTCGCGGGCACGACCTCGATCGCCGCCGTGAGCTCGGCGGCCAGAGCGCGCAGCTCGCCGGTGTAGGCGTCGGCGTTGCCCGCGAACTCGGGCCCGCCCTCCGGGTCAAGGTCGGTGAGGGCCGCGCGGATGGTCTCGATGTACTGCTCGGCCGCGACCGGCGACATCCAGGCGTGCGGGTTGGGGGCCATCGTGCCGGCGATGAGCACGGGCTCCACTCCCTCGCTCGCGACGACTCTCGGCACGTCGAGATTGGCGAGGAACTGCTCGAACCAGGCCTCCAGCCCGAGCCCGTTGTCGATGATGAGGTCGGCACCTTGCGCGCGACGCAGATCGCCGGGGGTCGGCTCGTAGCCGTGAATCTCGGCGCCGACTCGCGTGATCGACTCCACCCGCACGCGGTCACCCCCGACCTGCTCGACCATGTCGGCGATGACGGTGAAGGTCGTCACCACGAGGGGACGGTCATCAACGACCTCACTCTGCCCGGTGCATCCTGCCAGCAGGAGGGCGAGGAGAGCGCCGGTCGCCACGACTCCTCTTTTCGGCATACCGAAAAGTTACCCTCTCACGATGTGTGCGGCAACGAGACCGGTGCCGCGTCGGCACCCGCGCCCGTCGGCGCCTCCAGCATGAGCTCCGGGTTCTCGCGCTGCAGGATGAGCAGGCGCCACTCGTTCGAGAACAGGGCGAGAAGACTGCCATCGCTACGCTCGACGATCTCGCACTCGCGCTTGCGGCTCAGCACCTCGGCGCTCTCGCGGTTCGTCACGCGGGCGATCGAGTACGGCAGGGTGTCCCAGGCGATGGGCACGCGGAACTCGCGCTCCATGCGGTCGGCCACGACCTCGAACTGCATGGGCCCGACAGCGCCGAGGATCGGCTCGCGATCGCCGCGGCGCTCCGAGCGCAGCACCTGCACCACGCCCTCCTCGTCGAGTTGCTCGATGCCGCGGCGGAACTGCTTATATCGGTTCGCCTCCGTGCTGCGCGCGATGCGAAAGTGCTCGGGAGCGAAGGGCTCGATGGCCGGGTAGGTCACGGGCTTCTCATCGAAGAGCGTGTGGCCGGGGCGCAGCGATGCCGCGTTGACGAGCCCGACGATGTCGCCCGGCCAGGCCTCCTCAAGCGTCGACCTGTCCTGCCCGAACACCTGCTGGGCGTAGCGCGTGGCGAAGGGGCGACCCGACTGCGCGTGCGTGACGATCATGCCGCGCTCGAAGCGCCCCGAGCAGATGCGGGCGAAGGCGACGCGGTCGCGGTGCGCGGGGTCCATGCCCGACTGCACCTTGAAGACGTAGGCCGAGAAGGGTGCGTCGAGCGAACGCTCGTCTCCGCGCTCGTCGACGCGTTCGACCGCGGGCGGCGCGACGCTCACGATGAGGTCAAGCAGGTGCCGCACACCGATGTTGAGCACGGCAGCGCCGAACAGTACGGGCGTGAGCCGGGCATCCGGTGAGTCGGTCGCGTCGGCGCTCACCAAGCCCGCCTCGTCCAGCGCGGTGGCCCAGTCGTCGCCGAACTCGGCCTCAGCCTCGGCGGGCGGCAGGATGTCGACGCCCGCGATCGTCGCACCGCCGGGCGTGCGATGGTAGCGCTCCATGTGGCCCGCACTGACATCGAGGAGGCCGTGGAAGATACCCGAGAGCCCGACCGGCCAGGTGACCGGCTGGGGCACGAGGCCCGTGCGATCGCGCAGCTCGTCCATCAGGTCGAGGGCGTCGCGACCGGGGCGATCCCACTTGTTGATGACCGTGATGATCGGGATGCCCCGCCGACGGCAGACATCGAAAAGCTTCATCGTCTGCGCCTCGAGACCCTTCGCCGCATCGATGAGCATGACGGCCGAGTCGACGGCCGACAGCACGCGATAGGTGTCTTCTGAGAAGTCGGAGTGGCCGGGAGTGTCGACCAGGTTGATCACGGCGCCCTCATGCTCGAACTGCACGGCAGCGGAGGTGATGGAGATTCCGCGGGCCTTCTCCATCTCCATCCAGTCGGTCACCGTGGCGGCGCGACCGCCCTTGCCGTGCACGGCACCCGCGGAGGAGATCTTGTTGGCGTGCAGGAGAAGCGCCTCGCTGAGCGTCGACTTGCCGGCGTCGGGGTGCGAGATGACGGCGATCGTGCGGCGACGGGATGCCTGCTCGACGACCTCGGTCACGTCAGCCTCCCCTCTCTCGCCGTCTGCTGTTCGACCCGTCAGTCTACGGCGGAGCGGCTGGGCGCCTCGCACGGGCGGCTCGCGCCGAGCATCCTCATGAAAATAACGAAATGATCACTAGACACCGTTACCGTTCTGTTATACCTTCTGAAGTGCGGAAGTTGTTTGCTGTGGCAGCTAACGCGGAATGTGATTGCAGGACACTCTTGGTGCAAGGGAGAGGGCCGGTTGCTTGCCTCGGCGACCGGCCCTCACATTCGTTAACGGGCGGTTTCTTCCGCGAGATGGCGGGCAGAGCCGCATGCGGATGAATAGGCTTGTCCCATGACCGAGAAATCTTTGGCTGTTGACGCCTGGGAATCGCTCTTCCGCGCCCAGGTCTCGGTGCTGCGTCGGCTCACCGCCGAGTTTCCGACCAACGAGATCTCCTTCACCGAGTACGACGTGCTCTTCAATCTCAGTCGCGCACCCGAGCGTCGGCTGCGCATCCGTGATCTCATCCCCCACCTGCTGCTGAGCCAGCCCAGCGTCAGCCGCCTGCTCGACCGTCTGGCCGGTCGCGGCCTCGTCGAGAAGATTCCCGACTCCCGTGACGCTCGCGGCACGATCGTGGTGCTGACCCCGGCCGGCCTCGAACTGTTCAAGCGGGTCGCCGTCATCCACGCCGAATCGATCGCGCGACGCGTCGGCGGCAGCCTCAACGCCGATGACCTACGACACCTCACCGAGCTGTGCGCTCGACTGCGCGACCACGACGAGCGGTAACCCACGAGCGTCGCGGCTCGCTCCGCTACTCCTCCTCCACCGGCCGAGAACCGGAGAGTACGTCGACTCCCCGGCCCCGATCAGCAGGCGGGCCGCCGTCGACACCCAGGGCGCGATGAGGCCGTGCTGCACGGAGACGACCCCGCCGCCCATGGGCACGGGCACGGCACGGCGGTCCGCCTCGGCGAACACGGTGCGGAACGCCTCATGGCGGAGGTCTCCCGCCACGGCGTAGGGCGGAATCGGACCGGAGGGCGCCACCGGGGGAACGATCGGGATGCCCGCCTCGCCCTGCTCGTTCGACACCGTCGACCGCCCTCGCTCGAAGCCCTGTCACACAGTGCCGCACGTACGCTGGTGGTATGGCGGAACCCTCCAGCATCGTATGGCTTCGCGACGACCTGCGGGTCGCCGACAACCCCGCCCTTCACGCCGCCGTCGAGCGCGGCGGCCCCGTCACCGTCGTGTACGTGCTCGATGAGGAATCCCCGGAGTCGCGCGCCCTGGGCGGTGCCAGCCGCTGGTGGCTGCACGGCAGCCTCACCTCCCTCCGGGCGGAGCTCGACGCGCGGGGCGCGCACCTGACGCTGCGCCGCGGTGCCGAGCGTGAGGTGCTGCCCGGCCTGGTGCACGAGATCGGGGCGGGAGCGGTGTTCTGGAACCGCCGCTATACGGCGGAGCGGGCGATCGACGCCGAGCTCAAGACCCGGTGGCGCGACGACGGTCTCGAGGCCCGCAGCTTCGCCGCCTCCGTGCTGCACGAGCCGTGGACTCTCACCACCGGCGCGGGCCAGCCGTACAAAGTGTTCACGCCGTTCTGGCGAGCAGCACTCGCCAGCGGGGAGCCACGCGAACCGTTGCCCGCCCCCGAGACCATCGACGGCCGGGCGGTCGCCGGTGATGAGCTCGACGAGTGGAACCTGCTGCCGACACGACCCGACTGGGCCGAGGGGCTGCGCCGCGCCTGGACTCCCGGCGAAGGCGGGGCTCACGACCGCCTCGAGAGCTTCATCGAGCACGGCCTGCCGCTATACCACCGGCGCGACGAGCCCGGCATCGAGGCGACGAGTCGGCTCAGCCCGCACCTGCGCTTCGGCGAGCTCAGCCCGCACCAGATCTGGCACCGGCTGCGCCACGGCCTCAGCCCCGCCGCTGCGCGCAACCGCGCCAAGTACCTGAGCGAAATCGGCTGGCGCGAGTTCTCGGCGACCATTCTGTTCCACGCGCCCGACCTGGCGACCACCAATTTTCGTCGAGAGTTCGACGCGTTCCCCTGGGGCAGGCCCGACGCCGAGCAGCTCGAGGCGTGGCAGACGGGGCGCACGGGCATCCCGATCGTCGACGCGGGCATGCGCCAACTGTGGGCGACCGGCTGGATGCACAACAGGGTGCGCATGATCGTCGCCTCGTTCCTCACCAAGAACCTGCTCATCGACTGGCGGCTGGGCGAAGAGTGGTTCTGGGACACCCTCGTCGACGCCGACCCCGCGAACAACGCGGCGAGCTGGCAGTGGGTGGCGGGCTCCGGTGCGGATGCCGCCCCGTACTTTCGCGTCTTCAACCCTGTGCTGCAGGCGCAGAAGTTCGACCCCGATCAGCAGTACATCCGCCGTTGGGTGCCCGAGGTCGACTCCGAGGTGTACCCGCCCCCGATCGTCGACCTGAAGGCCTCCCGGGTCGAGGCGCTCGCAGCGTACGAGGCGGTGAAGGCGGCGAAGGACTGAGCGCGGCGGTCGCCGACGGGTAGGGAATACTCGACGGGATGCCCCTCTCCCGCTCGCTGACCCTGCCGCCCGCGCTGCTCGCGGTCGTCGCGATCCTCTCCGTGCAGTTCGGCAACGCGATCGCTGGCTCGCTGTTCAGCGCCGTCGGGCCCCTCGGCGCGGCCGCGCTGCGCATGACCTTCGCGGCCGCGATCCTGTGCCTCATCATTCGGCCCCGCGTGCGCGGGTGGGATCGTCGCACCTGGGCGGGAGTCGTCGCCCTCGGAGTCGGCCTCGCCGGTATGAACGCACTCATCTACCTCGCCATCGACCGCATTCCTCTCGGAGTGGCAGTCACGATCGAGCTGCTCGGCCCGCTCGCCGTCGCCGTCGCCGGCACGCGGCGCTGGCGTGACCTGACCTGGGTAGCCCTCGCGGCGATCGGGGTCGTGCTGCTGGGTGTCGACGGCGAGGCGCGTCTCGAGCTGGTGGGGGCACTGTTCGCTGCGGGCGCCGCCGTCTTCTGGGCTCTCTACATCATCGCCTCCGCGCGGTTGGGCCCGCGAGCGCGCGGGGTGGATGGCCTGGTGGTCGCCATGGTCGTCGCCGCAGCCCTCGTCGCACCCTGGGGGGCGGGAGCCGCAATCGGAGCCATCAGCCTCGACCCGACCCTCGTGCTCGCCTTCGCCGGCATCGCCGTCATGACCTCCGCCCTGCCGTACGCCCTCGAGTTTCTGGCTCTCAAGCGCATGCCCACGCGGGTGTTCGGCGTGCTGTCGAGCCTCGGCCCCGCGGTGGCCGCGCTCGCCGGCCTCCTCGTGCTCGGCCAGCAGCTGTCGCTCGCGCAGCTCGTCGCCATCGCCATCGTCATGGCCGCCTGCGCGGGCGCGATCGCCTCAGGGCGCTCCGCCCAGATGAGAGTCTCCTCATCGGCGCCTCCTGGTCTTCTCATGCCCGAGCCCCACGATGGTGACATCACACAGGAGGAATCCACCTCCTAAGAACTCCAAGGGGGAACTCCCATGAGCATGTCCACCAAGAACTGGGTTGCGCTGAGCGCAGCCTCCGTCCTGGGCCTCGGCGTCATCGCTGGCGGCGCCGTCACGACTGCCAATGCCATGCAGCTGGTCGCCGGGGCCACCAACATCGAGCTTCCTGGCCTCGCGATCAACGACGACGGCTCGGTGGCAACCGACCCAGGCGGCGACGTCACCTTCGACGTGAGCAGCGACAGCATCGTGTCGCCCTCGCCGGCATCGCCTGCCAGCACGCAGTCGCCGATCAGCCCGGCCTCTGCCTCGCCGGTGAGCCCGGCATCCGCCTCTGCTCCCAGCCCGGCCAGCGTCGACAGCCCGCCGTCGCCGGCATCGCCCGACTCACCCGCCAGCGTCGATTCGGTCGACTAGTCCCTGAGACCGAGTCCGTTCGGGGGGCTCGGTCCGCTTCGGCGGGTCACTCAGAAGGCGGTCGTCCTCCTCGGAGGGTGACCGCCTTCTGTGCTGTGCAGATGCCCGATGCCGCCGCTGCCGCCGCATCCGCGCCCGCCAGCAGCCCGCGCAGGAGCCCCGCCGAGAACGCGTCGCCCGCGCCCGTCGGGTCGACGGGTTGCACCGCCGTCACGGGCACCCGCCGAGTCGGTACCGTGCGCTGCGCCACGATGACCGCATCAGCCCCACCCGTGAACACGACGCTCTCGACGTGCTCGAGCAGCGCCTCCGCCAGCTCCGCGTCGCGCAGCCGGTCGGCCGCATCAGCCCCGGCAGCCGACCCGCCCGACACCAGCAGTCTCGCCTCCGCCCGATTGGGCAGCAGCAGGTCGACGCCCGCGATGTCGGCAAGGAACCTCTCGACCCCGTAGTCGGCGAGAAACCCGGCCGAGCCCGGGTCGAGCGACACGCACACGCCGAGGCCGTGAGCGCGCTCGATGAGGGCCGCGAACGACGCGGCATCGAGCGCGTCGAAGAGCGTGTAGCCGGTCAGGTGCAGGTAGGCGGCATTGTCGAGCAGGGCATCCGTGACCGCCGCAGGCGACAGCGTCGCGTTCGCGCCGCGATCGGTGAGCATGGTGCGGTGGTCTCCTTCGACGACGATGACGATCGTGCCCGTCACGCGATCAGGGTCTTCGGTCAGGTGCGGGCTGACGCCGGATGCCCGCAGCACGCCCTCGTGCCGTTCCCGATCCCCGGCCCCGACCCGCCCCACGAGGTCGACGGGGGTGCCGAGCCAGCCCAGCCAAGCCGCGGTGTTGGACGCGGAGCCGCCGGGTCGCCGCACGATCGTGCTCGTCGTGTCGGTGTCGGTACGCACGGGCCCGTTCGGCACGACAATGATGTCGTCGATGACATCGCCGACCACGACAATGCGCGAGCCGCCCACGGTCAGGCGCCCGCTCGTGCCGCCCAGGCGCGCGCGATCTCGCCGGCGACGCGCACGTTGTTGCGCGCGAGGTCAAGGTTCACCTCGAGGCTGCGGCCACCGGAGAGTTCCACGATCGTGCCCAGCAGGAACGGCGTGACGGCCTTGCCGCTCACCCCGGCTCGCTCCGCGGCCGCGAAGGCCTCGTCGAGTACCCGGTCGTGTTCCTCGCGCTCCCACGCCTGATCGGCGGGAACGGGATTGGCGACGACGATGCCCTGGCGGTGCCCGAGCGCGTCGTGCGCGACCATGACGGCCGCGATGTCGGCGGGGGCCTCAACCGACCAGTCGAGGGTGAAGGCGCTCTCCCGCAGCCAGAAGCTCGGGAACACGGTCGTGCCCAGGCCGATGACGGGCACGCTGTACGTCTCGAGGCGCTCGAGAGTTGCGGCGATGTCGAGCACGCTCTTGACGCCCGCTGACACGACGGTGATGGGCGTGACGGCCAGTGTCGACAGGTCGGCAGACTCGTCGAACGTCTGGCTCGCCCCGCGGTGCACGCCGCCGAGCCCACCCGTGGCGAAGACCCGGATGCCCGCCTTGGCCGCGAGGTGGGCCGTTGCGGCGACCGTCGTGGCGCCGCTCGCCCCGCGTGCCGCGAGGATGGGCAGGTCGCGCACACTCGCCTTGGCGAGGTCCTCTTCCGCAATGCGCCGCACCCCCTCCGCGTCGAGGCCGATCTGCGGCACGCCGTCCAGCACGGCGATCGTCGCCGGCGTCACCCCCTGGTCGCGCAGCAGTTGCTCGAACTCGAGCGCGGCTTCGTGATTGCGCGGCCGGGGAAGGCCGTGGCTGATGATGGTCGACTCGAGGGCGACGACGGGTCGGCCTGCGGCGAGCGCGGCCTCCACGTCGGGCGAGAGGTGCAGGAGGGTCACCGGCCAAGGCTAGTCGCTGGCGAGTGAAGCTGTGGCGCGCCCGGAGAGACTCGAACTCCCAACCTTCTGATCCGTAGTCAGATGCTCTATCCATTGAGCTACGGGCGCACGTCGCGTGAAGCGACTGAGAGAGCATATCAGCCGGAGGGCGCGCCTCTTCACGTCAGTAGACGCGGCCGACTGTTCTCGGGCAGGATGGCCATGCCGCTGGCTGCCCGGCCTCCGGCGCCCTGAGATGAGCTGACTCGTGCGGGCCATGACCGCCGACAGTCTCGTCGATGAGCTGTTCAGCGATCGTGGACTCCCTGCTACCCGTCGCCGAATCCGGAGACGGCCATCGGGCACGGTGACGCTGAGCGTGATCGACCGCGGGCCCGGCATTGCCCCGCAGGATCAAGCGTTGCTGTTCGAGCCGTTCTTTCGGGCAACGAGTGTGCGAACATCCGGCACGCGTGTTTCCGGTCTGGGGCTGCCGATCATGACGGCGATCATCGAGGCCCAACGGGGGGCGAACTCGACATCGCCAGCGAGGTGGGCGGAGGGACGACCGTGACGGTCGCCCTGCCCGCGCAACACGAGCCGGGGAAAGAACGCGGAGACGGAGGGATTTGAACCCTCGGTCCCCTCAAAGGGGACTCCACCTTAGCAGGGTGGTGCACTCGGCCGGACTATGCGACGTCTCCTGGCGGATGCCTTCCCCACTATAGCCGCTCGCGAGGATCGCTTCACGCGACTAGTTCGAGACGGCGCAGGTGAAATCGGCGGCCGTCTGGCCCTTGACCCCCGTGAGCACCTCGGCCGGCTCCTCGGCCTCCAGCGGCGGCACGGTCGGGCCTGCCTCCGTCGTCGGTGCGGGCGTCGACGGGTCCGGCTCAGGCGCCGGCGCATTCGGGTCGGTCGTCGACCCGACCCCGGTCTCGCCCTCCTCGAGCAGGAACGACTCGCCGTTGCGGATCTTGTCGAACAGGGCCTCGGCCTGGCTGCGGATCGGCTGCACCTTACCGAGGTACACGCCCGTGCCGCCGGTCGTGCTCGGGTACTGCACGAAGGAGATGTTCTCGGTGGGGATATCGCGCAGCACGAGCGCCATCGACACCATGGTGTCGGGCCGGGCGATGCTGCTGGAGAGCTGCATCGACGTCGTCGCGACGGTCGCCAGACCGTACAGCTTGGTGAGATCGGTCAAGACTCCCTCGGTCTGCACCTTGCGGATCAGCGACGACAGGTACACCTGCTGGGAACTGATGCGGCCCAGGTCGCTACCGTCGCCCACGCCGTAGCGGGTACGCAGGAACGCGAGCGCCTCGCCACCTTCCAGGCTGTAGGTGCCGGCCTCCGGCAGAACCAGACCCGTGTAGCGGTCGTTGATCGGGCCGTCGACGCAGACGTCGACCCCGCCGACGGCCGACGACATGCGCGCCACGCCGTCGAAGGTGATGATGCCCGCGTAGGGAACATCGAGGCCGGTGAGCGCCTCGACGGTGAGCACGACACAGCTCAGACCGCCGTAGGACATCGCGACGTTGATCGGCTGCGCCGACATCGCCGAATAGTTGCCGCCCTCCGGTCGGGGGCAGGAGGGGACGGGGACGACCATGTCGCGCGGAATGCTGATCGCGACGGCAGACTGCTGGTCTTCCGCGACGTGCACGAGGATGTTGACGTCGTTGAGCACGGCGCTGCCGCGGGAACCGCCATCCGCCTGGCCCTCGGCATTGTCGACGCCGACGAGCAGCACGTTGAAGCCGCCCTCCCACTCGCCGAGGGTGGGAACCGGGCGCTCCTCGCCCGCCTCGTCGACGAGCTCAACGACGTCGATGTTCTGGTTGAGCTGGTTCACCGCGATCGCCGCGACCGAGACACCGCTCACCATGACCACCGCCATCGTGCCACCCAGCACCGCCAGCAGGGTCTTCCACGCGCTGTGTCGACGCAAGCGCCCATGCCGCACCGAGGCGGTCGGTAATGACCGACTCGCGCGATCGCGAAGCTGCTCAGTCATGTGGTCCCCTTGTGCACGTGGTTCTTGGTGCAGGCGTTCGGCCCGGATTCTCCGGGCCTGCTCGAGCGGAGGGCGTGGGATTCGAACCCACGAGACATTTCTGCCCACTGGTTTTCAAGACCAGCTCCATCGGCCGCTCGGACAGCCCTCCTTGGTGGTCAGTACAGCAGAGTACCCGACCCCGCCCCAGAATCGGCTAGAGAGCGGCGAGCGCCTGCGCGAGACCGTCCTCGGTGTCGCGCCCCGTGACCTCCGACGACACCGCGACGACCTCCGGAGGCGCCTGCCCCATCGCGACGCCGCGACCACCGCCACTCGACGCCCACTCGAGCATCTCGATGTCATTGCGGCCGTCGCCCACGCACAGCACCCGGTCTCGGGGAATCCCGTGGGCATCCCGCACCCGCTCCAGCGCGGTCGACTTGTTGATGCCGTCGGGCGCGATGTCGAGCCAGGCCGTCCAGCCCACGTTGTAGCTCACCTGGTGCAGGCCCATGAGCTCGACCGCGGCGAGGAACTCCTCCATCGCGTGGCCGGGCGAGATGACGACGACGCGCGTCGCCGGCTCGTGCGCGAGGCGCTCGAACGGCACCTCCTCGCTCACCGCGCCCAGCGCGCCATCCGGGAACCAGCCCGTGTAGCGGTACAGCCCCTCCTCGTTCTCGACGGCGTAGTTCGCGTGGCGCAAATGCGGCCGGATGCGCTCCAGCACGTCCGAGGCGTCGAACGTCTCAACATGGTGCCGTCGGTACCCGGTGGGAGCGTGCTCGTCGCGACGCAGCGTGATCGCACCGTTCGAGCAGACGACGAACTCGGGGCAGATATCGAGACGGTCGAGCACCGGCATCGTCATAGCGACCGAGCGACCCGTGGCGAGCATGACCTCGTGGCCCGCGTCGCGCACGCGCGCGACCTCGTGCGCGACGGCGTCGGTGAGCGTGCCGTCCTCATGTAGCACGGTGCCGTCGATGTCGAGGGCGACGAGCCACTTCTCCGGTGCGCTGCCATCGCTCACGACGTCGGCTCCAGAACCGCGAGGCCGCCCAGGTAGGGGCGCAGCACCTCGGGCACGACGACCGAGCCATCGGCCTGCTGGTGCGTCTCGAGGATCGCGACGAGCCAGCGGGTCGTGGCGAGCGTGCCGTTCAGGGTCGCCACCGGCGCCGTCTTGCCGCTCTCGGTGCGGTAACGGGTATCCAGACGACGCGCCTGGTAGGTGGTGCAGTTGCTCGTGCTGGTGAGCTCGCGGTAAGCATCCTGCGTCGGCACCCACGCCTCGACGTCGAACTTGCGCGCCGCACTGGAGCCGAGATCGCCGGCCGCGACGTCGATGACGCGATAGGCGAGACCGAGGGCGCTCAGCATCCCCTCCTGGAGGGCGAGCAGGGCCTCGTGCTCGGCGGCCGCGTCAGCCGGGTCGACGTAGCTGAACATCTCGAGCTTCTGGAACTGGTGCACGCGGATGATGCCGCGGGTGTCTTTGCCGTAGCTGCCTGCCTCGCGGCGGTAGCACGTCGACCAGCCCGCGTAGCGCAGCGGCCCCGCGCTCACGTCGATGATCTCGTCTGCGTGGTAGCCGGCGAGCGCCACCTCGCTCGTGCCCGTCAGGTAGAGGTCGTCGTCGCGCAGGCGATACACCTCGTCGGCGTGCTCGCCGAGAAACCCCGTGCCCGACATGACCTCCGGGGTGACCAGCGTCGGGGTGATCATCGGGGTGAAGCCTGCCTCGAGCGCGCGGTCGAGGGCGAGGTTCATGATCGCGAGCTCGAGCCGGGCGCCGACACCCTTGAGGAAGTAGAAGCGCGAGCCGGAGACCTTGACGCCGCGCTGCAGGTCGATCGCGTCGAGACGCTCGCCCAGCTCGACGTGGTCGCGCGGCGTGAAGTCGAAGGTCGGCCGCTGCCCCACCTCCCGCAGGGTCACGAAGTCGGCTTCGCCACCGGCGGGCACGCCGTCGAGCACAAGATTGGGCAGGGCGCCGACGATGCGCACGACATCCTCTTCGGCGGCGGTGACGGCGTGCTGAGCATCCTTGACACGGGCCGCCAGCTGCTGCGCCTGCGCGACCAGGGCCGCCTTCTCGTCTTTCGGGGCCGCTGCCACGGCCTTGCCAAACGCGTTCTGCTCTGCCCGCAACGACTCGAACCGGGTGATCGCCTCGCGGCGAGCCTCGTCGGCAGCGATGGCCTCATCGACGAGCTCGACGGGTGCTCGTCGGGACTGCTGCGAGTGTCGCAGGGCATCGGGGTTGTCGCGCAGCACGTGGGGGTCGATCACGCCTCTAGTCTGTCACGCACGGTCGCCCGGAATCACGGGGCGCCCGCTGGGTCGCATGCTCTACTCTGACGCCATGGCCACTGCTGGCGGCGCTGCCGACCCTCCCCGACTGGCGGTGATCGCCAACCCGGTCAAGGTCGACATGACCGACCTGCGGGCGGCCGTCGCGGCGGCGGAGAGGGAGCACGGCTGGGGAGCGTCGCTGTGGCTCGAGACCACGCTCGACGACCCCGGGCAGGGCATCGCACGCGAGGCGATCGAGGCGGAAGCGAACGCCGTGCTCGTCGCTGGCGGCGATGGCACGGTGCGCGCAGTCTCGGAGGGCCTCGTCGATTCGGGGATGCCCATGGTGCTGCTACCGGCGGGCACCGGCAATCTGCTGGCCCGCAACCTGGGTATCAGCGTGAACCGCACAAAAGACGCGGTCGCCACCGCCTTCACGGGGCAGGATCATGCCGTCGATGCGGGCGTCGCGACGATCACGCGCGAGGATGGCACGGAGGAGGCCCACGCCTTCGTGGTCATGATCGGCATCGGTCTCGACGCGAAGATGATCGCGGCGACCAACGACGAGCTCAAGAAACGGGTGGGCTGGCTCGCCTACGTCGAAGCGATCGCTCGCATCTTTAAGGATGTGAACGCGGTCAAGCTCACCTACACGCTCGACGGCTCACCCGAGCGCTCGACCAGCGCCCACACCGTGCTCATCGGCAACTGCGGTGCCCTGCCCGGCGGTGTGCTGATCTTGCCTGAGGCCGAGATCGACGATGGTCTGCTCGACGTCGTCGCCATGCGCCCGCGCAACCTGTGGGGGTGGATTCGTGTCGGTACCGCGGTCGTGTGGGAGAACGGCGTGCTGCACAAGACACGTGTGGGTCGGCGCATCATGGCCGCTGACAAGCGCGTGCGGGCCTTGCGCTACTTCCAGGGCCGGCACATGACGATCAGCTTCGACAGGCCGGAAGACTTCGAGATCGACGGCGAAGGCATGGGTCTGGTGACCAAGCTCGACGTGCGCGTCGCCCCCGCCGCCCTGATCGTGCGCATCCCGAAGGGTGAGCGCGAGCGGCTGTAGCTCAGAACACCCGAGGCGTGGTCTCTCAGGGCTGGGTCTCTGGAGGCGCGGTCGCTAGGAGTGCGGCTCACCCGACAGGATGCCCCGCAGCCAGTCGCGCGCATCGGCGAAGACCTCGTCGCCGTACTCCTGCACGAACTCGACGGGGCGCTTGTCGGCGCGCGGGTACGAGCCCAGGAAGATCACCCTGGGGCTGAAGCGCCGCAGGCCGAGCAGTGCGTCAGCGACCCGCTCATCGTGGATGTGCCCGTCGAGATCGATGACGAAGCGGTAGCGGCCGAGGGCATCGCCGATGGGCCGCGACTCGAGGAGGCTCATGTTGACGCCGCGCGTGGCGAACTGCTCGAGCATCTCGAGCAGTCGGCCGGGGGCATCGTCGGGCAGCTCGGCGATGATGCTCGTCTTGTCGGCACCGGTGCGCTCGGGGATCGCGAGGCTGCGGCTCACGAGCGCGAAGCGTGTGACCGCGTTCGGGTTGTCGCCGATCTGCTCGGCAAGCACCTCGAGCGCGTGATGGTCGGTGATGCCGGGCGGGGCGACCGCCGCCTGGGCGAGCTCGTTCTCGAGCAGGCTTGCCGCCGCCGCCACGTTTGAGGGGGCGGGGATGTGGCCATGATCGGGCAGCGCTGATTCGAGGTAGCGGCGGCACTGCGCGTAGGCCACCGGGTGCGCGGTGACGACGCGGACATCCTCGAGCGAGAAGCCCGGGCGGGCCACCAGCACGAAGTTCACGGGAACCAGGTATTCGCCGATGATGCGCAGGCCGGGCACCGTCGCGAGGGCATCCTGCGTGGCGCTCACCCCGCCCTCGACCGAGTTCTCGATCGCGATCATGGCGCCGATGCTGCGACCGGCGACGACGTCGTCCAGTGCCTCGCCCACGTTGCTCACGCTGCGCCAGGTCGCGCCCTGCGCCGCGGGCACCTGACGCAGGGCCTCCCAGGTGAAGGTGCCGATGGGCCCCAGGTAGGAGTACACCGGGGTCTCGTCAGGGGCGGCGCTCATGCTCGGCAGTCTATTGCCGCGCATCGCACGACTATGGTCGCGCGCAGGCGCCGGTGGTTGGATGGGGGCATGACCGACCGCGCCGGAACACCCGCCCGCCCGGAGGATCTCGTCGACGTTGACGCGCTTCTCGCCGCCTACGACGATCGCGCCCCTGACCTCGACGACCCGGCGCAGCGCGTCGTCTTCGGCACGAGCGGCCACCGCGGCTCGAGCCTCGACGGCGCCTTCACCGACACCCACATCGCGGCGATCACGCAGGCGATCGTCGAATACCGTGACTCGCAGGGCACGCGGGGCCCGATCTTCGTCGGCGCCGACACCCACGCGCTCTCCGCCCCCGCCCAGCGCACGGCGCTCGAGGTGCTCGCGGCCAACGGGGTCACCGCCCTCGTGGACGCGAACGGCGACTACGTGCCGACTCCCGCCCTCAGTCACGCGATCCTGCGGGCGAATCGGGATGCTCCGGCTGACGCGAAGCACGACGGCATCGTCATCACCCCCAGCCATAACCCGCCGCGCGACGGCGGCTTCAAGTACAACCCGCCGCATGGCGGACCCGCCGACTCCGACGCGACGAGCTGGATCGCCGCGCGCGCCAACGAGCTCATCGCCGGCGGCAACCGGGAGGTACGACGCCAGGTCGGCGTGGACGCGCAGCCGTACGACTTTCGCGAGCACTACGTCGCCGACCTCGGCGACATCCTCGACCTCGACGTGATTCGTGCCAGCGGGCTCCGCATCGGCGCCGACCCGCTCGGTGGCGCGGCCGTGAACTACTGGGCGCTCATCGCCGAGCGCTACGGGCTCGACCTGACGGTCGTGAACCCCGAGGTCGACCCGCAGTGGGGGTTCATGACCCTGGACTGGGACGGCAAGATTCGCATGGACCCCTCCAGCCGCCACGCGATGGCGAGCGTGCTCGCGCACAAGGACGACTACGACCTGCTGACGGGCAACGACGCCGACGCCGACCGCCACGGCATCGTCACCCCCGACGGCGGGCTCATGAACCCCAACCACTACCTGGCCGTCGCCATCGAGTACCTCTACACCCATCGCCCTGGCTGGCGCGCGGATGCCGCGATCGGCAAGACGCTCGTGTCGAGCACGATGATCGACCGCGTCGCCGACGGCCTCGGTCGGCGCCTGTGGGAGGTTCCCGTCGGCTTCAAGTGGTTCGTGCCCGGCCTGCTCGACGGCTCCGTCGCGTTCGGCGGCGAAGAGAGCGCCGGCGCGAGCTTCGTGCGGAAGGACGGCACGGCGTGGACGACCGATAAGGACGGCATTCTGCTCGCCCTGCTCGCCTCGGAGATCACAGCCGTCACCGGGCAGACGCCGTCACAGATCTACCGCGGCCTCACTGAGCGCTACGGCAACCCCGCGTACGAACGCGTGGATGCGCCCGCCACCGCCGCGCAGAAGAAGACGCTCGGCTCGCTCCAGGGCGAGTCGATCACGGCCGACACTCTCGCGGGCGACCCCATCACGGCGCGTCTCTCACAGGCCCCCGGCAACGGTGCGGGCATCGGCGGGCTTAAGGTGACGACCCACCGCGCCTGGTTCGCCGCCCGACCGAGCGGCACTGAAGACGTCTACAAGATCTACGCGGAGTCGTTCGGCGGCCCCGACCACCTCGCTGACGTGCAGCGCGAGGCGAAGAGCATCGTCGACAGCGCCCTGGGCGCCTCGTGACGGGCAGTCACGACACTCCCCTCGACCCCGCACTCGACCGCGCTGCTCGGCACGCTGCCTGGGATGCGGTGACGGCCGAGCACCTGCACGCGCGCGGCGGCATGAAGTGGTCGCTGTTCCCCGGCACGCTCGGCGCGTGGGTGGCCGAGTCAGACCTGGGCACCGCACCGGCGGTCACCAGCGCGTTGCACGCCGCCGTCGACCACGGCGACGTCGGCTATCTGCCGCGCGGTCTCTCGAGCGAGCTATCGCGGGCGACCGCCGGGTGGATGCGCGACACCACCGGGTGGGATCCGACACCGGAGCGCGTGCATCCGATCGCCGACGTCATTCAGGGCCTCGAGTACGCGATACGGCACTACACGCGACCCGGGTCGGCGGTCGTCGTGCCCACCCCCGCCTACATGCCGTTCCTGTTCGTGCCGACCTCGCTGGGTCGTGACGTCATCGAGGTGCCCCACGCGGTCGACGCGGGTCGTCACACCCTCGACCTCGACGCCATCGAGGCGGCTCTAGCGGCGGGGGCAGGGCTCGTTCTGCTGTGCAATCCGCTCAACCCCGGCGGTCGCGTGTTCGATCGGGCGGAGCTGGAGGCCCTTGCCGAGGTCGTCGACCGCCACGGGGCGCGCGTGTTCTCTGACGAGATCCACGCTCCACTCGTCTTCGGCGCGCATCGACACCTGCCCTATGCGAGCATCAACGATCGGGCGGCCGGGCACACCGTCACGGCGATCTCGGCGTCGAAAGCCTGGAACCTGCCGGGCGTGAAGTGCGCGCAGTTCATCACGAGCAACGACGCCGACGAGGCGATCTGGGAGGGCCTGGGGCCGCTCGGCAGTCACGGAGCGAGCACCCTCGGCGTCATCGCCAACACCGCCGCCTACGACCATGGGCGCGAGTGGCTCACCGACTTCGTGGACTACGTCGACGGCAACCTGAACCTGCTGGGCGAGCTGCTGGGCCAGCATCTGCCCGAGGTGGGCTACCGCCGACCCGAGGGCACCTACATCGCCTGGCTCGATGTGGCGGCGCTCGGGCTCGGCGAACACCCGGCCACGGTCATCCGGGAGCGCGGCGGGGTCTCGCTCACGGAGGGCACCGCCAGTGGGCGGGCGGGCGCCGGCCACGTGCGCATGATCGTCGCCACGCCCAGGCCGATCGTCGAGCGACTCGTGGCGGGCATCGCGCAGGCCGCCGGTCGCTGAGACCGCGAGCGAACCGGCGCCCGCCGATCAGTTCGCGTAGGTCGGCGCGGCGGGCAGACCGAAGAATTCCTCCAGCGTGAGGATGCCCGTCTCGTGCAGCTCTGTCGCGAGCTCGACCCCGACGTACCGGAAGTGCCACGGCTCGTACGCGTACCCGGTGATCTCGGTCATGCCCGGCGGATAGCGCAGGTGGAAGCCGAAGCGGTGCGCGTTGGCGGCAAGCCACTGGCCGTGCTCCGTGTCGCCGAAGCACTGGTCGAGCGGGCACACCGAGGGCACCGAGCTGATGTCGATCGTGAGCCCCGTCTGGTGCTCACTGTGCCCGGGTCGCGCGCTGCGCTGGTTGGCGTACTCCTGCCCCCTGCTCGCGACGATGCCGTCGTACACGCGCACTTGGACGGTGTAGCTGCGGTAGGCGCTTTGCGACTGCATGCGCAACCCTGCCTCGTCCTCTGCCGCGGCGAACAGGGCGACGACGGCGTCAGCGGCTTCCTGCCGCAGCAGGGGTTCGTTCGCGAAAGGCACCGGCACGCGCACGAGATCGTCGGGCGCGTACGATTCGGGCTGCAGGGGGCGCAGCTTGTTGACGACGACCCAGATCGAGTTGGGGTCGTCGAGCGACCGCGCCTCACGGTCGAAGGTGGGGGTCGGGCTCGGGGTCGGAGTGGGGGTCGGCGTCGACGTCGGCGTGGACGTGGGGGCCGGCGCGGAGATGCTCGGCTCCGGCAGCGGGCCTCGATCCACCGCGCACGCACCGACCGTGACGGCGATCACACCGGCGATGAGAACAAGGAAGAGCCGGAACGTGCGCACCCTCCCAGGGTATCGACCGTGACGGATGCAGCCTGTTGCGCGAGGCGGTACCTTAATCGCATGAGCCGAGGCCGCGCCATTCTGTCATCCGTTCTCGTTGCCCTCGGGGCGATCGCCTACGGGGCGTCTCCCATCGACGTGGTTCCTGAGTTGCTGCTCGGCCCGCTCGGCCTCATCGACGACGCCGCGGTGATCATGGGCGCGGGCCTGGCCATCTGGAAGCTTCTCTCGGGTCGCAGGGCCACCCCGACCGCTCCCGGCGACACGCCGCCCGCGGCTGAGTCGCCCCGGTGGGAGCAGAAGACGAACGGGTAGGGTGCCCGGCATGAGCCTGACTGTCACGCACGAGCCCGATGCCGAGCGTTACGCCGCCTACGACGGCGATGAGCTGCAGGGCTGGATCATCTACGACCGCGACGGCACGACCATCCGTCTGCTGCACGCCGAGGTACCGCCGATGCAGCGCGGTACGGGCCTGGGCGGGCAAGTCGTGCAGGCGATCCTCGACGAGCTGCGCGCGACGACCGCTGACCGCGTGCAGCCGGTGTGCGGCTTTGTGGTGACGTGGATGCGCCGCCACCCGAAGTACGCCGACCTCACGACGCGCTGACGCCTCAGTCGCGCAACGGCAGCACGATCGGCCGCCCGGACGCACCGAGGCGGTGGATCTGCACGTCGAGCCCGTAGACCCGCCCCACCCGTTCGGCCGTCATCACGTCGTCGGGTGCCCCGAACGCATCGAGTCGACCGTGGTCGAGCAGCGCGATGCGGTCGGCGTAGGCGCCCGCGAGCGAGAGGTCATGCACCACGACCACGACCGCGCGGCCCTGCGCGGCGAGGTCGCGCGCGACCCGCATGATCTCCTCCTGGTGGCGCAGGTCGAGCGCCGCCGTCGGTTCGTCGAGAAAGACGATGTCGGCCGACTGGGCGAGCACGCGAGCGAGGGACACCCGCGCCTGCTCACCTCCGCTCAGCGAGGTGAACCGGCGGCCGAGCAGGTGCTCGACGTCGGCGGCCTGCACCGCGCGCACGACGGCCTCGCGATCCTCGTCGGCGGTCGAGACGCGCAACCACGGGCTGCGCCCCATCTGCACGATCTCGATCACACGGAACGGGAAGCTCACCGTGTTGGCCTGCGTCAGCACCGAGCGCAGGCGCGCAAGCTCGAGCGTGCGGTACTGGTCGATCGGTCGGCCGTGCAGGCTGACCTGGCCCTCGCTCGGCCGGGCATCCCCACTGAGCACAGAGAGCAACGTCGACTTGCCCGCACCGTTGGGGCCGACGAGGGCGAGGATCTGCCCCGCCCGTACCTCCAAATCGAGCTCCGCGATGATGTCGCGGCCGTCGAGGCGCACGCCAACACCGCGCGCCTCGATCACGACGGCGCCCGCACCGGATGCCCCGCTCACGCTCGCGTCACCACGCGCCTCGGCGCTCATGCCCAGCCTCCGCTGCGCCGACGCTGCCGCCACAGCAGGTAGAAGAAGAACGGCCCGCCGATGAGGGAGGTGAGCATGCCGATGGGCAGCTCGGCACCGTCGACGAGGGTGCGCGTGAGCAGGTCGGCGAGGACGAGCAGAGCCCCGCCGCCGACCGCGCTCGCCACGATGAGGCCGCGGTGCGCAGGCCCGATGATCATGCGGATGATGTGCGGCACGACGAGCCCCACGAAGGCGATGATGCCGGTGAACGCGACCGCGACGCCGGTCAAGAGGGCCACGAGCACGATGGAGACGAGGCGCAGCCGCTCCACGTTGACCCCCAGGTGTCGGGCATTGCGCTCCCCGAGGGCCAGCAGGTCGAGACGCTGCGCGAGCAGCACGGCGACGATGACGCCGACGATGCCGACGACGGCGACGACGCTCACCTGCGACCACAGCGAGCCGGCGATCGACCCGAGTTGCCAGAACACGATCTGCTCACGGCTGGCCGTGTCAGCAATGAACAGCACGAAGGCAATGCCCGCCTGGGCGAAGGCGTTGATGGCGATGCCCGTCAGCAGCAACGTCACGACCTCGGTGCGCCCGCCCGCCCGCGAGACGACGTACACGAGCAGGGTCGCCACGAGCGCTCCGAGAAAGGCGAAGACCGCGATGCCGGCACCGCCGAGCACGGAGGCGCCGAGCACGATCGCGGTCGCCGCCCCGAGCGCGGCTCCCGACGACACTCCGACGACGCCGGGCTCGGCGAGCGGGTTGCCGAAGATCGCCTGCATGACCGCTCCCGCCACGGCGAGCGCCGCCCCCACGAGCAGGCCCATGACGATGCGGGGAAACCGCACGACCCACAGCGTCGACTCGACAATCGGGTCGGTGGGCGCCCACGCCGTGTCGATTCCCATGGCACGCAGCAGTGACCCGGCGACCTCAGTGGGTGTGATCGCGAGCTGCCCCGTGATCGCCGACAGCACGACGCCGCCGACGATGACGCCGGCGAGCAGCAGAGTGAGGGCGAGGGCCCGGATGCGCGGGCTCACGGAACGCGCTGAATCCAGTCCTCGGTGCTGAACTTCTCGGCCACGAGCTCCGCCACCCGCGCCTGCTCCTCCGGCGTGATCGCGCCCTCGGCGAGGCCGTTCAGTGAACGGAAGGTGCCCAGCAGGGCCTCGATGACCTCGTCGCGACTGAGACCCGTCTGCGACTTGAGCGGGTCGACGCGCTTGTTGGCGCTCTTGACGCCCTTGTCGCTGAGCTTCTCGCGACCGATGCGCAGCACCTCAGTCATGCGGTCGCCATCCATGTCGTACGCCATGGTGACGTGGTGCAGCACCGAGCCCGAGCCGAGTCGCTTCTGGGCGGCACCTCCGATCTTGCCCGCTGAGCTGGCGATGTCGTTGAGCGGCACGTAGCGCGCGTCGATGCCGAGCTCGCGCAGGGCGAGGATGACCCACTCGTCGAGGAAGGCGTAGGACTCGGCGAAGCTCATGCCGCTCACCAGGTCGACGGGGGCGTAGAGCGAGTAGGTGATCGCCGACTGCGGCTCGATGAACATCGCCCCGCCGCCGGAAATGCGGCGCACGACCTCGAAGCCGTAGCGCTCGGCGTTCTCGATGTCGACCTCGTTGCGCACCGACTGGAAGGAGCCGATCACGACCGCGGGGCTCTTCCACTCCCAGATGCGCAGGGTCGGGCCACGCGTGCCGGCACCGACGGCCTCCGACAGAACCTGGTCGAGAGCCATCTGCTGCACCGGCTCGAGCGCGGGCCCGCGCAGCAAATGCCAGTCGTAGTCGGCAAAGGTCGTCGCGCTCGAGAGAGCTCGGCGAATCGTGGTCGCGATGGCCTCGGGGCTGAACCCGAGCAGAACGGCGCCGGGGGGCAGGGCATCCGTGATGGCCGCGGTGAGCGCCTTCGCGTCGGAGCCCGCCGCCATGCCGTTCACAGCCGCCTCGATCGCGGGAATCGTCTCGTCAGGCTCGACGAAGAAGTCGCCCGCCAGCCGGAAGCTGCTGATGCGATCGTCGGTCACCTCGAGGTCGACGACGACGAGCTTGCCGCCGGGAACCTTGTACTCACCGTGCATGGGTCAAGCCTATTGTGCGAACCCGCGCGCGCGACCGGGTGCGAGCTGCCCTCGCCGCTCGTGCTACTCCTGGCCCGAGAAGAGGCGGTCGTCGAGCCAGGCGATGAGGTCGGCGCGCACGTCTTCCTGGTTGGTCTCGTTGAAGACCTCGTGGCGGGCCCCCTCGTAGACGATGAGCTCGACGTCGCTCAGGCCACCCGTGCTGAGGTAGGCGTCGGCGAGCTTCTTGGCGCTCTTCTCGCCGCCGAGCGGGTCGTCGTCGCCGACCATGATGAGCAGGGGCAGGGGCCGCGCCATGCGCTTCGGTGTGCCGTAGAGCCGCAGGCCGTCGCGCACGCCGAAGAGCTGCAGCACCGCCGCGTCCGTCGTGAGGGGGTCGGCGACGAACGCCGCCGCGACCTCGGGGTCGCGACTCAGCCACTCGGCGCCCGTCGTGCCCAGGTGCTTGTGGCGGGCGTTGAGGTCACCGCCGTTCATGGCGAGCGGCGTGCGGTACGCGGTGCCTGTGAGCACGACGGCATCCCACGGCACAGCGCTCTCGTTGAGCAGGTTCTGCGCCATGAGGGAGCCCCACGAGTGCCCGATGAGCGCGAACCGCAGCTCGGGGTGGTCGATGCGAGCCAGTTCTGCGAGATCGAGAAGGTTCTGCTGCGTCGCCCGCAGCCCTCCCACCCCGAGCTTGCCAATCTTGCTGAGGTCACCCTCCCAGTACTCGACGCCGGTCTGGCCGTGACCGCGGTGGTCGTCGGCATAGACGACGTATCCGCTGTTGACGAGTTCCTGCGCCAACACCTCGTAGCGCAGTGCGTGCTCGCCCACTCCGTGCGCGATCTGCACAACCCCGCGAGGCTTGCCAGGCGACCAGACGTAGTAGTGCACGACGACACCGTGGTCGTCAGTGAACGTGCGGTGCTCGCGCTGGGCGATGAACTTCGGCATGTGGGGTCGCCTCCTTGTGCTTATCGTAGGCCGCTGAGGGGGGTGCGTCAGAGTAGTGACCTAGGCTGAACCGGTTATGCACTGCTCCGCGCCTCCCTGCTGTTCTCCGCTCCCGCCGTGGGCTGTGCTGAGCCGCCGGGCCTCGTCGTGACGGCGATGTTCCGCTCCCTGGGAATCCTGAACTACCGCATCTGGTTCATCGGGGCGCTCGTCTCGAACGTCGGCACGTGGATGCAGCGCACCGCGCAGGACTGGTACGTGCTCACCGAGCTGACCAACGACGACGCAGCCGCGGTCGGGGTGACGCTCGCCCTGCAGTTCGGCCCCGCGCTCGTCATCGGGCCTTTCGCGGGCATCATCGCCGACCGCCTGCCCGGTCGGCGGCTCATCGCGACGACGCAGGCCACCCAGGCCCTGCTCGCGCTCGCGCTCGGCATCATCATCGTCACGGGCGTCGCTGAACTCTGGATGGTGTATCTGCTCGCCCTCGGGCTCGGCATCACTACAGCAGTCGAGGCGCCCGCACGACAGACCTTCGTCGGCGAGCTCGTCGGTCAGGACGACCTACCGAACGCGGTGGCGCTCAACTCGACGTCGTTCAACGGAGCGCGGCTCATCGGGCCCGGGATCGCCGGCGTGCTTGTGGCCCTCATCGGAGCGGGCTGGGTCGTGCTGCTCAACGTGGCGACCTTCAGCGCCATGCTCATCGCCATCGCACTGCTCAGTGCCGATCAGCTGCAGCCCGTGCGCAAGACGACGAAGGGGCGGGGGCAGCTACGGGAGGGCATCCGGTACGTGCGTCGCCGCGGCGACCTGCTCGTGATCTTCGCCATGATCTTTCTCATCGGAACCTTCGGGTTCAACTTCGCGATCTTCACCGCAACGATGGCGCGCGTCGAGTTCGGGCGGGGCGCGAGCGAGTTCGGCATCCTGTCGTCGATCGTCGCTGTCGGCTCGGTCGCGGGGGCTCTCGCCGCCGCGCGGCGGGTGCGACCACGCCTGCGGGTCATCGTGCTGGCCTCCCTGGGCATCTTCGCCTCGATGACGGTCGCAGCACTCATGCCCACGTTCGAACTGTTCGCCCTCGCCCTCATCCCCGTCGGGTTCAGCGCCATGACGATGGTCACGTCGGCGAACGCCTACGTGCAGACGACCACCCGCGCCTCGATTCGCGGGCGCGTGCTCGCGCTGTACCTCACGATCTTCCTCGGCGGCACCCCCTTCGGCGCACCCCTCATCGGCGTCGTCGCCAACGAGTTCGGGCCCCGGTGGGCACTGCTCGCCGGTGCCCTCGGCGGGCTCATCGCCGCGCTCATCGCGCTTCTCTGGATGCGCGCGACGAGGAACCTGCGCGTCGGCCGCCGCCACGCCGACGACCGGTGGTGGCGCATGACCGTCGCCTACGACGGCGACGACTACTCGAAGCGCCTGCGCGATCGGGAGACCGCGACGCAGGAGCTCGCCGTCATCGAGGCGGAGACCAGGAAGACCTAGGCGCGCACCGCTGGAGCACTACGGGCTCCGGTCGCAGCGCGGCTCGCCTCCAGCAGCGTCGTGACGGCCTCCCGGATGCCCTCCAACTCGTCGAGCGTCAGGCCGAGCCCCTCGATCACGCGCCCCGGAACGCGCTCGGCCTCGGCACGGAGCGCCTGCCCCTGCTCGGTGAGGCGAATGGCCAGGGCGCGCTCATCGGCTCCGTCGCGGGCGCGCGTCAGGAGGCCCTGCTGATCGAGACGCTTGAGGAGCGGGCTCAGCGTCGCGGGGTCCAGCAAGAGGCGCTCGCCGAGGTCTTTCGCGCGCAGGGGGCTTTCCTCCCACAGTGCCAGCATGACCAGATATTGCGGATGAGTGAGACCGAGCGGCTCGAGGATGGGCCTGTAGAGGTTCACGACGCTGCGACTCGCGGCAGCCACCGCGAAGCAGACTTGGCGGTCAAGCGCGAGAAAGTTGTTCACATCGTCAGGATAGCGGGTGTACTATTAGTTCGTGCGCAAAGTAAACCCTCTCAACCCCTTCCTCGAGAGCCCCGGCATCTGGGGCTCGTTCGGTCGCGTTCTTTGGAGCGTCACCGGCCCCGCCGCGATCGGCATCGGCCGCCCCGAGGCTCCGTACGCTCCACCCGTGGATCCGCGCTGCCCGCTGTGCGACGGCGCGATGGCCCGTCACTCGATCGAGCGAGGCACCGGCACCACGGCGACCCGACTGCACTGCCCTCAAGCCACGGCGTAGTCGAGCCCTGCGAGAGGCGACAGCCGCCTACCCTCAGGCTTCGCGCGTGATCTCGACCGTGACGAACAGACGCGAGCTCGCCGACCCGGCGTAGACCCCGCGCAGGGGAGGCACATCCGTGTAATCGCGGCCACGGCCGACGATCACGTGGCGGTCGCCGATCTCGATCGCGTTCGTCGGATCGTAGCCGCGCCAACCGCCGTCGAACCACTCGACCCAGGCGTGCGACTCGCCTGCCACGGTCTCGCCGATCTGAGCGTCCGGCACGGGGTGCAGGTAGCCGCTCACGTAGCGGGCCGGAATGCCTGCGGTGCGCAGAGCGCCGAGCGCGAGGTGGGCGATGTCTTGGCACACACCGCGCTGATCCTGCCAGGCCTCCGCCGCGGTCGTGTGCACGCCCGTCACGCCCGACATGTACTCGACCTTTTCGTGCACCCAGTCACAGATGGCGCGTGCGGCGTCCGTCGGGCTGTGGTCGGCGGCGAGTTCGCGGGCGCGCTGGGCCACCTCCTCCGGCGGTGCCGTGAGCCGCGTCTGCCGCGTACCCTCCACGAGCGAGACAGAGCGATCGAACAACGCCGGCAGAGCATCCCACCCGATGGGCTCCCCGCTCACCGGGCGCTCCCGCACCTCGACCAGGCTATCGGCCGTGAGGGAGAGGTCGTGGTGCTGGTCGAGCAGTTCGAACGACGACACGCGCGTGCCGAAGTAGTCGGAGTAGTGGTGCAACGTCGAGTGGGGCGCGATGTCGAGGTGGGAGAAGAGCACGAGCTGGCCGTCCGAGCTCGCGGGGAGCATCCGGGCCTCGTTGTAGGAGGCCGTGACGTCGCCCTCGTAGCGGAAGCCGGTGACGTGCCGCACGCGGAGGCGGTTCACGATGACTCCCCCACCCAGCTCGGTGCGGCATTGGTCGGGAAGTAGCGCTGGCGCACGGCCTCGCTCGCCGAACTCGTCGCCGACTGCACGGCATCCATGTGGCGCTGCAGGTCGTCGAGAATGTCGTGGATGGGCCGGTACTCGAGCTCACTGCGGATCTGCCCCAGCTGACGCAGAGCTGCGTCCCCGACGCCGGCGCGCCCCGTGCCGCGCGGCTCGATATCGCGCAAGCAGTTCTCGGCGCGGGTGACCGAGTACAGGATGCTGCGCGGGAAGAGCCGGTCGAGCAGCAGGAACTCGGCCGCGTTCGTCGAACTCGGCACACCACGGTAAGTGCGCAGATAGGCCTCGTAGGCGCCGCAGCTGCGCAGGATCGTCGTCCACGAGGCGCCCGACGCCTCCGTGAGCGAACGGGTCGCGAGCAGTCGGGCCGTCATGTCGGCGCGCTCGAGACTGCGACCGAGGGTGAAGAAGCTCCACGACTCGTCGCGGCTCGACGAGGATTCGACGATGCCGACCGCGAGCGCCGACCGCTCACGCACCCAGCCGAAGAACTCGTGCACCTTGTCGTTGGCGACCCGGCGCGGCATGCGCGCGCGCGTCGTATTGAGGGCCTCCCACAGCTCGGTCGACACCACCTCGCGGGCGCGACGGGCGTTCTCGCGCGCGGCGCCGATCGAGTACGCGATCGAGGCGGGGTGCGAACGATCGACGGCGAGGATGCTCAGCACATCGCCGCGCGTGAGCGCGTGATCCGGCTCGACCTCACTGCCCATGACGCTCAAGAGCGAGCGGCACGCGGTGTCTTCATCAATCCACGGGTCCTCGAGCAGCAGCTGCAGGTGCACGTCGAGTATGCGCGCGGTGCCGTCGGCGCGCTCGACGTAGCGGCCGATCCAGAACAAGCTCTCGGCGATCCGACTGAGCATCACAGCGCCTCCCCCTCGCGTCGGGGAGCGCCGTTGCTCGATGTTCTCTTCGTTGCTTGCTGTTGCTGTTGCTGCTGGTCGCGCCGCGGGTCATCCTGCGGGTTGTGGTCGGGCAGGTGCGCGTGCGCGTCCGTGATGATCGGGATCGACTGGGTGACCGTCGCCTGCTCGGTGACGATGCCCTGAATGTCGTGGCTGTCAGAGACCATCGCCTGCCGGCCGACGACCCAGGTGTCTTTCGACCCACCGCCCTGCGACGAGTTCACGACGAGTTGACCCTCGGGCAGCGCGACACGTGTGAGGCCGCCGGGCAGCACCCACACGTCGCTGCCGTCGTTGACGGCGAAGGGGCGCAGGTCGGCGTGGCGGGGCCGGACGCCCTCATCGACGAGCGTCGGAATGGTCGAGAGCTGCACCACCGGCTGCGCGATCCACCCTCGCGGGTCAGCGATGAGGCGGGTGCGCAGATCGTCGAGCTCCTGCTTGCTCGCTGCGGGGCCGACGACGAGACCCTTGCCACCGGAGCCGTCGACGGGCTTGACGACGAGCTCGTCGAGGCGGTCGAGAACCTCGGCGAGAGCATCCGGTTCTTCCAAACGCCAGGTGTCGACGTTGGGGATGATCGGGTCTTCGTCGAGGTAGTAGCGCACCAGATCGGGCATGTAGGTGTAGACGAGCTTGTCGTCGGCGACGCCGTTGCCGACCGCGTTGGCGATCGTGACATTGCCCAGGCGGGCGGCGAGCATGAGGCCCGGGGTGCCGAGCATCGAGTCGGCGCGGAACGTCAGCGGGTCCAGGAACTCGTCGTCGACGCGGCGGTAGATGACGTCGACGCGCTGCGGGCCACTCGTCGTGCGCATGAAGACGCGGCCGCCCGAGCAGAACAGGTCGCGGCCCTCGACAAGCTCGACGCCCATGAGACGCGCCAGCAGAGTGTGCTCGAAGTAGGCCGAGTTGTAGACGCCGGGCGTCAGCACCACGACGGTGGGCTCACCGATGCCCGTCGGTGCTGCGGCTCGCAACGCGTGCAGCAGCTGATTCGGGTAGTCGCCGACCGGGCGCACCCGCATCGAGACGAAGAGCTCGGGCAGCGTTTGGGCCATGACGCGGCGGTTCGAGATCACGTAGCTCACGCCGCTCGGCACGCGCACGTTGTCTTCGAGCACGCGCCACGCACCGTGCTCGTCGCGGATCAGGTCGATGCCGGAGACCTGGATGCGCACGCCGTTCGCGCTCGTGATGCCCGCCGCCTCGCGGTGGAAGTGAGAGGACGACGAGATGATGCCCGCGGGGATGATGCCGTCGGCAATGGCCCGCTGGTCGCCGTAGATGTCGGAGAGGAAGCGCTCGAGGGCTCGCACGCGCTGGGCGACGCCGGCCTCGACGTCGACCCACTCCTGTCGGTCGATGACGCGGGGCACGGCATCCAGCGGGAACGGGCGCTCCTCGCCCGCGAAGTCGAAGGTCACGCCCTGCGCGAGATAGCTGTCGGCGAGCGCCTCGGTGCGCCCGCGCAGCTCGTCGGTGCTCAGTTGGGCGAGGGCGGCGTGAATCTGCCGGTACGGCAGCCGCACCTCGCTGTCGGGCGCGAACATCTCGTCGAAGGCGACCGCCGAGCCGCGCCGGGAGGGCGTCGACACGTATCCCTCGAACAGGTCGGCCATTCGCTCAGCCTACTCGGGGAGTATTGCGGCGATGTTTCCCCGCGAGCGGCGCTCAGCTCAGGTCACTCCCTGAGCCGATCAGGGCACAGGTCGTGAGAGTTCCGCCTCGAGGCGCTCCATGTCGACGCGGTGGCAGAGCTCCGTGGCATCCGTCATCGCCGCCGCCGCACCCGAGGCGACGCCGGCCCGAAACGCGTCAGCCAAGCTCCGGCCTTCGGCGAGCCGCAGCACGAGCCCCGCGAGGAAGCTGTCACCCGCCCCTACCGTCGAGCGCACCTCGATCGGCGGAGAGGCCAGGCGCGTGAGTCCCTCGCGCGTCGCGAGCACTGCCCCGTCACCCCCGAGCGTGAGCGCGACGACCTCGACCCGACCGCGCTGCACGAGCTCCTCGGCCGCCGCAATCCGGTCGTCGATCGTCGTGAGCGTCGACCCGACGAGCTCGCCGAGCTCGCGCCCGCTCGGCTTGATCAGGTACACGCCCTCATCCAGCGCCGCCGCGAGCGCCTCGCCCGACGCATCCACAATCGAGCGGGCGCCGTAGCGGTGGGCGTCTCGGGTGGCGCGAGCATAGAAGTCGTCGGGCACGCCCGGCGCGAGCGAACCGCTCAGGACGACGTAACCGCCCAACCGGCTCGCATCCCGCGTCGCATCGAGAGCCGCGCGCCACTCCTGCTCGGCGACCTCGGGCCCCTGCAGCACGAAGCGAAACTGCTCACCCGTCGACACCTCATCGATCGTGATGTTCTCGCGCGTGGTGCCGGCAATACCGATGACGCGGCCGATGATGCCCTCCGCCTCGAGCAGCTGGCGGTAGGCCTGCCCGGTCGGCCCGCCGAGTGCGTAGATCGCGGTCGACTGGCCGCCGAGGCGCCGGATGACCCGACTCACGTTGACGCCACCACCACCCGGGTCGACGCGGCTCGGGCCGCAGCGCATCTTGTGCTGGGGCCGCACGCGCTCGGTCGAGGTGCTCACGTCGAGCGCGGGGTTGATTGTCAGCGTGACGATGGGCTGCGGTGGGGCGGAGTGGTTCTCGGCCATACCCTCAGGCTAGTCGCGCCAGCTGCCCTCTCGAGGGGATTAGACGGAACTCGCGGCGTACTGCGCGCGGATCACCGGCCGGCCGTCGGCGGCGTGCTCGGCCCACGTCGCGACCGGCCACTCGGGCCGCGCGCCGCCGAGCGCCCACGCGGCCTGCGCGGCGGCGCCGAGCGCGACGTATTCCCCCGGCTCGGGGATGACGACGGGCACGCCGAACACCTGCGCGGCGATCGGGCCGACCACGACACTGCGGGCAGCGCCGCCGATGAGCAGGATGCGCTCGGCCCGCACCCCGAGGCGCGTGATCGCGTCGAGGCCGTCCGCGAGGCCGCACAGCATGCCCTCGATCGCCGCGCGGGCGAGGTTCTCGCGCGTCGTGCTCGCGAGCCGGAGGCCGCTGAGTGTCGCCGTCGCATCGGGCAGGTTGGGGGTGCGCTCGCCCTCAAAGTACGGGTGCAGCACGAGGCCTCCGGCGCCGGGCTCCGCGGCGAGGGCGAGCGCGGCGAGGCCCTCGTGGTCAACGCCGAGCAGGCGCGCGATCACGTCGAGCACGCGCGCGGCGTTGAGCGTCGCGACAAGCGGCAGGTGGGCTCCCGCGGCGTCGGCGAATCCGGCGACCGTGCCCTGAGCATCCGTGACCGGCTCGGCGCTCACGGCGTAGACGGTGCCGCTCGTGCCGATCGAGACGACGACGTCGCCCGGGCGCGCGCCGAGGCCGAGTGCGGCAGCGGCGTTGTCGCCCGCGCCCGCCCCCACCACGACTCCGGTGCGGCATCTCCACAATTCAGGATTTTCCGCATCCACGGCCACCGACTCGCCCGGGTTGAGCACTCTCGGCAGCACGACGTGGGCCGTATCTCCTGAATTGTGGAGACCTGCCGGGTCGGCGGCGCGGGCTGTGCGGCCGAGGGCGCGCTCGAAGAGGTCGAGGTCGTACTCCCCCGTCGCGGCCGAGAAGTAGGCGGTGCCGCTCGCGTCGGAACGGTCGGTCGTGAGCTGCTCGAGCTGGGGGCCGAGGGGACTCTCTCCCTCAGGCCCGTAGCCGCGCAGTCGCCACGTGAGCCAGTCGTGTGGCAGTGCGACCGCGGCGACGCGAGCCGCGTTATCGGGCTCGTGGTCGCGCAGCCACCGCAGCTTGGTCGCCGTGAACGAGGCGACCGGCACGACGCCCGTGCGGCGCGCGTACTCGTCGGCCCCGACCTCGTCGATGAGGGCCGAGGCAGCGGGTGCCGAGCGGGTGTCGTTCCACAGCAGGGCGTCGCGAATGACGCGGCCCGCCGCGTCGAGCACGACCATGCCGTGCTGCTGGCCGCCGATCGAGATCGCCTCAACGTCGCCCAGACCGCCGGCGGCCGTCACGGCCTCCTGGAGGGCGCTCCACCATGCGGCGGGGTCGACCTCCGTGCCGTCCGGATGCCCGGCTCGACCCTCCCGCACGACACGGCCCGTCGCCGCCTCGACGATGAGCACCTTGCAGCTCTGAGTCGAGGAGTCGACCCCCGCGACGAGCGCCACGACTATCGGGCGCCCATGAGGTGCTCGGTGGCGAGCTGCTGCAGCGCCACGAAGCCGAAGCCCTTGCCGTTGAAGTAGGCGCCGCTGTTGAACTGCTCGAAGGCACCTTCGTCGGCGAGCAGATCGGCGATCGACTCGCCCGCGCCGAGCGTCGACTCGCTGAGCTCGGCGACGCGAGCATCGGCGAGCGCCTCCTGCACCTCGGGGTCGGCGCGGAAGGCCGCGGCGCGCTCCTTGAGCAGCAGGTAGGTGCGCATGTTGGCCTTCGCCGATTCCCATACGCCCGACTCGTCTTCCGTGCGCGAGGGCTTGTAGTCGAAGTGGCGGGGGCCGTCATACGCCGACCCGCCGTTCGGCCCGCCGTTCTCGAGCAGGTCGACGAGCGAGAAGGCGTTGTGCAGGTCGCCGTGGCCGAACACGAGATCCTGGTCGTATTTGATGCCGCGCTGGCCGTTCAAGTCGATGTGGAAGAGCTTGCCCGCCTCGAGCGCCTGGGCGATGCCCGCGGTGAAGTTGAGGCCGGCCATCTGCTCGTGGCCGACCTCGGGGTTGAGGCCGACGAGCTCGGGGTGCTCGAGCGTCTCGATGAACGCCATCGCGTGGCCGAGGGTCGGCAGCAGGATGTCGCCGCGGGGCTCGTTGGGCTTCGGCTCGATCGCGAACCGGATGCCGTACCCCTGCTCGGTGACGTACTGGGTGAGGATGTTGACGGCTTCGCGGTAGCGCTCGATCGCCGCGCCGACGTTCTTTGCCGAGTCGTACTCCGCACCCTCGCGCCCGCCCCACATGACGAAGGTGTGGGCGCCGAGCTCGGCGGCGAGGTCGAGGTTGCGCAGCACCTTGCGCAGCGCGAAGCGGCGCACGGCGCGATCGTTGGAGGTGAACCCGCCGTCTTTGAAGACGGGCGCGCTGAAGAGGTTTGTGGTGATCATGGGCGTCTGCAGGCCCGTGGCCTCCTTCGCCGCGATGAGGCGGTCGATCTGCGTGCGACGCTCCGCATCGGTCGAGCCGAAGGCGAAGAGGTCGTCGTCATGCAGGGTGAGGCCGTAGGCGCCGAGCTCGGTGAGCTTTTCGACGACGTGGACGACGTCGAGGGGCGCTCGGGTGGGGCCGCCGAACGGGTCCGCCCCGCTGTAGCCGACCGTCCAGAGGCCGAACGTGAACTTGTCTGCGGGGGTGGGGGTGAGGCTGGGCGTCGTTGCCATGGTGTCTCCTTGTGCGCGGTCATTGCGCACCCAGTGGGTCGTCTCACTGCGCGCCGCGTGATTTGTTGGTATCCACAACGTATCATGGCGCTGGGGCGACGCGCCAGACTAGGGCCATGGCGCAGACAGGGTCAGTGACGATGGATGCAAGCAAGGTGCGCCAACGCAACCTCTCCGCAGTCCTCGACTTCGTGCACCGTCAGCGTGGCCTCACGCGCGCCAACCTCACCCGCGCCCTCGGTCTCAATCGCTCGACCATCGGCGACCTCGTCTCGGCGCTCGTCGAGCACGGCTGGGTACAGGAGCTCGATGACGCCCCGCGCTCTGGTGTAGGCCGACCCAGCCCGCGCGTGCTGCCTCGGGAGGAACGCGTGGTCGCTGCGATCAACCCCGAACTCGATGCCATCGATGTCGCTCTCGTCTCTCTCGGCGGCGAGCTCGTCGCCCGTCGCCGCATTCCGGTGTCGATGCCAAGCGTCGATGACATGCTCACGGCGACCATTCAGGCGATCCGAGAGCTGGTGGCCGAGCATCCCGATGCTGAACTGCTCGGGGCCGGCGCAGCGGTTCCCGGCCTGGTGCGCAGCGAGGACGGCCAGGTGCGTCTCGCTCCGCACCTTCGGTGGCACGAAGTGCCACTCGCCTCTCGGTTATCGGCCGCGCTGGATATTCCCGTCGTCGTCGCCAACGACGCGCACCTGGGATGCCGCGCCGAACTGTCGTTCGGCGCGGGCGTCGGGGCACGCACGCTCCTCTACCTGAACGGTGGCCCGAGTGGGATCGGTGGCGGCATCGTCATCGACGGGCGGCCCGTGGGCGGTGCGGCGGGATACGCCGGCGAGATCGGACACCTCTGCGTCGATGCGGACGGGCCGCGGTGCGCGTGTGGAGCCCACGGTTGCCTGGAATCCCTCGTGTCTCGTGAGGCGCTCGTCGCCGCGCTGAAACTGGCGCACCCTGACGATGATGAGCTTGAACAGGCGCTGATGGCCGCGGTCGAGCGTGAAGGCACGGTGGGCGGACCGGTCTCGTCGGAGGTGGAGCGGCAGCTGCGCTGGCTCGGCGTCGCCCTGCGCGGCGTCGTCAACCTGCTCAACCCCGAAATGATCATCCTCGGCGGCCACCTCGCCGCCCTGTGGTCGAGCGCGTCGACGGATGCTCGTGTTGCCTGTCTCGCCGACGCCCTCGCCGTGAGCGCCGCCGATGTGCAGATCGTGGTCGCCGCGCTCGGGGCACGCCGTCTGCTGATCGGGGCTGCCGAGCTGGCGTGGGATGCCCTCATCGCGGATCCGCTTGCCGTCGGGGGCGCGCCCTGACCTCAGCCGCGGGCGCGCGGCTCGAATCGCTGTGGCGGGTGCGTCGCCGCAACGAGGGCGCGGAGACTCTCGAGGTCGCCGCCGAGCCCGAGCGCGCGCGCCTGCACGAGCACATTGCCGAGGGCCGTGGCCTCGACGGGGCCGGCGAGCACGGGCATCCCAGCGCGGTCGGCGGTGAGCTGGCACAGGAGAGTATTGAGCGAGCCGCCGCCGACGATGTGAATAACCGACACCTCGCGCCCGGCCAGTCGCGCGGCAGTGCGCACGGCTTCGGCAAAGGCAGTGGCGAGGCTGTCGATGATGCAGCGCACGAAGGCGGGCCGCGACTCCGGCACCGGCAGATCGCGGTTGCGCAGCCACGTGGCGATGCGTTCGGGCATGCCACCGGGGCTCATGAAGACCTCATCGCTCGCGTCGAAGGTCGGCACCGGCTCGGTCACCGCGGCGGCCTGGGCGAGCAGGGAGCCCAACTCGATCGACTCCCCCGCCTCCTCCCAGGCACGCACCGACTCGCTCAGCAACCACAGCCCCATGACGTTGTGCAAGAACCGCGTGCGGCCATCCACCCCGCCCTCGTTGGTGAAGTTCGCCGCGCGCGAGGCATCCGTCATGACCGGATGCTCCAGCTCGAGCCCGACCAGCCCCCACGTGCCGCAGCTGATGTACGCGGCGTCAGGTGTGGTCATAGGCACGGCGACGACGGCCGAAGCCGTGTCGTGGGATCCGACGGCCGTGACCTGCAGACCGCGCGGTGCGGTGAGCTCCGCGGCCATCGCGGGCGTGAGGTCGCCGATCGTCTGGCCAGGTTGCACAAGCTCGGGGAAGATGCGGCGCGGCAGCCCCACCCGCGCGATGAGGTCGTCGTGCCAGGCGCCACTCACGGGGTCAAGCAGCGCCGTCGTCGACGCGTTCGTCGACTCGGCGACCGAGCGACCCGTGAGCCAGTAGGCGAAGAGGTCGGGGATCAGCAGAAAGCGGTCCGCCTCGGCGAGACGCTCGCCGGGCTCGGCCGCCAGCTGGAACACCGTGTTGAACGACAGGTGCTGCAGGCCGGTCGTGGCGTAGAGCTCGGCGTGCGGCGTGCGTGCGTGCACGGCCTCCACTCCGGCGGCGCAACGGTCGTCACGGTAGTGGAACGGCTCGGCGAGCATCCGGTCGCCCGCCATGAGGGCGTAGTCGACGGCCCACGAGTCGATGCCGATGCTCGCGATGCGGGAATCGTCGGCGAGCGCACGCGTGAGACCGGCGAGCGCCGCAGTGCGCAGAGCGTTGATATCCCAGTGCAGTCCGTCGGCCCGCGTCACCGGCCCGTTGGGGAACCGGGCGGTCTGCACCATCTGCAGCGTGTCGGGGGCGACGCGCGCCGACATGACGCGCCCACTCGTGGCGCCCAGGTCGACGGCTGCTACGTGGATGGCGGCCATGGCGCTACCGCAGGAACGCCGCGGCGACGCCGGCGTCGACGGGAATGTGCAGGCCGGTCGTGTGCGAGAGGTCGGGGCCGGTGAGCACCGCGACGGCGTTCGCGACGTGGTCGGGCAGCACTTCGCGTTTGAGGATGGTGCGCTGCGCGTAGAAGGCACCGAGATCCTTCTCGTCGACGCCGTACGTCTTGGCGCGATTGGCACCCCAGCCGCTCGCGAAGATGCCCGAGCCGCGCACGACACCGTCGGGGTTGATGCCGTTGACCTTCACGCCGTGCTCGCCGAGCTCGACGGCGAGCAGTCGCACCTGGTGCGCCTGGTCGGCCTTCGTCGCCGAGTACGCGATGTTGTTGGGGCCAGCGAACACCGAGTTTTTGCTCGAGATGTAGATGACGTCGCCGCCCATCTGCTGCTTGATGAGTACCTTCGCCGCGGCCTTCGAGACGAGGAACGAGCCCTTCGCCATGACGTCGTGCTGCAGATCCCAGTCGGCCTCGGTGGTCTCGAGCAGCGGCTTCGAGAGCGACAGGCCCGCATTGTTGACGACGATGTCGACGCCGCCGAACGCGAGCACCGCATCGCGGATGCCCTGCTCGACCTGCCCCTCATCGGTCACATTGACCTGCAGACCGATCGCGACATCGCTCGACCCGAGCTCGGCCGCGGTCGCCTGCGCCTTCTCGAGGTCGAGGTCGGCGATGACGACGCACGCGCCGTCGGCGACGAGCCGCGTGGCGATGGCCTTGCCGATGCCGCTCGCGGCGCCCGTGACGAAGGCGACGCGCGTGGCGTGCGACTTCGGCTTGGGCATGCGTTGCAGCTTGGCCTCCTCGAGCGCCCAGTACTCGATGCGGAACTTCTCGGCGTCGCTGATGGGCGTGTAGGTGCTCACCGACTCGGCGCCGCGCATGACGTTGATCGCGTTGAGGTAGAACTCTCCCGCGACGCGCGCCGTCTGCTTGTTGGCGCCGAAGCTGAACATGCCCACGCCCGGCACGAGCACGATGAGCGGGTCGGCACCGCGGATCGCGGGCGAGCTCTTGTCGGCGTGCTTCTCGTAGTAGGCCGTGTAGTCCTTGCGGTACTGCTCGTGCAGTTCCTTGAGGCGCTCGAGGGCCTTGTCGACGCTCGTGTTCGAGGGCAGGTCGAGCAGCATGGGCTTGACCTTCGTGCGCAGGAAGTGGTCGGGGCAGCTCGTGCCCAGCTCGGCGAGCTTCGGCGCGTTCGTGCTCGCGAGGAACTCGAGCACGCGCTCGTCGTCGGTGAAGTGCCCGACCATGGGCTTGTCGTGGCTCGCGAGACCACGAATGGTCGGCGCAAGGGCCGCCGCCTTTGCGCGGCGCTCTTCGGCGGGCAGCGCGGCGAACTTGGCGCGGGCCTTGCCGAAGGGCGCCTTCTTGCCCTTCTCGTCAAGGTAGGCCTGGGCCGTGTCGATGATCCAGCGGCTGTTCTTCTCACACTGCTCACTCGTGTCGGCCCACGCCGTGATGCCGTGGCCACCGAGGATGCACCCGATCGCGTCCGGGTTCTTCGCCTTAATGGCGGCGATGTCGAGGCCGAGCTGGAAGCCGGGGCGGCGCCAGGGCACCCACACGACCTTCGACCCGAAGATCTTCTTGGTGAGCTTCTCGCCGTCCTTGGCGGTGGCGATCGCGATTCCCGCGTCGGGGTGGAGGTGGTCGACGTGGGGCGCACCCACGAGGCCGTGCATGGCGGTGTCAATGCTGGGGGCCGCCCCACCACCCTTGCCGTGCAGACAGTAGTCGAAGGCCGCGACCATCTCGTCCTCGCGGTCGAGGCCCGGGTACACGTCGACGAGGGCTCGCATGCGGTCGAGGCGCAGTACCGCGAGGCCCTCCTCGGTGAGCGTGCCGAGGTCACCGCCCGAGCCCTTCACCCACATGAGCTCGACGGGCTCGCCCGTCACGGGGTCTTTCTCGGCGCCCTTCGCCGAGGTGTTGCCGCCGGCGTAGTTCGTGATGTGCGGCTCAGCGCCGAGGCGGTTGCTGCGGGCGATGAGTGCTGCGGGTGTGCTGGGCATGATCACTCTCAGGGGGGCGTGGCGGTGTTAGAATTTGTTAATTTTTACACACAGTAACAGCGTCACACGATGTCAACAAGACTGCGAAAGTCATCGAGTCGCTCATCGGTGGGGTCGAGATCGGTCACCAGAACGTGGATCGTGCTCCAGTCCAGTGCGGGTGCGGGGGCACGCTGGCCGACCTTCGAGGAGTCGGCGAGCAGGACCGTTCGCGACGCCTTGCTCACGAAGGCCTGCTTGACCGCGGCCTCCTCAAGAGAGACCTCCATGCTGCCCGTCGCCGCGTCGACCGCACTGGCGGAGGTGACGAAAAGGTCATAGACGAATCCGCGCGCGGCCTGCACGGCAGTGGGCCCGACCAGACTGCCCGTGAGGCTCTCGAGCTCGCCCCCCACCAGCACCGACCGCACCCCGGGGCGAGCCCGCGCAAGCGCCGCATTATCGATCGAGTTCGTGGCGATGAGCATCCGCTCGGGTCGAATCACCGAGAGCAGGGCGCCGCTCGTCGTCGAGGCATCGAAGGCCGCGGCGCCGACGTCGGGCACCAGCGTCCTCGCCTTGCGGGCGATCGCCGCCTTCGCCGAGGCTCGTGTCGCCGCCCGCTCACCAAAGGCACGGGGGAGCACGGGGGCCACGGCTCCACCTCGAACGCGACGCACGAGACCCTCATCATCGAGCGCCTGGATGTCACGCCGAACCGTCATCGCCGACACATCAAGCTCCTCGGCCGCGGGCTCCAGCTGAATTCCCCCGTCACGCTCGAGAATCTCCAGCAGCTGCGCGCGGCGCCGGGCGGGCAACGGGGGTGTCATGGGTCTCAGCGTACGCAGTGGTGTGCCGCAGACCCGAGGCCGAATTGTGTCTTGACACTCTCTGCGACCGCGAGTAGGTTCACTGAATCACGTGATGGTTCAATGAACCTTCCAGTTCGAATCACCACACACGCTCGCACCTCCGTGCGGGACGGCGATGGCGCCGACTCAGGCGCCCTACAGATGAGGGATGCCATGAGCAAGGCGGGACCATACGAGGGAGTCACCTCCACCGAGGCGAGCATCGAGCGAGCCATGGAGGCCGGAGGCGGCATCCTGCGTCTCGCACCGGCTTGGGTTCCGCGCTCCTTCTGCACTCCGGCCCAGCGCCTGCGGCTGCACCCAGACGACTACTTCCCGCTCGGCAAAGAGCGCGGCGGCATCGACGAGCGCTGGTTCTCGAGCGCCATCCGCGCTGAGAACGGCCCTCTGACCGACCCGTTCGAAGGGCTCAGTCTCGTCGTGGGGCCTGATGGCGAGATCATCCCCTTCGACGAGTTCATCGCTCACACGAAGGACGCGGCGATCGGCGGCCTCTTCGACGAGTACGGCACGTGGCCGATGTACTCAAAGTTCTTCGACAACCAGTATCCCCTGCCCTTCCACCTGCACCAGAAGGATGAGCACGCGGCCCTCGTCGGCAAGCGCGGCAAGCCCGAGGCCTACTACTTCCCACCCCAGCTCAACAATCACGGCGGCGAGTTCCCGTACACCTTCTTTGGGTTCCACCCCGAGACCACTCGTCAACAGGTGCTCGAGAAGCTCGAAGGATTCCTGCGCGGTGGCGACAACCGCATCACCGAGCTCTCGACCGCTTATCGCATCACGCCCGGCACCGGATGGGACGTGCCGCCGGGCGTGCTGCACGCCCCCGCGAGCATGTGCACGTACGAACCGCAGTCGGCGAGCGACGTCTTCGCGATGACCGAGTCGTGGTCGAACAACCGCGAGGTTCCCGACGAGCTGCTCTGGAAGGACATCCCCGCCGATCGCGTGGGCGACCTCGAGTTTGTGCTCGAAATCATGGACTGGGAGCGCAACGTTGACCCCGAATTCTGGAGCCACCGCTTCACCGCACCGATCGAGACCGGCGCCAGCATCGCGTCGGGGGACGACCGCTACATCGAGCGCTGGATCACCTACCGCTCGACCGCGTTCAGCGCCAAAGAGCTCACCGTGAGGCCCGGCGGCGACGTCACGATCACGGAGAGCGACGCCTACGGCTTCATCGCCGTCGACGGTCACGGTGACGTCAACGGTCTGCCCGTGGCGGCGCTGTCGTCGATTCGGTACGGGCAGCTCTCGCACGATGAGTATTTCGTGACCGCCTCAGCCGCACGTGATGGCGTGCACGTGCGCAACACCTCGCCGAGTGCCGACCTGGTCTTGCTCAAGCACTTCGGGCCGGGCAACGCCGAGCTCGCCGCTGACTCTGGCCCCGTGGCGGGAGCGCGTGCATGACACCCGGCACCCGGCTGTTCGGTCAGTCACGCAGTGAGGCGGAGCGTCGCGTCGGCGGCCTCCACCAGGTGGCGCGCATCGACAGCTTCGTCGAGCAGGAGGGGGCCGCGCGAGGAGCGCGGCGGCTGCGCCTCGTCACGGGCGGCGGCCTGGAGGCAGAGCTGCACCCCGATCGCGCCCTCGACCTCGGGCAGGTGACCTACCGGGGTGTGCCGCTCGCGTGGGTGTCGCCCGCCGGCATCTCGGCGCCGGCCCTCGCCGAGTCTCGCGACAACCAGTGGCTGCGCTCCTTCGGCGGCGGCCTCCTGGCGACCTGCGGTCTCGACTCGTTCGGCCCCGCGACCGTCGCCGACGGCGTCGAGTATCCGCAGCACGGCCGCGTAGGTGTGACGCCTGCGACCCTCGCCCGCGCAGAGATCGTCGGTGATCAGTTGATCGTGTCCGGCAGCGTGCGGCAGTCCACGGTCTTCGGCGAGAACCTGATCATGCGCCGCACGTGGTCGGCAGATCTGGGTGGCACGACGCTGCGACTGCACGACACTGTCCGCAACGAGGGCCTCACCGACCAGGGCCACATGGTGCTCTACCACGTGAACGTGGGCTGGCCGCTGCTCGACGAAAAGGCAGTGCTCGAAATCGGATCACGTGAAGTAACGCCTCGCGATGACGACGCCCGCGCGGGCGCTGGACGCTGGCATCAACTCGAAGCGCCGCAGCAGGGGTATCGCGAGCAGGTGTTCGGCCATGACTTCCGCGACACCGGTACCGCCGTCGTGTCTGTCGACAACCCCGACCTCGACCTGCGTATCGAGCTCGCCTTCGATACGTCGACGCTGCCGGCACTGCACCAGTGGAAGATGAGCGGCGAAGGCCACTACGCGCTGGGTCTCGAGCCAGTCAACGTCAACACCTTCGGCGGTCGCGCCGGCGCCGACGCCGCAGGCGTCCTGCCCATCCTGCGTCGCGGGCGTGACGTCTCGTACTCACTCGAGCTCCGCCTCAGCCCGTCACGCATCGGAGGTGCGTCATGACCACCGCCAGCGCCCTGCGCATGACAGGAATCTCGAAGTCCTTCCCCGGTATTCGTGCGCTCTCTGACGTCGACCTCGACGTCGACGCGGGCGAGGTGCACGCGATCGTCGGCGAGAACGGTGCGGGCAAGTCGACGCTCATGAAGGTTCTCGCGGGGGTTCACCAGCCCGATGCCGGCACGATTGAGCTCGCCGGTGAAAAGGTGCAGCTCGCCAACCCGATCGAGGCGCGCCGCCGCGGGATCGGCATGGTCTACCAAGAGCTCAACCTCGTGCCCGACCTGACCGTCGCCGAGAACATCCTGCTGGGCTCGACCCCGGCTCGGTTCGGTATCGTCGATCGCCGCGCTCTGCGCGCGCAGGCGCGCGCCGTACTCGATGAGCTCGATGCCCGCATCGACACCGACGACCTGGTCGGCTCGCTCACCGTGAGCCAGCAGCAGATTGTCGAGATCGCCAAGGTGTACGCCGCGCGGCCCGCCATCGTCGTGCTCGACGAGCCGACCTCGTCGCTGAGCGAGCACGAGACGCAGTCGCTCTTCCGCATCATCCGCCGCATGACCGACGCCGGGCTTGCCGTCATCTACATCTCTCACCGCCTGCGCGAGGTGCTAGACATCTCGCAGCGTGTCACCGTGCTACGCGATGGTCGGCTCGTCGAGACTCGCCCGACCGAGGGCATCACTGCTGGCGAGATGATCCGGCTCATGGTCGGCCGCGACCTCACCGACGTCTTCCCCAAGCGCGAGGTGCCCATCGGCGAGGTGGTCCTCTCGGTGGAGGGACTGTCGAGAGTGGACATCTTCACTGACATCAGCCTGACCGTCCGGGCGGGGGAGATTCTCGGTTTGGCCGGTCTCGTGGGTGCCGGGCGCACCGAGGTTGCGCGTGCCATCTTTGGTCTCGACAAGAGCGACGCGGGCACTGTGCAGGTCGACGGTGCCGCCGTGAAGATTCGTGACCCTCGCGACGCCGTGCGTGCGGGCATCGCCTATGTGCCGGAGGATCGGAAGCGCGACGGCATCGTGCCGCAGCTCTCCATCAAGGACAACATCTCGCTGGCCGTACTCGACCGGGTCTCCGTATCGGGATGGGTGAAGGCCGGCGCAGAGCGCACGATGGCCAAAGAGAAGGCCGTGGAGCTCACGGTATCGCCGCCCGCCATCGCACCGCGGGTCGACACTCTGTCGGGCGGCAATCAGCAGAAGGTGGTGTTCGCGAAGTGGCTCGCCGCCGCTCCGCGCGTGCTCATTCTGGATGAGCCCACCCGCGGGGTCGACGTCGGCGCGAAGGCCGACATCCACACCATCATCGGAAACCTCGCCGCGCAGGGCACGGCGATCATCATGATCTCGTCAGAGCTGCCGGAGGTGCTCGCGGTGAGCGATCGCATCATCGTGCTCCATGAGGGCAGCGTCTCTGCAGAGCTTCCGCGAGGTGCCTCCGAGCACGACGTTATGCACGCCGCTACCGGGGAGGTCTCATCGTGAGCACGCCGGCGCCACCAGTGAGCCGAACCGTTCAGCGCGGACTCTTCAGCCACTACGGAGCACGACTGGGGCTTCCCGCGGGCATCCTCGCGACGCTCATTGCGGGAACGCTCGTGAGCGACCGCTTCTTGACCGTTCAGAACCTCACGAATGTGCTCATCAACATGTCGATCATCGGCATCATCGTCGTCGGTATGACCTTCGTGTTCGTCACGAGAGGTCTCGCAGACCTCTCGGTGCCGGCGACCGTCGCGGTCGGCGGCCTGCTGGTGCTCGGACTTGAATCCAGCATCGGCACCCTGCCGGCAGCACTCGTCGGCATTCTCGCCGCGGCGATCGCGGGGGCGATCAATGGCTGGCTCATCGGTTACGCCGGTCTCAACCCGGTCATCACAACACTCGCTAGCGGCACCATCGTGCTCGGTATCGCCCAGGTCTTCGTCGGCGGGGTGATCGTGTACGGCGACAATGCCGAGGCGCAGGCGTTCCTCACCGGTCGAATCTTCGGGGTCGTGCCGGTCATCGTCCTCATCTTCCTCGCCGTGGTGTTCATGGGCCACCTCTTGCTCAGCCGCAGCATGCTTGGTCGTTGGTCCTACGCAGTGGGCAGCAATCCGTCCGCGACCGCCGCGAGCGCCGTGCCCGTCAAGCGCGTGCGCGCCTTCGCCTTCTTCCTGACCGGCACACTGGCGGGCCTCAGCGGAGTACTGCTGGGCATCACTCTCCAGACGGCGCGACCCGGAATCGGCATGGGGTACGAGTTCGACGCCATCACGGCCGTCGTCGTCGGCGGAGTGAGCCTGCTCGGTGGCTCAGGCACGGTGCTCTACGCCTTCGGGGGGCTCCTCTTCGTCCAGCTCCTCACCAACATCATGGTGCTGCTCGGAGTGCCCACCGAACCTCAGGGTCTCGTCAAGGGTGCGTTGATCGTAGGAGCCGTCGCGATCGATGTCGCGCTTCGCCGGCGAGGAGGCCGAGGATGACCGCGCAAGGGAACTTCTTCACGAGCGACGTCTTCCATGGATTCGTGCGTAATCGGGTCATCATCATCCTGACGGCGACGCTCATCATCGGCGCGACCTTCGTGCCCGGATTCCTCGAGTTCCGTACGGCAAGCCTGGGGCTCGACCGCATGGCCACTCTCGGCCTGGTTGCGATCGGGCTGACGGTGGTCTTGATCGCGGGTCAGCTCGATCTCTCGGGAGGCGCGATCCTCGCCCTTTCCGGCATCGCGACGATCGGTCTGCAGGCCGAGCTTGGCCAAATCCCCGCAGCCCTCGTCGGCCTGTGCGTCGGAGTCGCCGCGGGCGCCATCAACGGCTTCCTCGTCGTGGTGCTGCGCATCAACTCACTGGTGGCGACCCTCGCCTCGATGCTCTTCTTCCGAGCCCTGTGCCACCTGATCACCGAGTCGCGGCCCATCAGCGGCATCGATCCGTTCTTCGGGCTGGCCGTCTCCCGTCCGATCGGTGGCACGTTCACCGGGCGAACACTCATCTTTTTCGCGCTCATCATCCTGCTCCACCTGTGGCTGACACGGTCGGTGGCTGGCCGCCAGTTGTTCGCGGTCGGCAGCAACCCGGCCAGTGCTGAGGCCAGCGGGATCCGCTCGCGGGCGTACCTCTTCGGCGCTTTCGTCTTCAGCGGCACGATGGCAGGGGTCGCCGGAGTGATCCAGAGCCTGAGCGTCAACACCGGCTCCCCCGTCTTCGGCGAAAACATCGTCCTCATCGCGATCGCCGCCGTCGTCATCGGCGGAACACGCCTCGAAGGCGGTCGAGGGTCGGCCCTCGGAACGCTCGGCGGATTGCTCACCATCGCTGCGCTCACGACCGCCATGGAGTACCAGAGCGTTCCCGCTTACGTGCAGGCCATCGTCACCGGTGTGATTCTCCTGCTCTTGATCCTGCTCGACCGCACAGTGTCGGGTAGCCAACGCCGTGATGTCACGCTCGCCGCACTGTGGCGACGTGCACGGTCATCGCGGTCATCCAGAATGAACGAAAGGACCCTGCACCATGAGAAATAGAATCTCCCTGGTCAGCGGTGCCGCCATGGTGGCGGCCGCTGGACTCGTCCTGTCAGGTTGCGCCCCCGCTGCCGACGACGGCGGCAATGGTGAAGCCGCCGGCGAAGACATCAGCATCTGCTACGTCACGGCTGCTGAGGCGCACCCCTACGTGACCCCGGCGAACGAGGCGTTCGACGAGGCGGCGGCCGAGGCCGGCGTCACCGTCACGCGCCTCTCGCAGGAGTTCGACGTTCAGACAGGCACCGAGCAACTCAACACCTGCGTCGGGCAGAGCCCCGACGGCATCGTGCTGTGGCCGCTGGACCCGCAGGCATATATTCCCGGCCTGATCTCAGCCCAGGATGCAGGCATCCCGGTGGTGCTCATCAATTCGCCGATGGACGACGAAGCCCTCGAGTTCGTCACGTCGTTCACGGGGCCGGACACCTACAACCAAGGAGTCATCGCCGCTGACCTGCTTAGCGACCTTCTCGGCGGAGAGGGCAACGTGGTCATCATCGCCGGCCAGGCGGGCAACGGCACGACCATCGGTCGCACCGACGGGTTCACCGAGCGGCTGACCGAGATCGGTTCCTCGATCGAGGTGCTGCAGGTCGTCAACGCTGACTTCGACCAGCAGAAAGCCCTCGAGGCCAGCCGCGACCTGATCACGCGCTTCGGCGATGACCTTGACGCGGTGTATGCGAACGATGACACCATGGCTCGCGGCTTCATCGACGCCTGGGCCGAGTCGGGCCGCAGCCTGGACGACATCCCGCCGATCATGGGTATCAACGGTCAGCAGGACGCGTTCGAGTCGATCAAGGCCGGTCAGTTCTACGCCACGATCGTGCAGTCGCCGGCTGAGGACGGCAAGCTCGCTCTCAACACGATCGTCAGTGCTGCTCGCGGCGAGGCCGTCGATGCGCGCATCCCGATTCCGCTGACGACCGTCACGATCGACAACGTGGACGACGTCGAGCCGGCGCTCTAGGCGCTACCCCGCACCACAGCACCTCACAACAAGTCGGGCCCGCTCCTGTAGACGAGGAGCGGGCCCGACGTGCGTGTCAGCCTAGTTGCTGGAGGCCCGGCGTGATCAGGCGCTTTCGCGGCGCACGAGTTCCGGTCGCAGCACCACGTGGTTCGCGGTCGGCACGCTCTTGCTCGTGCGCGACAGGAGATCCATGATCATGTCGACCGCGGTACGCCCCAGGCCGAAGCGCGGTTGACCGACCGTCGTGAGGGGCACGCTCGACACGGAGGCCCATTCCAGATCGTCGTAGCCGACGATGGCGATGTCGCCAGGCACGCCTACTTGATGCCGCAGCAGTTCTTGCTCAAGGCCCAGAGCCAGCATGTCGTTCGCGCAGAACACCGCAGTCGGCCGACGTGCGGGCAGGCGCTCGATCAGCCATGCGGCCGCCGCACGTCCCGCATCGATGGTCCATGAATCGGCCTCAATCAGCTCGAGCTCGACCTCCGCCGTCGCGTCGATGACGCTACGTGCGCCTGCGAGGCGGGTTCGCACCTTGGGGCTCTTGTCGGGGTGGCCCAGAAAGGCGATACGTCGGTGGCCCGCGCGCACCAGGTGTCGAGCGCCGAGCCTGCCACCCTCGAAGTCGTCGACCACAACCGACCAGCAGTCGCGGTCGTCACCGACGCGGTCGACGAAGACCATCGGCACACCCCGGTCGCGCAGCATGTCCAACCGTGGACTGCGCTCATCGACGGGAGCGATGATGATGCCCTGCACGCGCGACTGCACGAGCAGATCAAGGTTCTGCTGCTCGCGCACTGGGTCGTACCCGCTGTTGCAGAAGACCACTCCCACGCCGAGCTCTTTGCAACGCTCCTCGGCGCCGAGCGCGACGTCGACGAAGAATGGGTTGTCGAGATTCGCGATCGCGAGACCTAAGGTTCGCACTCTGCCCGGGCGAAACTGGCGTGCACCCTGATTGGGTACGAAGTCGAGTTCCTGGATGGCCGCGAGCACGCGCTCCCGGGTCTCCTCACGCACGTACGACGGTCGGTTGAGCACGTTACTGACGGTGCCCGCTGAAACACTCGCGAGGCGCGCGACATCGCGAATGGTGGCCATGCGCATCCCCTCATCGAGCGTTCAATGAACCATTCTAGCGACGCCGAGCGCTCGAGTGTTTACAACGCTGACAGGCGATCCCACGCCGCGTCGATGACCGGGTCGACCACCTTGCGCGAGGGGGCCGAGAGGTACCAGTCAGCGATGTCCTGCACGCCCACCGAGAAGGGTGTCGTCGCCACCCAGCCCGGCACGAGAGTCTTGATGCGCGTGTTGTCGAAGGCCACCGAGTGCGACCAGTCCCCCAGCAACCACGGGCCGAGCTGGGGCAGCTCGCGCGCGATCCGCTCGCTGGCGACATGCACGAGCGATGGCTCTGTACCGATCGCGCGACCCAAGAGACGTGCGATGTCATCCCAGGTGAGGTGCTCGTCTGAAGTGATGTGCACGGGCGCCCCCAGGGCGTGAGGGTTGCCGAACAGCCCGACGAAGGCTCGAGCGAAGTCACGGGAGTGCGTCATCGTCCACCAACTCGTGCCGTCGCCGTGCACGACGATGGGCTTGCCGTCGAGCATGCGCTGAAAGACCGTCCACCCGCCGGGGAAGGGCATGTTGCCACCGTCGTAGGTGTGCGACGGTCGCACGATCGTCATGGGGAAGCCTGCGTCGCGGTACGCGGCGACCAGCAGGCCTTCGCACGCGATTTTGTCGCGGGAGTACTGCCAGAACGGGTTACGCAGCGGGGTGGACTCCACGATCGGGAGGGCGGCGATGGGCTTCTGGTAGGCGGAGGCGGAGGAAACAAAGAGGTACTGCTCGATCCGCCCGCTGAGGAGCTCGATGTCGACGGCAACCTGCTCAGGTCGGAACGCACGAAAGTTCGCGACGATGTCGAAGTCGTCAGCTCCCACCGCCGCGCGGATCGATGCCGGGTCATCGGCGTCACCGCGCAGCGTCCTCACGCCCTCGAGTGGCTCTCGATCGGAACTGAGACCGCGGGTCACCTGGGTGACGTCGTAACCCTGCTGGATCGCTCGCTGGGTGACCCACCACGAGATGATGCCGTTGCCGCCGATGATGAGCACTCGCTTCGCCGCCACGTATCCCTCTCTCGTCGGTTGGGCGCTTCAATGAACCAGTCTAGGTTCGCCCGCCCCGCTGGTCGGCAAGATTGAAGATCTCCGTGAGCCGCTGGGCGGCCTGGTCGGCGCGACCGAGCTGCCCCTCAGGCTCGGGCGCGACGAAGAAGCGGGCCATTTCGGTCTCCCACTGCGTGGCGACCACGCTCGCAGCGAGAGAAGCCTGCGCGGCATCGTCGTCGTCGACCTCGTAGTAGCCGAACAGCGTGCCGTCGGTCTCGTCGAGGAAGAGGGAGTAGTTGCGGCGACCGCTCGCCGCGATCGCCTCGAGCATTTCGCGGCGCACAGGCAAATGCACCGCGCGGTAATCATCAAGCAGTTCGGGGCGCACCTGCAGGCGAAAGGCGACGCGATGGGCAGCTTTCATGTTGCACTCCTCTCAAGCGGCCGCAGTGGCTGGATCATCGGTGCGATGCGCCGCTGATCAGGCACCCCACCCAGCCTGCTGACCACCGACGCGGTCGGCAACGATCTGCTCGCGGTAGCCGCTCGCGGCGAAAGCCACCATGGGGTCGGCTGGTAGGCCGCGCGACTCGCGCCACTGCGCAAGCGCCGGGCGAACATCCGTATAGAAGGCGTCCATCATGATCGCGTTGGCCGCGAGCACGTCATTCGCCTTCTGCGCGGCATCAAGCGCCGCGTGGTCGAGCAGCAGGGCGCGCGCCGTCATCTCCTGCACGTTGAGCACGCTACGGATTTGGCCGGGGATCTTCTCTTCGATGTTGTGGCATTGGTCGAGCATGAACGCCACGTCGGCGCCCGCGTCGTACCCGCCGCCGCGCACGACCTCGACCATGATGCGGAACAGCTGGAACGGATCCGCGGCACCCACGATGAGGTCGTCGTCGGCGTAGAAGCGCGAATTGAAGTCGAACGAGCCGAGCTTGCCGAGACGCAAAAGCTGCATGACGATGAACTCGATATTCGTGCCCGGCGCGTGGTGACCGGTGTCGAGGCACACCATGGCCTTGTCGCCGAGCGCTGCGACCTGGGCGTAGGCCGTCCCCCAGTCGGGAACATCGGTGTGGTAGAACGACGGCTCGAAGAACTTGTACTCGAGCACGAGTCGCTGGTCATCGCCGAGACGGTCGTAGATGGTCGCGAGGCTCTCGGCGAGATGGTCTTGCCTGCGCCGCATGTCGTCCTGACCTGGGTAGTTGGTGCCGTCGGCCAGCCAGATCTTCAAGTCACGCGACCCAGTCGCGTGCATGATATCGATGCACTCGACGTGGTGGTCGATCGCGCGCTGGCGGGCCTGCGGGTCACTCGCAGCGAGCGAGCCGAACTTGTACTCGTCGTCTTGGAAGGTATTGGAGTTGATGGTGCCGAGGGCGACGCCGTGGCTCTCAGCATGTGCGCGCAGCACACTGTAGTCGTCGACCCTGTCCCACGGAATGTGCAGAGCCACCGTCGGGGCCAAGCCCGTGTGCCGGTGAACCTGGGCCGCATCCGCGATCTTCTCGAAGGGGTCGCGCGGCGTGCCGGGCGTCGTGAAGACGCGAAAGCGCGTGCCGGAGTTACCGAAAGCCCACGAGGGCAGCTCAATGGCCTGGCGTTCAAGGTGCGACGCGATGGTGTCGAAGGTTGTCACGGTGTACTCCTGCACAAGATGTCGATCGAGACGAAAGTGGCGCGGGGCCGGGTGATGAGCCCGACCCCGCGCGGCCGACTAGAAGTTGAAGTCGGCGATGTTGTCAGCGTCGAATACGAACGGGTCGCCCAACAGCACCGTGGCATCCGCCCCGACGGTGTAGCTACCGAGTCGTCCGGCGTCGAAGCTGTCGCCCTCGGCACCGGTGATCGTTCCCTCCGCCAGCGCCTTCGCCGCGTACGCGGCGAGATAGCCCAGGTCTGCCGGGTTCCACAGGGCGAACGCGGCAACCGTGCCATCCTCGACGTACTCGCGCATCTGGTTCGGCGTGCCCAGACCCGTCACCGCAACCTGACCCTGGAAATCAGAGGTCTGGATGTAGCGCGCGGCAGCCGCGATGCCCACGGTGGTCGGCGAGACGATGCCCGCAAGGTCGGGGTAGGTCTGCAGCAGCGCAGCCGTGCGGTCGAACGACGTCTGGTCGTCATCGTCGCCGTAGACAACATCCACAAGCTCGATGTCGGGCCAGTTCGCGGCGAGCTCGTCCTGCATGAGCTCGATCCATGCATTCTGATTCGTCGCGTTGGCGGCTGCGGACAGAATGGCGATCTGGCCAGCACCACCGATCTGGTCAGCGACCATCTCCACCTGCACGCGAGCGATGCCCTCGGCCTCGGCCTGGTTGATGAACAGGTCGCGGCACTCAGGGTTGGTATCAGAGTCGAAGGTGACGACGCTGACGCCCGCGCTGCGCGCCTCGTCGAGGGCGTCGCAGATGGCGGCGGGGTCATTCGCTGACACCACAAGGGCATTGACGCCCTGCTGCGCAGCAGTCTGGATGAACGACACCTGCGAGGTCGGGCTCGCCTCGGTCGGACCGACCTCTTGGTAGGTACCGCCGAATTCACCAATGGCCTCGGCCCCGCCCGCGTTCGACGTGTCGAAGTAGGGGTTGCCCAGGTTCTTCGGCAGGAACGTGATCGACAGGTCGGTCGTTCCTGCGTCACCCTCGCCCTCAGGTGCGGCCCCGTTGTCTGCGCCAGCGCAGCCGGCAAGAACGAGACCAGCGGCCATGGTCAGAGCGGCAACGCCGACGAGGCGCCCCCGTCGACCGTTGTGTCGACTAAACATCATTGTTTCCTTTCGTTCGGGTGGTGCGGTGATTGCAGGACCATAGCGCTCCGGTTGAGCGCGGAAGCGTCAGTCCTGAGTTCCCCCTCGGGCCCGAGCCGTCGCGCGAGCGCGATGGAACCAGGCGAGGAAGCTTGCGCTCACCACCGAGAGCACGAGAACGACTCCGGTGATGACGTTGATGATGTCGGCAGTTACGCCGGCCAGACGCAGAGCACTACCCAGCGTTCCGATCAGGAGTACGCCAGCGATGACCCCGTGCAGTGCTCCCCGACCGCCGAAGATAGAGACGCCGCCGAGCAGAACTGCGGCGATGATCGCGAGCTCCATTCCCGTCGCGTTTTCCCCCCGGGCGTTGCCGTAGAGCAGCGTGAAGTACACGCCCGCGAAGCCCGACACCGCGCCACTGGCGACGAACAGCACGAACTTGGTGCGGCCCACGTTGATGCCCGAGAAGTGGGCCGCCTCCTTATTCAGGCCGATCGCGTACAGGCTCCGACCGAAAGGAGTGGCATGCAGAACAACAGCGAAGATGATCGCCAAGATGACGAACGCGATCATGATCATGGGGATCGGTGTTCCGGGAATGTTAGCCCTCGCCAGGGATGTCCACTCCTCGGGAAAGTCGGTGACGGCTTGAGTGCCGAGCAACCCGACCGAGATACCGCGGAACATGGCCAGAGACCCGATCGTCACGGCCAAGGACGGCAGACCGACAACAGTCACGAGGAAGCCGTTGATCGTACCGGCAACGGTGCCGACCAACACGCCAGCGAGTATGGCGACCTCGAAGGGCGCACCGTCCCGCGTCAAGATTCCCACCGTCACACTCGACAACGCGACGATGCTCGCAACCGAGAGATCAATCTCCTCCGTGATGATGATCAGCGTCATCGGAAGAGCGATGAGCAGGATCGGTGCGACGTCACGAAGCAGGAATGTCACCGTGAGCGGGCTATCGAAGTTCGGCACGGTCGTCAGGGCCACGACGATGACCAGAGCGAGAATGCCGATCACGGTGCCCTCGCGCGTCAGCACGACTCGGCGCCACAACGAACGGGCGTGCGGAACCATGAGCCGCGGAGGCGCGGAGTCTGTGCGCAAATCAGTCATGGCCCGTGTCCCTCAGTTCGCGAAGTTTGCGCGCCTGCCGCACCGCGAGAACACGGTCCAGCACGATCGCTCCGATGATGAGTGCGCCGACGACGGCGCGCTGCCAGAAGTCTTCGATGCCGATCACCGGGAGCGCGCGATTGATGGTGAGCAGGAGGAATGCCCCGATGGCGGCGCCCCACACCGTTCCCACTCCGCCCGAGATCGCAACCCCGCCGATGACAGCCGCCCCAATCGCCTGCAGCTCCCAGCCGGTTCCCGCCTGCGAACTGACCGTGCCGTACCGCGCGGCGTACATGACGCCGGCCAGCCCGGCGAGTGCTCCGGAGACGACAAAGGCCGAGATGACCCGTCGGTTCACCTTGAGCCCATACAGGTCAGCGGCACCCGGATCGGAGCCGATCGCGTAGAACTCCCGCCCGCCTCGCGTATTGCGTAGATACCAGGCGGTCGCCACAAGTACGCCGACAGCTACGAGAGTGAGCACCGGAATCGACAGGATCTGGTCGGTACCGAGGCCGCGAAACTCTCGCGGCAAGTCAGAAGCGTTGATGCGATCGCTGCCCACCCAGGCCACGGTGATGCCTCGGTAGATGTACAGAGTGCCGAGCGTGATGACGAGCGCGGGCACCCGGGCAACGGCGACCAACGCCCCATTGATGAGACCGAGCGCACCCCCGACGATCAGGCCGGCGAGGAAGACGGCGATCACGGGAATGCCGGGAACGTCGATGAAGAGCCTTCCCGTCAGATACGCCGTGATGCCGACCACTGAACCGACAGACAAATCGACGTTCCTGGTGATGATCACGAAGGCTTGCCCGACGGCGACCAGCAGAAGGATCGACGGAGTGAGCAGGAGGTCACGGTACCCGTCAGACGAGAAGACGAAGTTGCTGTTCTGAGCGGCGGTGAAAACAATGATGGCGACGAGCGTCACAGCGACCCCCGCTTCGCGCGAGATCACACGGGAGGCGATCCTCGACAGCACGGAGCCCCGACGTGGACCGATCGTGGTCGCGGCGGCGGGCACGGTCATGACGTCGTCTCCTTGTCGTGAGTAGCAGCGAGCATGACGCTTTCCGGGGTCGCCTCGGCACGATCAATCTCCGCGGTGATCCGCCCTTCGCGCATGACCAGCACGCGGTCGGCCATGCCGAGCACTTCGGGCAGCTCTGACGAAATCATCACGACAGCGAGCCCTTCGGCTGCGAGCTCGGAGAGTAGGCGGTGGACCTCGGCTTTCGTGCCGACGTCGATGCCGCGCGTCGGCTCGTCGATGATGAGCACTCGCGGCTCGGTCGCCAACCACTTGCCCAAGACGACCTTCTGCTGGTTGCCGCCCGACAGTGTGCTCAGAACGGTGTCCATTGCTGAAGCTTTGACCTCGAGCCTCGTCGCCCACGTATTCGTCAGCCGGTTCTCATCGCCCGTGCGGATGAGCCCGAACCGAGCGAGAGTGTCTCGCACGGCAAGCGTCACGTTGCGCGCAACCCCCGAGTCGAGCACGAGGCCCTGCTTACGGCGGTCTTCAGGAACGAACGCGAGACCTCGTCGAACCGCCTCTCTTGGGTTGCCTCCCGGCAGGACGCGCCCGAGAAGCGTGACTGAGCCGCTGTCATATCGGTCGACGCCGAAGACTGCGCGCGCCACCTCGCTGCGCCCGGCACCGACGAGGCCCGCCAGCGCGACGATCTCACCGGATCTCACGCTGAACGAGATGTCGTGGAATACCCCCGCGCGGCTCAGTGCCGAGACGTCGAGCACAACGTCGCCTCGCTCGGCATGGCCTTTCGGATAGAGCGTCGCGATGTCGCGGCCCACCATCATGCGCACGATCTCTTCGACCGAAGTCTCATCAGCCGGGTGCGTACCGATGTACGCGCCATCGCGCATGACCGTGATGGTGTCGCACAGCTCAAAAACCTCATCGAAGCGGTGCGAGATGAACATGATGGCGCGGCCTTCGTCGCGAAGACTGCGAGCCACCGCGAAGAGTCGCTCGACCTCGTTGCCAGAGAGCGCGGCGGTCGGCTCATCCATGATGAGCACGCGAGCGTCGAGAGAGATCGCCTTGGCGATCTCGATGAGCTGCTGGTCAGCAATCGACAACCCTTCAGTGATCCTCTGAGGGTCGATGCGCACACCGAGGCGCTCGAAGATCGCGGTGGACTCCCGATGCATGACCCTCCGGTCGATCCGACCGAATCGATTGGTGGGTTGCCGACCCATATAGATGTTCTCGGCGACGGACAAATCAGGGAAAAGGGTCGGTTCCTGGTAGATCACGGCGATACCGGCGGATTTCGCTTGGGCGGTCGAGGAGAAGTCGACCGACTCGCCCCGCAAGAGATACTCGCCCTGGTCTCTCCGATAGAGGCCGGCGATGATCTTCACGACCGTCGACTTGCCCGCCCCGTTTTCTCCCACCAGGGCATGGATCGACCCCGAGTCGAGCACAAGGTTTCCGTCGCTCAAGGCGATCACGGAGCCGAACGACTTCGCAACGTTGCGAAGCTCGAGCACGCTCGGTTCGGCCTTCGGGGATGTCGTCACTGACAGTCTCGCTTTCGATGAAACGATTTAAGAGCTGGCACGAGAATACTCAGAACGATGGGGAATTCGCAACTGAAACGAATCACACTTCGGTCACGGACTCCCTAAGATGAGGGTGTGGTGGCACAACGAGCGGTGGGCGTGAAAGATGTTGCCCAGCGCGCCGGAGTATCGATGGGCACAGTGTCGAACGTTCTCAACCGACCAGAGAAGGTCTCTCCGGCCACCGTCGAGCGAGTACTTCGCACGATCGAGGAACTCGGATTCGTGCGCAATGACGCCGCCCGGCAATTGCGGGCGGGAACCTCGACGGCGATCGGCCTCATCGTCCTCGATATCCGCAACCCGTTCTTCAGTTCTCTCGCGCTGGGCGCTGAAGATCGCGCGCGCGAGGCGGGCTACTCCATCATTCTCGGCAACAGCGACGAGAAGCCTGATCGGGAAGCAGCCTACGTCGACCTGTTTGAGCAGCAACGCATGGCCGGCGTGCTCATCAGCCCGTTTGGCGATATTGAATCCCGACTCGAACGCCTCCGAGCCCACGGCACACCGGCGGTGCTCGTCGATCGATCGACTCCCACCGGTGGCTTTAGCTCCGTCGCTGTCGATGACCTCGCGGGGGGCGTGCTCGCCGGGGAGCACCTCCTTAGCCTGGGCCGCCGTCGCATCGCCTATGTCGGCGGACCTCTCGACATCCGTCAGGTGCAGGATCGCCTCGCGGGCTTGCAGAAGTCTGTTGCGGGCGTCGGCGACGCTTCCATTGAGATGATCACGGGTGATTCCCTGAGCATCTTGGAGGGGCGCCGCTGCGGCGAGCTCATCGCGAATCGGCCGCCGTCTCGACGCCCCGATGCGATCTTCGCCGCCAACGACCTCATGGCATTGGGTGTGCTGCAGGCGCTCGTGATGTTGGGATCGCTCCGCGTGCCGGATGACATTGCTCTGATCGGGTATGACGACATCGACTTCGCTAGTGGCGCGGTCGTGCCCCTTACCTCGATTCGGCAGCCTGCGGGTCTGCTCGGGAGCACGGCGGTTGAGATCCTTCTTGACGAAGCCCTCCACGCAGCAACGCCGGGGCGATCGGTCACGTTCCAGCCTGAGCTCATCATTCGGGCCAGCACTGGCGGCTGACCGATCGGTGGCGCTTCTCACGACATCGTACACCTGTATAACAATCTGGTACGGTCGAGCGCATGAGCACCGAGGCCCTCGCCGTGACGCGCGTGCCCGACGCCGTGTACGAGGCGCTTCGGGAGAGCATCCTCACCCAGCGCGAAGCGCCCGGGTCTGCTGTGACCGAGCAGGCGATCGCTGACCGCTTCGGCGTCGCCCGACCGACCGCCAAGGTCGCCCTCGAGCGCCTCGTCTCCGATGGCCTCCTGCGCCGCACCGCGCACAAGACCGCGCGCGTACCCAAGCTCACCCGCGATGACATCGTCGACCTGTACGCCGCACGCGCCACCGTCGAGGTCGCCGCCCTGCGCAACCTCGCCGACGCCGGTGCGGCACCCGCGGCCGCCATCGAGGCACAGCGCACCCTGAGAGACGCGCTCGATTCCTCACGGTCCGCCGCGCACGACCAGTCGACTGTCACCTCGAGCTCGACTCCAGGCCACGCAGAGTCGCACAGCGACACCGCGCCGTTAGCCCGCGCCGACGTCGCCTTCCACCGTGCCCTCGTCGAAGCCCAGCGCTCGCCGCGTCTCGCGCGGCTGCACGGGCTGCTCATGGGCGAGATCGAGCTCTGCACCGGGCAGGTGCAGTCGCATCGGCTGCTCGCGCTCGGCGATGTGGTCGACCAGCACCAGGGCATCCTCGACGCCGTTTCGCGCGGCGACGCTGACGCGGCCGCCCAGCTCACGCGCAACCACATTGAGGGCGCGCGCGATCGCCTCCTCGGCCACTACGACCAGACGCACACCATGACCGACGCACCCACGAAGGACTGACCGATGGTGAAGAGACGCTTCCCGCGCCCGAGCGAGCTCGCGCCGCTCATGAAGTTCAAGAAGCCCACGCTCAACGCGAAGAAGCGGCGGCTGCAGAGCGCGCTCACGATCCACGACCTGCGCGTGATCGCGCAGCGGCGCACCCCGAAGGCGCCGTTCGACTACACGGAGGGCGCGGCCGAGGCCGAGATCTCGCTCGGCCGCGCGCGGCAGGCCTTCGAAGACATTCAATTCCACCCCGCGATCCTGCGCGACGTGAGCCGCGTCAACACCGGCTGGGACGTGCTCGGGTCGCGCGTCGAGCTGCCGTTCGGCATCGCGCCCACCGGGTTCACGCGCATGATGCAGACCGAGGGCGAGGTGGCGGGAGCATCCGCGGCCGCGGCCGCGGGCATCCCGTTCTCGCTGTCGACCATGGGAACGACGAGCATCGAGGATGTTCGAGCAGCGGCGCCCGAGGGCCGCAACTGGTTCCAGCTCTACATGTGGAAGGACCGCGAGCGCTCGATGCAGCTCGTCGACCGCGCCGCCAAGGCCGGCTTCGACACGCTGCTGGTCACGGTCGACGTGCCCGTCGCCGGCGCGCGCCTGCGCGACAAGCGCAACGGCTTCTCGATCCCACCCGCGCTGACGGTGGGCACGATCGCCAACGCGATTCCCCGCCCGTGGTGGTGGTGGGACTTCTTGACCACCGAGCCGCTCGCCTTCGCGAGCCTGTCGAGTTGGGATGGCACGGTCGCCGAACTGCTCGACTTCATGTTCGACCCCACCGTGACCTACGAGGATCTCGCCTGGATCAAGGATCAGTGGCCCGGCAAGCTCGTCGTCAAGGGCGTGCAGACGGTCGAGGATGCGCGCAAGCTCGCCGATCTGGGCGTCGACGGCATCACCCTCTCGAACCACGGCGGCCGCCAGCTCGACCGCGCGCCGATCCCCTTCCACCTGCTGCCGGAGGTCGTGCGCGAGGTGGGCAAGGACACCGAAGTGCACCTCGACACGGGCATCATGTCGGGCGCCGACATCGTCGCGAGCGTGGCCCTGGGTGCGCGCTTCACACTCATCGGCCGCGCCTACCTCTATGGCCTTATGGCCGGTGGCCGCGAGGGCGTCGACCGGGCGATCGAGATTCTCGGCGACCAGATTGCTCGCACCATGCGACTGCTCGGCGTGACCTCCCTGGAGGAGCTCGAACCGGGCCACGTGACTCAGCTGCAGCGCCTCATTCCGCGCAGCTGACCTCAACGAAGCGGGATGCGCATCCCCCGCTTCGTCAGACCCCGTCGCGGCGCTGTGGTGGTCGCCGCGGCGGGGTCGCCTCACGTCGCGTGACAGGTGCCGAGCGCGCCGTCAGAGCGGAACCCCGCGCGAACTGAGGTCGTCCGCGAACGCTGCGCGCAGGGCGTCGTCGACCTCGTGCTCACGGGCACGGATGCTGTCGACGGCGCTCTCGATGCGACGCGGGCCGACGACGGGCCAGCATCCCGGCACCGCGTCGAGCAGGGCCGCGAGAGCAAGCCGGTGCACCGACAGTTCGCGTTCCGCGGCGAGCGCCGCCACCCGGGGCACGCGCGTGGCGAGCGGCGCGGCTCTCGGCCCCCCGAAGGGCGCGTAGGCGTAGAAGTCGATGCCGCGCTCGTGGCAGTAGTGGTACTCGGCGAACGAGTCGACGCCGAGGCCCAGCCGATTCTCGACGGCGTCGAGCTCGACGAGACCCTCGATCTGTTCCAGCATCTCGACGGACGCGTTGGAGACACCGATGCGCTCAGCGAGGCCGTCGCGCCGCAGCTCGTCGAGGGTACGCACCGATTCGGCGACGTCGTCGACCTGGTCGGCGCGATGCAGCAGCAGCAGCGCGGGCGGCGCCCCCAAGATCTCCACGCTGCGTTCGGCATCCCGACGCAGTCTGTGGGCACTGCCATCGGCATCCCACGACGACGTTCCCAAGCGAAAATGGCCGGCCTTGGTGATGATCGGGATGCCCGGCTGAGCCTCCTCGGCGACCCCGGCGAGCCGCTCGCCCACGCCGTCGTCTTCGACTGAGGCATAGGCCCGGGCGGTGTCGAGCGCCGCGGCACCGGCTTCGACGCCTGCGCGCACGACGAGTTCGGCGTGCCGCTGCTCCATGCCTTCCCCGAGCACGAGCGACGCGACGCCGAGCACGACGCCGGGTGTCTCGAGCATGCCCATGCTTCGAGCGTAGAACCTCGGCGGCCATCCTCGCTCCCCCTCTCCTACACTGACTCACCATGGAGCGCACCAGAGCCGACGTCGATAGGTTCCTGTCGAGCCTGCCCGAGCAGCAGGGCGCCGACATGGCAGCGCTCGACGCGATCATCAGCGAGTACCTCGGCGGTCGCGAGCGTGAACTGTGGGAAGGCGTTTTCTGGGGAGGGACGGAGCAGAGCATCATCGGCTACGCCCGCATCGAGCAGCCCCGACCGAAGGGCCCCGCGGTCGAGTGGTTCCTTGTCGGACTCGCCCTGCAGAAGAACCACCTCAGCATCTACGTCAACGCGGCTGCCGACGGCCAGTACCTCACGAAGAAGTACGCGGCGCGGCTGGGGAAGGTCAAGGTCGGCGCCGCCGCCATCACCACGGCCGCCCTCGATCGCCTCGAACTGGATGCCCTGCGCGAGCTCCTGGCGGAAGCGTTCGCCTCGCTCGACTGACGACCGCGTCACGGCGGCGCAAGCGGCACCATCCCTGTGTGCCTCGCGCGGCACATGCCGCCGGCGTCACACTGCGCAACGTCCGTCTCGCGCGACGGGGAACATGGATACGATCGAGTCATCATGAACACGCGCTTCTGTTGCTGTTGTTGTCGCTAGCCCTCACCCGCTAGTCCCTCTCTCGCGTTCTGCGCACCCGCGGCCGCACGCCGCCACGACACCACGTCTTCAGATACCGAAGGATGAATTCATGACCGCTTCACTCCCCTTGCTCGACCTTTCCCTCCTCGACGGCTCGGCAGACGACCAGCAACGGTTCCGTGACGAGCTGCGCCGCGCGACGCACGAAGTCGGCTTCTTCTACCTCGTCGGTCACGGTGTTCAGCAGGCTCAATTCGCACGCATGATCGACACAGCGCGCCGATTCTTCGCGCTGCCCGAGGCCGAAAAGCTCGCGATCGAGAACACGCTGAGCCCGCACTTTCGCGGCTACACGCGCGTGGGCGGCGAACTCACCCTCGGCAAGCAGGACTGGCGCGAACAGATCGACATCGGGGCCGAGCGCGAGGCCGTGCCGACCGGCGACGGGTTGGAGGACTACTGGGTACTCGACGGCCCCAACCTGTGGCCCGAGTCGCTGCCGGAACTCAAGACCGAGACCCTCGCCTGGATCGACCAGCTCAACGCCATCGGTGCCCGCCTGCTCAGCGCGTGGGCCGAAGCCCTCGGCGCCCCCGCTGATCACTTCGACGCCGCCTTCGGCGAGCGCCCCTCCCCCACCATGAAGATCGTGCGCTACCCCGGCAAGTCGGGCCCGACCCCCGAACAGGGCGTCGGTGCGCACAAGGACCTCGGCGTGCTGACACTGCTCTACGTGGAGGACGGCAAGGGCGGTCTGCAGGTGGAGAAAGACGGCGAGTGGATCGACGCCCCCTCCGTCCCCGGCGCCTTCGTCGTCAACATCGGCGAACTGCTCGAAGTGGCCACCGACGGCTACCTCAAGGCGACCCTGCACCGCGTGATCTCCCCAGCGGAAGGGGACGAGCGCATCTCGATCCCCTACTTCCACGGCCCGGCGCTCGACGCCGAGATTCCCCCTATCGACCTGCCCGCCGAACTTGCGGCCGAAGCGCGGGGCGTCACCGTCGACCCGAAGAACCCGATCCACGCCGTGTTCGGGCGCAACTGGCTCAAGAGTCGTGTACGCGCGCACCCCAACGTGGTCGACGCGCACCACCCGCACCTGGCGCCCCAGCCCTAGGCTGGATCGCGGAGGTCACACGATGGAGTTCTGCGTCTTCACCGAGCCCCAGCAGGGGGCCGACTACGCGACAATGCTCGGCCAGGCCCAGCACGCCGAGCGGCTCGGCTTCGACGGCTGGTTCCGCAGCGACCACTACCTCGTCATGGGCGAGGCTGACGGCATGCCCGGCCCCACCGCCGAGGTGCTGCCCCACGTGACGGATGCGATCGCGTGAGCGCCTTCCGCACCGACCCCGCGATCGACTGGATGCGCGCCCGCGTCGACGAGGGAGCCCTGCCCGTCGCGGTCATCGGCCTCGCCGACGCAAGCGGTGTGATCGACATCGTCGCCCACGGCTCCGACGGCGGCCGCGCGGCGACACCTGACGACCGGTTCTGCCTGTACTCGGTGACCAAGCCACTCACCGGACTCACCGCGATGCGCGCTGTCGAGCGCGGACTGCTGACCACCGACTCGCGTCTGGGGGAGGCGATGCCAGGAATCCCCGCGGCAGAGGTCACCCTCGGTCAGCTGCTCAGCCACACCTCCGGGCTCACCGACACCGTCCTCAGCGGCGCGACCACCCTGCGCGAGGCGCTGCGGGTGGCACCCCTCGAGTACGTGCCCGGTACGGCCCGCCGCTACAACAACCTCGCGTGGGAAGGCATCGCGGCCCTCACCGAGCACGCCACCGGGCACGGGTTCGTGGAACAGTTCGCGCAGATGGCGGCCGCGGCGGGAGCATCCGGTCTGTCCTTCGATGACGAGGGCGCCCACGCCGTGCACGGCGCCGACGAGGCAGGGCATGACCACGCGGCCATGATGGCCCAGCACCACCCCGCCGCCGGGGCCGTCGCGAGCGTTGCCGACCTGCTCGCCATCGGCCAGTCGCTGCTGAGCGGTGACGGCGCGATCGTCTCGCCCGCCACGCTGACGGCGATGACCCGTTCGCGCACCGACGGGATCTACATCATCAACCCCGACCCCGAAAAGGTGCACGAGAACTTCGGGCTCGCCTTCAACCTGCCCCGACGATCGCGCCTGCTCGACCACTCGGTGTTCGGCCACGAGGGCTGGACGAGCACGCAGTTCTGGGTTTCCCCCGCGAGCGGGCGCGTGCTCGTGCTGCTCACCAACCGCTTCGCAACGTGGGACCCTCCCTACGGGCTCGTGTGGGACGAGCTGCTCAACGCTGCCTTTGCCGCGTAACTGCGGCGGGGTGATCGGAGCGGTCAGCGCTGCCCCTCGCCTACTACCGGTACCTCTGCGCTGACGCCTACAGGGCTGCCGACCGCGCGGCTGACGACCGCATGGCCGAGCGCGGGGGTGGCGTGCTCGATTCGCGCCACCGTGCATCCATGATGCGCACCACCACAACCGTGCCCCACACGACGGCGACCCCCGCGATGCAGGTGATCCAGAGGGGTGTCAGACCAGCCTCGCCCGTGCTGATTCCCACGCCGACGAGAGCGTAGGTCACGGTCGCGGCGTAGACGATCGAGCCCCGGGAGACGACGACGAACACGACGGCGACTCCCGTCGCCGCGGCGAGGACGAGGGCCTGCCAGAGAGTGCCCCACGTGCCCTCGACGGGTGCTCCCGTGCCTTGCGTGACGGTCGCGATCTGCACGAAGAAGGCCATCGACGTCCACCCCGAGTAGATGCCGAGGAGCCCGTAGAGGAGGCCTCTCTCGAGCGGGTTCCACTCCTCGATCTCGTCACGCGCCGCGACGACACGGCGCCAGGCGACGACGTGCGCCGCGATGATGAGCACAAAGACGGCCAGCCCGGCGGGGTTCTCCTGCCCCAAGCTCGCCGCCGCGAGCCAGAGCGCAAAGCCGAGGTAGACGAGGGCAATCGGCACGGCGATGCGGTCGCGCACGCCCTGCTGCACGGCGATCGTGGAGGGCCGCACTTGCGCGAGCGCCCACACGATGCTGAGCACGATGATGAGGCCCCAGATGGCGAACCAGACTCCCGGCGGGATGAGCGGCGAGAACTCGGCGCCCGACTCCATCATGACCGGCGACAGCCAGTCGAACACGAGGGACGACACGGGCTGGCCGATCGCGAGGACGACGACGAGGATGCGCAGCGCACGTCGCCGACCGAGGGGCAGTTCGGGCGCGCTCGACCCCGCGGTGTTCGGTCGCACGCCCCTCGTCGTACTCATGGTGATCCCCCTCACTCCGTCCTCGCGCGAATCTCCCGCCGCGCGATCGACACCAGGGTAGGCGCTCACCGCTTCTCGCGGGGCGGTCTGTCAGGCGCCATTCAGGCCCGGCGGCGCGCCCGCCGTCAGCGGGGCGTCGTCGCCCGAATCTTCTCGGCGAGCCAGCGCAGCGCATCCTCCGCACCGCGTTCGTCAGCGGCAAGGGACGAGATGTGGCCCTCGCCATGAAGCTCCCACAGCTCGGCGCCGGAAATCGCCTCGGCGAGCCACCGCGAGTGAGCCGCCGGCACAACGCGATCCGCTCCGCCGTGCGTGAGGAGCACGGGCGCGGTGATGCTCTCGAGATCGACACCCCACGGCGTCACGTAGGCGATGTCGTCGTCGATCAGGCCGTCGGAGCCCGTCGCGACGCCTTCAGCCGCAACCGTGCCGAGCCAGCCCCAGACGCCGGTCAGGGCCTGCCAATCGCGGGCGATGAAGTCGATCTCGGCGTCGGCGTTGTCCTCTTCGTGGCGGCGCTTGCCGTCGACGCCATCGAGCGCGGCCCGAAGAGAGCTGCTGCTCGTCATGCCCATTCCCTCGAACCAGTCGAGCCCCTCCGCACTAATCGGTGCGAGGCCGCCGGCGGTCACGACGGCCGTCACCCGATCGGGGTAGGCCGCCGCACACGCGAGCGCGTGCGGGCCCCCACCCGAGTGGCCGATCAGGGCGAACTGCTCCAGCTCCAGCTCGTCAGCGAGCGCCATCACATCATCGGCCACGGACCGGATCGTGCGCCCCGAGTGTTGACTCGAGCCCCCGTATCCGGGCCGATCGAACGACACCCAGCGCAGGCCGAGCTTCTTCGCCAGCGTCATGAGCGGCTTCGGTGGGCTGCCGACGTTGGGAGTGCCGTGGTGCCACATCACGGGATAGCGCGTGCGCTTGCCGCTGTCGTAGCCGTGCAGCGTCCGCCCGTCGTCGAGCGTGACATCCAGCTCGCGCACACGCGTCACGGCAGCGGCCCCAGCAGGTCGGTGGCGACGGCGGCACGCACGCTCTCCGGGTCGCTCGGGTGGTAGATGCCCGCGAGCACATCCCGCTGCAGCCGGCTGAGCTCTGAGGCGCTCGTGTAGCCCCCACCGCCAGCGATGTGCAGGCACTGGTCGACGACGTCGCGGGCGGTCTGCACGCTGCGCTGCTTCAGACCCGCCAGGTCGCGGAACCACCGCACACCGCGATCAACCCCGGTGTCGCGATCGCGGGTGACCGCCTCGAGCTGCGGGGCGAGCGCATCGAGGGCGATGGCAGCATCCGCCACGCGCCAGCGAATATCGGGGTCGTGAGCGTAGGGCGCTCCGCCCGCCCGCAGGCTCGTACGGCGGTGGGCCGACTCGACGGCGAGCTCGACCGCGCGGTCGGCGATCCCGGCGTAGACGCTGCTGATGAGGGTGAGGAAGTTCGCGAAGATCGCGAGCGTGTACGGGTCGCCGTTCGGGCCGACCGGCAGGATGCGCGCCACGCGCTTCGCAGGAACGACCGCGCCCTCGAGGTGCGTCGTATAGGACTGCGTCGCGCGCATGCCGAGGGTGTCCCAGTCGGGCACGATACGGATGCCCGGCGCCTCGCTCGCGCCGGCGGCGAGCGGGTCGTCACGGGTGAGAAAGCCGTGCACGATGACGGGGTCGTCCCCGCTGCCAGCCGGCGGGTCGTGCCGCCCGATGGTGCCAAGGCGCGTCCACGCCGGCGAGAGGGTGGTGAAGATCTTCGTGCCCGTGAACGACCAGCCGCCCTCCACGTGCTCGACGCGCGTAGTGGAGTCGCTCAGTACGCGGTCGTTGCCGCGCTCGCTGATGGCGAAGGCGAACACCTCGCCGGCCTCGGCGTCGTCGAGCACCCACTGCAGGCTGGCGTCGCCGGCGGCCGCGAGGTCGCGGGCGACGCCCATCCAGACCAGGTGCATCGTCAGCCCGAGCGCGGTCGCGGGAGCGTGGGCGGCGAGCAGGCGCTGATCGCGCATCGCGGCGGTGAGACTGCGGGGGCGCAGGTAGCCGGCCTCGCGCAGCTCGGCGAGATCCTCGGTGAAGAAGGCGTTGCGGCGATCGTAGTCGGGCGCCCGGTCGCGAATGCGCCCGAGCAGCTCGGGGCTCAGCACGCTGTCGTCGTCCACGGTCCCACGCTACCCCCGCCCTCCCGAGTGCGACCTGCTCAGCCGTGGGCGAACGCGTCACCTGAGCGTCACTCGTTCGGGCTAGCATCGCGCGCATGGCATTCATCGAGGCCCATGGGCTCGTCAAGACCTACACGCCCAAGGGGGCGCCCGTCGTGCGCGCCCTTGACGGACTCGATCTCGAGGTGACCGAAGGCACGGTCACAGCGCTGCTCGGCCCGAACGGCGCCGGCAAGACGACGACCGTCAAGGCACTCACGACCCTCATCACGCCCGACGAGGGCTCAGCGACGATCAACGGCGTCGACGTGCTCGACGATCCGCAGTCGATCCGCCGCATGATCGGCGCGAGCGGCCAGTACGCCGCGGTCGACGAGAACCTCACGGGGTACGAGAACCTCGTGATGGTCGGCAAGCTCTATCACCTCGGCACGAAGCTCGCGAAGCAGCGCGCGACCGAGCTCATCGAGCTGTTCGACCTCGTCGACGCCCAGCATCGACCCGTCAAGGGCTTCTCGGGCGGCATGCGGCGGCGCATCGACCTCGCCGGGGCGCTCGTCATCAAGCCGCCCGTGCTGTTCCTCGACGAGCCAACGACGGGGCTCGACCCGCGCAGCCGCCTGGGGCTGTGGGACGTGATCGAGAAGCTCGTCTCCGACGGCACGACCGTGCTCCTGACGACGCAGTACCTCGAAGAGGCCGACCGGCTCGCCGACTCCATCTCCGTGATCGACCACGGCACGGTCATCGCGACGGGCACCGCCGACGAACTCAAGTCGTCGGTGGGCGGTCAGCGGGTCGCGCTCACCCTCGTGGACGAGAGCGATGCGGATGCTGTGCGAACGATCCTCGCCGAGCATGGTCAGGGCGAGCCCGCGCCCATGGGTGGGCGCACCTGGGTCGTGCCCGTCGAGAACGGGCCGACCGCGCTCAGCGCGATTGTTGGCGCAGCCGCGGCCGCCGGCATCCCCTTGCACGATGCAGGCATGCGACGGCCGACCCTCGACGACGTGTTCCTCCAACTCACAGGGCGCGCAGCCGAGCAGACAGATGACGAGACGACGGAGGACGCGGCATGAGCATGATGAACCCGACGATGACGGGGGCTGCACCCCGGGCATCCGGCACTCTGCAGCCGATGCCCGGCAACGCGATCACGCGGTTCCTCTCCGACGGCTGGGTCACCACCTGGCGCAACCTCATGAAGATCATCCGCGTGCCCGAGATCCTGCTGTTCAGCCTCATCCAGCCGATCATGTTCGTGCTGCTCTTCACCTACGTCTTCGGCGCAGCGATCGACATTCCCGGTGAGGGCTACACCTCGTTCCTCATGGCGGGAATCTTCGCGCAGACCGTCGTCTTCGGTTCGACCTATTCGGGTGCGGCGATGGCGCAAGACCTCAAGGACGGCATCATCGACCGGTTCCGCACGCTGCCGATGAGCGGTGCCGCAGTACTCGTCGGTCGCACCAACGGCGACCTCGTCATCAACGCGCTCTCCATGATCGTCATGATGACGACGGGCTTCATCGTCGGCTGGCGAGTGAACTCCTCGCCGCTCGAGTTCCTCGCCGGCGTCGCGCTCCTGCTGCTGTTCGCCTACGCCTTCTCGTGGGTCATGGCGTTCCTCGGCATGAGCGTCAAGAGCCCCGAGATCATCAACAATGCGTCCTTCCTCATCCTCTTCCCGCTCACGTTCATCTCGAACGCGTTCGTGCCGAGCGAGAACCTGCCCACGCCACTGCGCGTGTTCGCGGAGTGGAACCCCGTCTCCTCGCTCGTCCAGTCGGCGCGCGAACTGTTCGGCAACGTGCCCCCGGGCACCCCCGTCGGCGACGCGTGGACGGCTCAGAACCCGATCGCGACTGTGCTCATCGGCGTCACCGTGCTCCTCGTCGTCTTCGTACCGCTGTCGATCCGCAAGTTCGCGACGCTCTCGCGGTAGCTGCAGGAAGGCGGGCGCCGAGCCCTGAGGCCCGACGCCCGCCGAGGCACCACCACACGGTTACCCCTTCTCAGCGCCCGCCGTCGTGTTCATGATGCGACGCTGGAAGATGAAGAACAGCACAGCCACGGGGATACTCATGAGCACCGCGGCCGCCAACTGCAGCGGGAACTGGTTGCCCGCCCCGAGAGTCCCCGACACGAGCTGAGCCACGCCGACCGTCAGCGTGTTGAGATCCTGACTCTGGCGACTCACGATGAAGTGACCCAACTCGTTCCACGAGCCCTGGAAGCTCAAGATGAAGATCGTCACGAGCGCGGGCGTCGCCATCGGCAGCACGACCGACCAGAAGCGGCGGAAGTTGCCTGCGCCGTCAATGCGCGCGGCCTCCTCGATCGACTCCGGTATCGAATCGAAGAACTGCTTCATGATGAACACCCCCGCCGCGGTGGAGAGCAGCGGGATGATCATGCCCCCGTACGTGTTGTACAGCCCGACCTCGTTGAGGATGAGGAAGCGCGGAATGAGCAGCACGACGCCCGGCACCGACAGGATGCCGATGAAGAGCACGAAGATCACCGTGCGCCCGCGGAACTTCAGTCTCGAGAGCGCATAGCCGGCCATCGAATCGAAGAGCACGCGCCCGATCGTCACGCAGACGGTCACGAGCATCGTGTTGCCCGCCCACAAGCCGAACGGCGAGTCGGTGAACAGTCGCTCGTACGCGGCGAAGGTGATGGTCTCGGGAATGAGCCCGAGCGGGTTCTGCGTGGCCTCTGCATCCGTCTTGAACGAGCCTGAGATCGAGATGAGGAACGGGTAGATGTAGATGAGCGCCAGGAAGATCAGCATGAGGTAGCCCAGAATCAAGCTGCTGCGCGCCTTCGCACCGATCCTCTTCCGACGGGCCTTGGCCTTGGCGCTCCGAACCGGCTTCACCGTGGTCTTTCCGGTGGACTTCTCCGCGGTCATGACACGCCTCCCTTCACAGCGATCTGTGCGGGCCCGCGTCGCTTGGGAACCCGATCACGCAGGATCCAGCGCTGCAGGAGCGTCAGCAGAATGATGAACACGAACAAGATGAACGCGATTGCCGAACCTTGGCCCCACTCAAGATCGACGAACGACGACTCGTACAGCAGGTAGGCGGGCGTCATGAGAGTTCCGCCCGGTGCCCCGCCGCCCAGGATGTAGATCTGGTCGAAGACCTGCCACGAGCCGATGAGACCCAGCGTCAGCACCGTGAAGAGCGTCGGCTTGAGCATGGGCAGCGTGACGGAGAAGAACTTGCGGAACGCTCCCGCGCCATCCATCAGCGCCGCTTCCTCGACCTCAGCGCCGATGTTCTGCAGCGCCGCCAAGAACAGCAGCATGAAGGTTCCCGAGGTCGTGAAGACGGCGAGGAAGATGAGCACCATCATCGCGACGGAGGGGCCAGCGAGCCATTCCCACCAGGTGACCCCGAGCATCCCGCCGTCGGCGAGCACCGCCGGTGCCGCGGTGAGCCCGAAGATGCTGACGAAGCCGTGGAAGATGCCCGTCGGATCGTTGAACCAGTTGGGGCCCTGCACCCCAATCGCCCGCAGCACCGCGTTCACGGCGCCGGTGCCGAGGAAGAGAAACTGGAAGACGATGACGATCGCCACCGAGGAGGTGACGGAGGGGAAGTAGAACGCCGTGCGGAAGAATCCGCGCCCCTTGAGCACGGCTCGGTTGACCTGCACGGCGAGGAACAGCGAGACCGCGGTCTGCAGAGGCACGACGAGCAGCACGTAGTAGAAGTTGTTGCGCACCGCGCGCCCGAAGTTCCTCTGGTCGAGACCTTCTTCGGTCGTGATCGAGGCGTAGTTCTCGGCCCCGACGAACCCTACGCGGGGGTTGAGCGGCGACTGAAAGCCGTTCCAGTCGCTCACGCTTACCCAGAACGCGAGCAGGATCGGGATGACGAGAAAGACAGCCGCGATGATCACCGCTGGGGCGATGAACAGGTAGCCGGCGCGGGCCTCGCCGCGGCGGATTCCTCCGCCGCGGCGAGTGCGCTGTGCAGCGCGTGCCATCGCGTTACTGCGCCGAGTCGTACGCCGCCTGCAGGTTCGTCTGCAGCGACGCGAGCACGGCCGAGGGGTCGGCAGTGCCGATCGACTCGAGCTCACTGTTGAATTCGGTGAGAACCGCTGCAGCGCCCGCGAACGACACGGGGCTCACCGCGTAGTCCACTCCGGCGACGAAGGCGGCGTTCTCGGGGAACTGCTCAGCGTAACCAGCAGACCCGGAACCGGTCGAGGGGATCACGCCAAACGCGGCAGCCGCAGCGAGCTGCTCCTCATCGCTGGTGAGGAACTCCACGAACTCCATGGACGCATCGCGCGTCGGGGAGTCGATGGGCATGCCCCAGCAGGTCGCGAACGAGAACGTCGACGGGCCCGCGGGGCCTGCCGGCAGCTCGACCGAGATGAACTCGCGGTCGGGGAAGTCGTTCTGCATGGCACCGTTGATCCACGGACCCTCGATCACCATGGCTGCGCGTCCGAGACCGAAGGCCTCTCCGCCCCAGCCCGACTCGAGGTCGGGCGGGAAGGCGAGCGAACCCTCGTCGACGAGGCTCTGCACGTAGGCGAGGCCCTCGGCGTTTTCGGACGAGTCGGCCCCCACCGTGTCGCCGTCGATGAGGGTGCCGCCAGCCTGGTTCATGAAGACGCCGACGCGCGCGTACTCACGACCCATGGAGAGCCCGACCTGGTCGCCCGTGGTGAGCGTCGAGGCCACGGTTGACAGCTCGTCCCACGTCGTGGGCACGTCGGCGTCAGTCAGACCGGCGGCCTCCCACGCATCCGTGTTGATCTGCAGCCCGAGCGTCGAGAAGTCCTTCGGGGCACAGTAGAACTGGTCGTCGTAGCTGAACTGCTCCTGCAGTGCGGGCAGGAACTCGCCCGCATTGGCGAGGTCGCCCGCGTACGGCTCGAGGAAGCCCTGTGCCGCGTAGGTCTGGAACTGGTCCCACGGCAGGTAGAACAGGTCGGGTGCGTTGTTGCCCGCGAAGCCCTGACCGAGCTGCTGGATGAGGTCGTTGGCGATGACCACCTCGACCTCAGAGCCGGTCTGCTCGCTGAACCGTGCTGCGGCGTCTTCGTAGTAGCCCGACTCGGCGGGGCTCGACGAGGCGATGAGCATCGACAGGGATGCGCCCTCCGCGCCGTCGCCGTTGCCGTCGCCGCCGTTCTCGCCTGACTCCGCGCACGCGGATAGAGTGATGACGAGCCCCGCCGCGAGAGCGGCAGCGCTCCATTGTGATGTCCTCACAGTGATTCCTTTCGATTAGTGATTGCCGGAGCTCTGCGCACCGGGGATCTCGTCGAGCATGAGGTGGCTAGACCGTCGCTCGACAAGTCGAGGCACGAGGAGCCGATTCGTCGGCTCCTCGTTGCTGTCCGGATTCGGCAGCACGTCGCTACCGGTCTCGCCGAACAGAAGAGTGAGGGCGGCCTCGACGACATCGTCGAGGGGCTGGTCGATGCTGGAGAGCCCGACGGCCGCGGCGACCGGAGTGTTGTCGAAGCCGACGACGGGCAGCTCGGGCAGGCCGGCAGCGCGCACGGCCATCATGGCCCCGAGTGCCAGCGAGTCGCTCGCACAGATGATCGCGTCGGGGGCATCCTCCAGCGCCAGGAGGGCGTCAGCCGCGGCCGTGCCCTCTGCAACGCCATCCTCCGTGGCGATCGCGTACGTCGGCCGGTGGGCCTCGGGAATGATGCTCGCTTCGTCCCACCCGGCCCGACGCTCGTCGCCCGTTCCTGAGGGGCTCGGCCACCCGATGAAGGCGACGCGGCGCGCACCCTGCTCGTGCAGGCGCAGCGTAGCCTCCCGCACCCCTGCGCGGCCATCGACGTCGACCCAGCGATGACGCGGGTCGGTGACCTCTGACCCCCACGGCCGCCCGAACGACACGAACGGAACGTGGTTGTCGGTGAGCCACTCGATGCGGGGGTCGCCATGGAAGGTCGCAATCAGTACGAATGCATCCACATCACTGCCGTCACGCAAGCGTCGGATGTGGCTGAGCTCGTCGGCGGCGTCTCCCGCCGTGAAGATCATGACGCGCAAGTCGCGGGACGCCGCGTGCTCGGCGAGTTTGTGCAAGAAGCGATCGAGTACTGCGCCCGAGATGCCGTCCCGCAACGGGTCGATGCGCACCCCGATCGTCGATGACTTGAGCGTGCGCAGTCGACGAGCCGAGGCATGGGGTCGGTAGCCGAGAGTGTCGATGGCCTGCTGCACGCGCTCACGCGTCGATTCGCGCACGATCTCGGGGCTGTTGAGCACGTTCGAAACCGTCTGGCGCGAGACCTGCGCCGCCTGCGCGACGTCATCCACGGTCGGCATGCGTCCCACGTGCGCCTCCCTTGGCCCAGTGCGGAATGTTTGTCGGGTGAGATCCTGAAACGATTCTTTTGATCGATCCAATTATTGGGTAGTGTGTCCCACGCCAGACACCGGTGTCAAGCCTTTGGGGGCCAGCCGGTGACGTAATCCTCAGGAAGCGAGACTCCGTGAGCACCCCCCGCCAGCCGTTATTGCACGACGCGCTCACCGTGCTGCGAGCACCCACACAGGCCTGGTCGGCACCGAATGGAGTCATGGGAGGCTCCGCCATCCACGGCCTCTACCTCGCCGACGTGCGGCTTGTGCGACGCCTGACGATCACGGTCAACGGCGTTGAGCCCGAGCACATCGCGACCGCCTCGAACGCGGCAGACCGGGCGCGCATCCAGTACCTCGTGCGCGAGCTCGACGACGACACGGCCGATCCAGGGGTGCGCCTCGTGCTCGACCGTCACACGACCGGCGACGGCCTCACTGACTCCCTTCGCGTCATCAACCGGCGGTCGGAGGAACTCACGGCCCGGCTCGTGATCGAGCTCGACGCTGACGCAACCCTCATGGAGTCGATCAAGCGCGGCCTGCCGGCGACGCTGACCCCGACGATCAAACTCGGCGGTGGCGGCGATGCCGACGTCACTGCCGAGGCGCACTGGTCGGGCGAGAGCGTCGACGCGACCGTGCGTGCACACGGCTTCGCGCTTTCCGCCGAGGGGCCGACGCTGTACCTCGTCGCCGATCTCACGGTTCCCGCCCGCGGGCAGTCCGACGTGGCCTGGCACCTCGACGCCGTCGACCGCATCGCGGCAGTGCGCGCGGCATCAGGCCCCGTGCCGTGGTCGGTGCCCGACGTGACCACGGGTGACCAGAGACTCTCGCGCTGGGTGGCGCAATCCCTCACCGACCTCGACGCCCTGCGCATGACCACTGTGCACGAACCCGACCTGCAGTTTCTCGCCGCCGGCGCCCCCTGGTTCTTCACGCTCTTCGGTCGCGACTCGCTGTGGGCGGCGCGCCTGCTGCTGCCCCTCGGCACCGAGCTCGCGGCGAGCACGCTGCGCGTACTCGCCGGCCTCCAGGGCGCCGACCACGTCGACGACACGGCCGAAGAGCCCGGCAAGATCATGCACGAGCTGCGGCGTCAGACGCTCATCCTCGACGGCGACACTGCCCTGCCGCCGCTCTACTACGGCACCGTCGACGCGACGGCGCTGTGGGTGTGCCTGCTGCACGATGCCTGGCGCTGGGGCCTCGCCGACGACGAGGTCCGCGCACTGCTGCCCGCGCTCCACCGCGCCCTTGCCTGGATGCGCGACCACGGCGATGCCGACGGCGACGGCTTGCTCGAGTACGTCGACCGCTCCGGTCATGGGCTCGCCAACCAGGGCTGGAAGGATTCCGGCGACAGCGTGCAGTGGCGCGATGGCAGCCTCGCCGACGGGCCCATCGCGCTGTGCGAGGTGCAGGCCTACGCCTTCGAGGCGGCGACGCACGGCGCCGACCTGCTGGACCACTTCGGCGAGCCGGGCGCATCCCAGTGGCGCTCCTGGGGGGCCACGCTCAAGAAGCGCTTCCACGAAGAGTTCTGGATCACCGACCCCGCCCTGGTGGGCGACCTCGGCCCGTACCCCGCGATCGCCCTCGATGCGAGCAAGCGCCGGGTCGACACGGTCACCTCCAACATCGGGCACCTCCTCGGCACCGGTCTGCTCGATGAGGCGCAGAGTGACCTCGTCGCGCGGCGACTCGGTGACACCACCATGAATTCGGGCTACGGCTTGCGCACCATGGCCAGCGACTCGGGTGGCTACTGGCCGCTGAGCTATCACGGTGGGGCCGTATGGACCCACGACACCGCGATCGCGATCCTCGGGCTGCGTCGCAGCGGCCACGATGCGGAGGCGGCCTCCCTGATCAGTGGCCTCCTGGCCGCTGCGGAAGGCTTCGCCTATCGGATGCCCGAACTGCACTCCGGCGACAGCGCGAGCGACTCAGCCGTACCCGTGCCGTACCCCGCCGCCTGCCGCCCGCAGGCGTGGTCAGCGGCCTCCGCCGTCGGAGTGCTGCAGGCCGTGCTCGGTCTCGAGCCCGCGTCCGGCGGCGTGACCACCAAGCCTCTCCGCGTCGCCGGCGACGTCACCGTCGACGGCATCGTGGTCAGCGGGCAGCGCATCCGGGTGCCCGCGACACCGTAGCGAGTCAGGCCAGGGCGGACGTCAGGCCAGGGCGCGGGTCAGGGCGCGGATGCCGCGCTCGACCTCGGCGAACGAGGTGCTCAGCGGCGACAGCCCGAGGCGCACCCCGCTCGGGTGGCGGAAGTCGGGGATGACGCCTTCGGCCCAGAGCGACTCGACGGCGCGCGCCGCATTCGGGTGGTCGATCGTGAGATGGCTGCCGCGGCGAGCCTCCTCGCGCGGGCTCGCGAGGGTCGCGTCGGGGATCAGCTCCTCCACCAGGGAGAGCGCGAACTCGGTCAGCAGCACCGACTTGGCGCGGATAGCGTCGATACCGGCCGACTCGATCTCGTCGAGCATGTCACTCAGAGCGACCATCCCCAGAATGGGATGCGTGCCGCTGATGAGCCGGCGAATACCCTCGGCCGGCGCATACGGCTCCGTCATGGCGAAGGGCGCCTGCGCCCCGAGCCACCCCGGGATCGGGTTGCGCAGCTCACCCTGGTGCCGCGCAGCGACGTACGCCCACGCCGGGGCGCCCGGGCCCCCGTTCAAGTACTTGTACGAGCATCCGACCGCCATGTCGACACCCCAGGCATCGAACTCGAGCGGCACCGAGCCGACGGCGTGCGAGCAATCCCACACCATGAGCGCGCCCGCGCGCTGCACCACCCCGGTGACCGCCGGCATGTCGGCCCACCACGCGCTGCGGTAGGCGACCCCGCTGAACAGCGCGGCGATCGTGCGGTCGCCCACGACGGACGCGGCGAGATCGGGGGTCACGCCGCCGTCGCGCGGAGCATCCACCCACCGCACCGAGAGCCCGTGATCCTCGGCGAGGCGGTCGACGATGTAGCGATCGGTGGGGAACTCATCGCGCAGAATGACCAGCTCGTCCCGGCCCGGCCGGGCGGCGATCGCGGCGCGCAGCAGCTTGAAGATGAGCACCGTCGTCGACTCGGCGACGATCGTCTGACCGGATGCTGCGCCCAAGCACGCGGCTCCGATGCGGTCGCCGAGACGCTCGGCCTGCGTGAGCCAGACTTCGTCCCACGCGCGAATCAGTCGCCCACCCCACTGCGTGCGCACCACATCGGGCAGTGTCTCGAGCGTGCGCTGCAGCGGGCGCCCGAGCGAGTTGCCGTCGAGGTAGGCGACGAGGTCGTCACCCGGCACGAAGCGCTCGACGTACTCGCCGAGCGGGTCGGCTGCATCGAGTTCGGCTGCGCGAGCGCCCGACGTCGCCGTCATGACGCCACCGGGAAGGCGAGGCCGGGGCGCTGCACGGCGAGGCGCACGTCATCCCCGACGTGCGGCAGCTCGACCGCGGCCATGCGCATGCGCACCGTCGGGCCGCTCACGAGATCGCAGCTGAGCATCGCGTCGTGGCCCGCGTACGAGATCGCGGTGACCCGGGCATCCGCTCCGGCGGCTGCGTGGGCGAGCAGCTCAGGGCGCGGCACGATCCATTCCGGTCGCAGCATGAGTCTTACCGGGTCGCCATCGGCGGGCGTGAAGCCGACCGCCGACGCCTCGACCGCGCCCAGTGCGCACGTCACGCGACCGCCGCGCCACAGACCCTCAAGCTCGACGACATCACCCACGAACGAGGCGACCCACTCGGAGGCGGGGTGCTGGTAGATCTCCTCCGGCGTGCCGAACTGCTCGAGGTGACCGTCGCGCAGCACAGCGACCTTGTCGGCGAGCGTCAGCGCCTCCTCCTGGTCGTGGGTGACGAGCAGCGAGGTCGTGCCCTGCGCGCGCAGCAGCTCGGCGACCTCGCGGCGCAGCCCCACGCGCAGCTGCGTGTCGAGGGCCGCGAAGGGCTCGTCGAGCAGCAGCAGGTCGGGGTTGAGGGCGAGAGCGCGGGCGAGGGCGACGCGCTGCGCCTGCCCGCCCGAGAGCTGGTTGGGGGCGCGACCGGTGAGCGCCCCGAGCCCGACGAGCGAGGCGAGCTCGGCGACGCGCGCCGCCCGACCCCGGCCACGCGGCAGGGCGAAGCCGATGTTGTCGGCGACCGACAGGTGCGGGAAGAGCGATGCCTCCTGCGGCACCCAGCCGATGCCGCGCTTCTCGGCCGGCACGGTGAGGCTCGGGCTCGACAGCTCCCGCTCGCCGAGACGGATCGTGCCGGCCCCGACGGGCAGCAGCCCCGCGATCGCGAGCAGCAGCGTCGTCTTGCCGCAGCCGCTCGGCCCCAGCACCGCCACCAGGTCGCCCGAGTCGATGCGCGCCGAGACGTCGTCGACAGCGAGCGTCGACCCGTGGGTCACACTCAGCCCCTCGATGACGAGGTCGCTCACAGTTCCTCCTTGGCGACGGTGCGCACACCCGACAGGATGACCGCCGGAACAGCGGCCAACGCCACGAGCATCGCGGCGTAGGGTGCGGCGGCGCCGTATTCGACGATCACCGTGCGGTTCCACAGTTCCGTGGCGAGCGTCGACACCCCGGTGGGGCGCAGCAGCAGCGTCGCGGGCAATTCTTTCATGGTCGCGATGGCCACCAGCAGGGCGCCGATACCGACACTCGGCAGGGCCAGCGGCACGGTCACGCGCCACCACGCCCGCAGGGGCGAATTGCCGAGGGTGCGCGCGACGGCGACGAGCCGTGGCGGCACATCGCCGAGCCCCGCGCGCATCGTGCTGATCGCCTTGGGGGCGAACAGCACGGCGTAGGCGAAGACGAGCACGACGACACTCTGGTAGAGCGCCGGCACGACCGCGAGCGCGAAGAACACGAGCGAGAGCCCGACGACGATGCCGGGCAAGGCGTGCCCGAGATAGCTCACCGACTCGAGGGCCGAGACGAGTCGCCCGCGGTAGCGGCTCGCGAGCGCCGCGACGGGCAGGGCGAGCAGCACGGCGAGCAGGGCCGCGCCGACGGCGACGCCGACCGTCGAGCCCACGGCGGCGAGTAGCCGAGCGACGTCGAGCCCGCGGAGGGTCTCCGCCTCCAGCAGCCGGGCGAGCAGCCCCAGCAGAGGAACAGCGACACCGATGATCGGGGCGACCGCGACGACGGGCAGCAGCGAGACGAGCATCCGGCGCCGGATCACGCGCGGGGCGACCGCACGTGCCGCCTGCCGCGGCACCTGACCGCGCGCACTGCGCTCCCCGATGACGACGATGAGGGCCAGCACGACGAGCAGCAGGGCGAGTACCGCCGCTTGCGCGCGATCGAAGCTCGCCGCGTACGCCTGGTTGATGCCCCAGGTGAGGGTGGGGAACCGCATCATCGCGACAAGCCCGAAATCGCTCAACGCATACAGCGCGACGAGCAGCGAACCCGCGATCGCGGCGGGGCGCACCTGCGGCCACGTCGCGACGAAGAAGGCCCGCACGGGCCCCGTGCCGAGCGTGCGCGCCACCCCCTCCAGATCACCGGATGCTCCGCGCAGGGCCGCCGCGACCGGCAGCGTCACATACGGAACCGTGACCGCCGTGAGCAGGATCCAGCTCGGCAGGAACCCGTTGATCGTGGGCAGCGTCACGAGCCAGCCGTAGCCGGCGAGGTACGAGGGCACCGCGAGCGGCAGCGAGGAGATCAGCAGCCAGGTGCGCGGGAAGGGCACGCGCAGGCGGCTCAGCACCACCGCGGTTGCCGTGCCCAGGATGAGCGCGCTGAGGGTCACGGACGCGGCGAGGCCCAGCGAGTTCGCCGCGTACTCGAGCACGCGCGGCCGGGCCAGAATGTCGAGCATCGCCTCGAGCCCGCCGCCCGCGGCGCGCACCGCGAGGTAGACCAGCGGGATCGCGGCCGCGGCGGCGGCGAGCGCGGCAAGCGCAACGAGGATGCTCGGCGGGCGGCCGCTCGGGCGCACCGGGGTCGGCGACGATGGCCGCGGCGGCGGCGTCACAACCTCGGGCGCGATGATCACGGGTCTATTGCATCACTCTGTGCTGATAGGGACGAACCGCTGATAGGGACAAACGCACGGGGGTGGAACACTCACCGTGTTCCACCCCCGTGCAGTTCTCGGCGAACCTGCTCTAGATGAGGCCGTACTGCGCAAGAAGCTCCTGCGTTGTCGACAAGTCGTCGAGGTCGCTGAGGTCAAGCTCGGGGTTGACGAGCGTGTCGAGCGCTGGGAGGCCATCCGGGGCGTCGACACCGGGCAGCAGCGGGTACTCGAAGGTCTGCTCGACGAAGTAGCTCTGCCCCTCCTGCGAGAGGAGGAACCGTACGAACTCGAGCGCATCGGCATCGTCCCCGGCGTTGCTGAGCAGACCCGCGCCGGTCACGTTGACCATCGAGCCCGGGTCGCCAGCCTCGAGGAACTTCAGTTGCGCGCGCATGCTCTCCGCGCCCACCTCGGCAGCTTGGCGGAACCAGTAGTAGTGGTTGATGAGCCCGACGTCGAGCGCACCCTCGTTGACCGCGGTGAGCGTGGCCGTGTTGTTCTCGAAGATCTGCAGGTCGTTGCCGGCGAGGGCCTCGACCCACTCCTCGGCCGCCTGCTCGCCCTCGATGACGCGCAGCGCGGTCACGAAGGATTGGAAGCTCGCGTTGCCCGGGGGCAGACCCAGGCGGCCGGCCCACTCGGGTTCGACGTACTCGGCGACCGTGTCGGGCAGCTCGTCGGCGGTGAACTGCTCGCTGTCGTAGACGACGACGCGAGCGCGCCCGGTGATCCCGACCCAACTGTCGTCGGTCGAGGTGAAGCCCGCGGGCACGGCGCCCGCGATGTCGTCGGGCAGGGTCGCGAAGAGACCGGCCTGGCTGAGTGCGCCGAGCGCTCCGGCATCCTGCGAGAGGAAGACCTGGGCGGGGGTCGCCTCGCCCTCTTCGAGCAACAGCGCGCCGAGCTCGGCGGTGTTGCCGTAGCGCACGTCGACGGTGATGCCGGTCTGCTCTTCGAAGAGGTCGATGAGCGGCTGCACGAGCTCTTCATCACGACCCGAGTAGAGCGTGAACGAGCCGGCCTCGTCGGTGCCCGGGTTTGCCGGGTCGGCGGCGGGTGTCGCCGAGCAGCCGGCGAGCAGGGCGGCGCTCGCGACGGCGGCGAGCAGGGGAAGGGAACGCGAAGGGCGCATGGTGATGAGACTCCAGAACAGAAGGGATACGGGACCGGCGACGCTGCCAGAAGTTAGGTTAGGCTAACTTCACTTCGAGCGCTAGTCGCTCGCCCCAGCTGTCAGGATTCTCAGCTAGGCGAACTCGGCGAGCACCGCCTCGAGCTGGTCGAGACCCCAATCAAGGTCGTCCTTCGACACGACGATTGGCGGCGCGAGCCGAATCGTCGACCCGTGCGTGTCTTTCGCGAGCACGCCCTTCGCGAGCAGCGCCTCGCACACCTGGCGCCCCGTGGCGAGCGCGGGGTCGATGTCGACGCCCGCCCACAGGCCAGCGCCGCGCACCGCGAGCACGCCGCGGCCCTGCAGGGCGTTGAGCCGCGCGTGCAGGTGCTCGCCGAGTACGCGCGAGCGCTCCTGCATCTCCCCCGTCTCCAGCAGCGTGACCACAGCGTGGCCGACGGCGGCCGCGAGCGGGTTGCCGCCGAAGGTCGAACCGTGCTCCCCCGGGTGCAGCACGCCGATGACGTCGCCGCGCCCGATAACGGCGCTCACCGGAACGATGCCGCCGCCAAGCGCCTTGCCGAGCACGTACAGGTCGGGGATGACGCCGGTGTTGTCGCACTGGAACGTCGCCCCCGTGCGGCCGAGCCCCGACTGGATCTCGTCGGCGATCATGAGCACGTTGTGTTCCGCCGTGATGCGGCGCATGGTTGGCAGATAGTCGGCTGGCGGCACGACGACGCCCGCCTCTCCCTGAATGGGCTCGACGAGAACCGCGACCGTGTTCGGCGTGATGGCCGCCTCGAGAGCGGCCGCATCCCCGTAGGCAACCGCGACGAAACCGGGCGTGAACGGAGCGAATCCGTCGCGCGAGGTCGGGTCGTCTGAGAAGCTCACGATCGTCGTCGTCCGGCCGTGGAAGTTGCCGCTCATGACGATGATCTCGGCCGCGCCGTCGGGCACTCCCTTGACGCGGTAGCCCCACGCACGGGCGAGCTTGATCGCCGACTCGACCGCTTCGGCGCCCGTGTTCATGGGCAGCACGCGGTCGACGCCGGCGAGGCGCGCGAGCGCTTCGGCGAACGGGCCGAGGCGGTCGTTGTGGAAGGCGCGGCTCGTGAGGGTGATGCGCTCGAGCTGGTCGCGGGCGGCCGCCAGCAGATCCGGATGCCCGTGCCCGAAGTTGACCGCCGAGTACGCCGCGAGGCAATCGAGGTACCGGTTGCCGTTCACGTCGGTGACCCAGGCGCCCTCCCCGCGCTCCACCACGACAGGCAGGGGGTGATAGTTGTGGGCGAGTCGCTCGTCCTCGATCGCGATGAGGGCGTGGCCGGCGTCGTGCGCCGTGCTCGTGGTCTGGGTGATCATCGTCGCAGCTCCAAAGTGCAGCACTTGACGCCGCCGCCACCGAGCAGCAACTCGCTCAGGTCAACGCCGATGGGCTCGTAGCCGCGCTCGCGCAGCTGTCGTTCGAAGTCGCCGGCGCGACTCGCGATGACGACGTGGAGGCCGTCGCTGAACGAGTTGAGGCCGAGCACGGCCGCATCCTCCTCGGTCGCGATGATCGCGTCGGGGTAGCGCTCGCGCAGGATCGCCTGCGAGGCCTCGTCGAAGGCCTTCGGCAGGTACGCGATGTTCGCGTGCTCGCCCGGGGCCGGGTCGGGGTCGAGCACCGCGATGGCGGTGTCGAGGTGGTAGAACGCCGGGTCGACGAGCGTGAGCGTGATGACCTCGCGGCCTACGGCCTCGGCAAGCTCGCGGTGGCTCGCCGTCGAGGTGCGGAACCCCGTGCCGGCGAGGATCACGTCGCCGACGAGTAGCATGTCGCCCTCGCCCTCGTTGACCTCGGCGGCCTCATGCGGGGTGAAGCCCTGCTCGGCGAGCCACGCCAGGTAGGCGGGGCCTTCGGCGGCGCGCTCGTCGTAGGTGAACTTGGCGCCGTAGGCGATGCCGTCGAGGGTGAAACCGCCGTTGGCCGAATAGACCATGTCGGGCAGGCCTTCCAGCGGCTCGATGAGGTGCACGTCGAAACCGAGCTCGAGGTAGATCGCGTACAGGCGCTCCCACTGCTCGACGGCGAGCGCCGTGTTGGTGGGGTTCTCGGGGAACATCCACGGATTGATGCGGTAGGTCACGGTGAAGTAGTCGGGGCGGCACATGAGCACGGTGCGCTTACTGGCCTTCCGCGCGGGGGCGGCAGGCTCGGTCGTGGAGTGGGTCGCGGGGCTGGTCACCGCGGTGGTGTCGATGGGGGCCTCAGTGAGGGCCTCGGTAGGGTCGTTCGTAGGCGTCAGAGTCACCCCTCCAGTCTCACACGCAACCGATGAGCGTTGTCTATCGCTGAGCGCACTTTTCCTGCATGATCTTGTGGCTTCACGCATGATACCGGCGTAGCATGGGGGCGTGGACGCCATCGACTATCGCATCATCGACCAACTGCGGCAGAACGCCCGCGCCGGCTACGGCGACATCGGCGACGTCGTCGGCCTCTCGGCCTCCGCAGTTAAACGCCGCGTCGACAAGCTCGTCGCCGACAAGGTGATCCGCGCCTTCACCGTGGAGGTCGACCCGGCCGTCGACGGGCTCGCCGTCGAGGCGTACGTGGAGCTCTTCTGCCGCGGCACGGTCGCGCCGGACGAGTTGAGGCGCATCCTCTCGACCGTGCCCGAGGTCATCGATGCCGGCACCGTGACGGGCGAGGCGGACGCGATCGTGCGCATCCGCTCACGCGACATTCAGAGCCTCGAGGATGCCCTCGAGCGGGTTCGCGTCGCCCCCAACGTCGACCACACCCGCAGCGCGATCATCCTCTCGAGGCTCGTCGACCGCGTGCAGGACTGACGGCGCTCGGGAAGCGCTTCTAGTAGCGATCGTCGATGGCAGCCATGAAGTCGTCGAAGTGGCTGTGCCAGACCGAGTGCTGGGCACCGAGAATGTCGCGCACCTCGATGCCCCGCCGCCGGAGGTCATCAGCAATGTCGTCAGTGATGTAGTCGCTCGGGCTGGGCCGCACCATGAGAAAGCGTGGTGGTGCAGTGGGTGTCCACTCTCCGCCCTCTGAGGCCGCCAGGGCAACGGCCGTTTCGACATCGAACTGCTCTGCGGCACGAGACTCCACCTCGATGTCGCGCTCTGAGTAGAAGGGGCGTCGCTCTCGAAGCCCTGCAGCGGTTCGTGCCGCCTTGCTCCGTGCATACTCGGTGCGCACCACGCTGGGATCCCACCCGCCACGCTTGGTGAAGGGCGAGTCAATGAAGACGGCGCTCTCCGGGGCTAGCTGGTCCAGGGCCGCAGCGAGAATGGTGCCTCCGTAGGAGTGCCCCATCGCGAGCGCCGGCGGATCGCTCGAGTGTGCCTTCCATGTCTCCACGACGAGCTCCACGACTCGCGCGACGCTGTTCGCGGGCTCGGCATCGGAATCGCCGTGGCCCGGAAGATCAAGAGCGATCACACGATGATTGCGGCTCGCGATCTCCGGGGCGACCCGCCACCAGCTCTGCCCAGACCCGAGCATCCCATGCAGAAGCAAGACCGTCGAGTGCCCGGATCCCCATTCTGTGGCGGCGAGCGTCATGCATCCATCACAGCACAGTCCCGAATCGCAGAGACGACTGCTCAGCAGTGGAGACAGCAGGGTGGAGTTTTCGTGGACTCGCTATCGTGCGACGACCATGCCGAAGCCCACCGCGATTGTGTACGTCGACGGCTTCAACCTCTACAAGGGTCAACTCGAAAGTCGGCCCGATAACAAGTGGCTGAATCTCGTGGCTCTCTTCGACGACGTACTCAGTGACTACTCGATCCTCACGGTTCACTACTTCACCGCTCGCATCAAGGGGCGCATGAACCCGGAAGACCCGCGCGCGCCTGATCGGCAGGACGCCTACATCCGCGCCCTTCGCACCCTTGACCGCCTCACAGTTCACGACGACTCGCTTTTCACGGTCCACCACGGGATGGCGCGGGAATGGGTTGATGGCAAGGAGAGGCCACCCCTCACGCGCCACCACGTCTACAAGGTGCAAGAGAAGGGCTCGGATGTGAAGCTTGCTACTCAACTCTTGATGGACGCACTCGATGGGCTGGCGGACACCTTCGTGGTCGTCTCATCAGACTCGGATCTTGCACGACCGATCGAAGTCGTCAAGCAGAGGTTCGGCGCTCGCGTGGGGATCCTCTATCCACGTGACGCATCGACGAAGCTCTTCACGAAAGCCGGCATCGACTTCAGCCTGTACCTCCGACCGGCATACGCTGCGCGAAACCAACTACCTGACGTCGTACAGACACCGAAACGAGCGATTCGGCGGCCGACCGACTGGAAGAAGCAAGGCCCCGCCGAAGCGGGGCCTTGAGCCTGATCCAGAGGAACAGGGGTTGTAGAGCTACGGTAGCAGGCAGCCCCGGCAACAGCGAGAACTGTCCACTGCAGAACACGCAACCAGGCCTACGCCGCGACGGTCACCACATCGGCCCGCTCCGCCGGCTCGGCGTGCTCCACGAGGTACCGCGTGTACGCGGGCACCGTGAGGAAGGTCGGGAAGTCCTCCTGCAGCGTCACAGTGCGGAACACCTCCTCGGCCTCGGCGAGCTTGTGCCCTTCGGGTGTGGGCAGCTCGGCGAGCACCTCGCGCAGCATGCGCTCGACGAGCTGCTTGCTCACGGGCTCGCCCTCGGTCGTCAGGTGGTCCTGGTGGATCCACTGCCACAGCTGCGAGCGGCTGATCTCCGCGGTAGCGGCATCCTCCATGAGGTTGTCGATCGCCGCCGCGCCGATGCCGCGCAGCCACGACTCGAGGTAGCGCACCGTGATCGCGATGTTCGCGCGCACGCCCGCGAGAGTCACCTCGCCGCCCGCCGAGCGGATGTCGAGCAGATCGCGCGCCGTCACGTGCACGTCGTCGCGCTGGCGGTCGAGCTGATTCGGCCGGTCTCCCAACACGGCGTCGAACTCGGCGCGCGCCACGGGGATCAGATCGGGATGCGCCACCCACGAGCCGTCGAAGCCGTCGCTCGCCTCGCGCAGCTTGTCGGCCGCGACGCGCTCGAGCGCGCGCTCCGTCACCTCGGGGTCGCGTCGGTTCGGGATGAACGCGCTCATGCCGCCGATCGCGTGGGCGCCCCGCTTATGGCAGGTCTGCACGAGCAGCTCGGTGTAGGCGCGCATGAACGGGAGGGTCATGAGGATGCGGTCCCGGTCGGGCAGCACGAACCACTGGCCACGGCCCCGGTAGTTCTTGATGATCGAGAAGACGTAGTCCCAGCGCCCGGCATTGAGGCCGGCGCAGTGGTCGCGCAGCTCGTAGAGGATCTCGTCCATCTCGAACGCGGCGCCGAACGTCTCGATGAGCACCGTCGCGCGGATCGTGCCGTGCGGCAGCCCGAGGCGCTCCTCGCTGAACGTGAAGACGTCGTTCCACAGCCGTGCCTCGCGGTGGTTCTCGAGCTTCGGCAGGTAGAAGTACGGGCCGCGGCCGCGCGCGATGAGCTCGTGCGCGTTGTGGAAGAGGTACAGCCCGAAGTCGACGAGGCTCGCGCTCGCCGCGAGCCGCAGGCCGTTGCGGTCGACGTGCTCGATGTGCTTCTCGACGAGGTGCCAGCCGCGCGGCCGCATGACGATCGTCGGCGTGCGCTCGGCCGTCACCTCGTACTGCTTGCCGGCCTCGTTCGTGTGAGTCAGCTGCCCGCGGATCGCGTCGAACAGGCTCAGCTGCCCCTCGACGATGTTGCCCCACGTCGGGCTCGTCGCGTCCTCGAGGTCGGCGAGCCACACATTGGCACCAGAGTTGAGGGCGTTGATCGTCATCTTCGGGTCGCACGGGCCCGTGATCTCGACGCGGCGGTCCTCGAGGCCGGGGCCGGCGCCGGCGACGCGCCACGACGCATCCTCTCGAATGGATGCCGTGTGCGGCAGGAAGCGCAGGTCGCGCCCATTGCCCAGGTCGTAGCGCACCTGCATGCGCTCGGCGAGGCGGTCGTGCCGGGAGCCTGCGAAACGGTGGTGCAGCTCGGCGAGGAACTGCAGCGCCTCCGGCGTGAGGATCTCGTCGTACCTGGGCCGCATCGGCCCGGTGATGCTCAGCGTTGTCTGGTTCAGTGTGGTCTGGTCGCGTGTCGTCATGATGCTCGTCCTCTCAAGAAGGTGGCTCGGGTCGGTCGTGCGGGCTGTCCTGAACAGCTCAGTGGAACTGCTCGGACTCGGTGGAGCCCACGAGAGCGAGGGTCGCGCTGGCCGGGTTGAGGGCCGTGGCGATGCGGTCGAAGTAGCCGGTGCCCACTTCTCGCTGGTGCTTGGTGGCCGTATAGCCGTGCGCCTCGGAGGCGAACTCGGCCTCCTGCAGCTCGACGTACGCGCTCATCTGGCGGTCGCGGTACCCGGTGGCGAGCTCGAACATGCCGTGGTTGAGCGAGTGGAAGCCCGCGAGGGTGATGAACTGGAACGCGTAGCCCATCGCCGACAGTTCGCGCTGGAACTTCGCGATCTGCACGTCGTCGAGGTGGCGCTTCCAATTGAACGACGGCGAGCAGTTGTAGGCGAGCTTCTTGCCGGGGAACTCGGCATGGATGCTCTCGGCGAAGGTGCGCGCGAGCTCCAGGTCGGGCTCGCTCGACTCGACCCACAGCAGGTCGGCGTACTCGGCGTAGGCGTGCCCGCGCGCGAGCACCGGGCCGATGCCGGGCTCGACGTTGTAGAAGCCCTCGGCGGTGCGGCCGCCGGTGAGGAACGGCTGGTCGCGCTCGTCGACGTCGCTCGTCAGCAGGTTCGCGGCGAGCGAATCGGTGCGGGCGATGATGATGCTCGGCACGTCGCTCACGTCGGCGGCGAGGCGCGCGGCCTGCAGCGTGCGGATGTGCTGGCTCGTGGGCACGAGCACCTTGCCGCCCATGTGGCCGCACTTCTTCTCGCTCGCGAGCTGGTCCTCCCAGTGCACGCCGGCGGCGCCGGCCTCGATCATGCTCTGCATGAGCTCGTAGGCGTTGAGCGGGCCGCCGAAGCCGGCTTCAGCATCCGCGACGATCGGGGCCATCCAGTCCCTCCCGTCTTGCTCTATCTGCCCGGCACGCAGCAGCGCGTTGTTGATGCGCCGCACGACGGCGGGCACCGAGTTGGCCGGGTAGAGGCTCTGGTCGGGGTATGTCTGGCCCGACAGGTTGGCGTCGGCGGCGACCTGCCAGCCGCTCAGGTAGATGGCCTTGAGCCCCGCGCGCACCTGCTGCACGGCCTGGTTGCCGGTGAGGGCGCCGAGGGCGTAGGTCCACTCCTCGGGGTCGCCCGTGTTGGCCTGGATCTGCTCCCACAGCTTCTCGGCGCCGCGGCGGGCGAGCGTGCGCTCTTCGCGCACGGGGCCGCGCAGCTCGATGACGTCCTCGGCGGTGTAGTCGCGGCGCACGCCGTCCCAGCGGGCGTCGGTCTTCCAGCTTGTCTCGAGCTCGGCGGCGGTCTGGGTCTGGTCGCCCGGTCGGTTGTTCGTCATGAGGTGCTCCTGAAGGTCGGTGGTGCGAGGTCGTGTGAGCCACTCTGGGCGAAGAATCCACCCTTGAAACCTTCCTGTAAGACTGAAACTTTCTGTAATTTCAGTTGCGCTGAAATCGTGGGGCTGTCAGGCTCTCGGCATGCTCGATTCGCCGCACTCCCTCACCCAGGCTGATGACGTGATCGATGCGCTGACCCTCGGCAAGCGCATCCGGCAATTGCGATCGGATGCTGCGCTCACGCTCGCCGACGTCGCGAGTGCCGTCGGGGTGGCCACCTCGCACATGTCGAGTCTCGAGAACGGCAAGCGCGAGGCGAAGCTCAGCGAGCTGCAGTCGGTCGCCCGTGCCGTGGGAGTCACGCTCGACGAGCTGCTCACCCCCACGCCGCCGAGTTGGCGCGCGGCGCTCGAGATCGCGCTCGCGCGCGCGCAGGAGGGTCCGCTGTTCTCGGGGCTGGGCATCCCCCCGTTGCCCGTGCGCAAGTCGCTCAGTGATGAGGCGATCGAGACGGTGCTGGCCCTGCATGACGAACTGCAGCGCGTGCACGTGGAGCGCGCGGCGACACCGGAGGAGGCTCGGCGGGCCAACGCCGAGCTGCGCGGCGAGATGCGCGCCCGCGGCAACTACTTCGGCGAGCTCGAGACGATCGCCGCCGACCTGCTGCGGAAGATCGGTCACGAGGGCGGCCCGCTGTCGCAGCGGCTCGCGGCCGAGCTCGCGAGCCACCTCGGCTTCGCGCTGCACTACGTGAGCGACCTGCCGAGCTCGACCCGGTCGATCACCGATCTCGAGAACGGCCGCATCTACCTGCCCGTCTCGAACGCACCAGGCCGCGACCCTCGGGCCAACCTGCTGCAGGCGCTCGCCGGCCACGTGCTGGGGCGGCCGGAGCCGCGGGACTACGCCGAGTTTCTCACCCAGCGCGTCGAGTCGAACTACCTCGCCGCGGCGCTCATGATCCCCGAGGGCGATGCGGTCGCCTTCCTGCAGCGGGCGAAAGAGCGCCGCGAGCTCGCCGTCGAAGACCTGCGCGACGCTTTCGCGGTCACGTACGAGACCGCCGCGCACCGGTTCACGAATCTCGCGACCGAGCACTTGGGCGTACCCGTGCACTTCTTGAAGGTCTCACCGGCCGGGGTGCTGTCGAAGGCGTACGAGAACGACTCGGTGCAGTTCCCGAAGGATGCCCTCGGTGCGGTCGAGGGGCAGCTCGTGTGCCGACAGTGGTCGGCTCGGCAAGTGTTCGATGAGCCCGACCGCTTCAGCGCGTACCACCAGTACACGGACAAGCCGACGGGCACCTACTGGTGCACCTCGCGCATCGAGTCGGGCTCGGCGGGCGAGTTCTCGATCTCGGTGGGCACGCCGTTCGCGCACGTCAAGTGGTTCCGCGGGCGCGAGACCAGTCGCCGTGGCGAGTCGAGTTGCCCCGACCCGGCGTGCTGCCGGCAGGCCCCGGCCCCGCTCGCCGAGCGCTGGAGCGGCGCCGCGCGGCCCCAGGCGCGCATCCACTCGTCCCTGCTCGCGGCCCTGCCGACCGAGTCGTTCCCGGGTGTCGATCAGACCGAGGTCTACGGGTTCCTCGAGCGGCACGCGCCGCGCCCGTAGGGTCGGCGCATGGAGTACTCGCTGGACCCCCACTCGGCGACGCCGCCGTACGAGCAGATTCGTGCGCAGGTGCGCGACGCCGTGCGGTCAGGGGCTCTCGCGCCGGGCGCGAAGCTGCCGCCCGTGCGGCGCCTCGCGGAAGAGCTGGGCCTCGCCGTCAACACGGTCGCGCGCGCCTATCGCGAGCTCGAGGCCGACGGAGTCGTCGAGACGCGCGGCCGCAACGGCACGGTCGTCTCACCGCACGGGGACGCGACCGAGCGGGCCGCCCAGCAGTCCGCGACCGACTACGTCGAGACCGTGCGACGCCTCGGCATCGCCGACGACGAAGCGCTCGCGCTCATCGAAACGGCCCTGCGCGCCTAGCTGTAGTGCCCAGGGACGTTGTTTGATCTGGACGTCCTGACATGGCGAGAACCTCCGAGGCAGAGTGGAGCTGCTTACTGCTTCGACTCTGATCCAAGGAGGTTCTCGTGTCCCACGGTAACGCCGCTCTGACGCCACGCCAACGGCTTCGGCTTGCGCGGCTGACTGTCGATGATGGCTGGTCGATCTCAGCCGCTGCTGACTACTTTCGGGTGTCCTATCCGACCGCGGCGAAATGGGCCCGACGGTATCTCGAGCTCGGATCTGCCGGCATGGCCGATCGCTCCAGCAGACCCCACACCCATCCCAACCGCTCGCCGCAGCCGGTGGTGAAGAAGATCGTGCACCTGCGGATCAAGAAGCGCTTGGGGCCGGTTCAGATCGCCGGCCGGCTGGGACTGCCGTCCTCGACCGTGCACGCAGTGCTGGTGCGCTGCAAACTCAACCGTCTCTCGCACGTCGACGTGAAGACCGGCGAGCCTGCTCGGCGTTACGAACACGACAAGCCGGGAGCGATGATCCACGTTGACGTGAAGAAGTTGGGCAACATTCCCGACGGCGGCGGATGGCGGTTCGTGGGACGCGAACAGGGCCGGCAGAACCGAGCGATGACTCCGGGCAAGGCTCGCAGCAAGCATCGAGGTGTCCTGATGCGACACGCTTTCGTTCACACCGTCATCGATGACAACTCCCGCGTGGCCTACGCAGAGATCCACGACGACGAGACCGCGGCCACCGCGATCGGGGTGCTGCGCCGAGCGACGTCTTGGTTCGCTGATCGCGGCGTGACCGTCGAACGGGTTCTCTCCGACAATGGCTCCGCCTACCGATCCCACGCCTGGAGAGATGCCTGCCTTCAGTTGGGCATCACGCCGAAACGGACCCGCCCCTACCGGCCGCAGAACAACGGCAAGATCGAACGGTTCCACCGCACCATGGCCGACGGGTGGGCATTCACGAAGCACTACAAGTCAGAATCAGCCCGCCGAGCAGCCCTCCCGGCATGGCTGCATCACTACAATCACCACCGGCTACACACGGCCATCGGCAAGGCTCCCCCGATCAGCAGATTGAACAACCTGCCTGGGCACTGCACCTAGTCAAGCAATGAACTCACAGCGACATGCCCCCAATAGGGGGCACATGATCGACGACTCGCTCGTCTCAGAACAGCCGGGGCACGCCGTCGTCGAGGCCGCGCATCGCGTCGTAGTCGAGCAGCAGACAGCGGATGCCCCGATCCTCTGCGAGGGTGCGCGCCTGCGGTGCGATCTCTTGCGCGGCGAAGACGCCCACGACGGGGGCCAGGAGCGGGTCGCGGTTCAGGAGCTCGAGGTAGCGCGTGAGCTGCTCGACGCCGTCGATGCCGCCGCGGCGCTTGATCTCGACGGCGACGGATGCTCCGTGCGCGTCGCGCGCCAGAATGTCGACCGGCCCGATCGCGGTCATGTACTCGCGGCGCACGAGCGTGTGGCCGGGCCCCAGCAGCTCGAGGTGCTCGGCGAGCAGCTTCTGCAGGTGAGCCTCGACGCCGTCCTTCTGCAGGCCAGGGTCGACGCCGAGCTCGTGCGCGGTGTCGTGCAGCACCTCGTGGATGCTCACGATGAGCAGGTCGGCGGTCTTGGAGTGCGTGACGCGCCACAGCTCGATCACCCCGGCCTCACGCTGGTCGTCGTCGGGCTCATCGATCACGAGCGTGCACGGTGGGCTCATCCAGTTCAACGGTTTGTAGCTGCCGCCGTCGGCGTGCACGAGCAGGCTGCCGTCGTTCTTGAGCATGAGGAGGCGCGTCGCGAGCGGCAGGTGCGCACTCAGTCAGCCCGCGTAGTCGACGGAGCAGCGGGCGATGACCAGGCGCATCCGCTCAGCCTACGGCCGCGGTGAACCAGCTCGCCCCTCCTGGGCCTATTGCGGCAACTGCACGCGCGTCGCTATTCAGCCGAACGCGACGGCGTGATCGGTGAGGCCGAGAACTCTCGCCGTGGCCGTCGCGTAACCGAGCCCACGGCGCGTCACCTGTACAGCGCCGCCTCGGTGACGCTGTACAGGTGACGACCGAGCTTGTCGACTCAGAGGACCGCTGTCGACACCTGAGTCCGCCGCCGGATCAGGATAAGTGCCGCCCCGGTCATGGTCAGCGCGGTGGCCAGCGCCAGCAGGGGCGCGCTCTCCATGCCGGTGGAGGCCAGTTGCTCCCCGATGGTGCCCGTGTAGGTTTCCGAGACGGTTCCGGCGCTGTTGGTGCCCTCGATGGTGACGGTGAAGTCGCCCGGGGTGGTGGGGGTGCCGGAGATCACGCCGGTGGTTTCGTCCAAGCTCAGGCCTGCCGGAAGGGCGCCGTCGGCGACGGTGAACGTCGCAGGCTCATTGCCGAGGAAGGTGGGCGTGGTGAAGGTGAACGGGGCGTCGATCTCGGGTGTGGGAATGGCGGAGGGTGCTTCCAACTCGGCCACTGCTGCCGCCGGCTCGATCTCGATGACCGTTACGGAGTCGTCGCGGAGGTTGGAGACGTAGGCGATCGAACCGTCTGGAGTGATCGCGATCGCCCGCGGGAGGTCACCGACAGAGAGAGTGTCGGTGATGGCGCTGGTGGCGGTGTCTATGACCGAGACCGTGTCGTCGAGTGTGTTGACTACGAAGGCGGTGGAGCCGTCGGGGGTAAAGGCCGCATCCAGCGGGCCGTCGCCGACAGTGATGGTGTCTGTGACGGTGTTGGTGTCAACGTCGATGACCGAGACGGTGTCATTGCCGTAGTTGGTGACGTAGGCGGTGGTGCCGTCGGGCGTGAACGCCACACCTTCGGAGATGGGGCCGACGGAGATGGTGTCGGTGATGGTGTTGGTGTCGGTGTCTATGACCGAGACCGTGTCGTCGAGTGCGTTGTTTACGTAGGCGGTGGAGCCGTCGGGGGTAATGGCCACCAGTTTCGGTTCGCCCACACCGGTGATGGTGGTGGTGACGTTGTTAGTAGCAACGTCGATGACCGAGATGCTGTCGGCCGCGTAATTGGTGGCGTAGGCGGTGGTGCCATCGGGGGTGATCGCTATACCGTACCCGCCGTCGGTCCCGACAGGAATGGTGTCGGTGATGGTGTTGGTGTCAACGTCGATCACCAGCACGACGTCCTTGCTGAGGTTCGTGAGGTAGGCGGTGGTGCCGTCGGGGGTGAACGCCACCGCGACCACGCCGTCGCCGAACAGGCCGTCGGGCCCATCCTCGGTGTCGATGGTGCTGGTAACGGTGTGGCTGGCGACGTCGATGACCGACACGGTGTCATCGCCGTAGGCGGTGACGTAGGCGGTGGTGCCGTCGGGGGTAAAGGCCACCGACCGCTCGAACGGGGCATCGCCGACCGGGATCGTGTCGATAACTGTGGCGGCCGAGGCTGGCACTGCCCACAATGACAACAGCGCAACGATGACGCCGACCGCCATGGCGCGACGCTCCCCGGCGAGCCGGCGGCGGACGCCGCGCGCACGCGAAAGTGAGCGGCGGCCTGTCGGGGCCTGGGTGGGTATTTCGGCGGCAACCATAGAGAACTCCGGCGTGAGAAGTGTTCGCGAGTCAATCCGGCCCACGCTAACACGCCAGGGAAGTGGATTTCAACAACGGGGGCGCAGGTGCCCGACAATCGAGGGATGACTCTCAACCTCAGAGCCCGGGACGGCACTCTTCGATGACCGAGCCGCCGTCGTCGTCGACGAGGGGCTGTCCCGTGATGTAGCTCGCACCCGGGGGGCGAGCCAGAGTAGGCGAGCCAGGCGATGGCGCTCGCGATCTCGGCCGGGCGGTGCCCCTGCGCTACTCGCCGCGGAGCCCCTCCACCCGCAGATCGAGATCTTCGGGCAGGGCAGGACGTGGGCCCGCAGAAGTTCTCATGCGCCGAGGCTAGCGGGGGCATCCTCATCGGAACCAGCCGCAGCCGAGGCGGTTGGCGGGCGCGCCGCGGGCGTCGCGATGAACGCGACCGCGATGAGCACGAGAACGACCCAGAACGCTGTGAGCAGACCGAACTGCTCGCCGAGGAAGCCCAGCACGGGCGGGCCGACGAGGAAGGCGAAGTAGCCGACCGTTGCGACCGCGGCGACGCGGGCCGCCGCCTTGGACGGCTCATCCGCCGCCGCCGACATGCCGACGGGGAAGCCGAGGGATGCGCCCAGGCCCCACGCGACAATGCCGATCGCGGCCGCAGCGGGGTGGTCGACGAGGATGAGGAGAGCGATGCCGACCATCGCCAGCAGTGCGCTGCCGCGCAGCACGGGAACGCGGCCGAAGCGGTCAAGCAGCCAGACGCCGCTGATGCGCCCCACCGTCATGGCCGTCGCGAAGAGCCCAAAGTAGAGGGCGCCGGTCGCCTCTCCGACCCCGCGCTCGTCGACCATCGCCAGCGCGAGCCAGTCGTTGGCGCTGCCCTCGGCGAAGGCCATGCCGAGCACGATCGCTCCAATGATGAGGGTGCGGGGCTCGCGCCAGATCGCCATGCGCCCGGCGAACGTCGAACGCTCAGGGCCGGGCCCGTCGTCATCGAGGCCGGGCAGCGCTCGGTGACGGGGCAGCTGGCGCACGGCGAGCAGCATGATGATCGCGAGCACGATCGCCATACCGACCAGGTGTGCGTCGAGCCCCACGCCGAGGGCGGCGAGACCGGCCGCGACCCCCGCACCGACGATGGTTCCTAGGCTCCAGGACGCGTGGAACCACGGCATGATGCTGCGGCCCTGCGCCTGCTCGACCCCCGCGCCCTCCACGTTCATGGCGACATCAGCGATGCCAGCCGTCGCCCCGAAGAAGATGAGTGCCACCAGCACGACCCCGTACGAACCCAGCGTGGCCGACCCGAGACCGACGAAGGCGAGTGCCGTGAAGTTGACGCTCATCGCCAGAAGAAGCGTCGCCCGTGTGCCGATGCGCGCGATGAGGTGGGACGACCCGAGCAGGCCGATGATCGAGCCGGCGGCGAGGCCGGCAATGAGAATGCCGAACTCGTCGGTGCGCACGGCCAGCGCATCTCTGATGGCCGGAGTGCGGGCGAACCAGCTCGCCGCCGCCAGCCCGTTGAGGGCGAAAATCACGAACACGGCAAGGCGCCAGGCCCCGAGGCTAGGCCGACGAGTGCTGCCGCTGGCGGCGCTCGAGACGGGTGTGCTCGGGCGGGACGGGGTGTCGCTCACGGCGGCCTTTCGTAGCGGGAGATCTGCGGTCAGACGGCGCGCAGCACAAGGGGAGAAGCTATCAGCCTGGAGTGCACTCCAGTTGGCCCCTTCACGTCTCGGCGCCGGTCACGATCCAGCGCGTTCCGCGGGCGCGCAGACCCAGCGTGAGGGCCCGCGCGCCGAGGTACACGAGGGTGAAGGCGCCGAGCAGCATCGCGAGCCCGTTCGCGAGTGGCAGTACGCTGGCGTAGGCCGCCAGGTTGAGCACCCCGGTGAGGGCCAGGTAGCGCCCGTCGCCCGCACCGATGAGGACCCCATCGAGCACGAACACGATGCCGGCGAGCGGCAGGCCGATCGCGAGGATGACAACCGCAAGGGGCAGGGCCGCCTGCACAGCAGGGTCGGAGGTCATGGCGAGCTGGAGCAGCGGAATGGTGGCGAGCACGAGCACGGTGAGGCCGCCGCCGACGATCAGACCCCAGCCGACGAGCCGTCGCGTGATGGCGTGCACGTGGGGAACATCACCGGCCCCGAGGCCCCGCCCGATGAGCGCCTGACCCGCGATCGCGAGAGCGTCGAGGGCGAGTGCGAGCAGGTTGTAGAGGGCGAACCAGATGTGCGTCGCCGCAAGCTCGACCGTGCCGAGCGATGTCGCGACGACGACGGTGGCGACCAGTGCGACGCGCAGGCTCACGGTGCGCACGAGCAACCAGGATCCGGCACGCGCCGCTGCCTTCAGACCGGCTGACCCGGGCCGCAGGGTCGCACCGGCGCTGCGAGCCCGCTGCACGACGACGGCCACGAGTACGAGCGCCATGCCCCACTGCGCGATGACGGTGCCGATCGCCGACCCCGCGATACCGAGGCCGAGCCCATAGATGAGCACGGCATTGAGGGCGATGTTCGCGCCGAAGCCGACGAGGGCCACGAGCAGGGGAGTGCGAACATCCTGCAGGCCGCGCAGCGCCCCCGTGGCGGCAAGCACGAGAAGCATTCCCGGGATGCCCCACCAGGCGATCGACAGGTACTCGGTGCCCGCCGCCGCCACGGCACTCTCGGCTCCGAAAAGAGCGACGAGCAGGGGGCTCGTCGGCAGCATGACGATGAGCAGCGCGACGCCGAGACCGAGGGCTAGCCATAGCCCGTCGACGCCCGCCGAGTGAGCGCCCCGTTCATCGCCGGCGCCGAGGCGCCTCGCGACGATGGGGGTCGTCGCGTAGGCGAGAAAGATGAGCAGGCCGATCGTGGTCTGCAGCACGGTGCTCGCGAGGCCGAGACCGGCGAGAGGCTCCGCGCCGAGGTGCCCGACCATGGCCGTGTCGGTGAGCACGAACAGCGGTTCGGCGATGAGGGCGCCCAGTGACGGCAGCGCGAGGCGCAGGATGTCCCGGTCCACGGGACGCACGACTCTCACCCTGGTCACGCTACCGCCCGCGGGCCCCCGCCCAGCGCGCGTCGCGCGGGGCGGGATAGGCTCCTTCGCGTGACTGACGCTCTCTCCAGCGGCATCGACCGCGACGAACTCGACCCGACCATCCGCCCGCAAGACGACCTTTTTCGGCACGTCAACGGCCGGTGGCAGAAGCGCACGCCCATTCCCGCCGACAAGGCGCGCTACGGCTCGTTCATGATCCTCGCCGAGGAGGCCGAGAAGGCTGTACTGGCGATCATCGAGGAGGCGCAGAAGGCAGAGCCGGGCACCCCCGAGCGCAAGGTCGGCGATCTCTACGCGAGCTTCATGGACGAGGGGCGCATCGAGGCGCTCGGAGCTACGCCGCTGCGCCCTCTACTCGAGCAGGTCGATGCCGTTCACGACGTGCAGAGCCTGCTGACGACCACGGGGCAGCTTGAGCGCGAGGGCTCGCGCGGCTTTGTGCAGCTCTACATTGACAATGACCCTGGCGACCCCGAGCGCTACATCGTGCTCGTCGAGCAGGGCGGCCTCGGCCTCCCCGACGAGTCGTATTACCGGGACGAGGCCCACGCCTCGACGCGCACCGCCTACCTCGCGCACCTCGAGCGGATGCTCGCCCTCGTGGGCCTCGACGACGCAGCCGCCCGTGCCGAGCGCATCATGTCGCTCGAGACGGCGCTTGCCTCACACCACTGGGACAACGTGCGCAACCGCGACGCGCAGGCGACCTACAACCTGCGCACGTGGGCCCAGTGGGTCGAGGACGCGGAGGGCGTCGACCTGGACGCGTGGCGGGACGGTTACGGGATTCCGAGCGACGCGCTCGCCGAGGTGGTCGTGCGCCAGCCCGAGTTCACGCCGGGCCTCGTCGCCGAGCTCACCGACCGGCCGCTGAGCGAGTGGCAGGACTGGCTACGCTGGTCGGTCATCCGGTCGTTCTCTCCGTACCTGTCGGCCGCTTTCGTCGAGGCGACCTTCGACTTCTACGGCCGCACTCTCACGGGTGCGCAAGAGCAGCGCGCGCGGTGGAAGCGCGGAGTGAGCCTCGTCGAGGGAGCCATGGGAGAGGCGGTCGGCGCCGCCTATGTCGAGCGGCACTTCCGCCCCGAGGCGAAGCAGGAGATGGATGCGCTCGTCGCGACGCTGGTCGAGGCCTACCGTGACAGCATCACGACGCTCGAGTGGATGACCCCCGCCACGCGCGAGAAGGCCCTCGACAAGCTCGACCGCTTCACCCCCAAGATCGGCTACCCGGTGCGCTGGCGCGACTACAGCGACCTGAGCATTGCGGCGGATGATCTGCTCGCGAATGTGCGCGCGGCCGGAGAGTTCGAGTTTCAGCGTGAACTCGCCAAGATCGGCAGGCCGATCGATCGCGACGAGTGGTTCATGACCCCGCAGACCGTCAACGCCTACTACAACCCGGGCATGAACGAGATCGTCTTCCCCGCGGCGATCCTGCAGTTCCCCTTCTTTGATGCGTCTCGGGATGCCGCGGCCAACTTTGGCGCGATCGGTGCCGTCATCGGGCACGAGATCGGGCACGGGTTCGACGATCAGGGCTCGCGCTACGACGGAGAGGGCCGCCTGACCGACTGGTGGACGGAGGCGGATCGCGCCGCCTTCGAGGAGCGCACCGCATCCCTCATCGGGCAGTACGACGCCCTCGAACCGCAGGAGACGCCCGGGCATCACGTCAATGGAGCCCTCACGATCGGGGAGAACATCGGCGACCTGGGTGGCCTTGGCATCGCCTGGAAGGCCTACCTGCTGTGGCTCGACGGGGCCGAGCCTCCCGTCATCGACGGCCTCACGGCGGCGCAGCGCTTCTTCCTCTCGTGGGCGCAGGCCTGGCAGATCGCGATCCGGCCAGAGGAGGCCCTGCGGCTGCTCTCGATCGACCCGCACTCGCCCAACGAATTTCGGTGCAACCAGATCGTGCGCAACATCGACGCCTTCTATACGGCGTTCGACGTGACGCCCGACGACGCTCTATGGCTCGAGCCGGAGGAACGGGTCACCATTTGGTAGAGCAGCCCCTGACGCGCACGCAGGGAGCCCACGCGGGCACCCCGTCGTCGGCGCGACATCGCGCTGAGCATCGCGAGCCGGGCTTTCGTGCCTCGTATCGCGCTCTCGGCGCGGTCGCGCTCGAAGGTGCTCGAGTGTCGGTCGCCGTGACCGATCTGACCAGCGGCGCCAGTGTCTTCGCCGTGGACGAGCGCATCGTGTTGCCCACCGCCTCGGTTGGCAAGATCCTGCTGCTCATCGAGGTGAGTGCGAGGTTGACAGAGCGCTCGGTCTCGGATTTCGCGATCGTCGATCGTGACGCGAGAGATTCCGTTGCCGACAGTGGACTCTGGCAGCACCTCCAGGCGCCCGCTTTCCCGATCGGGGATCTCGCGGCACTCGTGGGTGCCACGAGCGACAATCTCGCCACGAACGTTCTGCTGCGCCAGATCGGATTGCCGGCGATCCGAGCGAGATCTGAGAAGCTCGGGCTCGTGCGCACCGCGCTCTTGGATCGCGTGCGCGATGAGCGAGGCCCCGATGAGGCGCCGCAGCTCTCCGTCGGATCGGCGACAGAGCTTGCGTGGCTCTTTCACGCTCTCACCCATGGGCACATCGTCAACGAAGAGACCAGCCAGCGCGTGCTGGGCTGGCTGTCACTCAACACCGACCTGTCTCTCGTGGCGGCCTCTTTTGGCCGTGACCCCCTCGCTCACCGGGGGGTCGAGCACAACACGTGGATGGTCAACAAGACCGGCACCGACGCCGGCGTGCGTTCCGAGGCGGGAGTGCTGCGGGGCCCTCGCGCAGGAGTGTCGTACGCGGTCTCCGTGCACTTCGACGACACCGATCTCGGGCGGCGGCTGCGCGTCATTGACGCGATGAGGGCACTCGGCTTGGACCTTCTCGAGTACGTGCACTGAGTAGCCCGTCACCACTGGAGTCGCGCACACCCGACGTTCGCGCGAGGCTCCCTGAACCCAGGAGCTCACCACCATGTCTCGTACAGCGACCCGGCGCGCCGGACCGACCCGCACATGGTCTGTCGCGCCGGGTTGTTCGGCGTTGTGGGCGAGCGCTCGGGTCGCCGTGCCAGCATGGCGCCATGATTAGCACTGGTCTCGCGCGACGCCTGCGCGAGGCGGGCCTGGCGTGGAAGCCGCACTCGGGCGACCGGTTCCACATCGACCGCTCCGAGCTGGACTCCGACGTCTTCACGGTGAGCGAGCTGACCATTGAAGCGCACGAGTATCCGACCGGCACGGTGCTCGGGTTCAATGGCACGACCGAGTGGGCTCTCGACTCGATCGACCTCGGCGACACCCTGTGGCTTCCGCATGAAGACCAGCTGCGCGACCTCCTGCGCACCGCCTTCCGATCGCTCGAGACCGTGGGGGACGCCTATCGGGTCACCATCGAGCTGGACGGTAGCCCGCACTCGTTCGACAGCGTGTCAGCGCCCGAGGCCTACGGTCTTGCCCTGCTCGCCGTGCTGGAGGGCCTCTCCGTGTGACGAGCCGGTCGCGCCCCCCGCTTCCAGACCGAAAAGCACCTCGATCGCCTCAGAGACGGCGTCGGCGCGACCGGCCGCCGCATGGCGCCGCGCCATGATCGACGGAGTGTGCAGGAACACGCTGGTGAGGTGGCGTAGGGCCTCCTCGACGCGACCGTCATCGCCGCGGCTGCGCACCCGGGCGATCTCGCTGTCGACCAGATCGAGCACGTGCTGGCGCAGGGCCACGATGGCCGGCTCGACCGCGGAGTCGGAGACGTAGGAGTGCGCCGCTGCGTCGACCACGGTGCGGGCATCCTCTTCAGCGGACCAGTGCACGAGCGGCGCGTGCAGACGGATCGTCTCCAGATCGAGCAGTGTCACCCCCTCGAGATCGCCGACGGCCGCATCGACGTTGCGAGGCAGTCCGAGGTCGACGATGTAGCAACGCGCGTCGTCGGGCACGTCGTCGGGCCCGATCGAGAGGCGAGTGGTGCACGTGATGACCACGTCGGCCCACACGAGGGAGGAATCGAGCTCGTTGGTCGCCTCGGTGTCGGAACGGCGCGCAAACACCTGCGCGCGGCCGCTGGGGGAGTACACCCGGATGCGGTCGGCGCCCCGCTCGCGCAGCGCGGCGACCGTCGTGGCCGCGTACTGCCCGGTACCGACGAGCAGCACATTGACTCCGCTCCAGTCGGCGAGCCTGCTGCCGACGAGATCGAGAGCGAGCCTCGCGAGGGAACGCCCCGTGCGACTCGCATCGCCTTTCGCCCGAGCGGCGCGTGCTGTGCGCGTGGCCTCCTGGAACGCGCGATCCAGCAGGGGGGTGCTGAGACCTGCCTCGCGCGCGATGTGCGCGGAGCGTTTCACTTGCCCGGCGATCTCTTCCTCACCGACCGCCACGGATTCCAGACCCGCAGCGACCGAGAACAGGTGGTGGATCGCGCCCGCGTCGTGCAGGATCTCCGCGCTCTGTGCAGCAGAAGCAGCCTCAGCCCCGCCGATCGACTCGAGGGCCCGCGACACCGAGCTCTGCGCGATGCTGCGGGCGAGCAGGTCGGGTGCATCGATGTCGACGTAGACCTCGAGGCGATTGCAGGTCGCGATCGAGACCGCGCCGCGAATGGCAGCGTGACCATCACGCACTCCGCACGACAGGTCAGCGGGGTCGACCGCCAGCCGTTCGAGCAGGTCGAACGCCGTGTTGCGATGGTGAGCGGTGACGCAGAGAAGCACGAGACGCGAGTCTACGCCCCGTTGATTCGTGCATCCTGACATCCCCCCGGGGGCACTCCCGAGCGTCACTCAGGACGGGGAGCTTCTCGGCTTTGCGCCCTATCCTGGGCGCGTGCCGCTGACTTCCTCCCATCCCCTTGTCGACAGTCGCACGACCGATTCGTCGCTCGTGCGTGCCTATCGGGGCGAGCGCGCGCAGCAGACTCCGGTGTGGTTTATGCGCCAGGCGGGACGCTCTCTGCCCGAGTATCGAGAACTCCGGGCCGGCGGCGACATGCTGCAGGCGTGCCTGACTCCTGAGCTCGCGAGCGAGATCACGCTGCAGCCCGTGCGACGCCACGGCGTCGATGCGGGCATCTTCTTCAGCGACATCGTGGTGCCCGTGCTGCTCGCAGGTGTCGAGGTGAGCATCGTTGCGGGGCGAGGACCGGTGCTCGAGCATCCGGTGCGATCGGCGAGTGACGTGCTTGCGTTGCGCCCCCTCGACCCGGAAGCGCTTGATCCGATCCGCGAGGCCGTCGCCCTCACCGTCGAGCAGCTGGGCACGACCCCGCTCATCGGCTTTGCGGGGGCACCCTTTACCCTCGCCTCGTACCTCATCGAGGGCGGGCCGTCGAAGGACCAGATTCGGGCGCGCGCGCTCATGCACAGCGACCCGCACACCTGGGCCACCCTGCTCAACTGGTGCGCCGATGTGACGGGGATGTTCCTGCGAGCGCAGATCGAGGCCGGCGCGAGCGCGGCGCAGCTGTTCGACTCGTGGGTCGGGTCACTCTCACGGGCCGACTACCAGCGTCGGGTCGCCCCGCACTCCAAGCGCGCCCTCGACCACCTACGCGGGCTCGACGTACCGCGCGTGCACTTCGGGCTCGGTACCGACCGCATCCTGCCCCAGATCGCCGCACTCGGCGTCGACGCGGTCGGCATCGACTGGCGACTGCCCCTCGACGAGGCGAGCGAAGCCTTCGACCACGGCATGCCCCTGCAGGGCAACGTCGACCCCGCCCTGCTCACCGCGCCGTGGAGCGTGCTCGCGGCCCACGTCGACGACGTGCTGGAGCGTGGCCGCCGGGCGCCGTCGCACGTGCTTAACCTCGGCCACGGCGTGCCGCCCGAGACCGATCCCGACACGCTCACCCGTCTCGTCGCCTACGTGCACGGTGACGCTGGCTGAGCATGACCGATTCAGCACACCGTGGCACCGACGCGCGCCGAGCCCTCGTCGTGGGTGCCGGCGTCGCGGGACTCGTCGCCGCCCGCGAGCTCGTGCTGCAGGGCTACGCCGTGCGTGTGCTCGAGGCCGAGCCGAGCGCGGGCGGCCAGGTGCGCTCTCACGAGGTGGCGGGCCTTCGTCTGGACTCCGGCGCGGAGTCGTTCGCGACGCGCGGGGGTATCGTTCGCGACTACCTCGAGCGGCTCGGGCTCGCCGAGCGCATCGTCAGCCCGCACGCCGGTAGCGCCTGGCTGCACGGCGCCGACGACCGCACGACGCCCCTGCCCGCGGTGAGCCTGCTCGGCATTCCCGCGACACCGCTGGCCGACGACGTCGTGCGTATCGTGGGGCGGCGCGACGCCTGGCGGGGGATGCTCGACACGGTGCTGCCCGGCCCGATGGGCGCGACATCGGCCACGATCGGCGAGCTCGTGCGGCGGCGGATGGGCGCGGGCATTCTCGAGAAGCTTGTCGCCCCTGTGGTGGAGGGAATCCACTCGACGCACCCCGACCAGCTGTCGACCGATGCCGTGCCGGGTCTGGTGCACCACATGGTGCGGGCCAGTTCGCTCGCCCATGCCGTTGCGCGGCTGCGCATCGACGCGCCCGCGGGCAGCCTTGTGGCCGGGCTCGACGGGGGCATGGTCACGCTCGTCGACGCTCTGCTCGCCGAACTCGACCGGTACGGTGTGCCCGTCGAGTACGGGCGTCGCGTCGCCGAGGTGCACGCCGATCGCGTGGTGCTTGCCACCGATGACCCCGACCAGGATGGCGACGAGCTGACCGGCACCGTTGTCGTGGCCGCTCCGGGGCTCGTCGGGGCAGGCGTGCGCACCGCGACTCACCTGGTGACCCTCGTCGTCGACAGCCCAACGCTGGCCGAGGCCCCGCGCGGCACCGGGGTTCTCGTCGCCCGCGGCTCGAGTGTTCGTGCCCGCGCTCTCACCCACGTCACCGCCAAGTGGCCGTGGGTGCGTGCGGCCGCGGAGGGTCGCGATGTGCTGCGTCTCAGCTACGAGCACGAGCCGACCGTCGAGCAGGCACGGCACGACGCCGCTGTGCTGCTCGGTATCGACCTACTTGCCGAACAGGTCGAGGCCGCTGCGGTGACCACGTGGCATCGTGCGGCGCGCGTGACGGCCAGCAGCGGCATCCCTCTCGTCGGCGAGCAGGCCGCCGGCACCGGCCTGGCGGCCATCATCGACCACACCCAGCGCACCGTGAAGGAGCTGACCGCATGAGCGAAACCCTCGCCTACACCGTCTACGTTGTTCTGCGACGCGACCCCGACCGACCCTCCAGCGGTGGCGGGGTGGGGGAGGCGGTCCGCGCGGTCACCGACCAGGGGGTGACCGTGCGCGGCGTCTATGACGTCAGCGGCCTGCGCGCCGACGCCGACATCATGCTGTGGTTGCACGGGCCCGACCCCGAGGCCATCCAGGGCGCCGTGCGCACCCTGCGCCGGGCCGAACTGCTCAGCAGCCTGCTGCCAACCTGGAACGCGATGGGCGTGCACGTGCAGGCCGAGTTCAGCCGCAGCCACGCGCCCGCCTTCATGCTCGGCAAGGCGCCCAAACAGTGGCTCTGCGTCTACCCCTTCGTGCGCTCCTACGAGTGGTACCTGTTGCCGGAGGAGGAGCGCCGCGACATGCTCGCCGAGCACGGCCGCAAGGGCAGCGCCTTCACCGGCGTGCTCGCGAACACGGTTGCCAGCTTCGCTCTGGGTGATTACGAGTGGTTGCTCGGGTTGGAGAGCGATGATCTGCTCGACCTCGTCGACATGATGCGCGACCTCCGCTACACCGAGGCGCGACGTCACGTGCGTGAAGAGGTGCCCTTCTACACCGGCCGTCGCCTCGACGACGCCGACCTCGACGCCCAGATCCTGGAGGTTCTGCGATGACAATCCTGAATAACGGTCTCGACATCGACGGCAAGGCCGTCGTGGTCGACCTGAATGACGGCCGCTACGAGGGCGAGCAGTTCGCCCGTGCAGCGACCGACACGGCCCAGCAGTTCGCGGTGCCCGGCCACGTCGAGCAGCCCGTCGCCTACGAGGCCGTCATCCTCGCCGGCTTCGGCGGGCCGGAAGGCCAGGACGATGTCATTCCCTTCCTGCGCAACGTCACGCGCGGCCGCGGCATCCCCGACGAGCGCCTCGAAGAAGTCGCCCACCACTACCGGCACTTCGGCGGGGTGAGCCCCATCAACCAGCAGAACCGCGAGTTGCAGGCAGCGTTGCAGGCCGAGGCTGACCGCCGCGGCCTCAGCATTCCGATCTACTGGGGCAACCGCAACTGGGATCCCTACCTGCCGGAAGCGCTGCAGAAGGCCTACGACGACGGCCACCGCACGATCCTGGGCCTCGCCACGAGCGCCTACAGCAGCTTCTCCAGCTGCCGCCAGTACCGCGAGGACTTCGCGAAAGCGCTCGATGCGACCGGACTCTGGGGGAAGGTGCGCATTGACAAGGTCGGCCAGTTCTTCGACTCCCCCGGCTTCGTCGCCCCCTTCGTGACGGGCGTCATGGATGCGCTGCGCACGCTGATCGTGGAGGGCGCCGACCTGACGACCGCACGCGTCCTCTTCGCGACCCACAGCATTCCGACCTCCGACGCGGAACGCAGCGGACCGCGCGATGTGGACTGGGGCGAGGGCGGCGCGTACGCCGCCCAGCACCTCGCCGTCAGCGCGGTCATCATGGCGAAGGCGCTCGCTGAACTGCGTTCCGAGGGTGCCGACGTGCCCGAGGTTGAGTGGCAGCTCGTGTACCAGAGCCGGTCGGGCCCCCCGACGCAGCCGTGGCTCGAGCCCGACATCAACGATGCCATTGCCGATCATGCGGCCGCGGGCGCGACCTCGATCGTCATGGTGCCGGTGGGCTTCGTGAGCGACCACATGGAGGTCATGTGGGACCTCGACACTGAGGCGATGGAGACGTGCGAGGAGCACGGTCTGCGTGCCCTGCGCGTGCCGACCCCCGGCGTCGACCCGGTCTACGTGAGCGGCCTCATCGACCTCGTCGAGGAGCGCCTGCGCGGTGCCGCCAAGAGCGAGCGAGTGCGCGAGACGACCCTCGGCCCCTGGTACGACGTGTGCCGTCCCGGCTGCTGCGAGAACGTGCGGGCGGGCTTCAAGCCCGCCATTTCGGGCCTGCAGCCGTGAGCAGTGCCGACGCCGCCCCGATCCGGCTCGGCACCCGCGGTAGCGCTCTCGCGCTGGCTCAGTCACAGCGCATCGCCGACTCGATCGCCGCCCGCACGGGTGTCGAGGTCGAGTTCGTCACCATCACGACGCAGGGTGATACCTCGCCCGAACCGCTCGCGAGTATGGGGGGTGCGGGCGTCTTCGTCGTCGCCGTGCGCGAAGCCCTGCTTGCGGGGGAATGCGACGTGGTCGTGCACTCGCTCAAGGATCTGCCGACCGCGCCGCACCCCGACCTCGTCGTCGCGGCGACGCCGAAGCGAGCGGATGCGCGCGACGCGGCCGTCGTCGCGGGCGGCGTCGCGCTCGCCGAGCTGCCCGCGGGGTCGACGGTCGGCACGGGATCGCCCCGGCGCCAGGCGCAGGTGCGCCGCCGCTTCCCCGAACTCGAGGTCGTCGAATTGCGCGGCAACGTCGACACCCGCCTCGGCCGCGTGCTGGGGGACAAAGAGGGCGTGGAGGCGACCCTCGACGCGGTCATCCTCGCCGCCGCGGGCCTCGAGCGCCTCGGCCGTGACGACGTCATTACCGAGCACCTGGGGCTTGACGGCTGGCCGACCGCGCCGGGCCAGGGTGCCCTCGCGGTCGAGACTCGACAGGATGCGCGCCGGGACCTGAAGAAGGCCCTCCAGGGCATCAACCATGCGTCCACCCGCGTCGCCGTCGAGGCCGAACGGTCGGTGCTCCGCCGCCTCGAGGCCGGCTGCTCGGCGCCCCTGGGCGCGCACGCCTTCATCGATGGCGGCATGATGTTTCTCGGCGCGCGGGTCTACTCGCCCGCCGGTGAGCAGGTGTCGAGCGCCCACGCGCTCTACCTCGATGACACGGCCACCCCGGCCGAGGATCTCGCGGCGCGCGTCACCGACGAGCTGCTCGCCAGCGGGGCGGCAGAACTGGCACCGCTGGGAGGCGCCCGATGAGTGATCTGCACCCGCGCATCCGCCCCCGCCGTCTGCGCGCGACGCCTGCGATGCGCCGCATGGTCAGCGAAACTGACCTGCGACCGCGTCACCTCGTGCTGCCGCTGTTCGTGCGCGAGGGGCTCGACGAAGCGCACCCCATCGCCTCGATGCCCGGCGTCGACCAGCACTCGCTCGACAGCCTGCGCGCCACCGCCGTGCGCGCGGCCGAGGCCGGGCTCGGCGGCGTCATGCTCTTCGGTGTGCCAGCCGAGCGTGACGCGACCGGCTCGGGTGCGACCGATCCCGAGGGCATTCTCAACGTCGCCACCCGCCTGATCGCGGCCGAGGTCGGCGACGCGCTCGTCGTGCAGACCGACCTGTGCCTCGACGAATTCACCGACCACGGCCACTGCGGCGTGCTGGATGCGCGGGGTCGCGTCGACAATGACGCCACGCTCGAACGCTATGTCGCCATGGGCCTCGCGCAGGCCGAGGCGGGCTCGCAGCTGCTCGGCCTCAGCGGCATGATGGACGGCCAGGCCGCGGCCGTGCGCACCGCACTCGACGAGGCCGGCGACACAGACACCGCCTTGCTCGCCTACTCGGCCAAATACGCCTCGGCGTTCTACGGCCCCTTCCGCGACGCCGTCGAGTCGCAACTGCAGGGCGATCGCCGCACCTATCAGCTCGACTCGGGAAACGGGCGCGAGGGACTGCGCGAAGTGCTGCTCGACCTCGACGAGGGCGCCGACATCGTGATGGTGAAGCCCGCCCTGCCGTACCTCGACGTGCTGCGTCAGGTCGCCGATGTCTCGACGGTGCCCGTCTGGGCCTATATGGTCTCGGGCGAGTACGCGATGATCGCCGCCGCCGCGCAGAACGGCTGGATCGACAGCGATCGCGCTCAGCTCGAAGCCCTCACCTCGATTCGCCGCGCGGGCGCCGACGCCGTGCTCAGCTACGCCGCCCTCGACCTGGTCGAGAAGGGACTCATCACATGACCCGCTTCATCTCCGGTCGCACGCCGACCACCAACGCCGAGGCCTTTGAGCGCGCGCTCGTCGTGACGCCCGGCGGGGTCAACTCGCCCGTGCGGGCGTTCCGTTCGGTCGGTGGCACGCCGGTCTTTCTGGCGAGCGGGCACGGGCCCTACGTCGTCGACGTCGAGGGCACCGAGTACGTGGACCTCGTGGGACAGTGGGGCCCCGCCCTGCTCGGCCACGCGCATCCGGATGTCATCGCGGCTGCGCAGTCGGCCGTCGCTCGCGGTCTCGGATTCGGGGCCGCGTCGACGGGCGAGGTTGAGCTCGCCGAGCTTGTGCTCGATCGGCTGACCCTGGGTGAGGGAGCGAGCGAACGTCGCGGCATCGAGAAGCTGCGGCTCGTCTCGACCGGCACCGAGGCGACCATGACGGCGATCCGCCTTGCGCGCGGTGCCACGGGCCGGCCCCTGCTCGTGAAGTTCGCCGGGCACTACCACGGGCACTCCGACTCGCTGCTGTCGGAGGCGGGCTCCGGCATCGCAACCCTCGGCATTCCCGGCTCGGCGGGCATCACGCCCGAGACCGCCGCGCAGACCATCGTCATCCCCTACAACGACGAGGCGGCGCTCGCCGAGGTCTTCGCGCTGCACGGCGACCGCATCGCGGCCGTCATCACCGAGGCCGCGGCCGCCAACATGGGCGTCGTGCCGCCCAAGCCCGGCTTCAACAAGCTGCTCGCCGACACGGCGCACGCCCACGGCGCACTCCTCATCAGCGACGAGGTCATGACGGGTTTTCGCTCGACGGCGGCCGGCTGGTGGGGGCTCGAGGAGCGCGAGGGTGTCGCGTACGACGCCGACCTCACGACCTTCGGCAAGATCATCGGCGGCGGCCTGCCGCTGGCCGGCCTCGGCGGTCGCGCCAAGATTCTCGACCTGCTCGCGCCCCTCGGCCCGGTGTATCAGGCCGGCACGCTGAGCGGGAATCCCGTCGCCGTCGCGACCGGCGCCGCCATGCTGCGCGGGGCCGGCCCCGAGGTCTACGAGCACCTGCCGCGTGCAGCCCGGGCTATTGGCGACGGCCTCTCGGTGGCGCTCACCGCTGAGGGGGTCGCTCACACGGTCGCCTGGGCCGGCTCGCAATTCTCGATCTTCTTCCGCGACTCCGCTCCGCAGAACTACGCGGAGGCCCAGGCGCAAGACACCTGGCGGTTCGGACCGTTCTTCCACGCGATGCTCGAGCACGGCGTCTCGCTGCCGCCGAGCGTCTACGAGGCCTGGTTCGTCTCCGCCGCCCACGACGATGCTGCGATCGATCGCGTTCTCGCTGCCGCCCCCGTCGCCGCGCGTGCCGCTGCGAGCGCCTCACCGTCAGCGTGAGCGCCATGCGGCGATGACGCCCTGAGAATCTTCTCTATATTCCCCCTACTGAATGGGGGGTGCACCGCTACGCTGGGGGACTTGCGGACGCTCCACATCCGTGTCTCACGCAGAAGGAGGAGCCAATGAGAGGCAAGATCCTGTTCGCCGCCGGTATCGGCGTCGGCTATGTACTAGGAACCCGCGCCGGGCGCGAGCGCTACGAGCAACTCAAGCGCTTTGCCGATCGCGCCTGGAACGACCCGCGCGTGCAGCACCGCGTGGAGCAGGCCGAAGACTTCGTTAAAGACAAGGCGCCTGAGGTGGCGGAATTCGTCTCTGACGGCGCCAAGAAGATCGTCGGCAGCGTTTCGGGCCGGTCGAATTCGGCCGCGGCGAAGAAGTCTGGCGGCGCGCGCTCCACTGCCGCCAAGAAGTCCACCACGGCCAGCAAGAGCTCCAGCACGAAGAGCTCAGGCTCCGGCTCGTAAGGCTCGGCCACCATGACCACCCCTGAAGAAGGGCGTTCGCGGCGTGGGCTCATCGCCCTCATCGCCGATGTTCCGCGCTTGATCGCCGAGTTGCTGCAGGCCGAGATCGACGCCCTCAAGGCCGAGATCACCAGCAAGCTCAAGTCGGCCGGCATCGGTGCGGGTCTGCTCGTCGGTGCGGGAGTGTTCGCGTTCTTCGCGGCACTTGTGCTCACCGCGGCGGGCGTGCTCGCCCTGGCGCTCGTTGTGCCTGCCTGGGCGGCGGCGCTCATCGTCGGCGGCGGTCTGCTGCTGCTCACGGCCCTCCTCGGGCTGATCGGCTACGGCCAGCTGAAGCGCGGAGTGCCCCCCACCCCGGCCGACACCATCGACAGTGTGAAAGAAGACGTCCGCGTGATCCGCGGGCAGAGAAAGCGAGGAACCTCATGAGCGACACCATCAAGAGCACCGCGAAGAACACCGTCCAGGCCACCCGCGCTCAGCTCGAGCAGACGCTGGACGCGATCGACGACAAGTTCGACGTTAAGAAGCGCAGCACTGAGGCCGCACAGCGAGCTCAGGCCTCCTACGAATCGAACCCCGTACCGTGGATCGTCGGCGCGACCGCCGCTGCGGTCGTCGTGGTGGGTCTCGTCGCGTGGGCGATCTTCAGCGACGACTGAGGTTCGCAGTGCACTCGCCCGTGATGCGCGGTGTGGTGCGTGCTCGTCGGGTTCGACCCGTCGATTATGCGTCTGGGCCGCGTCGCGCCATCATTAAGGCGATGCCCACACCCACTGATCAGGCGATCGACCGCACCCCGACGGGTGCTCTTCCGGTGATTAAGCCGCTGCTCGGCTGGCGCGTGCTCGTTCCCCGCGGGGGCAAGTGGGGCGACGGCGTCGCGGCGCAGTTGCGCTCGGTCGGAGCAACCCCCGTCATCGCCCCGCTCATCAATTTCGCAGGGGCCGATGACCATCAGGCGCTCGAGGCGGAGCTCACCACCCTGCGGGCCGGGGGCTTCTCGTGGCTTGTCGTCACGAGCGCGACGACCGTCGATGTGCTGGTCGGCCAGGGTGTGCGTCTTCCAGAGATCACGCGCATCGCGGCGGTGGGGGAGACCACCGCGCACGCTCTGCAGCTCGCGGGGTACCCCGTCGATTTCGTGCCGAGCGACCATTCGGCGCGCGGCCTCGTCAAGGAATGGCCCGACCCCGGCGCGGGCCCCGTGCTGATTCCTCAGTCTGAGATCGCCGAGCCGACCCTCGTGAGCGGCCTGCGTGAGCGGGGCATCGACGCGCGATTCGTCAGCGCCTATCGCACCGTCGGCGTCTTTGCGCCGCCCCCCGTCGTCGCGGAGATCGCGGAGGGGCGCATCCACGGACTGCTGGTGAGTTCGGGCAGTATCGCTCGCCAGATCGCCGAGCAGTTCGCGCCTCTTCCGGAGTGTACGGTCGTCGTGTGCATCGGCCCGCGCACCGCCTTTGACGCTCGCGCCGCAGGGCTGACGGTTCACCGCATTGCCGAGGAGCGCTCCAGTCAGGCTCTCGTGCGCGCTCTCGCCGACTATGCGATGGACCCGGACGACAACTGCCCGCCCGTCATTCCGTAGCCTGCGCTCGGGCCTCTACCTGACGAGCTAGCTGGCTGCGATGACGGCGATGACGGCGATCGCGACGAGTGGCGGCACGCCCTGCGCGAGTGCGGCGGGCCAGAGCCGCGGGGCGGTCAGCAGCAGCGCGAGCGCCGCGAGCGTCATGACGGCGCAGCCCGCGACCACCAGTGCAAGACCGAGGGCGGCATCCCCACCGACAACGGCTGCGATTCCCACGGTGACGACCAGGGCGAGCCCCAGGTTGTAAACACCTTGGTTGCGCGCGAACACTCTCAGGGCACGGGAATCATCGCCGGCGCGCACCCCGAAGAGTCGCCTGACCGCGGGTCGGTCGAACAACACGGTCTCGAGCAGAAAGAACGCGAGGTGAAGCGCGACGGCGAGACCCGCGGCGGGGAGGCCAACGACAGCGAGGACGCTCATCAGGATGCTCCCCCCACGTCGACCGCCAAGCGGCCTCGCACGCGACCGGCGAGCAGGTCGTCTGCCCCGCGACGGGCGTCGTCGAGATCGATGGTGGTCACGACGCTGTCGATGATGCTCGGGTCGAGGTCTCGTGCGAGACGCTCCCACGCCCGCTTGCGCAACTCGAGTGGGCACTGCACCGAGTTGATGCCCGCGAGGGTGACCCCGCGCAGGATGAAGGGCATGACGGTGGTGGGCAGCTCCGTGCCGCCGGCGAGTCCGCAGGCCGCCACGGTACCGCGCTGCCGCGTTCGGCTCAGCACGGTCGCCAACGTGCGCCCGCCCACCGAGTCGATCGCGGCGCTGTAGGTCTGAGTATCCAGCGGGCGGCCCTCGCGCTCAAGCTCGGAACGGTCGATGACCTCACCCGCCCCGAGGAGCGTCAGCTGCTCCGCGTGCTCGGGTCGGCCCGAGGAGGCGATGACGGTGGCCCCGGCGCGGGCGAGCAGGGTGATCGCGAAGGAGCCGACGCCGCCGCTCGCTCCCGTGACGAGCACGGAGTCCAGCTCGGCGTGGTGATCTTCCAGGCTGAGCACCGCGAGCATTGCGGTGAATCCGGCGGTACCGATGCCCGCCGCCTGCCGATCGGTGAGATTGTCGGGAACAGCTACGAGCGCGCCGCCCGAAACGCGGCCCTGCTCGGCGAGGCCGCCGTGGTGGGTCTCGCCCGCACCGTCGCCGTTGAGCAGAACGCGGTCGCCGATGCTCCAGCGGTCATCGTCGCTCGCACTGACGCGCCCGACGAGATCGATGCCCGGCACGAGGGGGTCGATGCGCATGACTCCCGGGTTGCCGGTGAATGCGAGCGCGTCTTTGTAGTTGATGCCCGACCAGGTGATGTCGACGGTGACGTCGCCCGCCCCGAGGTCGCCCACGTCGTCGAGCAGGCGGGCGTCGACTCGGTCGTCGCCTCGGGTGAGCTGCCAGCCGCGCGTCATGCGCCCACCCTATGTGCGCGTCACGCCGCCGCGCGAGGCCTGAACCGGATGCTCAGCCGAACAGCATCGCCGCTTCGTCGTAGCGCGACTGGGGAACCGTCTTCAGCGTGCCGAGGGCATCGCCGAACGGCACGGTGACAATCTCGGTGCTGCGCAGGGCGACCATCTGGCCCCAGTCGCCGCTCGTCACCGCACTCACGGCGGCCATGCCAAGCCTGGTCGCGAGCACGCGGTCGAAGGCGCTCGGCGTGCCTCCGCGCTGAATGTGCCCGAGCGTGGTCGCGCGGGTCTCGATACCGGTGCGCTCCTCGATCAGCGGGGCGATGATCTCGCCGATGCCGCCCAGCCGCGGGCGCCCGAAGGCGTCCAGGCCCCGCTCCGAGTGCGGATCGTCCATCGAGTCCAGCGTGAAGCCCTCGGCGACGACGACCAGGGGTGCGCGACCGCGGGAGGCGGCGCTGGTCACCCACTCGGCGATCTGCTCCATGCTCGTGCGCTGCTCGGGGATGAGGATCGCGTGGGCACCCGCCGCCATGCCCGAGTGCAGGGCGATCCAGCCGACGTGACGCCCCATGACTTCGGCGACCATGCAGCGACTGTGGGCATCCCCCGTCGTGCGCAGCCTGTCCATCGCCTCGGTGGCGATCTGAACGGCGGTGTCGAAGCCGAAGGTGTAGTCGGTCGCGTCGAGGTCGTTGTCGACGGTCTTGGGCACGCCGACGATGCGGATACCCGCGTCGGTGAGCCGTTTCGCCGCCGCGAGGGTGCCTTCGCCCCCGATCGCGATGATCGCGTCCAGCCCGGCCTCGGTCATGACCTCGGTCACGCGGTCGACCCCTCCTCGGCCCTCGAAGGGGTTGGTGCGCGACGTGCCGAGAATCGTGCCGCCCTGCTTGCTGATGCCCTTGACCTCGTTACGGCCCAGAGGCATGGTGTCGGCCTCGATGAGGCCGCGCCACCCGTCGCGCAGACCGACGAATTCGTGGCCGTGCACGGTCTGACCGATGAGGACGGCCCCGCGGATGACGGCGTTGAGGCCCGGCGCGTCGCCGCCGCTCGTGAGCATTCCGATTCTCATGACCCCTATCTTGGTGCCTCAGCGGCGCCCAGGGGAAAACGAGGGATGAGCGGTGGATGAGCGGGCGGCGGGCACAGAACTGACCGGGCCCTTCTCAGGAGGCGCCGATCTCGGTAAGGTACCCGCGAGAGCAGGCCCACGCTAGGGTCCGCATTCCCAGCCCCCGAATTAGGAGCCCGCATGACTGAGTCCACCCCGTACAGCGCCGCCCCCGGCGAGAAGCCCGCCGACTACCCCGGCAAGACCCTGGGCATCGTCGCCCTCGTTCTCGCCTTCCTCTTCACCCTCCTGGGTCTGATTCTCGGCATCGTCGCGAACAACCAGTCGAAGGCCGCCGGCTACACCAACGGCCCCGCCAAGTGGGCGATCATCCTCAGCATCATCTTCCTTGTGCTCGGTCTCATCATCAGCATCATCGTCGCCGTCTCCAGCGCCGCACTCTTCGGCTCTGTCGGCATGCTGTAACGACAACCCGCTCGGACGGGGCGGCCGGATGCGCATGGCGCATTCAGCCGCCCCGTCTAGTTTTCTGCCATGACGGATGCCCCCGCCCTCCTCGCCCTCGGTGACGAGCAGTACGTACTCCTCACGACGACTCGCCGTTCGGGGGTTGAGGTGCCGACACCGGTGTGGGTCGCCCCAGACGACGAGGCGCTCATCGTGACCACGGGCGCCGACTCCGGCAAGGTCAAGCGACTGCGCCACACGCCGCGTGTGACCCTGCAGGCCTGCGACCGCGCAGGACGACCTACCGAAGGGGCGCCAGTGCTCACCGGTCACGCGAGCGTTCTGGATGACGACGACTCCCGCACCCGACTCGACGAGGCCTTCCTCAAGAAGTACGGCGCGCAGTATCGGGCGATTCGCGCCCTCGGTCGCCTGCGCGGTCGTGCGCGGTCGGCCTCCGTCGTGGTGCGCATCACGGCCGTCTGACAACGGAGGGCGTGTGGTGCAGGAGTGGCTCGACTACCGCCCCGAGCATCCGCTCGATGTGGCGAGCACGCTCTCACCGCTGCGACGCGGCGGTGGCGATCCGACGCACCGGGAACTGCCGAATGGCAGTCTGTGGCGTACGCAGCGCACGCCCGACGGGACCGCGACGCTGCACCTGCTACCTCTCGAGGGCGGCGTGCGCGTGCGCGCGTGGGGCTCCGGTGCCGAGTGGAGCCTGTCGCGCGCGCCCGCGTTGCTGGGGCACGACGATGACCCCGAAGCTCTCGACCTGACCGGTCATCCGAGTCTCGCCGCGGTGCGCCGGCGGAGACCGGGGATGCGTCTCACGCGCAGCGAACTGGTGCTCGAGGCGGCCATCGCCGCCGTGCTCGAGCAGAAAGTGACTGGGGTGGAGGCGCGGCGCGCGTGGCGGCAGCTTGTGCTGCGGCACGGTGAGGCCGCGCCGGGCCCCGCGCCCGCGGGGATGGCGGTGGTGCCCTCCCCGGAGGGGTGGCGGAGCATCCCGGATCACGACTGGCACCGTGCCGGGGTCGGCCCGCAGCGCATGCGCACCGTGCGCCGCGTCGCCGCCGTTGCGCCGGCCCTCGAGCGCACCCTCGCGCTGGGGCGCGGAGGGCCCGAGGTTGCGCGCGCACTCACGTCGATCCCCGGGGTCGGCGTGTGGACGGCCGCCGAGATCACCCAGCGCGCTCATGGCGACCCCGATGCCGTGAGTGTCGGCGACGCGCACCTCGCCCACACGGTCGGGTACTACTTCACGGGGGAGCGCACCGACGACGCCGGCATGCTCGAGCTGCTGGCACCGTTCGCCGGGCAGCGGCACCGGGTTGTGCGACTCATCACGGCGAGCGGGGTGGTGGAACCTCGACGTGGCCCCAAGACCACGATCGAGGATCACCGCGCCCGCTAGCGGCTCTCCAGCACCGCCATCGCGGCGTTGTGGCCGCCCAGACCGCTCACGGCACCACCGCGCTGAGCGCCCGAGCCGCACAGCAGGATGCCATCAAAAACCGTTGCGACGCCCCAGCGGTCGGCAGGGGCATCCCTCGGTGTGCCTTCCTCGAGCCACGGCCACGTGAGGTCGCCGTGGAAGATGCTGCCGCCCGGCAGGCGCAGGGTGTGTTCGAGGTCGCGCGTCGTCTTCGTCTCGATGCACCTGTTGCCGTCGCCGTCGGTCATGACGACCGACTCGATCGGCTCGGCAAGCACCGAGTTGAGCGAGTCGAGCACGGCGCGCTCGAGAGTTGTGCGCATGGCGTCGTTGTTCTCGTCGGTGAGCAGGCGGTCGGGGGCGTGCAGGGCGAAGACCGTGAGCGTGTGGGCGCCGGCGGCCCGCAGCTCGGGGCTGAGGATGCTCGGGTCGGTGAGGGTGTGGCAGTAGATCTCCGCCGGAATCGGGTCGGGCACGCGGCCGGCGCTCGCCGCCTCGAACGCGCTCTGCAGCTGCGTGAACGTCTCGTTGATGTGGAAAGTGCCGCCGAACGCGGCCTCCGGGCTCACCGACTCGTCGAGCAGGCGGGGCAGGCGATTCAGCAGCAGGTTGACCTTGACCTGGGCGCCCTCGGAGGGGGGCGGTGGTGCGGTCGTGCCCGTGCTCGCGCCGCCCGCGGCGAGAAGGCGCGCGAGCTCGTGGGGGGAGACGTTCACGAGCACATGGTCGGTGGCGACCGTGTGCGTGGTGGTCTCGCCGTCGTCGGCGGTGACCGCGTAGGTGACCTCGCGATCGGGCGTGAGCGCGGTGACCTCGGCGCGCGTCACCGCCTCGGCTCCGGCGAGCCGCGCGGCTCGGGCGATCTCGCCCGTCACGGCCCCCATGCCGCCGACGGGCACGTTCCAGTCGCCCGTGCCGCCGCCGATCACGTGGTACAGGAAGCACCGATTGGCGAGTAGCGACTCGTCGACGTTCGGCGCGAAGGTGCCGATGAGGGCGTCGGTGTAGGCGACGCCACGCACGAGGTCGTGGGCGAAGGTGTCGGCGATGGTCTGGCCGACGGGCTGCTCGACGAGGCGGTTCCAGAGCTCGTCGTCGCCCACGGCGGCTCGCGCCTCCGTGCGTGTCAGTAGTGGGTCGGTCATCGTTGAGAAGAGCGCGCGGGCCAGGTGCCCGGTGCCCGCGGTGAACTCGTGCCAGGCGACCGCGTCGTCCTGGGCGCCGAGCTGGGCGAAGCTCGCGGCCGTGCCCGGGGCATCCTCATTGTCGATGAGAAGGCCGCCGTGCGCTGCGCCGGGGACGGGCGTGTACGAGCTGTAGCGACGCGGTGCGAGTCGGATGCTCAGCCCCAGGTCGTCGATGATGCGCTGCGGTAGCAGGCTCACGAGGTAGCTGTACCGACTGAGGCGCGCGTCGACGCCGGGGAAGGCCTCGGCCGAGACAGCGGCGCCGCCGAGCCCGTCGAGCCGCTCGAGCACGAGCACGTCGAGGCCAGCCTGCGCGAGGTACGCGGCCGCGGTCAACCCGTTGTGCCCACCGCCGATGATGACCACGTCACGTCGCTGCGTCATGGCGCCACCCTAACCCGGCGGGGTGCCCTGCTCAGCCGGGGCCAGGGCGCGGGCGAGCAGTTCGCGCACCGCGACGATCGCGGGCCGCGCGGCGGCCGCCGTGCGCGTCGACGTGAACAGTGTGCGGTGCGGGTCGCCGTCGAGGGTCACGAGCTCGACCGTGGGCGGGCGGCCACTCCACACGAGGTCGGGCAGCAGCGCGACGGCGTGACCGGCCTCCACGAGGCGGATGTGCGCCTGCAGGTCGGCGGTCTCGAAACGCACGTCGGGCTCGAAGCCCGCCAGGCGGCACTGCTGCTCGGCCCAGTGGCGGCTCGCTGTTCCGCGCGGTTCCATGACCCAGGCATGCTCGGCCGCCTCGGCCAGCGACCGGATGCCGCGCCCCGCAGGGGCGCGGTGCTGCTCGGGCCTGGGTACCCCGAGGCGGAGCGCATCACTCCCCAGCGGCACCCGGTCGAGCTCGCGGCGGCGCGGTGCGGAGTGCGCGGGGTACTCCTCGGCGATCACGAGGTCGAACTCGCGCGCCCACACCTCGTCGAGCGCGCTCTCGGGTTCGCGCTGCGTGATCTCGAGGCGCACACCGGGATGTTCTTCGGCCAGCAGCGAGAGCGCCTGCGGCACGATGCCGAGCGCCGCCGATTGGAACACCGCGAGCCGCACGGTGCCGGTGACCTCGCGCGTGGAGGGCGCGAGCGAGGCCTCCAGGCGCTCCATGTCGTCGAGCAGCCGGCTGGCCCCAGCGACGAGCAGCTCGGCCTGCGGCGTGAGCTGCACCCGTCGCCCCGTGCGCTCGAGCAGCGGCACGCCCGCCTCGCGCTCGAGCAGGCTCAGCTGCTGCGAGATCGTCGACGGGCTGTACGAGAGGGCGCGGGCGACGGCGTGCAGCGTGCCGCGGCGGTGCACCTCGCGCAGCAGATTGAGCCGGTGCAGGTCGAGCACGGGAGCCTCCTCTCGGACGCGCGGGTCAGTGTTCGAGCATCCCGAACAAAACTGTACGCGTATCGTCACTTTTCCTGCACGACGTGAGGGCGCAGACTGGGGGCATGACCATCGACAGCGCGACCCCGACCACTCTCGCCGACCCCGCCGTCGAGCTGGTGCGCGACTGGCTCAGCCAGACCGAGGGCGTGACACCCGACGCGAGCGCCACGCGCCTCGCCGGGCTGTTGCAAGACCCGCTCGGGCTCGAGTTCGCGCTCGGCTTCGTCGACCGCGTCGCCCGCCCGGATGACCTGCGCGTCGCCGCGCGCAACCTTGAGCAGCTCAGCCGGCGCATCCCGCGCTTCCTGCCCTGGTACCTGCGGTTCCTCATCCGCCTCGGCGGCGGCTTCGCGCCCCTGCTGCCGTGGCCCATCGTGCCCATCGCGCGGCGCGTGCTGCGCGGCATGGTCGGGCACCTCATCATCGATGCGACCCCGAGCCGTCTCAGCCGCACGCTGCAGAAGCTGCGCGGCGACGGCGACCAGCTCAACATCAACCTGCTCGGTGAGGCCGTACTCGGCGACGCCGAGGCCGATCGTCGACTCCAGGGCATCCGCGACCTCGTCGACCGCGACGACGTCGACTACGTGTCGGTGAAGGTCTCGGCCATCGTCAGCCAGCTCTCGATGTGGTCCTTCGACGAGACCGTCGACCGCGTCGTCGACCGCCTCGTGCCGCTCTACGAGGCTGCTGCGCTCGGCGCGCGCCCCACCTTCCTCAACCTCGACATGGAGGAGTTTCGCGATCTCGACCTCACCATGGAGGTCTTCGAGCGGCTGCTCGACCGGCCGTCGCTGCACGAGTACGAGGCCGGCATTGTGCTGCAGGCCTACCTGCCCGAAGCGCTCCCCGCGCTCGAGCGCCTCACCGCGTGGGCTCAGGCCCGCCGCGCCGCTGGTGGCGCGGGCATCAAAGTGCGCGTCGTCAAGGGGGCCAACCTCGCCATGGAGCGCGTCGACGCGGCCGTGCACGACTGGCCCGTCGCCGTGCTGCCCAGCAAGCAATCGAGTGACACCAACTACAAGCGCGTGCTCGACCACGCCTTCCACCCCGACTGCATCGATGCAGTGCGCATCGGCGTCGCCGGCCACAACCTCTTCGACATCGCCTGGGCGCACCTGCTTGCCGACTCACGAGGTGTCAGCGAGCGCGTGGAGTTCGAGATGCTGCTCGGCATGGCGCCCGACCAGGCCGACGCCGTGCGCCGCACCGTCGGGCACCTGCTGCTCTACACGCCCGTCGTGCACCCCCGCGACTTCGAGTCGGCCATCAGCTACCTGATCCGCCGACTGGAAGAGAACGCGAGCACCGAAAACTTCATGAGCGGCGTCTTTGAGCTCGTCGACGACGCGCAGATCTTCGCGCGCGAGGAGGGGCGCTTCCGGGTCTCGCTCGACGACCTCGTCGCGGCACCCGGTGCGCCCGAGGTGCACCGCGTGCAGAGCCGTCTCGAGGATGCTCCGCATCCGCAGCCCGAGGGCACGGGTGTGCTCCACGGCTTCGCAAACGAGCCCGACACTGACCCCGCGCTGCCCGCGAACCGCCAGTGGGGGCGCGCGGTGCTCCGCGCCGCGGCGGCGGGGCTCGAGAGCGGTCACCTCAACGGCTCGGAGCTCGTGCAGCAGGCGGCGGTCGACGATGCCGGCGCGCTGGAACGGATCGTGAGCGAGGCCCGCAGCGCAGCATCCGGATGGGCCGATCGCGGTGCGGCCGGGCGCGCGGAGATTCTGCACGCCGCGGGCCGGATGCTCGCCTCACGCCGCGCAAACCTGCTCGAGGTCATGGTCGCCGAAGCGGGCAAGACCCTCGCCGAGGGCGACCCTGAGATTAGCGAGGCCATCGACTTCGCCCACTACTACGCCGAGAGCGCGCACGACCTGGCCCGCATCGACGACGCTCGGTTTGAGCCCGCGCGGCTCACCGTCGTCGCGCCGCCGTGGAACTTTCCCGTCGCGATTCCCGCGGGCAGCGTGCTCGCGGCGCTTGCCGCGGGCAGCGCCGTCATCATCAAGCCCGCCCCGCAGGTGCGGCACTGTGCCGCCGTCATGGTGCAGGCGCTGTGGGATGCGGGCGTGCCGCGCGAGGTGCTGCGCTTCGTCGACGTGCCCGAGAACGAGGTCGGGCAGGCGCTCATGAGCCACCCGAGCGTGGATCGGCTGGTGCTCACGGGGGCGTGGGAGACCGCGGCACTGTTCCGGTCGTGGCGCAGTGATCTGCCGATTCTTGCCGAGACGAGTGGCAAGAACGCCATAGTGGTGACGCCCTCGGCCGACGTTGATCTCGCCGTGGCCGACCTCGCCAAGAGCGCTTTCGGGCATGCCGGGCAGAAGTGCTCGGCGGCCTCACTCGCGATCCTCGTCGGCTCCGTCGCCGACTCCGACCGCTTCAAGCGCCAGCTCGTCGACGCGATCACGACCATGAAGGTCGGCGCCTCGACCGACCCGACGACGATCGTCGGCCCGCTCATCGAGCCCGCGCAGGGCAAGCTGCTGCGGGCGCTCACCACGCTCGACGACGGTGAGTCGTGGCTCATCGAGCCGCAGCAACTCGACGACGAGGGGCGCAGCTGGAGCCCCGGCGTGCGCCGCGGCGTCACCGCGGGCAGCGAGTTCCACACCACCGAGTACTTCGGGCCCGTGCTCGGCATCATGCGCGCGCGCGACCTCGACGAGGCGATCGCGCTGCAGAATGCGACCTCGTTCGGGCTCACGGCGGGGCTGCACTCGCTCGACGTCGACGAGGTCGACCATTGGCTCGAGCAGGCGCAGGCTGGCAATCTCTACGTCAATCGGGGCATCACGGGCGCGATCGTGCGGCGCCAGCCCTTCGGTGGCTGGAAGCGCTCGAGCGTCGGCGGCTCCACGAAGGCCGGCGGGCCCAGTTACGTCATGGGGTTCGGCACGTGGCACCCGGTTGCGCGCGAACCGAAGCAGAACCTCAGCGTGCGCGGTCTGCACGACGGTGTGCGCCGCCTGCTCGAAGCCGCTCAGCCCGCCCTCGACTTCGTCGGCTTCGACGCCGCCCGCGCTGGAGCCCTCAGCGACCAGGCGGCTTGGGAGGCGGAGTTCGGCATCAGCCGCGACGCCTCCCAGCTCGGAGTGGAGCGCAACGTGCTGCGCTACCGCCGCACCGACGTCACCGTGCGGGCCGCCGAGGGTGCCCCCACGGTCGGGCTCGTGCGCGTGCTGCTTGCCGCCGCGCGGGTCGGAGCCCGCGTGCAGCTGAGCAGCGCGGCGCCCGTCCCGGCGCGACTGCTCGCCGCGATCGAGGCCGGCGAGTCGCGCCTGCGGGTCGCCTCGGTTGCGATCGAGAGCGATGACCCATTCAGCGCGCGCGTCGTTGAGGAGCGGCCGGCGCGCATCCGGATTATTGGCGGTGACGGCACGGTCGTCGCTGCGGGTGATGCCGGCACGGATGCGCCTCATGCCCGGTCGGCTCAGGACGTCGCGCGCGAGCTCTCCTCGGCCCTCGATGGTGACCCTGACGTCGCGATCTGGTCGAACCCCGTGACACTCTCGGGCCGCGTCGAGCTGCTGCCGTTCCTGCGCGAGCAGGCGGTGTCGCTCACCGCGCACCGCTTCGGCAACCCGTACCCGGCCATGGCCGAACTCGAGTTCTGAGGCACGGCTACTGGACTCAACCCGCGCGCCTACGCCGAGGGGGTGTGCTTGTTCGGATCACTGTAGGTGTGCTTCCAGAAACTCGGAGAGACGAACGCAGATCACGACTCCGACTTTCTGGAAGTGTGTCGACGAGGCCGGCTGGGACGAGATAGTCGGTGCGGTGCGGTGCGGCGCTAGGTGTAGTGCCCAGGCAGGTTGTTCAATCTGCTGATCGGGGGAGCCTTGCCGATGGCCGTGTCTAGCCGGTGGTGATTGTAGTGATGCAGCCATGCCGGGAGGGCTGCTCGGCGGGCTGATTCTGACTTGTAGTGCTTCGTGAATGCCCACCCGTCGGCCATGGTGCGGTGGAACCGTTCGATCTTGCCGTTGTTCTGCGGCCGGTAGGGGCGGGTCCGTTTCGGCGTGATGCCCAACTGAAGGCAGGCATCTCTCCAGGCGTGGGATCGGTAGGCGGAGCCATTGTCGGAGAGAACCCGTTCGACGGTCACGCCGCGATCAGCGAACCAAGACGTCGCTCGGCGCAGCACCCCGATCGCGGTGGCCGCGGTCTCGTCGTCGTGGATCTCTGCGTAGGCCACGCGGGAGTTGTCATCGATGACGGTGTGAACGAAAGCGTGTCGCATCAGGACACCTCGATGCTTGCTGCGAGCCTTGCCCGGAGTCATCGCTCGGTTCTGCCGGCCCTGTTCGCGTCCCACGAACCGCCATCCGCCGCCGTCGGGAATGTTGCCCAACTTCTTCACGTCAACGTGGATCATCGCTCCCGGCTTGTCGTGTTCGTAACGCCGAGCAGGCTCGCCGGTCTTCACGTCGACGTGCGAGAGACGGTTGAGTTTGCAGCGCACCAGCACTGCGTGCACGGTCGAGGACGGCAGTCCCAGCCGGCCGGCGATCTGAACCGGCCCCAAGCGCTTCTTGATCCGCAGGTGCACGATCTTCTTCACCACCGGCTGCGGCGAGCGGTTGGGATGGGTGTGGGGTCTGCTGGAGCGATCGGCCATGCCGGCAGATCCGAGCTCGAGATACCGTCGGGCCCATTTCGCCGCGGTCGGATAGGACACCCGAAAGTAGTCAGCAGCGGCTGAGATCGACCAGCCATCATCGACAGTCAGCCGCGCAAGCCGAAGCCGTTGGCGTGGCGTCAGAGCGGCGTTACCGTGGGACACGAGAACCTCCTTGGATCAGAGTCGAAGCAGTAAGCAGCTCCACTCTGCCTCGGAGGTTCTCGCCATGTCAGGACGTCCAGATCAAACAACGTCCCTGGGCACTACAGCTAGG